>Ga0137409_10000336_pt1 | contig 50895 bp, 47 predicted proteins | sample CZODoug1_16funga_FD_122059 | JGI IMG/M metagenome (GOLD analysis project Ga0137409, IMG submission 122059) | Vadose zone soil fungal communities from Angelo Coast Range Reserve, California, USA - CZODoug1_16fungal (Hybrid Assembly) | ecosystem: Environmental > Terrestrial > Soil > Vadose zone... | reverse complement strand
GAGCATTGCAACTCGCTCACCGCGCAGTGTGGGCAGGACCAACTCGTCTCCGTTGACAAAGAAAGCCATATCAACGTTCGCGTTGAACGGCGAGAGCAAGCGTGCGCAGCGACGCTTGCGAGCGTCCGTCTTCCAACGCGTTGTTATGCGGCACGCTACTTACCACTGAGTTTATCCCTCACTTCGGCATCGCTGAGCTCATGGCCAACCCAAACCACAACCTTTGACGCGCCGGCACCAATCGCGAGTTCCCGCAATGTGCGCTCTTCGACCTCGGACAGTCCTCCCTCGATCATTTCGAGCGGCTGAATAAGTACCTGCGGCGACACGGCGAAGATTCCACCCTTCGACATTTCCTTCACCGCTCGCTTCAACACGTTCTCGGCCACCAGGAACTGACCGATCAATAGCCTCGCCGTAGTAAAAGGTGCCTGAGCGTCAAAGGTAGCCTCCTTTGCCGATTCGAGGCTTCGGACGCGAAATTGGTTCTTCCTTACGCGTACGTAGATGGGATTGGCAAGAAGCCCAGTTAGCATGTTGTCCGTGCCGTATAACGTTCTTAGTCAGCCGCGCGCCGCTTCTGGCGCGTCGGCTGCACTAAGGGGTTAGGTGTGCCTCGCGAGCTCAAACGCACGCCCCTACGATAGCGCACCCTGATGCAAAGCCGACCCAGAACTGCACGAACAAGACAGGAACGATTGCTGCGGCGACGTTTATCCGAGCGCCCCTTGCAAAAGCAATAAGCCCAATCCCTAGGACTACACAAAGTAGCAGTAGCGCTCCGACAGCAATGGATGCGGGTTCATTGAACTCGACTCCACGGGACGCTGCAGGGCCATTGAAATGGAAGAGTGCACCGATGAGCGCGGCGACGGGGCCAAACAACCATAGCGATAGAGCTAGGTGAATTGCCCGGCGTTGCTTCGATGAGTGGAACGATCTGCGCCAGAACCATGCGAAGGTCGTAAGAGCGAGCGCGGCTAAAGCGTAAGGGATTACCTTTGGAGACAGAAGGACCGAGTAAATGGTGGTGAAAACATCAAAGGTTGTCACGGCACACCTAACGTTCGCGTTGAGCGGCCGCCGAAGGCGGTCCGCTCTCGAACGCGTTGTTAGGCCGCACCATAGCCAAACCAGAGGTATGCCACAAGGGCTACTAGCACCCAGAACATGAGGCCAAGCAACGAGCCCATCTCGGCGTCAACAACGACCCTACCGTTCGAACCACGGTTAAAACCGTGCCACTTCGGGTAGACGCGAACCCCTTTGGGGGCTGGCTCGACAGTGACGCGGCCAAGAGTAAGGACAGGTACCACTATGCGGGCCGTAACGTAGCCGGCGAGCTGAAGCACAAGCTCGGCGATCGGCTGAAGGACAAGTTCTCCAATGATCGAGCCAGGCATCTGTGCGGCCTAACGTTATATATACCGACCGTGCAAGGTTACACCTTACAAGGTCGACCCTGGAACTCCATTAGATTTCTTGAGGCTGGCTTCGGACGCTGGGTGTAACCCCGACTTTCCGAGTCCGGGGTCTCCTGACAGCGATCGCTGTCGGAGCGGTGATTCTCTATAGGCAATCTTCCGGAAACGGGTGCCGCTGGTACCGGCCGCCGCGGTCCGATAGGGTTTGCAGGAACGCGACGAGGTCTGCGGTTTCTCCGTCGGTGAGGTGCAGGGCTTTCAGGATCGCCTCGCCGTCGGAATGCAGCCGGTCGGGGCTGATCTCCGAGTAGTGCTTCACCACTTCGCGCAAACTGGCGAGGCTGCCGTTGTGCATGTAGGGCATGCTCGACTCGAGGTTGCGCAGCGACGGCACTTTGAACTCGCCGAAGTTGCGGTGCTCGAGCGACACGTGACGCGTGCCGGTCGCGGTCGAGCGCTTCGGGTCGTCGTTGTAGGGACCGAGCAGGTTCGTGCGGTCGCCGAGCAGCTTCTTGATGCCGCCGTAGCGGCCAGGGTCGACTTCTCCCGGGCGCACGAAGAACGGGATCCCGGTGTCGTGGAACTCGCCGTTGGTGAACGCCGGTCCGGCGTGGCAGACGTCGCAGGCGCCTTTGCCGAGGAAGATCTTGAGCCCCCGCTGGGCTGCATCGGGGTAGCGCGCCATCGCCGCGCGGTCGCCGTGCGCGAGCGCGTCGCGGAAGTCGTCGAACGCCGTGCGCCCGCTCACCAGCGTTTCCTGGAACGCGGCGAGCGCCTTCGCCGCGTCGACCAGGATCTTCTCGTCGTCGCCTCCGGGAGCGGCGCCGAAGGTCCGGCGGTAACGGCAGGCGAGGTCGCGGTCACTTCGAACGAACTTCGCGACGCTCGCCGTGCTCATGCCCAGCTCGCGCGGATCGAGGATCGGGTTGATGCTCTGCGCCCAAAGGCTGTCGTGCGCGCCGTCCCAGCCGAACCAGTGGTGGTAGCGGACGTTCACGACGCTCGGCGCGTTGCGATCGACTTCCGCGAGGCCGACCGCGCGCGGCAGGCCGTCCGACCAGTTGCGCTCGGGCAGATGGCAGCGCGAGCAGGAGATCTGACCGTTCGACGACAGCCGCCGCTCGAAGAACAGCCGCTCGCCGAGGTCGATCGCGCTCTTGTTACCCGAGACGCGGTTGCTCGGGTCGGGCGACCAGGGGGCGGGCCAGGGGCCGTGCGACTGGATCTTGCGCGCCTCCTCGTCCGTGAAATCCGCCGCGAGTGCCGTTGCGCTGGCGAGGAGGAGGAGAAGACAGACGCCTTTCATTCCAGCCGGATCGTCTGCACGACGCGCTCGACCGCGTCCTTTGCACGCACTTCGAACACCAGCTCCCATTTCCCCGCCATGTGCAGCATCAGCCCCTCGGCCTTGTAGCGGCCTTCGCCCGTCGCCGTGACGGTAGGACGGTAGTTCATCCCATGCTTGTGCTCCGGCATCTGCGCGTCGATGCGCACCGACTCGGGCGACGGGCACACGGCGAATTCGACGGAGAAGTGCTGGCCGACTTTCAGCGGCGCAGGGCTGGTGCGGTAGAGCACGAGGTATTTTCTGGACTGGATTTTCTGCGCTGCGCCGCCGGGAAGCTCGCATGCCGCCGCGGCGGGAGCGGCGACGAGCAGTGCGGCGAGCAGGGCGCGCATCACTTCTTCGACGCGAACAGCGCCTCGCCGTTCCGGTACGCGATGCGCTCGGCCACCTCGGGCGGCAGGTCGGCGAGCCAGCCGCGCGCCCAGGCCGCGTGCTCGGGGACGTAGGACCAGCGCTCCGGCACGTAGGTATCGGTGCCGAGCAGGAAGCGGTCGGGAAACTCCATGAAGGCCTTGCGCCATTCGGAGTCGACCTTGCCGCCCTGCGCCTGGTCGGTGCGGAACGCGAGGTCGCACCACAGATTCTTGTGCTTGCGCAATATCGCCCGCACCTGGTCGGGGCGCTCGAAGCCCGAGTGCGCCCACAGGATGCGCGCTTGCGGCCACTGCCTGAACAGGCGCTCGACCGCGTCGGCGTCCGAATGCGCGTGCAGGAACAGGCCGTGCTGCCTGGCGAGCTGCACCATGCGGCGCGGGACCGGGAGCTCAGCGTTCTCGCCGTACAGGTGGAACTCTCCGATCCCCGCGTACTTGTATTTCTTGAGGCGATCTTCCAGGTAGGGGATCACCGTTTCGTCGCGGAACCAGGTGCCGGTGTCGCCGCGCGAGCGGTACGGCCGCAGCTCGGGGATCACCAGGTCGGGCGCGAGCGCCGCCATGCGCTGCTGGCCGTCGTCGCCCGAGCTGGAGACGAGCGCGCCTCTCACGCCCGCCTTGCGCAGCATCGCGACGGCCTGCGCGGGGGACAGCGACTCCCAGGCGTCGCTGCTGTAGTGCAGGTGAGCGTCGAAGATCGGCAGCTCGGCGGCGACCGCCACGAGCGGCGCGAGCGCCGAAATCAACAGCATTTTCTTGAGCATGTCCACCTCCTCCGGCGCCGATTCTACCCGCACGCTTGCCTGGACGAAGCCGATGCCGCACCATTCGGCTGGGAGGAGCGATGGGTCAACTGGATCAACTCGAGCCGATCGAAAAGGCGAGCGTCGACGAGCTGCGCGCGCTGCAGCTCGAGCGCCTGCGCCGGACGCTCAGGCACGTCTACGACAAGGTCCCGCACTACCGCAAGGCGTTCGACGCCGCCGGGCTTCACCCAGACGTCGGTGATCTCGCCGATCTCGTGAAATTCCCGTTCACCACCAAGGCCGAGCTGCGCGACAACTATCCCTTCGGCATGTTCGCTGTCCCGATGCAGGACATCGTGCGCGTGCACGCCTCGAGCGGCACCACTGGCAAGCCCACCGTCGTCGGCTACACCAAGGAGGACATCGCCATGTGGTCGGCGGTGATGGCGCGCTCGATCCGCGCGGCCGGCGGGCGCTCGACCGACATCGTCCACGTCGCCTACGGCTACGGACTGTTCACCGGCGGCCTGGGCGCACACTACGGCGCGGAGACGCTGGGCGCGACGGTGATCCCGGTGAGCGGCGGCATGACCGAGCGGCAGGTGCAGCTCATCCGCGATTTCAAGCCGACCATCATCATGTGCACGCCCTCGTACCTGCTCGTCATCGGCGACGAGTTCGCGCGCCAGGGCGTCGACCCGTCGAAGTGCGGCCTGCGCGTGGGCATCTTCGGCGCTGAGCCCTGGACCGAGAGCATGCGCGCGGAGCTCGAGAAGCGCTTCGCGATCGCGGCTCTCGACCTGTACGGGCTGTCGGAAATCATCGGGCCGGGCGTCGCGCAGGAATGCATCGAGACGCGCGACGGCCTCACCGTGTGGGAGGACCATTTCTACCCCGAGATCATCGATCCGCAAACAGGGCGGGTGCTGCCCGACGGCGAGAGCGGCGAGCTGGTGATCACCTCGCTCACCAAGGTCGGCATGCCGGTGATCCGCTACCGCACGCGCGACCTCACGCGCCTCATGCCCGGCACCGCGCGCACCATGCGCCGCATGGCGCGCGTCACCGGTCGCAGCGACGACATGCTCATCATCCGCGGCGTGAACGTGTTTCCGTCGCAGATCGAGGAGATCCTGCTCGCGAACGGCAAGCTGTCGCCGCACTACGTGCTCGAGGTGCGGCGCGACGGGCACCTCGACGAGCTCGACGTGCGGGTCGAGCGGCGCCCCGACATGCCCGCCGGGATGAAGACGCTCGCCGAGCAGGACGTGGAGCGGCTGATCAAGGGCACGATCGGCGTTAGCGCGAAGGTGCGCGTCGCGGAGCCGGGCGAGTTGCCGCGCTCGCAGGGCAAGGCGGTGCGCGTCATCGACAAGAGGCCCAGGGGCTGATGGAAGCGCCGCGCGACACCGCCGACTTCGCCTCCGACTGCTCGCGCTATTCGCGCTACTGGTCGGCCGCGTCGGCGCAGCTCGCGAAGCTGCCTGCGAAACCCGAGCGCAGCGCCGGGCAGGCGCAAGCCGCGGAGGACATCAAGCGCGAGGCGCGGGAGGCGCGCGGCCGCTTCCTCGCCGCGCACTCCGGCGCCGTTTACGACCGGCTCACGCAGACCCGCGCCCGCTTCGTCCGAGTGGAGGACCTGGTCTACGACGCCGCCGAGCTGGTGCCCGGCCTCACGCCGACACACGCGCAGGTCGAGGCCGAGTCCGCCCGCGCGCAGCGCGACAAGGACGGGATCGAGATCGACCAGGGGATATTCGTCTCCGCGGTGCTCGCCAACGGGCCCTGCGGGCGCCACCTGTGCCACGCGATGCTGCTGCCGCGCCCCGGAGCGCTTGCGCGGTTGCCCGAGCTGGAGGCGAAGGGGCGCGTCGACCTCGGCGCGGCCGAGGTCGTCCGCAAGGGCAAAGCGTCCTACGTCATCCAGAAGAACCCGCGCCACCTGAACGCCGAGGACGGCACCACGCTTGCCGCGACCGAGATCGCGGTCGATCTCGCGCTCCTCGACCCGGGTACCGCGGTCTGCGTGCTGCGCGGCGACGTGGTGCGCAGCGGCAGGTTCGACGGGCGGCGCGTGCTCGGCAGCGGCATCAACCTCACGCATCTCTACCAGGGCAAGGTGCCGTTCATCTGGTACCTGGAGCGCGACCTGGGCGTGGTCAACAAGATCTACCGCGGCATCGCGAGCGAGACGGCGATGCCGGACGACGTAAGCGGGAAGACCCTGGAGAAGCCGTGGATCGCGGCGGTGGAGGGCTTCGCCATCGGCGGCCATTGCCAGTACCTGCTGGTGATGGACTATGTGCTCGCCGCGCGCGACGCCTACCTGACCCTGCCCGCGCGCAAGGAAGGCATCATCCCCGGCGCGGCCAACCTGCGCCTGCCGCGCTTCGTCGGCGACCGCATCGCGCGACAGGCGGTCATGGCGGAGCTGCGCATCGAGTGCGACAGCGCAGAGGGGCGGCTGATCTGCGACGAGGTCGTCGCGCAATCGGAAATGGACGGCGCCATCGAGCGCGTGGTAGGCAGGCTGACCGGCTCGGGCGTGGTGAGCGCCGCGTCGAACCGCCGCGCCTTCCGCGTGGCGCAGGAGCCGCTGGATCTGTTTCGCAGCTACTTTGCGACCTACGCCCTCGATCAGGCGTACTGCCACTTCAGCCCCGCGCTGATCGCCAATCTCGAGCAGAACTGGAACGCGAAGAACCGGAAGCTGGGCTGAGACGATGCGCCTGATTCCGGTTCTCCTCGTAACGCTCGCTCTCGCCTCGAGCGCGCTCGGCCAGACCTACCCGGCGAAGCCGGTGCGCATCATCTCGCCTTTCCCACCCGGCCAGGCGACCGACATCCTGGCGCGCCTTCTCGCCGAGAACCTCGCGCAGTCGCTCGGCCAGCCTTTCCTCGTCGAGAACCGCGCCGGCGCCGGCGGCGCCCTGGGCACCGAGGCGGCCGCAAAGGCCGCGCCCGACGGCTACACCCTGGCGATGGGGACCATCGGTCCCCTGGCGATCAGCCCGGCGCTCTACTCGAAGCTCGGCTACGACCCGGTGCGCGATTTCGCGCCCATCTCCAACCTGGGGCTGACGCCGCAGACGCTGGTGGTGAGCGCCTCATCCGAGCTGAAGACGCTCAAGGACCTGGTCGAGCACGCGAAGAAGGCGCCGCTCGACTACGCCTCCTCGGGCAACGGCTCGGCGAGCCACCTCGCGATGGAGATGTTCCGCACCGCGTCCGGCGTGCAGCTCAGCCACGTGCCCTTCAAGGGAAGCTCGGACGCCCAGACGCAGGTCCTGGCGGGCAGGGTGCCGATCATGTTCGACGCCATCCCCGGCGTCGCAGCGCAGATCAAGGCGGGCAAGCTGCGCGCGCTGGGCATCGCCTCGCCCGAGCGCTCGCCGTTCTTTCCGGACGTGCCGACGATCGCCGAGCAGGGCTATCCGGGATTCGCGGCGATCGGCTGGATTGGGATCGTCGCGCCGGCGCGCACCCCGGAGGCGATCCTCGACCGGCTCAACGCGGAGGCGCGGCGCTTCATCCAGCGTCCCGAGGTCAGGGAGCGCCTCACTAGCCTGTCCTTCCTCCCGGTGGGCGATGCACGCGAGCAGTTCGCCGCGTTCATCAGGGAGGAAGTGGCGAAGTGGGCGAAGGTGGTGAAGGACTCCGGCGCGAAGGTCGACTAGCTGTCGTCCGATCCGTTGTCCGACCAGCGTCGGCGCGGACCCGAGTAGTGCAGGTCCGCGCTGTCCTCCGTGTCGTCGTCTTCCAGGTCTTCGTACTGGTCCAGCGCCTTCAGCAGCGACTGCAGGCGCCGCTCGGCGGCCGAGTCCCGGTCCGACTGGGTGGACAGGCGCTTGGCGACGGCGGCTGCGTTCTCGTAGTCGCGCTTCGTCATTACCGGCCGCGCGAATCCGTTGGCTCTCGATCGTCTGGGCATCGTTACCCTCCCTCGCCGCCAGTTTAGACCTTACTCGGCTGTCTTTGGTGGAGCCGGCCGAACCCGCCTGCCGATCGCCCCGCGGGCGAGCCACGCGACCGCGCCGAGCGCGAGGAGCAGCATCAGCCAGCGCAAGGCGAGCGCGAGCTGCGCCGCGTCGGGCGCGCTGAAGGGGAAGCGCCTCAGCACGTCCGCACGCTCGGTCATCCAGTGCCAGGTGGTGTGGCCGACCAGCAGCGAGATGAGGATCGTTCCCGCGCGCTCGGCGACCGCGTGGCGGAACAGCAGCTCGAGCGCCGGGACGAGAAGCGCCAGCACCAGCAGCTGGCCAAGCTCGATCCCGACGTTGAAGGACACGAGCGACACGAGCAGATGCGAGCCGGCGAATTGCAGCGACTCGCGCAGCGCGTAAGAGAAGGCGAAGCCGTGCACCAGGCCGAAGACGAAGGTGACGACCCAGCGCCGCCGCACGCTGCTGCCGAGGACGTTCTCGATCGCCATGTAGAGAATGGAGATCGCGATTAGCACCTCGATCAGTGGCGGAAACCACAGCCTGTCCGGTCCGAGGCCGTAGGCGGCCGCGATGAGCGTGATCGAGTGGGCGACGGTGAACGAGGTGACGATCCAGACGAGCTGACCCAGGCGGCGGAAGGGGACGACGAGGCACAGCAGGAACAGCAGGTGATCGGCGCCGTCGAGGATGTGCAGGAAACCCGACGCGACGAAACGGGACGCCGCCTGCAGCCAGCTCGGGTCGAGCCGCACCAGACCCTGGTCGCCGTGGAACTCGAAGGCGCGCGCGGCGCTCCCGGGAGGCAGGAAACGCAGCGCGATCGTGGTGCGCGCGCCGAGGCGCTCCAGCCGCGGCCGGATCGAGAACGCAGCGCGGTCCGAGGTGATCGGGTACTCGAGCAAGGCGTCGAGCAGTCCCTGCTCCCAGTAGATCTCCAGCTTGTCGGGCAGCCGCCCGCCCTCCAGGTGCGCGAGCGCCTGCTCCCAGGACGCGAACGATTTGTCCGACTCGAGCGACACCCTCGCCGCCACGATCCGCGGGGAGCGAAGGTGTGTGTCGCCCTCGTAGAGCTCCAGCTCGTCTCCGATCCACAGGGAGGCCGCGTTCCTGAGCGAGGCGTCCCCCCGCGCGAGGTCGAGCAGCCCCGCGCCGCGCTTCGGGTAGTCCACGTCGCGCAGCGCCTTCATGGGCACGCGGACGAGCAGGCGCAGGCTCCGGCCCTCGGGCCTGACGAATGCGCTCACCAGCACATCGGTGGGGATGTCGTGCGCACGAGCGCCCGCCGGAAGCACGAGCACGAGCGCCGCGAGGCAGTTGACAAGGATTTTCCCGGCGTCGAGCATAGGGGGCAGGGGCAGCTTAAACCAGAGGGGGAGTCAAATGAAAATCACGCGTCGCGATCTCATCGGCGCCTCGGCGTTCGTCGCGGTTCTCGCCGCGCTGGGCGCCTGCCAGGCGATGCTCGACGGCAAGGCCGGGTCCGGACCGACGGTCCAGGCGCCGGTATTCGAAGTCGACCCCCTGTGGCCCAAGCCCCTGCCGAACCACTGGCTGCTCGGCATGACCATCGGCGTGTGGGCCGACGACCAGGACCATATCTGGATCATCCACCGCGGCGCGGCGACGCTGTCCAACATGGAGAAGGGCGCGGAGCTCAACCCGCCCACCGGTGAGTGCTGCCGCGCGGCGCCGCCCGTGCTCGAGTTCGACCAGGCGGGCAACCTGCTGCGGCACTGGGGTGGCCCGGGCCCGGGCTACGAATGGCCCGAGTCGAACCACGGCATCTTCATCGACTACAAGGGGAACGTGTGGATCGGCGGCAACGGCGCCAAGGACGCGCACATCCTCAAGTTCACCAAGGACGGCAAGTTCCTGATGCAGGTCGGCAAGCTCGGCGGCAACAAGGGGAGCAACGACCTGGAGAACTTCGGCCGCGTCGCCAAGATCTGGGTCGATCCCAAGACCAACGAGGCCTACATCGCCGACGGCTACGGCAACAAGCGCGTCGCGGTGCTCGACGCCGACAGCGGCAAGATGAAGCGCTACTGGGGGGCGTACGGCAACCGCCCCGACGACGCCGACCTCGGCCGCTACGACCCGGATGCGCCGCCCGCGAAGCAGTTCCGCAACCCGGTGCACTGCGCCGATCTCGCCGCCGACAACCTGCTGTACGTGTGCGACCGGCAGAACGACCGGCTGCAGGTGTTCAGCCCCGACGGCAAGTTCGTGAAGGAGGCGTTCTTCGCGAAGCGCAGCCTGGGCGAGGGCTCGGTGTGGGACGTGGCCTTCTCCAAGGATCCGCAGCAGAAGTACCTGTTCATGACCGACGGGCGCAACCAGAAGGTGCGCGTCGTGCTGCGCGACACGCTGCAGGAAGTCACGAACTTCGGCGACGGCGGCCGTCAGCCCGGCCAGTTCTACGGCGTGCACAGCATCGCCATCGACTCCAAGGGCAACCTGTATACGACCGAGACCTACGAGGGCAAGCGCGTGCAGAAGTTCGTGTACAAGGGCATCGGCGCTGTGCCCGCAAATCAGAGCGTGCTCTGGCCGCGCTAGGATGAGGTCGACCGCCGCTGCCGTTCTTCTCCTCGCGTCGGCGGCGGCGCTCGGGCAGGGCTTTCCCTCCAGGCCCGTCCGCATCGTCGTCCCGTTTCCGCCCGGCGGCGGCGCGGATACGCTCACGCGCATCATGGAGCCGAAGCTCGCGCTGGTCTGGGGGCAGCCTGTGATCGTCGAGAACCGGCCGGGCGCGAGCGGGCACATCGGCGCGGATTTCGTCGCCAAGTCCGCGCCCGACGGCGCGACCCTCCTCATGAGCTCGACCGCGTCGCTCACCGAGAAGAACGTGGACCAGTTCGCGCCGGTGTCGCTGGTGTCCGCTTCGCCGTACGTCGTCACCGCCAACCCCAAGGTTGCGGCGGCGAACGTCCGCGAGCTGATCGCGCTGGCGAAGTCGCAGCCCGGGAAGCTGAGCTTCGGCTCCTCGGGCAGCGGCGCCGCGTCGCACCTCTCGGCCGAGCTCTTCAAGTCGATGGCGGGTGTCGACCTGCTGCACGTGCCTTACAAGGGGACGGGGCAGGCGGTGAGCGACCTGCTCGCGGGTCACGTGAACCTGATGTTCGCCCCGTCGCAGACGGTGATGCCCTTTGTGCGCCAGGGGCGGCTGCGCGCGCTCGCGCTCACCGGCTCCAGGCGCTCGGAGACCTTGCCCGACCTGCCGACCGTCGCCGAGTCGGGCCTGCCGGGCTACGAAGCGGTGGGCTGGTTCGGCCTGCTCGCGCCGGCGGCGACGCCGCGCGCCACCGTCGCGAAGATCTCCGCCGACGCGAACCGCGTGCTCGCCGAGCGTGAAGTGCGGGAAAAGATGCTGGGCCTGGGCGCCGACCCCTCGGGCGACACGCCCGAGGAGTTCGCGCGCTTCATCCGCGACGACCAGGCAAAGTGGGGCAAGCTCATGAAAGAGGCCGGCATCACGGCGCCGCAATGATGCGCGTGGTCGAACGCTTCGCGGCATTCGCGCAAGGCTACCGAGCGCGTGCGCTCGAGCCAAAGGTCCTCCACCACGCAAAGCGCGCGGTGATCGACTGGCACGCCGCGCTCTATCCAGGCTCGGTCGTGCCTCCGGCGACGCTCCTCGAGCTCTCGTTCGCCGACGAGGTCGGCGCGGGCGAGTCGCGTCTCGCCGACGGCCGGCGCGCGACCTTGCGCAGCGCGGCGCTGATCAACGGAGCGGCGGCGCACACCGCCGAGGTCGACGACATCTTCCGCGAGGGCATCTATCACCCCGGCGCGCCGACCATCGCCGCGGCGCTCGCGCTGGCGCAGTCGTGCGGCGCATCGGGCGAGGCGTTCCTGCGCGCAGTGATCGTCGGCTACGAGATCTCGACGCGCATCGCCGGGGTCATGGGGCGGGCGCACTACAAGTACTGGCACAACACCGGCACGATCGGATCTTTCGGCGCCGCGAGCGCCGCCGCAGAGCTGCTCGGCCTGGACGCGACGCGCTTCGCGCACGCGCTCGCGACCGTCGCCACGTTCGCCGCGGGGCTGCAGCAGGCGTTCCGCTCGGACTCCATGTCCAAGCCCATGCACGCCGGTCGCGCCGCGGAAGCGGGCGTCACCGCGGCGCTCGCCGCCGCCGAGGGGGTGACCGGGGCCCTCGACATCCTGGAAGGCGACGCGGGCTTCGGCAAGGCCATGGGCGACGGTCCGGACTGGGAGAGTGCGCTCGCGACGCTGGGCAAGGACTTCCACATCTGCAAGATGACGTTCAAGAATCACGCCTGCTGCGGCCACGCCTTCGCCGCGATCGACGGCGCGCTGGCGCTGAAGACTCAGATGCACGTATCCGCAGGCGACATCGCGCGCGTGCGCGTCGGGGGCTACCGCGCGACTCTCGAAGTCGCCGGGATCGCCGAGCCCGCGACCGCAGCCGAGGCGCGCTTTTCCACGCCGTACCTGGTCGCGACCGCGCTCACGCACGGCAGCGTGCGCTTGGCCGCATTCGAGCCGCCGCGCCTGGACAACCCGGAGACGCGCTCGCTCATGCGCCGTGTCGAGCTTGCGCTCGATCCCACGGTCGACGCCGCCTTTCCCGCCCAGCGCTCGGCGCGCATCGCCATCGAGGCGCGTGACGGCCGCCGGAGCGAGCACTTCCAGCCGACGCGCAAAGGCGACCCCGACCTGCCTCTCTCCGACGCCGAGCTGGACGCGAAGTACCTGGAGCTCGCCGTCCCCGTGCTCGGGGAGGAGAAGGCGCGCGCGCTGCTCGCACGCTTGTGGAAGCTGGAACGCGAACCGCGCCTGTGACGCTCGCGCAGGCCCTGTTCGCGCCGCGCGCGGTCGCCCTGATCGGGGCTTCGGGCGACGCGGAGAAGAACAGCGCGCGCCCGCTGCGCTTCCTGAGGAAGCACGGCTACGCGGGGCGCATCGTCCCGGTCAACGCGACGCGCGGCGAGGTGCTGGGCGAGCGCGCCTGGCCCAGCCTCGCCGACGCCCCGGGCGAGATCGACCACGCGTTCATCATGACTCCCGGCGACTCGGTGGAGCGTGCGATCGAGGAGTGCGGCGCGCGCGGCGTGCCGGTCGCGACCATCTTCAGCGACGGCTTCGCCGACGCCGGCGCGGAAGGGTCGGCGCGCCAGGCGAGGCTCGTCTCGCGCGCGAAGGCGCTCGGGGTGCGCATCCTCGGCCCGAACAGCATGGGCGTCATCGACGTGCCGGGCCGGCTGGCGCTCACGGTGAACGCGGTGCTCGAGGCGGACGGCCTGCCCGCGGGGACGACGAGCATGGTCTCGCAGAGCGGGACCATGCTCGGCACGGTGCTGTCGCGCGGCGCAGCCCGGGGCCTGGGCTTTTCCAAGCTCGTGTCGGTCGGCAACGAGGCGGACCTGGGCGTGGCGGAGTTGGTCGGGCTGCTCGCCGGCGATCCGGCGACGCGCGTGATCCTGCTGTTTCTCGAGACCGTGCGCGACGGGCAGGCTCTCGCGGCCGCGGCGCGCAAGGCGCACGCTGCCGGAAAGCCGGTCGCAGCCTACAAGCTCGGTCGCTCGCAGCTCGGTGCGGCTCTGGCCCGGTCCCACACCGGAGCTCTCGCGGGCGAGGACGCCGCGCTCGACGCTTATTTCCGCGACTGCGGAATGCTGCGCGTTGACCAGCTCGAGACGCTGGTCGAGATCGCGCCGCTGCTCGCCGGGCGCAAGCCGCCGGATGTCGCGCGCACGCCGCGCGTCGCGGTGGTGACCACGACCGGCGGCGGGGCGGCGAGCGTCGTCGACCGGTTGGGGCTGTCGGGCATCGAGACGGTCGCGCCGGGCTCCGATTCCCCCATCGTCGATCTGACGATGAAGGCGACCGCGGAGCAGTACACCGCGGCGCTCGACGATCTGGGCGCCTCCCCCGATTGCGACGGCGTGCTCGCCGTGGTCGGGTCTTCGGCGCAGTTCCATCCGCAGCTCGCGGTCGACCCCATCGTGCGCTCCAGAAGGAGCGCGAAGCCGCTCGCCGCCTTTCTCACTCCGCACGCGGATGCCTCGCTCGCGCTGCTCGCGAAGCACGAGGTCGCCGCGTTCCGCACTCCGGAGTCCTGCGCCGACGCGCTCGCCGCCTATTTCGCCTGGCGCACGCCGCGACCGGCGCCCGCGGGCACGGCGGAGTGGCCGCCTGCGCTGCCGCGAAAAGGCCGCCTCGACGAGGCGCAGGCGCTGCGTCTGTTCGCTTCGCTCGGCGTTCCGATCGTGAAGCACCAGATCGCCAGCGCACCTGAATACGCTCACTCGATCGAATACCCGGTCGCGGCCAAGGCGCTGTCCGCCGACATCCTGCACAAGACCGAGGCCGGGGCCGTGCGCCTGGGCATCGCCGACCGCTCGGCGTTCGCTCGCGAAGTCAAGGCGATGCTCGAGCGCATCCCGGCGCGCGGCGTGCTGGTGCAGGAAATGCAGACCGGCCTCGCCGAGGCGATCGTCGGCTACCGCCACGACGCGCTCGTCGGCCCGCTGGTGCTGGTGGGAGCGGGAGGGACGCTGGCGGAGATCTACCGCGATTTCGCGCTCGCCGTCGCGCCGGTGAGCGAGGACGAGGCGCTGGCCATGATCGGGAGGGTGAAAGGCTTCGCGATGTTGCGCGGATACCGGAACCTGCCGCGCGGCGACCTGCGCGCTCTGGCGAAAGCGGTCGCCGCGATATCGCGGCTCGCCGGATCGCCGGTCGCGGAGGCGGAGATCAATCCGCTGATAGTAAAGGCCGACGGCGTCGTCGCCGTCGACGCCCTGGTGGTGATGAAGGAGTGAGCATGGATTTCAGCCTGACGCCTGAGCAGGAAGCGTTTCGAGACGCGGTGAAGCGCTTTGCCGAGAAGCACCTGGCGAAGGGCGCGCACGAGCGCGCGCACTCCCCGGACTACCCGTGGGAGGTCGCCAGGCTCATGGCGGGGCAAGGGCTGCTGGGGATCACGATCGCGGAAGCCGACGGCGGCCAGGGCGGGTCGCTGATCGACGCGGTGATCGCGATCGAGACCGTTGCCTCGGTCTGCCCGAGGAGCGCAGACGTGGTGCAGGCGGGCAACTTCGGCCCGATCCGGGTGCTCGCGGAATACGGCAGCAATGCGCAGAAAGAGCGCCACCTCAAGAAGCTTCTCGTTGGCGAAGCGGTGATCAGCGTGGGGATGACCGAGCCCGAAGCCGGCTCGGCGGTGACCGATCTGCAGACGACCGCGACGCCGGACGGCAAAGGCTATCGCGTGAACGGCTCGAAGATCTTCACGACGCACTCGAAGTACGCCGAGCTGATGCTCGTCTACGTGCGCTTCGGCCCGGGCATCGACGGCATCGGCTCGGTGCTGGTCGAGACCAAGGGGCAGGGCGTGCGCTTCGGCAAGCCTTCGAGATTCATGTCGGACGAGGAATGGGTGCAGACCTACTTCGAGAACGCCTTCGTTCCGGCCGATATGGTGGTGCTGAAGGAAGGCGGATTCAAGAAGCAGATCGCCGGCTTCAACGTCGAGCGCATCGGCAACACCGCGCGTTCGCTCGCGCTCGGCCGCTACGCCTACGAGGCGGCGCGGCGCTGGGCGATGCAGCGCAAGCAGTTCGGGCGGCTCCTATGCGAGTTCCAGGGGCTGCAGTGGAAATTCGCCGAGATGAAAATCAAGCTGGACGCCGGTCAGCTCCTGCTCTATCGTGCCGCGGCGAACGCCGACCGCGGATTCCCGTCGGCCGAGGAGACCGCAATCGCCAAGGCGTTCTGCAACCAGGCGGGATTCGAGGTTGCGAACGAAGCGCTGCAGGTGATGGGAGGCCTCGGCTACACACAAGAAGAGCTGGTCGAGTACTGCCTGCGGCGCTGCCGCGGCTGGATGATCGCCGGCGGATCGGTGGAAATCCTCAAAAACCGCATCGCGGAGTCCGTGTTCGAGCGTACTTTCCCGCAGCGCCCCGGGACGGGCTGATAGAATCTCGGCAGTGTCGCGGGCGGCGGCGAGCTCTCCGCTTTCACCGTGAACGCTAGCATCGCCTGGAATTCCTCGGGCGTGTTGCCGACGGGCTCGGCGCTGCGCCTGGCAAATGCCCGCGCGAGGGCGTATCTTTAGCGACCATGGTGGAGTCGGGAGTTGATCGCGTATTTGCGCTGATCGCCTGCGTGTTCGCGTGCGGCGCGGCCTTCGCGCAGGGCTTTCCCGGCGAGAAAATAGAATTCACGAGCGAGGGGCGCGGCAGGCAGGAAACCGTGTTCGGCTACCTGTCGCTGCCGCCAAACGGCGACCGCCCGGTCCCCGCGATGGTATTGGTGCACGGCAGCGGCGGCATCGGCGAGATCCAGCTGCGCTATACCGCCGAATTCGTCAGGATGGGCATCGCCGTGTTCTCGGTGGACAGCTTTGCGCCGCGCGGCGTGGCGTCTACGGTCGATGACCAGTTGCGCGTCACCGGCGTGCAGATGGTGTCGGACGCGTTCGGCGCGTTGAAACTGCTGCGCGCGAATCCGCGGATCGACGGCGACCGCATCGGCGTGCAGGGCGGCTCCAAGGGCGGCACGGTGGCGCTCGAAACTGCGATCAAGCAGGTTGCGCGCGCGCACGGGGTGCCCGCCGAGGTGAGGTTCGCGGCGCACGTCCCGATTTACCCGGCGTGTGTCACGCAATACCGCACACCGATCACGACCGGTGCGCCGATCCTCGTGCTCGTCGGCAACTCGGACGACTATGTGGGCGTCGAGAGTTGCCGGGACTACGCGGAAGCGATGAAAAAGCAGCAGGCCGACATCCGGTTCGTCGTCTACCCCAACGCCGAGCATGGTTTCGACGGGAGGGACGGCCAGAATCACTACTGGATCGGCAACGCGCAAAACTACTCGAAATGCCGTGTCTACATCGAGGACGACGGCAAGGCGGTTTACTCGAAGACCGGAGAAGTTCTCGATAGTCCCAGGAAAGCTTTCGACGTCATGTCAAAGGACTGCATCACCCGCGGTGCATCGATAGCGACGAACGCGGTGGCGAAAGCGAGATCGCTCGAAGAGATCCGCGAGTTTCTCGGGAAAACCTTGTTGAAGCAGTAAGGTCACTCGGGCGAGCTGCCGACCGGCTCGGCGCCCTGGTCGCGGAGCTTCCTTGCCATGTCGGGCGGCGCGCCCCTTCTTCACTGGCGCCGCGAGGCCCTGTACGATATGAGGACAGTCGCGTAAACCCGTACGGCAATGCCGGGTGATTCCCGCCCTTACGCGATCGCGGACGTCGAACGAAAGGTTTTCGGACATAAGCTTGCACGTTCGACATATACCTTCATACCTGATGCGACGAAAAAGGGAGCAGCGAGTGATCAAACTCCTCATAACCAAGGTTGCTCTTGCATTGGCGTTAGCACTGGCGTGCAATGCTCTGGCGGCCGATGCCTCACCGCACAAGCGCAGGGTGGTTCTGCAGGTCAGCGACGATGACCAAGAGACCTGGGAGCAGGCCCTGAAGCTCGCCGAGAACATGCTGGAGAATGCCGGAGGCAAGGACAGAATCGACATCCAAATCGTTGCCTTTAGTCCGGGCATCGGAATGGTAGTCAATGATAGTTCTGTCGCCGGCCGAGTGAGCAAGGCCGCTGAGAATGGCATCCAGGTGCGCGCTTGCGCCTATACCCTGGGTGTTCGTAAATTGACGCCGGACAAATTGGCCCCCGGCGTAAAGACCGTCCCTTTTGGCGCCTTGGAAATCGTCGACAAACAGAACGAAGGCTGGGCCTATATCAAGCCATGAATCATCAGGCCGGCAGGCCGGCCGCGTAGCGCCTACTCCGCGCGCGCGCCCGAGACCTTCACCACTTCCGCCCAGCGCGCGACCTCGTCCTTGAGCATCGCCTGGAATTCCTCGGGCGTGCTGCCGACGGGCTCGGCGCCCTGATCGAGCAGCTTTTTCTGCATGTCGGGCGAGTGCGCGCCTTTCTTCACGGCGGCGGCGAGGCCGTGGACAATCTCGCCCGGTGTTCCCGCGGGAGCGAGCAGGCCGAACCACAGCGGCACCTCCACGCCCTCGACTCCCGCCTCGCGGATCGTCGGCACCTCCGGCATGAGCGCGCTGCGCTTCGCGCCCGCGACGCCGAGCGCGCGCAGCCTTCCGGACTTGATGTGCTGGCCGATCGCGACCGGGTTCACGAACGAAAGCTGCACGTCGCCCGAGATGAGCGCGGTGAGCGAGGGCGCGCTGCCCTTGTAAGGCACGTGCACGATGCTCGTCCCGGTGCGCAGCTTGAACAGCTCCGCGGCGAGGTGCTGGGTGGTGCCGGGGCCCGCGGAGGAGTAGTTGAGCGCACCGGGCTTCTCCTTCGCAAGCGCGATCAGCTCCTTCACCGACTTCACGGGCAGCGACGCCGGCACGACGAGGATGTTGGTGCTCTCGGAGAACACCGACACCGCGGCGAGATCGCGCAGCGCATCGTAGGGCGGATTCTTGTACAGCGACATGTTGATCGCCACAGCCGGGCTGTTGAACAGCAGCGTGTACCCGTCGGGCGCGGCCTTGGCGACGGCCTCGTTGGCGATGTTGGTGCCGGCGCCCGGGCGATTCTCGATGACGAACTGCTGCCCGAGGTATTCGCTGAGCTTCGAGGCGGCCAGGCGCGCGTTGATGTCGACGCCGCCCCCCGGAGTGAATCCGACCAGCACCCGCGCGGGCCGGCTCGGGTATTGCGCGAGGGCGCCGGCCTGAATGGCACACGCGAGCGCGAAGAGAGCGAGCCTGGCGATCACGATCGTGCACCCAGGCGCGTGCGTCCGATATCGAACGCGGCGGTGATGAAGCCCATGAGCCCGCGGCCGCGGTCCTTCATCGCGAGAACCTCGTCGCCGGTGAGCACCGCGCCGAAGAAGCCCTCGGTGTGCCAGTGTCCCGGCGCGGGCGGATCGGGCAGCTTTTCTCCGTCGAAGCGCGGCCAGGGGCTGATGTAGAAGTAGGGCTGTGCGTAGTAATCGTCTCCGGGGGACGAGCCGACGCCGATCGAGCGCGCGTTCGCCGGGGGGCCTTCCTCGAGGCTGACCAGGGTCGCGATGTCGAAATGGTGCGGCCAGCACACCACCGCGCTGCCACGCACCCCTGAGAGCTTGGACCTGAATTCCTCCAGCACGTCGGCCGAGCCGCCGAACCAACGCGCCAGCTCCCCCAGCTCGCGGCCGAGCAAGCGCAGCTGGTGGGGGCCGTCGCCGAGCGGGTGATCGGGAAGCTCGTACGGCAGCCTGACGTCGCCCGCCTGCTTGAGGCCGAGCAGGCGAAGCTTGCCGTCGAGCCAGGCTCCTCCCTGCGCGTCGGTCTTGCCGTCTAGCTGGAAGGCGTCGAGCACGTTGTCGCCGCGCGTGATGATCAGCTCGAGGCGCGCCAGGCGCATGCCGGCGCGCACCTCGCCGCCCTTCGCAGGCAGTCCCTGGCTCAGCAGCGCCGCATGCGATGCCTCCCAGGAAAACGCCGAGTGGCTGTCGTCCGGCATCGATTCCAGATTTGCGCGCGCGGCCCGCGTCGGCCACTGCAGCGCGTGATGCGCGAGATTCCGGGCGGCGACGAGCGCTGCGGGCGGGGTTCGTCCCAACTTGGACCAGTCGAAGCGCATGCGAATGAACCATACCAGATTGCGCGCCTGGCATGCCATGGTATGCGGGAGTATTATCGTCTCGGGAAAAAGCTGCACGAAGGGGGAGCCATGCAGGTAAGCGAGATCCTCAAGGTGAAAGGCAACGCCCTCTTCACCATCGCGCCCGACGGCAAGCTCACCGAGGCCGTGTCGGTGATGGCCGAGAACAACATGGGCTCGCTGGTGGTGATGGAGAAGGGGCGCATGGTGGGCATCCTGACCTTCAGGGAGATCCTCGCGGCGCTCGACAAGGGGCGCGGCGCGCTCGGCGAAGTCAGGGTCGGAGAGATCATGGAGCGCGATCCGGTGATCGCGAGCCCCGGCATGGAGGTGAACGACCTCAGGCGCACCATGGTCGACTCGGGTGCGCGCTACCTGCCGGTGATGGAGCGCGACCGGCTGATCGGCGTAATATCCTTCCGCGACGTCGCCAAGGCGGTGCTCGAAGAGCAGGATTTCGAGAACCGCATGCTGAAGGGCTACATCAAGAACTGGCCCGAGTAGACTCGTCCAGGTTCCCGGTTTCATGAAGCCGCTGCACGGCCGCGCTCTCGTGCTTGTCTTTTTCGCAACGCTCGTCGCTCTCGTCGGGCTCGCCGTCTGGTTCGTGACGGGCACGCCCGGCGCGAGCCACCGCGGGCCGCTGGCGCCGCTCGACGCGGACGGACGCAGGCTTGCCGACAAGCTGAAGAAGCACGTGACCGGCGTCGCCAGCGAGGAGCACAACGTCTCCCATCCCGAGGCGCTGGAGCGCTCCGCGCGCTACATCGAGTCGACGCTCTCGGCGCTGGGGTATGGCGTCTCCCGGCAGGAGTTCGAGACCGAGGGCGTGAAGGTGCGCAACGTCGAGGTGAGCCGGGGCTCGGGCAGGCGGGTCGTGGTGGTCGGGGCGCACTACGATTCGGCGCAGGGAGCGGTCGGCGCGAACGACAACGGGTCGGGCGTGGCGGCCCTGCTCGAGCTCGCGCGCTTCCTGAAGACCGTAGAGCCCGCGCAGGGGCTGGAGGTGCGTCTGGTGTTCTATGTCAACGAGGAGCTGCCCTGGTTCGGCACCGACAAGATGGGCAGCAGCGTGCATTCGAAGGGCCTGGCTGCCGAGGGCAAGGAGGTCGTCGCGATGCTGTCGCTCGAGACGATGGGCTGGTACAGCGAGAACTACGACAGCCAACGCTATCCGTTTCCCTTCAGCTTGTTCTATCCGTCGAAGGGCAACTTCATCGGCTTCGTCGCCAACCTGCGCTCGCGAGGCCTGATGCACCGCGTGATCGGCGCGTTCCGGCGCGCGGCGGCGTTTCCCTCGGAAGGCGTCGCGGCGCCCGAATCGATACCGGGGATCGGCTGGTCCGACCAGTGGGCGTACTGGCAGTTCGACTGGCCTGCGCTGATGGTGACCGACACCGCGCCGTTCCGCTACCCGCACTACCACACGCTGCGCGACACGCCGGACAAGGTCAGCTACGACCGGCTCGCGCGCGTGGTGAAAGGATTGGAAGGCGTGCTGCGCGACCTGGCCGCGCCAGGCTCCTAGCGGCGTCCGCTGCGGCCCCACACATAGTGCACGAAGCGCTGCCAGCGGTTCGGCTTCTGCGCGAGCGGATTCCGCATCTTCTGCGCCTCGCGGTCGCGCTCCACTGATTTGCGCACCTGCTCGTGGACTTGGCGGAGCGTCAGCCCGCCGGGGCCTTTGAGCTTGTCGGGGTCGTTTTCTGCCATGGCATCAAGGGGTTCGCTATGACCTCTATGCTAAACTCCAAGTGAATTTCTGGCGAGGGAATCGATGTCGGGCAATAGCTTCGGCCTGCTGTACTGCGTCACGTCGTTCGGCGAGAGCCACGGGCCCGCCTACGGCGGCGTGGTCGACGGCTGCCCGCCGGGGCTCGCGCTCGCGGAAGCCGACATTCAGAAGGAGCTGGACCGCAGGAAGCCCGGCACCTCGCGCCACGTGACGCAGCGCCAGGAATCCGACCGCATCGAGATCCTCTCCGGCGTTTTCGAAGGGAAGACGACGGGCACCGCGATCGGCTTCCTGATCCGAAACGAGGATCAACGCCCGAAAGACTACTCCGCCCTGGCCGACACGTTTCGCCCGGGACACGCGGACTACACGTACTGGCAAAAATACGGGCTGCGCGACTACCGCGGCGGCGGGCGCGCGTCGGCGCGCGAGACGACGATACGCGTCGCTGCGGGCGCGATCGCCAAGAAATGGCTGCGCGAGCGCTACGGCGTCGAGGTGCGCGGGCATCTCGCGCAGCTCGGGCCCAACAGGATCGCATTCAAGTCCTGGGACGCGGTCGACCAGAACCCGTTCTTCTCGCCCGATCCAGGCACCGTGCCCAAGCTCGAGGCCTTCATGGACGAGCTGCGCGCTTCGGGCGACTCCTGCGGGGCGCGCGTCAACGTGGTCGCGAACGGCGTCCCGGTCGGCTGGGGCGAGCCGGTATACGGGCGCCTGGACTCGGACATCGCGGCGGCGATGATGGGCATCAACGCCGTCAAAGGCGTCGAGATCGGCGCGGGATTCGCGGCCATCGAGCAGAAGGGCTCGGAGCACGGCGACGAGCTGACCCTGCAAGGATTCCTCACGAACCATGCCGGCGGAACCCTGGGCGGCATCTCCACCGGACAGGACGTGCTGGTGAGCATCGCGCTCAAGCCCACGTCCAGCATTCGCATTCCGCGGCGCTCAATCGACCGCAAGGGAAACGCCACCACGGTCCAGACCACCGGCCGCCATGATCCCTGCGTGGGGATCCGCGCCACGCCCATCGCCGAGGCAATGCTCGCCTGCGTGCTGATGGACCACGCGCTGCGGCACCGCGCGCAGTGCGCCGACGTGCAGCCGCCTGCCAAGCCGATCCCGGGCAAGGCCCGCTAGGAGTCGCCCGCGAAAGCGTGGGCGGAGAGCAGGCGCAGGCCCACGTCCCCGAGACGGTCGGTATCGGCCGGGTAGCGGTTCCACAGCCCCGCCGCCTCGGGGCGCTTGCCTTGAGCGAGATAGCCCGCCACGCCGGCGGCGATCAGATACTGCCGGTGGCCGCCCGGCAGATCGCTGGCCTTGGCGAGCAGTGCTTCAGCGATGCGCGCCATGTCCCCGCCCGAGCGCTCGCCCACCGCGCGGAACAGGGAGATCCACTGCCGCTCATCCACGCTGAGCTGCGCGTTGCAGGGCGCCCGCTCGATGCGGTCCCACACCGCCTTCGCGTCGGCCGCGGACAGCATCGGGTTCAGCGTGCGCGACAGATCGTAGAGCGAGTGGAACCAGATGTCGGAGCGCCCCACGTCGCGGCATTCGAGCAGGCGCGCGCGCGCGAGCTCGAGGTCCTTCTGGAACGGACGCGGAATCGCCACCGGGTCGGGGTGCTTGGCCGAGAGCAGGTAGTCGCGCGCGTAGGCCGCGCGCCGCGCCAGCTCCAATGCTTCGAGATACTCCCCGCCGCCGCTCGCCGCGGCGAGGTCGCTGCGCCGGCCCTCGATGAGCGCCACCACCGGCACGCTGTAGGACAGCAGCCCGGTCAGCTCATCGGCGGACTGGTGCAGGAAGCGGTACTTAGCGGCGTGCAGGTCGAGGTAGGGGTAGTAGTCGGAGTTCGCCGGCACGTTGTAGCTCGCGAACATGGGACCGAGCGAGCGCTTGCCGCCGATGCGGCGGACCTCAAGGTCCTGGATCGTGTTCACCTGCACGCGCCGCAGCTCGCGCGCCACCGCGGGCATCGCCATCACGTCGGCGAGCGGGCGTGAGAGCGTGCGCGAGTCGCCCGCGACGATCAGCAGGTCGCTCCCCGTCGAGGCGAACACGGCGTAGTCGGGGAAGTTCTCGCCCAGGGCGCGCATGACCGAGGCGATGAGGCTCGCGTCGATCTCGTACATCTGGAACCATTGAACCAGGATGCCGTTCTCGTTGAGGTGGCGACGGACCAGGCGGTAGAACTCCGAGGTGAACAGGCTCGAAACGCCGCTCACCCAGGGGTTGGAAGGCTCCGAGATGATGATGTCGTACTTGCGGTTGTGGGTGGAGAAGAAGGTCTTCGCATCGTCGAACACGATGCGGCTGCGCGGATCGGCGAAGGCGCCGGCGTTGCGCGGCGCGAACAGGCGCGACGCCTCGGCCATCGCCGGCTCGATCTCGACTGTCTCCACCGAGCGCAGCGCATCCGCGCCGAGCAGCGTGTGCGTCGTCAGGCCCGTGCCGATCCCAATTACCGCGGCGGTGGTCGCGTCGGGCCGGTAGGCGAGAGGTATCGCGGCGGTGAGCGTCATGGTGACTTCGTCGGAGATGCGCGCGCCCTTGGGGTCCATGTTCACCGCGCCGTCGGACTTGCCGTTGGTGCGCAGGCTGCGGTCGGTTCCGAAGTCCATCAGGCTCACGGTGGTAGTCTTGCCGTCGCGATGCATGAGCAGGCTCGCGTCGCGCGTCGTGTACAGATCGCCGTGCCGGAAGACGCCCGAGGCCATCTTGTAGGGGTCGAGCTGAACGGCGGCGAGCACCACGCCGAAGCAGACCACCGACACGCCGGCGGCGCCGAGGCGCAGCGTGCGCGCCCCCGCGGCGCGCCACAGCAGCGCGAGACCGAGCCCCGCATCGAGCGCCGCGCCGCACCCGATCAGCCCTTTCAGGCCCAGCACAGGCATGCCCAGGTGCGCGGCGAAGAACACGCCGATGATCGCGCCCAGCGTGTTGGCCGAGTAGACGGCGCCGATCGCCTTCTCACCCTGGCCGCCGCGAAGCAGCGCGTAGGTGATGAGCGGCAGGGTCATCCCCGCGCAGAAGGTCGCCGGGAACATGACGGCGAGCGCGATGCCGTGGCTGGAGACCAGGAAGAGCGCGTAGCCCGCGTCGCTCCTCGCGAGCGCATGGATCACGACCTGCATAAGCTCGAACATCTGGCCGTACAGCGGCAGCGTGGCGAGCGCGAGCAAGCCCATGATCGTCAGCACCACGCCGAGGAAGCGCACCGGGTCGGCGATCGCGTCGATTCGCCGGCGCACCCAGTAGCCGCCGCAGGCGATGCCCAGGATAAACGCCGAGAGCATCAGCTCGAAAGAGTGCGTGGAGGAGCCGAGTACCAGCGACAGCATCCGGATCCACCCGATCTCGAACACGAACGAGGCCGCGCCGGTGACAAGGGCGACCGCGAGGAAAAGCCGGTAAGGCTGTGAGCCGCGCTCGCCCTGCGCGACCGGGCCCGGAAGCGAAGGCTCGCTGTCGCGCGCGAGCAGCCAGACCACCGCCGCCAGCGCGACGTTCATGCCGCCGGCGACCTGCACCGTGCCCGGCAAGCCCAGCGCCTCGATCAGGACGAAGCCGCTCGCGAGCACGCCGATCGCCGCGCCGAAGCTGTTGGTGAAGTAAAGCATGGCCAGCGACTCGCCGGGCGCTTGCGGGTAGCGGCGGATCAGCCCCGCGCTCATCAGCGGGAAGGTCATGCCGAGCAGGACCGACTGCGGCAGGATCAGCGCGCCGGCGAGCATCCACTTGAACAGGTTCGCCGACAGCTCCCCGCCGAGCGCCGGAAGAATGCTGGTGTAGGCGGACTCGGTCGCGGCGACGAACACGGGATGGAACGCAAAGGCCGCGAGGCCGATCAAAGCTTCCGCGAGCGCGTAGCCGCGCAGCAGGTTCTTCCAGCTCTGCGACCAGCGGCTGCACAGCCAGGAGCCGATCGCCATCCCGCCCATGAACAGAGCGAGCACCAGGGTCTGCGCGTACGCCGCGTGGCCGAGGAACAGCTTGAGGTAGTGGCTCCAGATCGACTCGTAGATGAGTCCCGCGAAGCCCGACACGGTGAAGAGCAGGAAGAAGACGCTGCGAGGTACGCGGCTCATTGGGCGGGAACCGGGGCGCAAAAGGCGGCATTATACGGGCCGCGGGACTTGATTCCGCACTCGCGGGAAGGAAGAATTGAGCGATGAAATCGAAGGCCTGGATCCTTCTGCTGGTGCTCGCCGCTCTCGGCGGGTGCCAGTCGGTGCAAACGACCGAGGGCGGCACGGTCGGCATCGACCGCAGGCAGAGCATGTCCTCCCTGGTGTCGTCCGCGCAGATGGACAAGAGCGCGGCCGACGCCTATTCCAAGGTGCTCTCGGACGCGCGCGCGAAGAACCAGCTCGACCAGGATCCCGCGCAGGTCGCGCGCGTGCGCGCCATCGCCAACCGGCTGATCCCCAGCACCGCTGCCTTCCGCTCCGACGCGCCGGGCTGGAAGTGGGAAGTGAACGTCATCACCTCGAACGAGGTGAACGCCTGGTGCATGCCGGGCGGCAAGATCGCGGTGTACACCGGGCTGATCAACAGCCTGAAGATCACCGACGACGAGCTGGCCGCGGTGATGGGGCACGAGATCGGGCACGCGCTGCGCGAGCACGGCCGCGAGCGTGCGAGCGAGCAGATGGTGCAGCAGCTCGGCGTCACCGTCCTCGGCGTTTTTGCCGGGGATATCGGAGCCCAGCTTTCCCAGACCGTGCTCGACGTGACGCTATCGCTGCCGCATTCGCGCACGCAGGAGACCGAGGCCGACCGCATCGGCGTGGAGCTCGCGGCGCGCTCGGGATACGATCCCCGCGCGGCCGTCTCCCTGTGGCAGAAGATGGGCAAGCTGGGCGGGGGCAAGCCGCCGGAGTGGCTGTCGACGCATCCGTCCGACCAGACCCGGACGCAGGACGTGCAGAGCTACGCCGAGCGCGTCATGCCCCTGTACGAGGCGGCGCGCGGCCGCTGACCCGGATCGAGCCGTTCCGGCGGAGTTTCAGGCCTTCTTAGAGAGGGCGATCCGGTATAATTTTTCCTCTTTACCGCTGTCGAACCGCAATGACTCCGCGCACGCTCTACGACAAGCTCTGGGATTCGCACACCGTGCACGCCGAGGACGACGGCACGACGCTGCTCTACATTGACCGTCACCTGGTGCACGAGGTGACCAGCGCCCAGGCCTTCGAGGGGATGAAGCTCGCGGGCCGGCCGGTGTGGCGCGTGTCGGCCAACCTCGCGGTCGCCGACCACAACGTCCCCACGACCGGACGCGCGAGCGGCATAGCCGACCCTATATCGCGGCTTCAGGTCGAGACGCTCGACAAGAATTGCGCCGAGCACGGCATCGTCGAATTCAAGATGAGCGATATCCGGCAGGGCATCGTGCACGTCATCGGCCCGGAGCAGGGCGCGACGCTCCCGGGAATGACGGTGGTGTGCGGCGACTCACACACCAGCACGCACGGCGCGTTCGCCTGTCTCGCGTACGGCATCGGGACCTCCGAAGTCGAGCACGTGCTCTCGACGCAATGCCTGCTCGCGAAAAAGATGAAGAACATGCTGGTGCGTGTCGAGGGGCCCCTCCCTCGCGGCGTCTCCGCCAAGGATGTGATACTCGCCGTGATCGGTCGGATCGGCATCGCGGGGGCGACGGGCTGCACCATCGAGTACGCGGGCAGCACGATCCGCGCGTTGACGATGGAAGGCCGCATGACCTTATGCAACATGTCGATCGAAGCCGGAGCGCGCGCCGGGATGATCGCGGTCGACGAAACGACGGTCGCCTATCTGAAGGGCAGGCCGTTCGCCCCGCGCGGTGAGCTCTGGGACCGAGCGGTCGCGCACTGGCAGACGCTGAGGAGCGACCCGGGCGCGAAGTTCGACAAGGAAGTGACGATCGACGCGCGCACGATCAAGCCTCAGGTGACCTGGGGAACGTCGCCCGAGATGGTCGTCACCGTGGACGAGCGCGTTCCCGACCCCGACCGGGAGAAGGATTCCATCCGCCGCGAGGGCATGGAGAGAGCGCTGACCTACATGGGCCTCGCGCCCAACACGCCGATGACCGATATCCGCATCGACAAGGTGTTCATCGGCTCGTGCACCAATTCGCGCATTGAAGACCTGCGGGCGGCGGCCGCGATCGTGCGGGGACGCCGGGTCGCGTCGAGCGTCAGGCTCGCGATGGTTGTCCCCGGATCAGGGCTGGTCAAGGCGCAGGCCGAAAAAGAGGGCCTGGACCGCGTGTTCCGGGACGCCGGGTTCGAGTGGCGCGAGCCGGGGTGCTCGATGTGCCTCGCCATGAACGCGGATCGGCTCGAACCGGGGGAGCGCTCCGCCTCGACCTCAAACCGCAATTTCGAGGGCCGGCAGGGCACGGGTGGACGGACCCACCTGGTGAGCCCCGAGATGGCCGCGGCGGCCGCGATCGCCGGCCATTTCGTCGACGTGCGCCAGTGGAGATGAGGAAGCAGCGCTGATGGAGAAATTCACCGTACACACCGGGCTGGTCGCGCCGATGGACCGCGCCAACGTCGACACCGACCAGATCATCCCCAAGCAGTTCCTGAAATCGATCAAGCGCACCGGGTTCGGTTCCAACCTGTTCGACGCCTGGCGCTATCTCGACGAGGGCTGGCCCGGCAAACCCGAGTCCGAACGCCGCCCCAACCCGGACTTCGTGCTCAATCAGGCGCGCTACAAGGGCGCGAGCATCCTGGTCGCGCGCAGGAATTTCGGTTGCGGCAGCTCGCGCGAGCACGCGGCCTGGGCGCTCGCCGAATACGGATTTCGCACGGTCATCGCGCCCTCGTACGCCGATATCTTCTACGACAACTGCTGCAAGAACGGTTTGCTCCCCGTCGTTCTGGCCGAAGGGGAAGTCGACCGGCTGTTGCACGATGTCGCCGCTTTCCACGGATTCCGGCTGGTCGTCGATCTGGATAAGCAGGTCGTCGCGACCACCGACGGGACCCGGACGATGCGCTTCGACATCGACCCATTTCGCAAGTACTGCTTCTTGAACGGTCTCGACGAGATCGCGCTCACGCTGCGCCACTCGGACAAGATCCACGCGTTCGAGGAACGGCGCCGCGCCGAGCAGCCCTGGCTGTTCCGTTAGGTCCACCATGAAAATTGCCGTTCTTTCCGGCGATGGCGTCGGTCCGGAGGTCATTGCCGAAGCAGTGAAGGTGCTCGATGTTTTCAGGGGCGAGGGTCTGAAGCTCGAGTTGGAGCAGGCTCCCGTCGGGGGCGCAGCCTACGACGCCGCGGGAGACCCGATACCCGAGGCTACGCTGGCGCTCGCGAGAAAAGCCGACGCCGTGCTGTTCGGAGCCGTCGGCGGTCCCCGCTACGATGCGCTTCCGCGCGACAAGCGCCCCGAGCAGGCGCTCCTCACGCTCCGGAAGGAGCTGGATCTGTTCGCCAACCTGCGGCCCGCCTCGGTGTTTCCGGAGCTCGCCGACGCCTCGACGCTTAAGCCCGAGGTGGTGTCGGGGCTGGACATCCTGATACTGCGCGAGCTCACGGGTGACATCTACTTCGGGCAGCCGCGCGGGATCCGCAGGCTCGAGAGCGGCGCCCGCGAAGGCTTCGACACCATGCGCTACTCCGAGCCGGAGATCCGGCGCATCGCGCACGCCGGCTTTCGCGCCGCCTCGAAGCGCCGCAAGAAGGTCTGCTCGGTCGATAAGGCCAACGTGCTGGAGACCTCGCAGCTCTGGAGAGAGGTCGTCGGCTCGGTAGGCAAGGAATACCCGGGGGTGGAGCTTACGCACATGTACGTCGACAACGCCGCGATGCAGCTGCTCAAGAATCCCAAGCAGTTCGACGTCATCGTCACCGGCAACATGTTCGGAGATATCCTCTCCGACGAGGCGTCCATGCTCACCGGCTCGATCGGCATGCTGCCGTCGGCTTCGCTGGACGATAAGGGCAAGGGCCTTTACGAGCCGATCCACGGATCGGCGCCGGACATCGCGGGGAAGAACCTCGCCAACCCCCTGGCGGCGATACTCTCGGCCGCCATGATGCTGCGCTACAGCCTCGATCAGGACGCCGCGGCGTTGCGCGTCGAGGCCGCGGTGAGAAAGGTCCTATCCCAGGGGTACCGCACGGGAGACATCTTCCAGGCGGGGACGCGGAAAGTCGGGACCCGGGAAATGGGCGACGCCGCGGTCGCCGCCCTGCGGTGAAGCAGTAGGCTTTTCGCGAGCGGGTGCGTTAACATACGCAGACAGGAGACTTGGGAAACGCGATGAAGCGAGTCGGGTTCGTCGGCTGGCGCGGAATGGTCGGCTCGGTGCTCATGCAGCGCATGCACGCCGAGCGCGACTTTGCGCTGATCGAGCCGGTATTTTTCTCCACCTCCCGCGTCGGCCAGATGGGGCCTTTCATCGGCAAGGAAAGCGCGCCGCTCAAGGATGCGAAAAGCGTCAAGGAGCTGGCCTCGATGGACATGGTCGTGTCCTGCCAGGGCGGAGATTATACGAACGAAATCTTCCCGCAGCTGCGCGCCTCGGGCTGGCAAGGTTATTGGATCGATGCAGCCTCGGCGCTGCGCATGCGCGACGACGCCGTGATCATCCTCGATCCAGTCAATCTCGACGTGATCAAAGACGCTCTCGCGAAGGGCGTGCGCAACTACATCGGCGGCAATTGCACCGTCAGCCTGATGCTGATGGGCATGCACGGGCTGCTCAAGGCCGACCTGGTCGAGTGGGTCACCGCGATGACCTACCAGGCGGCGTCAGGAGCGGGCGCCGAGTACATGCGCGAGCTCGTGCGGCAGATGGGGTTCGTGCACCGGGCCGCGCAAGCGGCGCTGGAAGACCCTGCGAGCGCGATCCTCGAGGTCGACCGCGCCGTGACTTCCGCTCTGCGCGACAGCTCGTTCCCGACCAGGCAGGTCGGGTTTCCGCTCGCCGGCAACGTGCTGCCGTGGATCGACAAGGATCTCGGCAACGGCCAGAGCCGCGAGGAATGGAAGGCGCAAGCCGAGGGCAACAAGATTCTCGGACGCGAGGACCGGCCAATTCCCATGGACGGCGTTTGCGTCCGCGTCGGCGCGATGCGCTGCCACAGCCAGGCGCTCACGGTGAAGCTGAAGCGCGATCTGCCCGTCGCGGAGATCGAAAGCATCCTCGCCGGAGCGAACCCGTGGGTGCGGGTCGTCCCCAACGAGCGCGAGCGCAGCCTTCGCGAGCTCACGCCTGCCGCGGTGAGCGGCTCGCTCGAGGTGCCGATCGGACGGATTCGCAAGCTCGCCCTGGAAAAGGGCGGTGCAACCATCACTGCTTTCACGGTCGGGGATCAGCTGCTTTGGGGCGCTGCCGAGCCGCTTCGAAGAATGCTGCGCATCCTCCTCGACGCGTCGGCCTAGCCTCTCCGCCTACCCTCTGTTTTCCGGGATTTCGCCCTGTTTCCTAGGGGAAAATTGGCAAACTCGCTGCAAAAATAGGGACTTGACGCAATTTCCGACGTGAAAGTTGAGCTTGCAAGGCTAAGGCCATGATGGTATTTTAGTTTGTTTCCACGTGAGTTCAGGGTGGCAAGTGGGGAGCTTCGCCTCTAAAACTTGTTTGGCGACGATCGCGAGCCTGGCGGTGCCTTCGCTTGCGCTGGCTGCCGGCCTGGGCAAGCTTTCGGTGTTGTCCACGCTCGGCCAGCCGCTCAAGGCGGAAATCGAGATCGTTTCCTTGCAAAAAGGTGAAGGCGACTCGCTCGGCGCGCGCCTCGCCCCGATCGAGACATTCCGTCAGGCCAACGTCGATCTGAATCCTGCGCTGCTGTCGGTCAAGTTTGCCGTCGAGCGTAGCCCCAGCGGTCAGTACGTCATGAGCCTGACCTCGACTCAGCCCGTCAACGAGCCTTTCGTCGACGTGCTGGTGGAGCTCAACTGGTCGAATGGACGGCTGGTCCGCGAATACACCTTCCTGCTCGATCCGCCCGAATACGCTGGTCCGAAGAAGGGCGGGTCCGCCCGCGCCGCGGCGCCCACGCCCGCGCCGCTGGCGCCTGCCGAACCTGCCACGCCGCAGCCCGCTGCGCCCGAGGCTCCTGTGCAGGCTCAAGCTGCGGAACCGGTCGCAATCCTCGCCGCCGTTCCCCTGGGCCCGAACGTGCCGGGACAATCGGCCCCGGCTGATAACAACAGCGTCGGCAGCACCAGCGTCGTGGCCGCCGTGCCGAGCCCTGCTCCAGCGGAGCCTGCGGCCGCGGAGCCGCAGGTGCAGGTCATGCCGGTGGGCGCCCGCGGCGAGCCCGAGCGCGCCCAGGTGGATGCGGCGCCCGCGCCCGCCGACCTGGCGCAAGAGCCCGGGGTGAAGGGCAGCTACGAGGTTGTGCGTGGCGATACGCTGTCGAAGATTGCGATGCGCAATCCGGTGGAAGGCGTCAGCCTGCAGCAGATGCTGGTCGCTCTGTTCCGGGCCAACCCGGACGCATTCGTCGCCGACAACATGAACCGGCTGAGCGCCGGCAAGATCGTCAACATCCCGGACAGGGATGCCGCGGAGAGCGTCGCGCCGGCGGACGCCCGTCGAATCGTCTCCGCGCAGTACGCCGACTTCAACGACTATCGACGCAGCCTGGGGGTCGCGGTTGCATCGTCGTCTGCACCTCAGGGCGGCGCGCGCCAGGCATCGGGCCCGATCACCGCTCCGAAGGAAGAGAAGCCCGCGCCCAAGGAACCCCCCAAGGACGAGTTGAGGCTCTCGCGGGGCGACGAGGCGAAGCGCGGCGGCAAGGCGGGAACCGCGGCCGCCGGTGACGATCTCGCGGCCAAAGACAACGCTCTCAAGGAAGCGAACGAGCGCATCGCACTCCTGCAGAAGAACGTGCAGGACCTGCAGAACCTCGTGGAGGTGAAGAACAAGGCCGCGGCGCAGCTGCAGCAGCAGGCCGAAGCGGCGAAGGCCGATGCGGCCAAGGCCGCCGCTCTGGCGAAGGCCGAGCCGGCCAAGGCGCCCGAGCCCGCGAAGATTGCGCCGAAGGCCCCGGAGGCCGCAAAGGCGACCGAGGCGCCCAAAGCGCCGGAACCCGCGAAGGCCCCGGCCCAGGTCGTAGCCAAGGCTCCCGAACCGGCCAAGGCGCCCGAAGCTCCCAAGGCTCCGGAGGCCGCCAAGGCGCCCGAAGCCCCGAAGGCTCCGGAAGCGGCGAAGGCGCCCGAAGCGCCCAAGCCGCCGGAACCGGCAAAGACGGATTCCGCCAAGGCAGCCCCCAAGCCCGCGCCGAAGAAGGCCGCACAGCAGCCCGCGGTGGAAGTGAGCTTCCTCGATGACCTGATGGACAACCCCGTGGCGCTCGGAGGGGCGGGCGGAGCGGTGCTGCTCCTCGCAGGCTATGCGGTATTCAAGTGGCGCAGGAAGCGCAGTTCGCAATTCGAGAACAGCATCATGAGCGTCGTGCCCTCTGACGCCGACTCCGTGCTGGGCAGCGTCGGCGGGCGCAACGTCGACACCAGCTCCAGCTCGATCCAGAGCGATTTCGGCGCCGGCGCGAGCAAGGCCGCCGGCGAGGAGATCGACCCGATCGCCGAGGCCGACGTCTACATGGCGTACGGTCGCGATGCCCAGGCGGAAGAGATACTCAAGGACGCGCTCGGCAAGGATTCGAGCCGCCAGCCGATTCGCGTGAAGCTGCTCGAGATCTACGCCAACCGCAAGGACACGAGAGCTTTCGAGAACGCGGCCAACGAATTGCGTTCGGCCACCGGCGGCAGGGGCCCGGATTGGGACAAGGTCGCCGCGCTGGGGCTGTCGATCGATCCAGGCAACCCGCTCTACGGAGGCAAGCCCGGCAGCGCGGCTCCGGCCGCTAGCGCGTCGCAGCTCCCTGCGGGATTCAACGAAACGGCGCAGATGCCGGCGTTCAACCCGCCGACAACCACCGGGCCGACGATCGGCGCCGAGGCCCCGCTCAACATCGACTTCGACATCGGCGCCTCGACCCAGGCGGGTCCCGCTCCGCTTCCCGACCTGGACCTGGGAATCGCATCGACCCCATCGGCCGCGCCCGCGGGTCTGGACTTCGACCTGGGACTGGGAGGCGGAGACAGGGCGGCCGCTTCTGCAGCGGGCGCCGCGCCCGCCGCCGAGCCCGCGCTCAGCATCGACTTCAACCTGCCCATGGGCGACCAGCCGGGTGCGCCCGCGCAAGCCACCACCCCGGTCGCAGTGCCGGCGCTCGAGCTGGGCGCCATCGATTTCGACCTCGGGACGAAGCCCGCCGCCTCCGAGCCCAAGGCCGCGTCGCTGGACCTGGGCAGCATCAGCCTCGACTTGGGCACGCCCGCAGCGGGCAGCGGCAATGGCTCCGGGGGCGCTCCCGACGCGCGATGGCAGGAAGTCGCGACCAAGCTCGATCTTGCAAAGGCGTACGAGGAGATGGGCGACAAGGACGGAGCCCGCGAGCTGCTGAAGGAAGTCGTGAAGGAAGGCGACACGGCGCAGCAGCAGCAGGCCCAGACGATGCTTCAGGCGCTCAGCTAGTCCCCCACCTGGAAATCCCAAGGTAATCGGCGCCTCGAGCGCCGATTACTATTTTCGGGACGTGAAGAATGAGATTTGCGATCGGAGTGAGTTACTGCGGAGCGGGCCTGGAGGGCTGGCAGTCGCAGCCCACCGGCAATACCGTGCAGGACCATCTCGAAAGAGCGATCTCCGAGATCGGCGGGGAGCGGATCGCCTTGACCGCCGCCGGCCGGACAGATGCGGGGGTGCACGCGAGCGCGCAGGTCGCGCACTTCGAGACGTCGGCGGACCGCCCGGAGTCGGCATGGGTTCGAGGCGTGAATGCGCTGCTGCCTGCCGCGATCGCGGTGCAGTGGGTGGCGCCGGTCGCGGAGGACTTTCACGCGCGCTACTCGGCGGCATCGCGGACTTACCGCTATGTCCTCTACAGCCATGCGGTCCGTCCGACTTTGCTCGCCGGGCGCGCTGGCTGGTTTCATCTACCCCTGGACATTGAAAAGATGCGCGAAGGCGCGAACTGCCTCGTCGGTGAGCACGATTTCTCGAGCTTTCGCTCGGCCGAATGCCAGGCCAAGACTCCCGTCAGGGTGATGGAGAGTACGATCGTACGCTCGCGCGGCGCCTACGTTCTCCTTGATTTCACTGCGAATGCGTTCCTGCACCACATGGTCCGGAATATCGTCGGCTGCCTCGTCTATGTCGGCAAGGGCAAGCATCCGCCTTCGTGGATGTCGGAGCTCATCTCCGCCCGCGATCGCCGTCGCGCCGCGCCGACGTTCGCTCCAGACGGCCTGTACCTCTTCCGGGTTCGCTACGATGCACGCTGGAATCTGCCGGCCTTCCCCGAGATGATGCCGTTCGACCTGGATTCCGGCCGATGAGAACGCGGGTCAAGATCTGCGGCATCACTCGCGCCGAGGATGCGCAAGCCGCAGCGGCGCACGGCGCGGATGCGATCGGGCTCATCTTCTATCGCCCGAGCCCGCGTTACGTGACGCCGGAGCGGGCGCGCGAGATTGTGGAAGCGACACCAGCTTTTGTCGCAACCGTCGCCGTGTTCGTGAATCCGGCACGCGAAGACGTCGAAACCGTCATCGGCGAAAGCGGGGTGACGCTCCTCCAGTTTCACGGCGACGAGACTCCGGAGTTTTGCAGGAGCTTCCCGCGCCCCTACATCAAGGCTGCGCGGATTCGCCCGGGGCTGGATTTGATAAAATACCTGTCTGCTCACGGGGCCGCACGCGCGTGGATGCTCGATTCTTTCCACGAGGATCTGTGGGGCGGAACCGGAGGAGCGTTCGACTGGAGTCTGGTGCCGCGTGACGCGGGGAAGCCGGTGATCCTTTCCGGAGGTCTGACGAGTGACAACGTCGCGAGCGCCGTCAAGCGCGTCAGACCTTACGCGGTCGACGTGTCGACCGGCGTCGAGGCTGCCAAGGGCATCAAGGACGCCGCGAAGATCGCGGCATTCATCGGAGCGGTGAGGCGTGAAGATAGCTGACCTTCCGGACGAGCGAGGTCATTTCGGTCCCTACGGCGGCGTCTTCGTCGCGGAGACGCTGGTGCACGCCCTCGACCAGCTCAAACGCGCCTACGAGCGCTGCCGCGAGGATCCGGATTTCATCGCCGAGTTCGAGTACGAGCTGAAGCACTACGTCGGCCGGCCGAGCCCCATCTACCACGCCAAACGCTGGTCGAAGATGCTGGGCGGAGCGCAGATCTACATCAAGCGCGAGGACCTGAACCACACCGGCGCGCACAAGATCAACAACACCATCGGCCAGGCACTCGTTGCACGCAGCATGGGCAAGCCGCGCGTGATCGCCGAGACCGGCGCGGGCATGCACGGCGTGGCGACGGCGACGGTGGCGGCGCGCTACGGACTGGAGTGCGTGGTGTACATGGGCACCGAGGACGTCAAGCGCCAGGAACAGAACGTCTACCGCATGAAGCTGCTCGGAGCGAGCGTGGTGCCGGTGGACTCCGGGTCGAAGACCCTGAAGGACGCGCTCAACGAGGCGATGCGCGACTGGGTGACGAACGTGAACAATACTTTCTACATAATCGGCACGGTCGCGGGCCCGCACCCCTACCCGATGATGGTGCGGGATTTCCAGTCGGTCATCGGGCGCGAATGCCTGACGCAGATGCCCGAGCTGTGCGGGCGGCAGCCCGACGCCGTGATCGCATGCGTCGGCGGCGGCTCGAACGCGATGGGGATTTTCTATCCGTACATTCCGCACAAGAGCGTCAAGCTGATCGGGGTTGAGGCGGGCGGCCTCGGCATCGCGAGCGGCAAGCACGCGGCGTCGCTCTCCGCGGGAAAGCCAGGTGTGCTGCACGGCAATCGGACCTACCTGCTGCAGGACGAGCATGGCCAGATCCTCGACACGCATTCCATTTCCGCGGGTCTCGACTACCCCGGCGTGGGGCCGGAGCACGCCTGGTTGAAGGACAACGGCCGCGCCGAGTACGTCACCATCGACGACCAGGAGGCGCTCGCCGCGTTCCACGACTTGTGTCACTACGAGGGCATCATTCCGGCGCTCGAGTCCGCGCACGCCGTCGCTTATGCCGTGAAGATTGCGCCCACTCTCGCCAAGGACAAGGTGCTGCTGGTGAATCTCTCCGGGCGAGGCGACAAGGACATGCACACCGTCGCCGAAAAATCGGGAATCAAGTTTTGAGCGACGCCCGCGCGAACCTGCTTAACCTGGATTTCTTCGAGGGTGTCGCGCGCGTGCGCGACGCGAGCATCGACCTGGTCATCGCCGATCCGCCGTACGGACTGGGCAAGGACTACGGCAACGATTCCGACCGGCTCAACGGCGAGGCCTACCTGGAGTTCAGCCGCCGCTGGATCGACGCGATTCTCCCCAAGATCAAGGCGAGCGGCAGCCTCTACGTGTTTCTCACGTGGCAGCACAGCCCGGAGGTATTCAGCTATCTCAAGACCCGCATGCTCATGGTCAATGAGATCATCTGGGACCGGAAAGTGCCGAGCATGGGCGGCAGCACCCGGAAATTCTCTTCGGTCCACGACAATATCGGCCTGTTCGCCAAGTCCCGCGACTACTACTTCGACGTCGACAGCGTGCGCATTCCCTACGATCCCGAGACCAAGAAGGCGCGCACCCGCTCGATCTTCGTCGGCAAGAAATGGCTCGAGGTCGGCTACAACCCCAAGGACCTGTGGAGCGTGACGCGGCTGCACCGCCAGGACCCCGAGCGCGCCGACCATCCGACGCAGAAGCCGCTCGAGATCATCGAGCGCATGGTGCTCGCGAGCGCGCCGCCGGAGGGGAGGGTGCTCGACCCCTTCATGGGGAGCGGCACCACCGCCGTGGCCGCAGTGAAGCACGGCCGGCGCTTCACCGGCTTCGAGATCAATCCCGAGTACTTCGCGACGGCGAAGCAGCGCGTGAAGAGCCTCGACGAAGAGCCCGCGCGCGCCAAGCTCGCCGTGACCCGCTAGCGCATGTCCAGAATTCAGGTCACCTTCGAGCGGCTCGCGCGAGAGCGAAAGAAGGCCCTTATTCCCTACGTTACGGCGGGTGATCCGAATCCCGCGGTCACGGTGCCGCTGATGCACGCGCTCGCCAAGGCGGGGGCAGACGTCATCGAGCTCGGCGTGCCCTTTTCCGATCCGATGGCCGACGGCCCCGTGATCCAGCGCTCGGGCGAGCGGGCGCTGAAGCACCGTGTCAGCCTCGACCAGGTCATGAGCTTCGTCGCCGAATTCCGGAAGAGCAACGCGCAGACCCCGGTAGTGCTGATGGGCTACGCGAACCCGATCGAGGCCATGGGCATCGAAGCCTTCGTCGAGGCAGCCAAGCGCGCCAGCGTGGACGGCGTGCTGGTCGTCGACTATCCGCCGGAGGAAAGCAAGGATCTCGCCGCCATGCTGCGCACACGCGGCATCGACATGATCTTCCTGCTCGCCCCCACGTCGACCGAGGCCCGTATCGAGCAGGTGGCGCGCCTGGGGAGCGGGTATGTCTATTACGTGTCCCTGCGCGGCGTGACCGGAGCGAAGCACCTCGATCTGGACGACGTGTCGGCCAGGCTGCCGGCGATCCGGGACAAGACCAGGCTGCCGATTGGTGTAGGCTTTGGCATACGCGACGGCGAGACGGCGCGCGCGGTGGCGCGCGTAGCCGACGCGGTGGTGATCGGCAGCAGGATCATCCAGGAGATGGAGCAGGCCACGCCGGACACCTGCGTGGAGAAGGGCGCGGCGTTTCTCAGGGAAATCCGGGGAGCGATGGACGCATGAGCTGGCTTCAGAAGCTGCTTCCGCCGAAGATCAACCGTACCGGGACCGGGACGAAAAAGAACGTCCCGGAGGGCCTGTGGAGCAAGTGCCCTTCCTGCTCCGCCGTGCTGTACGCGACCGATCTCGAGAACAACGCCAACGTGTGCCCGAAATGCGGCTACCACAACCGCATCACGGCGCGCGAGCGGCTCGATCTGCTGCTCGATCCCGAAGGCCGTTTCGAGATCGGTGTCGAGGTGACACCCGTCGACAGCCTCAAGTTCAAGGACGACAAGCGCTACTCCGACCGGCTCGAGGAAGCCGAGAAGAGCACCGGAGAAACCGATGCGCTGATCGTCATGCAGGGTGCCATCAAGAGCGTCGCGGCCGTGGCGGCGGCTTTCGAGTTCGAGTTCATGGGCGGATCGATGGGGTCTGCGGTGGGAGAGCGCTTCGTGCGCGGAGTTCACGCCTGCCTCGACCAGGGCCTGCCGCTCGTGGTCATTACCGCGACCGGCGGTGCCCGCATGCAGGAGGGCCTCTTCTCCCTCATGCAGATGGCCAAGACCACGGCAGCGCTGACGCAGCTCGCTGCGCGCCGGCTTCCGTTCGTCTCAGTCCTCACCGACCCGACCATGGGCGGAGTCTCGGCGAGCTTCGCCATGATCGGAGACGTTGTGATCGCCGAGCCGCGCGCGCTCATCGGTTTCGCCGGGCCGCGCGTCATCGAGCAGACGGTGCGCGAAAAGCTTCCCGAGGGCTTCCAGCGCTCGGAGTTCCTGCTCGAGAAGGGCGCCATCGACATGATCGTCGACCGCCGCCAGATGCGCGACAAGCTCGCCAACCTTCTGACGCTCCTGCAACGGCAGCCTCCCTCGCCGGTCTGACCGAACGCGCTCCATGCCAGGCCGGAGCCTCGCCGAATGGCTCGACTACATCGAGCGCATTCACCCGAAGACCATCCAGATGGGGCTGGAGCGCGTCGCCAGGGTGCGCGACGCAATGGGGAAAACGAGCGCGGCGGTCGTGATTGCGGTGGCCGGCACCAACGGTAAGGGCTCGACCTGCGCCATCCTCGAGTCCATTTTGCTCGCCGCCGGGTACAAGGTCGGACTGTATACGTCACCGCATCTACTCCGCTATAACGAACGCGTGCGTCTCGACGGAGAGCCGGTCGCTGACGAGCGCTTGTGCGCGGCGTTCGACGCGGTCGAGCGCGCGCGGGGCGATGTTCAGCTCACCTATTTCGAGTTCGGCACGCTGGCCACATGGGAGATCTTCACGTCCCGCCCGTTCGACGCGCTGATACTGGAGGTAGGGCTTGGAGGAAGGCTCGACGCGGTCAACGCCTTCGACGCCGATTGCGCGCTCCTCACCTCCGTCGACTTCGACCACATGGATTACCTCGGTGACACGCGCGAGGCGATCGGACGGGAGAAAGCCGGGATATTCCGGGCCGGCAGGCCCGCGATCGTCGCGGACGCCGCGCCCCCGCGCAGCGTCCTGGATCGGGCGGGCGAGCTCGGCGCGGACCTCCAGCTGATCGGCCGCGACTTCGGATTTCTCCCGCAGGGACAGCAGTGGATGTACTGGGGGCGCGACGGGCGCCGGGGCGGGCTTGCGCATCCCGCGCTGCGGGGCGCGCGCCAGCTCGCCAACGCGAGCGCCGCGATGGCGGCGCTGGGTGCGCTCAAGGCGCGCCTGCCCATCGGCATGCAGGACGTGCGTAACGGCCTCGCCCGGGTCGAGCTGCCGGGCCGGTTCCAAGTCCTTCCCGGCCGGCCCATCGTGGTGCTGGACGTGGCGCACAATCCGCAGGCCGCGCGGGTGCTCGCGGACAACCTCGGCGATATGGGCTTCTATCCGGAAACCCACGCCGTTTTCGGCATGCTCAAGGACAAGGACATCGCCGGCGTGTGCGCGGCGCTGAAGAACTGCTTCTCGAGCTGGTCGGTCGCCGACCTCGCCGTTCCGCGGGGCGCCACGTCCGAAGCGCTGGCGCGCGCCGTGAAGGACGCGGGGACGCAAGGTGAGGTGCGGCGCTTCGGGAATCCCCGCGAAGCCTACGCCGCCGCGCGGAAGCGCTCGGGTGAAAATGATAGAATCGTGGTCTTTGGATCGTTCCACACCGTAGCCGACGTCATGCAGGGGATCGAGGCTGCCCAACCCGATTGTCAGACGACGCCAAGCTGCTGAGGCGCCGCGCCCGCAGGCGGCTGGTCGGCGCCATCGCGCTGGTGGTGCTCGCGGTGGTGGTGCTGCCGATCATCCTGGATCAGAAGCCGCGGCCGGGGCCTCAGGAACTGACCGTCCAGATACCGAGCCAGGACGGCGGGCCGTTCAAGACGCGCGTGCTCCCGCCTCTGCAGTCGCCTCCGGCGACCGGGCAGAAGAGCGAGCCGGCACCGACGGAGCCCGCAGCGCGGCCGGCGCCAGCGAAGAAGGAAAGCGCGAAGCCTCCGGAAAAGGCGCGCGCGAAGGCGGACGAGGCGCGTCGCGCCCAGGCTGCCTTGAACGACGAGGCGTTCGTGGTGCCGCTGGGCGTTTTCAACAACCCCGACAACGCCAAGCAGGTACGCGATAAAGCGGCTTCGGCCGGTATCAAGAGCTACACTGAGCAGGTGAAAGGCCAGCAGGGCGAGCAGACCCGCGTTCGCGCCGGACCGTTTCCGAGCCGGAGCGCCGCGGAAAAGGCCCGCGACAAGCTCAAATCCCTGGGCGTGGACGTTGGACAGGTGGCGCAAAGATGACCTTGTTTGATCTCGGCGTGGTTGCCATCCTCGTGATTTCGATCTCGATCAGCCTGCTTCGCGGCCTGTCGCGCGAGATGGTGTCGCTCGCGGTGTGGGTCGGGGGCTTCATCCTCGCGACCTATTTCGGAAGCTACGTGGCGGCCCTTCTCCCCGACAGCCTCCAACCCCTGTGGAGCGCGCTGATAGGCTTCCTCATCGTTTTCGGCGTGGTGCTGCTCATCGGGTGGATTCTGGGCATGGCGCTGTCCTCGGCGGTGCGCGCGTCGGGCCTTGCGCCCGCGGACCGCGCCCTGGGGTCGCTGTTCGGGCTGGTGAGAGGGCTCGTGGTCGTGCTGATCGTCGTGCTGCTGGCCGGCCTCACGCCGCTTCCGCGCACGCCCGTGTGGCGCGACGCGTTTCTTTCCGGACCGTTCGAGACCGTGGCGCTCGCCTTGCGGCCTCATCTCCCCTCTCGCCTGGGGCAGCACTTGAAATATCGTTAAACGAAGGGATATAGCGGAAATGTGCGGCATTCTCGGAGTGGTGGCGAAGACCCCGGTCAATCAGCTGCTGTACGACGGCCTGCTGCTGCTGCAGCACCGCGGGCAGGACGCCGCCGGCATCGTCACCTCGGAGCACAAGACTTTCCACATGCACAAGGGGCCGGGGATGGTGCGCGACGTGTTCCGCACCCGGAACATGCGCTCGCTGCCCGGCGCGACGGGGATCGCCCACTGCCGCTATCCCACCGCCGGGTCGGCGTTCAACGCCGGAGAGGCCCAGCCGTTCTATGTCAACTCTCCCTTCGGAATCGTTCTGGGCCACAACGGCAACCTGACCAATTCCGAGCAGCTCAAGCAGGAGATGTTTCGCCAGGACTTGCGCCACATCAACACCAATTCCGACTCGGAGGTGCTGCTCAACATCCTGGCGCACGAGCTGGAGCTCGCGGCAAAGGGCCAGCGCCTGGATCCGGACACGATTTTCACCGCCGTCGCGAACGTGCATCGGCGCTGCCGCGGCGCCTACGCTGTCGTCGCCATGATCGCGGGGTACGGGCTGCTTGCGTTCCGCGACCCGTTCGGGATCCGTCCACTGGTGATCGGCCGCAACCAGACCGACGAGGGCCCCGAGTACCTGGTCGCGTCGGAAAGCGTGGCGCTCGCCGCGTTCGGCTTCGAGCTGATGCGCGACGTCATGCCCGGTGAAGCGGTGTTCATCGACGAGGGCGGCAAGTTCAACGGCCGCCAGTGCGCGGCCAAGCCGGTGCTGGCTCCGTGCATCTTCGAGTACGTGTATCTCGCGCGGCCGGACTCGGTCATCGACGGGGTGTCGGTCTACGAGAGCCGCCTTCACATGGGGCGCTCGCTCGCCGACAAGATCAGGCGCACCATGCCGGGACTCGCAGTCGACGTCGTGATACCGGTCCCGGACACGAGCCGCCCGAGCGCGCTCGAGCTCGCCCACGGCCTGGGCGTCTCCTACCGCGAAGGCTTCATCCGCAACCGCTATATCGGCCGCACCTTCATCATGCCGGGGCAGACGATCCGCAAGAAGTCGGTGCGGCGCAAGCTCAGCGTGGTCGGCCTCGAGTTCAAGGGCAAGAACGTGCTCATCGTCGACGACTCGATCGTCCGGGGAACGACCAGCCGCGAGATCGTGCAGATGGCGCGCGAGGCCGGCGCCAACAAGGTGTTCTTCGCCTCAGCTGCCCCGCCGGTGCGCTACCCCAATGTCTACGGCATCGACATGCCGACCCGGGCCGAGCTGATCGCCACCGGGCGCGACGAGCAGCAGGTCGCGCGCGAGATCGGAGCCGACGCGGTCGTCTACCAGGACCTCGACGCGCTCAAGGCCGCGGTGCGCGCGGTCAACCCTAAGCTCACCCAGTTCGAGACTTCGTGCTTCGACGGCGTCTACATCACCGGAGACGTCACCAGCGAGTACCTCGCTTCGGTCGAGAAGGCGCGCGACGCCGGCCGCCAGGAGAGCGAGGACGAGAGCGAGAGCAACCAGCTCGACCTCACCACCTGATCGGTTTGACATCCTTCACCCGGGATAGTAAGGTTCGCGTTGCGCCGATTTGATCCCCAGCTTGCGGGCGCATAATAAATACGGCTAAAGCGCGGCAGAGACCCGTCTTAGCGAAAGCTGGACGGGTTTTTCATTTCAGGACGACGCATGCAGAACTACGACATAGAAACGCTGGCGGTTCGCGCCGGGATCGCCCGCAGCCAGTTCAACGAGCATTCCGAGGCGCTCTATCTCACCTCGAGCTTCGTGTTCGACAGCGCTGCCCAGGCCGCCGCCCGGTTCCAGGGGAGCGAGCCGGGCAACATCTATTCGCGCTTCACCAATCCCACCGTCACGGCGTTCCAGGAGAGGCTCGCCGCGCTCGAGGGCGCGGAGGCGTGCGTCGCCACGGCGTCGGGGATGTCCGCCATTCTCGCCACGGCGATGGCGCTGCTCAAGTCGGGCGACCATATCGTGTCGTCCTCCGGCGTCTTCGGGGCGACCGTGCAGCTGTTCAGCAACCTGCTCTCGAAGTTCGGCGTGGAGACGAGCTACGTCGATGAGTCCGCGCCTTCGGCGTGGAAGGCGGCGCTGCGAGCCAACACCAAGCTCCTCTACGTCGAGACCCCGTCGAATCCGCTCACCGAGGTGTTCGATATCCGCGCGCTCGCGGACTTGGCGCACGGCGCGGGAGCGGTGCTGGTGGTCGACAATTGCTTTTGCAGCCCGGCGCTGCAGCGCCCGATCGAGCTCGGGGCCGATCTCGTCGTTCATTCCGCCACCAAGTACCTCGACGGGCAGGGCAGGGTCCTTGGAGGCGCGATTCTGGGGCGGCGCGAGCTGGTGATGGACGGCATCTACGGTTTCCTGCGCACCGCAGGCCCCAGCCTGTCGCCGTTCAACGCCTGGGTGCTGCTCAAAGGGCTGGAAACCCTCAAGATACGCATGGAAGCGCAGTCACGGAGTGCGCTCGAGCTCGCGCGCTGGCTGGAGTCGCATCCCCGCGTGCGCAAGGTCTACTACCCTGGCCTGTCTTCCCATCCGCAGTACAAGCTCGCGGCGAAGCAGCAGCGCTCGGGCGGCGCAGTGGTGTCCTTCGAGGTCCACGGCGACCGCGAAGCCGCGTGGAAGGTCGTCGACTCGACGCGCCTCATCTCGATCACGGCGAACCTGGGCGACACCAAGACCACCATCACGCATCCCGCAACGACCACCCATAGCAGGATCTCGCCCGAGGCCCGCGCGCGCGCCGGCGTCACCGAGGGCCTGCTCCGCGTGGCGGTGGGGCTGGAATCGCCGCAGGATCTCCGCGCGGATCTGGAGCGCGGCCTGGGCGCCTAGCGCGGATCAGGGCAGCTGCACCGGCGTGCAGCCGTCCTCGTCGCAGCGGAGGTAGCTTCCGCTGCGGTACCAGTCCGAGAGCACCCAGCGCTCGCAGGTTCTGCCGTCGACCGTGTGGACGTGCCGGGCCGGCCGGTGCGTATGGCCGTGAATGAGACGGGGATAGGCGTGCCGGCGCAGGGCGGCCTCGACCGCGCCCTGGTTGACGTCCATGATCTCGGGCGCCTTGCGCGTCTTTTCCGACTCGCTGGTCTGGCGAACGGCTTCGATCTGCCGCTTGCGTTGCGCAAGGGGCAGCGCGAGGAAGCCTTTCTGCCACGCCGGGTTGCGCACTTGGACGCGAAACTTCTGATAGTCGACGTCGTCGGTGCACAGCGTATCGCCGTGCATGAGGACGGTACGTGTACCGAAGAGATCCTCGGTGTGGGGATCGTTGAGCAGCGTTCCTCCGCACGCCTTGGCGAAGTCTCCATCGAGCAGGAAATCCCGGTTCCCGTGCATGAACTTCAAGGGGATGCCGGAGCGCGAATAATCGGCCAGGGCCGCGGCGACCGAGCGGTTGAACGGGTCGCTCAGATCGTCGTCGCCGGCCCAGTATTCGAAGAGGTCGCCGAGGATGTAGAGAACCTCCGCGGAGAGCGCCGGTCCGCGAAGGAAATCAAAGAACACCCGATTGATTTCCGGCCGAGCCTCGCACAGGTGGAGGTCGGATATGAAGAAAACCGCCATGGCGGAGAAGGCGGCGCTAGACCACCTCGGCCCGCTCGATGATCACGTCCTCCAGGGGGACGTCCGAGTGAGATCCGCGCTTTCCGGTTTTCACCCCCTTGATCTTGTCGACAATGTCCTGGCCCTCGACGATCTTGCCGAAGACGCAATAGCCCCAGCCGTTCGCGTTCGGCGCGGTGTGGTTGAGGAAGTCGTTGTCCTTGACGTTGATGAAGAACTGGCTGGACGCGGAATGCGGATCGGATGTCCGCGCCATGGCGACCGTGTAGCGGTCGTTCTTCAGGCCGTTGTCGGCCTCGTTCTTGATCGGGCCGCGAGTCGGCTTCTGCCGCATTCCTGGCTCGAACCCGCCGCCCTGGATCATGAAGCCGTCGATGACGCGGTGGAACACGGTGTTGGAATAGAAGCCGGCCTTCACGTATTCGAGGAAGTTGCTCGCGCTTTCTGGAGCGCGTTTCGTATCCAGCTCGACCGCGATGACGCCGTGATTCGTGTGGAGCTTGATCATGGGGCTATTTTCCGGGCTTGACGGTGACGGATTCGATGATGATCGGCAGCTTCGGCACGTCCCGATTCATTCCGGCCGCGGTGGTCTCCACCCTGGAGATCTGCGTCACGACGTTCATGCCCTGGACCACGCGGCCGAACACCGTGTAGCCGATTCCCTGGGGAGACGGGTCGCGGTAGTCCAGAAAGGCGTTTTCCTTGACGTTGATGAAGAACTGGGCGGTCGCCGAATTCGGATCGGGGGTGCGCGCCATGGCGATCGTGCCGACCGCGTTCTTCAGGCCGCCCTTGCTCGCCATCCCCGCCTCGTTCTCGACCGGCCCGCGCGTTTCCTTCTGCTTCATGTCCGGGGTGAATCCGCCGCCCTGGATCATGAAGTTGTCGATGACCCGGTGGAAGACCGTGCCCTTGTAGAACCCGCTGTTCGCGTACTGGAGGAAGTTTGCGACGGTCTTGGGAGCCTTGTCCGGATAGAGCTCCAGAGTGAAGCTGCCCATGCTGGTCTTGAATTCCACCCGCGGGTCCTCGGCGAGCGCGTTCGAGGCGCCGGCCAGAAGCAGGGCGAGCGCGGCAATTCTCAAGTATTGGTTCATAGCGTTCCCTCGTAGATGATTCGCCAGGTGCGCGCCGAGCCGGGCGATGCAGGTCATGTGCTATACTTTTTTCCAGTCGAGGACGCACACACATTCTATCAAGAACCTCGTAAAGTCTACAGTAATCAGCCGCTTGCGGGAATTTCCTCGATTCCATCGCATTTCCGGCGGCTCCGGCTCCGCGTGCTGAAGATCTACGACAGCCTCAGCCGCAGCAAGCGTGCATTCACGCCGCTCGATCCCGCGCGCGTGCGGATGTACGTGTGCGGCATGACGGTATACGACTACTGCCACCTCGGGCACGCGCGGGTCATGGTCGCGTTCGATGTGGTGCAGCGCTGGCTGCGCGCGAGCGGCTATGCGCTGACCTACGTGCGCAATATCACCGACATCGACGACAAGATCATCCGCCGAGCGGCCGAGCTCGGCGAATCCGTGAAGGTGTTGACCGAGCGCTTCATCCGCTACATGGACGAGGACGCCGCAGCGCTCGGCGTGCAGAAGCCGGATGTCGAGCCGCGGGCGACGGCGTACGTCGCCGAAATGCTGAGCATGATCGGCAAGCTGGAGGAGCGCGGCACCGCGTACCGGGCGGAAAGCGGCGACGTGAATTTCTCGGTCAGGAAGTTTCCAGGCTACGGCAAGCTCTCCGGCAAGTCGCTGGAAGACTTGCGGGCGGGAGAGCGGGTCGAGGTCGACGCGACCAAGCGGGACCCGCTCGATTTCGTTCTATGGAAGGGCGCCAAGCCGGGCGAGCCCTCGTGGCCGTCTCCCTGGGGCGAGGGACGCCCGGGCTGGCACATCGAGTGCTCGGCCATGAGCACCAAGCTGCTCGGGCTGCATTTCGACATCCACGGGGGCGGTCAGGACCTGCAGTTTCCGCACCACGAGAACGAGATCGCGCAGTCGGAGGGCGCGGCGGGCGACGGCAAGCCGTTTGTCGGGTACTGGATGCACAACGGCTTCGTGCGCCTCCAGGACCAGAAGATGTCGAAGTCGACCGGCAACGTCGCGACGATCCGGGAGCTGCTCAAGCGCCACGACGCCGAAGTCCTGCGCTTCTTCATAGCGCGCGCGCACTATCGCAGCCCGCTCAACTATTCGGACGAGCAGCTGGCGGACGCGAGGCAGTCGCTGTCGAGGCTCTACACCGCGCTCAAGGGATCCCCGGCGGCGACACTGGCACCGGACTGGAACGAGCCCAGCGCAAGGCGGTTTCGCGAAGCCATGGACGACGATTTCAACACGCCTGAAGCCGTCGCCGTCCTCTTCGATCTCGCCAACGAGGTGAACCGCGCGCGCTCCTCGAAGGCCGGCGCGCAGTTACGAGCGCTGGGCGGGGTGCTCGGCCTGCTCGGCCGCGACAGCGATGAATTCCTGCGCTCGGGAAGCGCGCAAGACGGCATCTCGGAGGCGGAGATCGGGACGCTGATCGCCAGACGCGACGCAGCGCGAGCGGCCGGGAACTATCGACTTTCCGACGAGATTCGCGCCGAGGCCCTCGAGAGGGGCGTCGTCCTGGAGGACGGTCCCGGCGGCACGACCTGGCGCCGCGTCTAGTACGCGAACCTTCCCGCTTTGCTTATCGCAGTCAGCTCCACGAATTTCGAGCCGTTGTGGTTGGCCGGGCTGAAATCGACCACGTATCCGCCGACGTTGAAATTCTGCATGCCGTCGAGCGCCTTCATCAGGCCCTCGCGCGTCGGATTGGAGCCGGCGCGGCGTATGGCTTCCACGAGAACCTTCGCTCCGATGTAGGACTCGAGCGAGGTGAAGGAGAAGTCCTTCTTGCCCAGCGATTTCTCGATGGCCGCCTGGTACTCCCTGACGATCGCGATGGAGGCTCTCGAGTAGGGGGGAACGACCTGCGCGACCACGACGCCCGTGCCCTGTTCGCCGAGTTCGCCCGCAAGCGCGCTGGCGCCCACGAACGAGGTGCTGGCGAATTGCGCCGCTGACCCGGCCTTTTTGGCTCCCTTGATGAAGTCGCTGGTGGTCTTGTAGAGGGTGGTCGCGATGACGACGTCGGGCGCGGCGTTCACGACGTCCGCAACGGCGGCGCCGAGGTCGGTCTGATTGCGCTTCAGGGTGCCGATCGAGGCGGGTTTCAACCCCCGTCGCGTCAGTGCCGTCTCGACGGCCGTCAGGTTCTCCTTGCCGATGGCGTCGTCGTAGTGAATGACAGAGAACTTCTTCATCCCGGTCGTGGTGTAGAAATCCACGATCTTTTCGAGCTCGTCCGCGTAGCTCGCGCGGATGTTGTAGACGTTGCGGCGGAACACGCGCATGGGCTCCGCGCCGGTAAACGGCCCGACGAACGCGACCTTGCTTTTTTCCACGTAGGGAAACGCCGGCAGGCTCAGGGTGGCGCTGGCATAGCCGATCAGCGCGAGGACGCCCCTCTGCTCGATCAGGATCCTGGCGTTCTCGCCCGAGCGCTTGGCGTCGTTCCCGTCGTCCAGCGCGATCAGCTCGATGGTGCGCCCGTTGACGCCGCCCGATTCGTTGAGCTGCTTGAAGAACGCCTGGAGTCCCTCGCGGATGTCGTCACCGAGCTCCTTGTTGCTGCCGGAGAACGGCGACGACTGGCCGATCAGAATGCGGGTCTTGGTTACGCCCTGCGCGTACGCGCTGCCCACCGAAAGCAGACAGGCGAACGTCCAAATTACCGCGGTTAGTGCGCGGGTCAGCGCCATTTGAGCTCCTCCTCGTTGTGAAGTCCTCGCTCGCGGCCGCTTCATATTTTCTTGGAGCCTCCTAAAGGGACCCCGGCGCAGATTCTAGAGCAAACCTCGTCTCTGCGGACCGATAGGTACGCTGGCGCATAAAAGCGAAATCAAGACCGGGCACACGCTTGGCGGTACCCCGTCCGGGTAACCTTTTGAAATCTCGTAGAAACCCTGTCAGGACGACAGGGCAGAATCGCTACGGCGCAAAGAACTCCCTGACTTTCTCCATCCAGGATTTCGACCGGGGGCTGTGGCGATCCCGGTCCATCTGCGTGATCCTCTCGAACTCGCGCAGCAATTCCCGCTGGCGCTCGGTCAGGTTGACGGGGGTTTCGACAACGACGTGGCACAGCAGGTCGCCTGGCTCGCGGCTGCGCACGCCGCGGATGCCCTTGCCGCGCAGGCGGAATACCTTTCCGGACTGCGTCTCGACGGGAATCTTGATCTTCGCCGAGCCCTCGAGCGTGGGGATCTCGATCTCGCCCCCGAGCGCGGCGGTCGCGAAGCTGACGGGCATTTCGCAGTGCAGATCATCGTGGTCACGCTGAAACACCGCGTGCGGCTTGACCTGGATCTGCACGTAGAGATCGCCCGCGGGACCGCCGTGGACGCCGGGCTCGCCTTCGCCGGACAGGCGGATGCGATCGCCGTCGTCCACCCCGGCCGGAATCTTGACCGAGAGGGTCTTTTGCTTCTTCACCCGCGCGGCGCCGTGGCAGGTGGGGCAGGGCTCCGCAATGATCTTTCCAGTCCCGTGGCACTTCGGGCAGGTCTGCTGGATCGAGAAGAATCCCTGCTGCATGCGCACCTGTCCCTGGCCCTCGCAGGTCGGGCAGACCTGCGGGGTCGTTCCCGGCTTGGCCCCCGTGCCTTTGCAAGTCTCGCAGTCCTCGTACGTCGGAATGCGGATCCGCGTCTCGGTGCCGCGCGCCGCCTGCTCGAGGGGGATGTCCAGGTTGTAGCGCAGATCCGCACCGCGGTATGCCGAGGACCGGCCGGCGCGCGCCTGGTTGAAGATGTCGCCGAAGATGTCGCCGAAAGCATCGGCAAAGCTCGAGAATCCGGCGCCTCCCGCGCCCGCCATGCCCGCGCGCGGGTCGACGCCCGCGTGACCGTAACGGTCGTACGCCGCCCGCTTGCTCGCATCGGTCAGTACTTCGTACGCTTCCTTGGCTTCCTTGAAGTGCTCCTCGGCCTTGGGATTGTCGGGATTGCGATCCGGATGGTGCTTCATCGCGAGACGCCGGTAGGCCTTCTTGATGGTCTCCTCGTCAGCGTCGCGGTTGACGCCGAGCACCTCGTAGTAGTCCCGCTTGGCCATGGCTCCCTATTTCTTCAGACGTCTACAGACGCAAACGCGGCGGCCGGGTCGAGGCCGCGTGCGACTCGACCCGGCCAGCCATACCGTTCCGCGCGGCGCGTTCAGCCCTTGCGGTCCTTCACCTCGGTGAATTCAGCGTCGACCACGTTGCCGTCGTCCGCCGGTTTCGACCCCTGGGCCTTCGCTTCCGCCTCGCCCGCGGCACCTGCCTTTTGCTGATCGGCGTACATCTTCTCGCCGAGCTTCTGCGCCGCCTGCGCCAGCACCTGAGCCTTGGCGTCGATGCGGTCCTTGTCCTCCGACTTCAGCGCTTCCTCGGCGTCTTTGAGCGCGGCCTCGATCTTTGACTTTTCATCCGCACCCAGCTTGTCGCCGTAGTCCTTCAGCGACTTGCGGACTGAATGCACCAGCGAATCCAGCTGGTTGCGCGCGGTGACGACCTCCATCTGCTTCTTGTCGTCCGCGGCGTGCGCCTCGGCGTCCTTGACCATGCGCTGAATCTCGCCTTCGCTCAGGCCGGAGTTCGCCTTGATGGTGATCTTGTTCTCCTTGCCGGTCGCCTTGTCCTTCGCCGAGACGTGCAGGATGCCGTTCGCGTCGATGTCGAAGGTGACCTCGATCTGCGGCATGCCGCGCGGTGACGGCGGAATGCCTTCCAGGTTGAACTGCCCGAGGCTCTTGTTGCCAGCGGACATGTCGCGCTCGCCCTGGAGCACGTGGATCGTCACCGCCGACTGGTTATCGTCCGCGGTCGAGAACACCTGCTGAGCCTTGGTCGGAATGGTGGTGTTCTTCTGGATGAGCTTGGTCATCACGCCGCCCAGCGTCTCGATTCCCAGGGACAGCGGCGTCACGTCCAGCAGCAGCACGTCCTTGACGTCGCCTTTGAGTACGCCGCCCTGGACCGCGGCGCCGACCGCCACCGCCTCGTCGGGGTTGACGTCCTTGCGCGGCTCCTTGCCGAAGAAGTCCTTCACCGTTTCCTGGACCTTGGGCATGCGCGTCAT
>Ga0137409_10000335_pt1 | contig 50910 bp, 55 predicted proteins | sample CZODoug1_16funga_FD_122059 | JGI IMG/M metagenome (GOLD analysis project Ga0137409, IMG submission 122059) | Vadose zone soil fungal communities from Angelo Coast Range Reserve, California, USA - CZODoug1_16fungal (Hybrid Assembly) | ecosystem: Environmental > Terrestrial > Soil > Vadose zone... | reverse complement strand
CGGTCATCTAGCTCTTGGTCTTAGCAGCCCGCTTGCGGAACCGCTCGACCTGGCCACCGGTGTCCACGATCCGCTGCGTGCCCGTGAAGAACGGGTGGCAGACGGAGCAGATCTCGGTCTTGAGCTCCTTGCGCGTCGACCCGGTCGTGAACGTGTTCCCGCACACGCAGGTGACGAGCGCGTCTTCGTAGTAGGTGGGATGGATCTGTGCTTTCAAGTTCTTGACTCCAAAAACGGTAGTTTACCGGCCAAACGTTCCGAGCAAGGTGCTCGCCTGAAGGCTTGCGACCCCCAGGTAGATGACGAGCGCCAGCCAGGCGCCTCCCATGGCCCAACGCGCGCCGGACGGCACCGACGTGTAGTAGGGGTTGCTCGCCTCCCGGAACCGCCGGATGAGAGACGGAATTCCAAGCAGGGCGATGATGATGATCAGCGGGCTCAGGAGGAAGTGGAAGAACAGGGCCCCGACGCCGATGATCGCGTAGCCGGCGACCTGGAACCACTTCGAGACCGGCGCGAGGATCCACGCTCCGTCGAGCTGCCAGACCGGGATCAGGTTGAAGAGGTTGATGTAAAACCCGATCAGGGCCGCGAGCAGCAGCACCGGCGAGTGCGTCGCGCCGTACAGCGCGAACGCCGCGGTGGCCCCGATGGTGCCCGCGATCGGGCCGGCGATGCCGATCTGCGCCTGTTTGAGGGCGTCGGTCGGGTGGGTCCTCTGGAAGATGGCGGCGCCCATGAACGGGATGAAGATCGGCGCGGTCGCCTCCATGCCCTGGCGTCGAATCTCGAGGACGTGGCCCATCTCGTGGACGAAGATCATCGTCACCAGTGCGACCGCGAACCAGGGCCCGTAGAAGATCGCGTAGCCGCCGAAGCTGACGACGAGGGAGATCAGGGTGCCGAACGCGGGGATCTTGAAGGCAAGGAGTAAGCCGTACTTGACAAAGCCCCAGGCCGCCAGCAGCGCCGCGCCGATGCCGCTCAGCAGGCCACGGTTGCCGGCTGGAGGCGTGGGCGAGTAGTGGTACGGCGACTGCGGCGGGATGTCGGAAGTCACCTGGTACTGCGGCGGCGGCGGCGGCAGTTTGTCGCCGCCCTGGTCTGAGAGGTAGGGGTCTGGCTGGCTCATCTGGACACCTATTAATACCCGTGGCCAGTAAGGCCTAATCCCCCGGAGAGCCCTAGCTTGAGGGACCGATCACGTGGTGGCGGGTGGTGAGGCGCCGGACCGTGGCGTGCCGGCTCGACATCAGCAGTGACGAGGTTTCCGCGTAGCCGCTTCCGAACATCACTCCCGGCAGCAGCTGCCCGCCTGTGACCCCAGTGATGGCGACGGCGATGTCCAGCGCCGGTGCGAGCTCGGAAAGGCTGTAGACATGGGACTGGGCCGCCTGGTCGCCGATGAGCTGTCGCTCCTCCTCGTTGCGCGCCCACAGGCGGGCCTGGAGCTCACCGCCCAGGCAGCGCGCCGCGCATGCGGCCATCAGCGTTGCGTGCAGCCCATCGATCCCAATTGCGGCATCGATGCCTGTGCCCGCGACCGCGGCCATGACGGCGCCCGCGAAGTCGCCCTCCTCGAGGGTCCGGACCCGGGCGCCGGCCGCGGCGACCTCGACGCTGATCTCCTGGTGCCTGGGTCGATCGAGAATGACCACGGTCAGGTCCTGCACCCGGGCGTCGCGCGCGAACGCGATGCGGCGGAGGTTGTCCGCGATTGAATCGTCGAGGTCGATCGCGCCGCGAGCGCCGGGCCCGGCGACCATCTTCTCGACGTACCAGACCGGCGGGAGCTTCGCGAAACCGCCCGGCTCGACCGCGACGATGATCGAGACCGCGTTCGCGGAACCCCGCGCCACCTGGCTTGCGCCTTCGACCGGAAAGAGTCCGAGGTCGACGACGCGTTCGCCTGCCGCCAGCGAGGTGCCGAACGCGAGGTTCGGGTCGTCGCGGGGACCGAGCACGACCGGGCCCGAGATGCCCGATTCTTCGAGCACGCGCCTCATCGCCTCCCCGGCCACCTCGCTGACCCGGTCCGGGTCACCCTTGCCGAGCAGTCGGGCGCAAGCCAGCGCGGCCGCCTCGGTGGCGTGGACGAGCTCGAGCGACAGCTCTCCACGCGCCATGAACGAAGGGACTGCCCCTCTCTGCTGCTCCATGGGCCCTTACGAGGTCTCGGTCTCTTCCAACAGCTCCGCCGGGCGCAGCTCCATCTGGTCGATGCCGCTCTGCAGGAACGCCGCACGCACGAAATCCCGGAACAGCGGGTGCGCGCGGTTTGGCCTCGAGCGGAACTCTGGATGGAACTGGCTCGCGACGAACCATGGGTGGTCTGCCAGCTCGACGATCTCGACCAGCCTGCCATTCGGCGAAACGCCGCTGAACACCATGCCGGCCTCGCCCATCACCTCGCGGTACTCGTTGTTGAACTCGAAGCGATGGCGGTGACGCTCGTACACGACTTCTTCGCCGTACGCCTTGTGCGCCAGCGAACCAGGGAGCAGCTTGCATGGATACAGGCCGAGCCGCATCGACCCGCCCATCTGGTCGATGTTTCGCTGCTCGGGCATCAGGTCGATCACCGGAGTCGAGGTGAACGCGGCGAACTCCGTGGAGTTTGCGTCCGGTGCGTCGAGCATCTCGCGCGCGAAGTCGATCACCGCGCACTGCATGCCGAGGCACAGGCCCAGGTAGGGGATGCGGTTGTGGCGCGCGTATCTCGACGCCTGGACCTTTCCCTCGATGCCGCGATATCCGAACCCTCCTGGAACCACGATGCCCGCGACTCCCATCAGCGGCGAAGTGTCGCCCGCGTCGATCTTTTCCGAGGACACCCAGCGGATGTCGATCGCCAGGTTGTGGTGAATGCCCGCGTGCTTCAGGGACTCGATCACGCTGAGGTACGCGTCAGGCAGTGCGATGTACTTTCCGACGATCGCGATCGGCACGGTGGCCTTCGGATGCTTGATCCGGTCGACAAGCTGGATCCAGGGGCCGAGGTCCGGCGAGTGGGCCGCCTCGTCGAGCTCGAAGTGCTTGGCCATCACCTTGCCGAGGCCTGAGGCCTCGAGCATCAGCGGTACCTCATAGATCGAGTCGACGTCGGGCACCGACACGACCGCCTCGCGCGGCACGTCGGTGAAGAGCGCGATCTTCTCCTTGAGGTCCGCATCGATCGGGATCTCCGAGCGGCAGATGATCGCGTCGGGCTGGATCCCGATCGCGCGCAGCGCCTGCACCGAGTGCTGCGTGGGCTTGGTCTTCATCTCCTGGCCCCGCACGACCGGCACGAGCGAGCAGTGGACGTAGAAGACGTTCTGGCGGCCGAGGTCGTTTTTCAGCTGGCGGATCGCCTCGAGGAATGGAAGGCTCTCGATGTCGCCGACGGTCCCGCCCACCTCGACCACCACGGCGTCGGCCTGCGGGTCGCGCGATGCTCGAAGGATCTTCTCCTTGATCACGTTCGTGACATGCGGGATCACCTGCACCGTCGCTCCGAGATAGTCGCCGCGGCGTTCGCGGGCGATGACCTCCTGGTAGATCTTCCCGGTGGTCACGTTTGACGCGACCGTCAGGTTCTCGTCGACGAACCGCTCGTAGTGCCCGAGGTCCAGGTCGGTCTCGGCGCCGTCATCCGTGACGAAGACCTCGCCGTGCTGGTAGGGGCTCATCGTGCCGGGGTCGACGTTGAGGTATGGGTCGAGCTTCTGAAGGGAGACGGTGAGGTGGCGGGCCTTCAGGATGTTCCCGATCGACGCCGCTGTGATGCCCTTTCCCAACGAGGAGACGACACCCCCGGTCACGAAAACGTACTTCGACATCAAGACCTCCAGGGCGGTTTTATAGATGTTACCGGGTTGACCCGGTGAGTTAAACCTTTGGCTCGATTTTTGGCTCCAGCACGACGACTTTCGTCTCGTACTCACCCGAGGAGGCCTGCACCGACAGCTTGGGTTGAGGTTCGGCGGACGTCACCGCCATCTCCTTGAGGAAGCGATCGAGCGAGTCGAGCTGGAGCTTGAGGCCCGGAATCGCGTAGTGCATGGGCACCACGAATCGGGGCTCGAGCTGCCGAACGACCTCAGCCGCCTGGGCGGCGTTGATCGCGGTGTGCCCGCCCACCGGCACCAGCAGGACGTCCGGCGCCGAGATCGCCTCGGCCTCAGCGTCGTCCAGGCGGTGTCCAAGGTCCCCGAGGTGGCAGACCCGCACATCGTCGATCTCGATCAGGTAGACGGTGTTGCGCCCGTGCTTCGCCCCCTTCTCCGCGTCGTGGAAGGTCGGCACCCCGATCACGCTCACCCCGGCCACCTCGTACTCGCCCGGGCCACGGATCTCGTACGCATCCCGCATGACCTGCGTGTAGTTGTGGTTCTCGTGCTCGTGGCTGACGGTGACGAGGTCGGCGTCGAGGCGCTGAAGCTTGAGCCCGATCGAGGGCGGGTATGGGTCTGTGACGACCGCCGCGCCGCGTCCCCGCAGCCTGAAGCAGCCGTGTCCGAGCCAGGTGACGTCCAAAATGCCTCTCTCCTTATTTATGTGTCGTTGTCCGCGCCAGCTTAAGCCCCTCTCCCCAACCCCCTTGTTTGAAAGTGCGCCCTGCGCGCGCCCGGCGCCGAAGGGGAGAGGGAGTCACATCCGATCTGGAGAGGAGACCCCCATCAGGTCGAGCGCGGTCTTCAAAGTGTGACGCGCGGCGCGACACAGCTCCAGGCGCGCACGGGTCAGCTTTACATCGTCCACCACCACCCGGTGCTCGCTCTTCTCGTTGCCGGCGTGATAGAAGCGATGCACAGCGGTCGCAAGGTCCTGCACGTAGTAGGGGATGCGATGCGGCTCCAGCAGCCGGACCGCGTCGTCGACGATCTCGGGCCAGAACGCGAGCTGCCGCGCGACCTCGAGCTCCCACGGCTCGACGAGGAGCGACACGTCGGCATGCTCCGGCAGCTCCCGGTGTTTCTCGACGGCCGTCGCCTCGACGTTGACCAGCCGGGCGTGTGCGTACTGTGCGTAGTAGACGGGGTTCTCGTTGCCCTGCGTGACCGCCAGCTCGAGGTCGAACTCGATGGTCGTGTCCGGTGAGCGGAGCAGGTAGAAGTAACGCACCGGATCGGAGCCGACCCGGTCGATCAATTCATCCAGCGTGACGAAGCGTCCGGCGCGCTTGGACATTTTGCCTTCTTTGAGATTGACCATCTGGTGGAGGATGATCACGAGGTTGCTCGGGTCGATGCCGAGCGCCGCGGCGGCGGACTTCATCCGCGGCACGTAACCGTGGTGGTCCGCGCCCCAGACCTCGATCACCCGCTTGAAGCCACGGTCCTCGAACCGACTCAAGAGGTAGCCGAGGTCTGACGCGAAGTAGGTCGGCTGGCCGTTGGACCGGATCACGACTCGGTCCTCCTCCTCAGCAACCGGCTCCTGCCCTTCCTCCAGCTCCTGCAGCGCGGGCCCGAACCATAGGGCCCCATCCTTTTCCTTCAGATAACCCTCCTCCCGCAGGCGTTCGATGGCGCGCTGCGCGAGCCCTTTCTCCCAGATCCACGTCTCCCAGAACCACTCGTCGTAATGGATGTTCAGGCGCGCGACCGTGGCCTTGATCTGCTCCACGATCTTCTCCATCGCGTACATCCGCAGCTTCGGCTCGGCCTCCTCGAAAGGCAGCGCCTCGACGCCGGGCAGGTCCCGGCGCGCCTGCTCCGCGATCTCGGTGACATACGCGCCGGTGTAGCCGCCCTCGGGCGGCTCCTCTCCGTGCAGCCGCGCGTACACCGACGCGCCAAACCGGCGGGTCTGCGTGTTGTCGGAGTTGACGTAGTACTCGCGCTGCACGTCGTGGTGAGTGAACTCGAGCAGCCGGCAGATCGAATCGCCCAGGATCGTGCCGCGGCCGTGCCCGATGTGCAGCGGGCCTGTCGGGTTGATGCTCGCGAACTCGACCTGGAGCCGCTCGCCTCGGCCGATGTCCGCCGAGCCATAGGTCGAGCCGGCCGCGGTCACCCGCGCGACCAGTCGCTGCAGCCACTGGGGAGTCAGCCGAAAGTTGACGTAACCTGCGACCGCCTCGACCGTCGCTGCGCCCTCGGGGACCACGATCGTTTCCGCCAGCCGGGCGGCGATCTGCGCCGGCGGCTGCTTCAGCACGCGGGCCAGCTTCAGGCCCGCTGAGCTGGCGTACTCGCCGCGGTCCGGCGCCTTCGCCCGCCCGAGCTCGAGGTCGGGCAGCTCGCCGTCGACCCCCAGCGCCCTCACCGCCTTGATCAGGGCGTCTTCCAGCTGCTCGCGAACACCGGCGGCCACCACCCTGCTCATATACAGCTCGGGTGCTGGCCCGTAAGAGTCAGCTGCGCTTGCACCGAGGTCCCCGAGCGTGCATAGGTGACCGCCACGCGCTGGTTGGGATGGAAACGCGACCGCAGCACCAGGCTCAGAGGATGCGCGGCGTCGAGCTTGACGTCGTCCAGCTGCGTGATCACGTCGCCAGGCTGGAGGCCCGCCGTGGCCGCCGGCCCTCCCTTCTCCAGAGTGACGAGCTGGCTGCCCGCGGGAAGGCCGTACAGCGACGCCATCTCCGGACTCAACTCGGTGCTGGTGACTCCGAGCGACGGGACGACGACCTGGCCGCTCTGCAGGATCTGCTGGACGACGTCCTGAATGTCGGCCACATTGAGTCCGAAGCCGCTCAGACCGGAAGCCGGCTGGGCCTCCATCGCGATGCCGATGACCTGGCCCTGGACGTTCAGGAGGGGCCCGCCCGAGGTCCCCGCGTTGATGCGCGCGCTGGTCTGGACGATGTCACTGAGCTCGAGCGGCCTGGTGGTGGAGGAGGGATTGGGGATCGACACCACTCGGTGCATGGCGCTCACGTATCCAGGCGTCACCGCGCTGCCGTCGAATGGGCCGCCGACGGCGACGATGACCTGCCCTTGCCCAAGTGCGTTCGGGTCTGCGAAAGCGAGGGTCGGCAGGCCGCTCACCTTGTCGATCTTCAACACGGCCACGCCGGTCTGACAGTCGTAGTCGACCAGCCGCGCTTCGTGCGCTTTGCCGTCGCCTGGCACCAGGACGGTCATGCCGCCGGCGCCGGCGATGACGCCGATGTTGGTCACGATGTAGCCATCCGAGGTGGCAAGGTAGCCTGAGCCGCGGGACAGGGCCGGCTGCTCCTGGGTGACCACGCTCACCACCGCCGGTCTGGCACGGGCCGCCGCCTGGACGATGGCCGAGTCCTCGGTGAGCGTGACGCCCGAGCGAAGGTTGACCTGCTGCGGCTTGGTGGGCGATTGAACTTGCAGTACCGCCAGAGTGACTCCCGCGGCGACCAGGGCCGTGACGAGCAGGCCCGCGACCACGAGCAGGATGGCTTTCACGTCCCTGATCTTAGGTACGAACCGCTATCGAGGTTGGAGCGGGTCCTTCGGGTACCAGGTCATGACGAGCTGACGGTTGGTCTCGAAGCCGGCGGAGCGGTAAAGCCGGACGGCCGACTCGTTGTCGGGTCGGGTCCAGACGTAGGCGAGGGTCACGCGGCGCTCGTCGAAGAGCTTGACGGCCTCACGGACGAGCATGTCGCCGATCCCCCGACCTCGGTGCTCGGCGGCGACGTACAGCTCGGCGACCTCGCCTTCGAGGCCGGTCCCGGGGTCATAAAGGACGATCCAGCAGAAGCCGACCATCTCGCCGACTTCGTCCCGGACTGCGTAGATGACGTTCTCGCCGCGAAAGGCCGAGGGAACCTCGGTCAGGTGGCGCTCGATCTCCCCGCGGCTCAGCTGCGGATGGTCCGAATAGTGGACCTGCTCACCCAGGTGAAGCTCGACGAGCAGGGGCTTGATGAGGGCATAATCGCCGGCCGCAAGACGTTCGACGTCCAGTGTCCTCATCAACTTGGATGCTAGCCTAAGGGCCCGCGACTACGCGTGAATTCACGCGATTTCGCAGACGAATTTGCCGACGTAGCTCAGCTGGCAGAGCAGCCGCCTCGTAAGTGGCAGGTCGTGGGTTCGAATCCCACCGTCGGCTCCGTGCCAAACCCGCATCCGCCAGTCGGATGCGGGACTCATCGCGGCTTCAAAGCCGCATTCCACTGTCCTATGCGGGGATGGATTGCGAGGGACGCTAGTAGCAAAGCTTCCGCCAGGAGGATCGGCACCGCTAGCACCAACAGCGCGAGCTCGAGCAGCGCGTAGCCCAATACCAGCAGGCCGAGCTGCCACGGCGAAGGGTGGGCGCGCAGGACGAGCCAGCCCGCCACCACCAACATGGCGAAATCCTGGAATCCGACGTACGGAGTAAAGAGAAGCGACGCGGTGATTCCCGCCGCGATGGGCACATCCACACCCTCGTGTCGATGCCGCCACGCGGCCACCACCGCGGCGACCACCACGATCGCCTGGACCACGTAGATCTGTGGACCCAGGCCGAGCGGCCCTGCCACCGCATAGCGGCGGGTCGGCTCCCACTGCGAGGCAAGGCTGAGCACATCGGTGTACCGGTGGATGCCGTCGGGTCCCAGCGCGGCCAGGGCCACGAGCACCATCAAGGCGGTCGCCACCAGCCAGCTCCCGAACATGCGCGCGTGGCCGGAGACCAGCAAGCACAGGGGCACGAGCAGCGCGACCTGGGGCTTGATCGCGATCAAGCTCAGGGCGAGGCCGGCCAGGACCGGGCGGTTGCGATCGGCCAGCCACCAGGCAGCTGCAACCGCCGCCGCAACCAGGGCCACCGGCTGCCCGACCATCAGCCCGAACGCGACCGGGAAAAGGCCGAGCCACAAGGCGAGGTGGGCGGCGCGAGTCAGGCGGCCGCCGGGCGCCACCAGGTACCAGGTGATCAGCGCCGTAGCAAGCAGGAGCGCGGTCCACAGGACGATCGCGATGTTGAAGGGAAGCAGGGTGAAGGGCGTCGCGAGCCAGGCAAGGGGCGGTGGGTTGAGGAACGGAGACCAGTAGAAGCCCGCGCCCAGGCCCTCCACGGTCGCCTTCTGTTCGGTCAGGTCGTAGAGGTGGCTGTACCCATGGCGCAGGGCTGTGAGTGCGGCTCCGTAGATCAGCCGGAAGTCGTTGCGGACCTGGTACTGAGGGACGTAGGTCACGGCCGCGGCGTAGAGATCGAAGCCGATGAGCAGGATGCCGGCCCACAGCCCGGCCGCGCCCCACAGCCTGGTTCGCGCCCGGAGGTACTGGATCACCGACAAAAAATAAGGCAACAACATACTTGGCTCAGCGCCTCCGGTAATGAGACTTATGTCCCGCTGAGTCAACTACTCAGCCCTGCTCCCGACACCTCGCTTTCAATCAGTTCCTCGGCCGAATGGCGGGAGGAATCAAATACCGGCATGGCAGCCAATTGCGCGGCTGGATCGGTGTAACCCATGCGGCCCATCACCCACTCCTGGCGCTCCAGTAAGTCTCGGACGGTAAGCAGTTCTATGGTGAGGCCGCTGCGCCGTGCGCGAGCTACTTCCTCTCGGGCGTTCTTGGTGAAGCTGAAGGCAATCAGGTATCCCCGCGTACGTCCAGCACGCGTGATTGCCGTCTCAAAGTTGTCGATCACATTTCGCCCGACGCGCTCGCTTTGTTTGATCTGTATCGGGTCGTGAAGGAAGAACGTCCAACCGTCAATACCCATATCACCCGATTTGCGGTTTGCCTGCCGACCAGTGACGCGATCAATGATCCAGTTCTGGAATTCAAATGGCCGAAGCGCTTTCAAAGCTTCAACGTCTGTCGGCATGTTGAGTGGATAGCGGGGATGGGCACCGTTCAGGACGAGTCGCTTGTACATCAGACTGCACGCCGTTGGCGAGATGTCGATTCCGATCCAATGTCGCTTGAGTTGATCGGCCACGACAAGCGTGGTCCCACATCCACAGAAGGGGTCTAAGACGACATCGCCCTCTCTACTGCTGCTCGTGATGATTCGAGCCAGTAGCGATTGGGGCTTTTGAGTCGGATATCCGACCCGCTCACGAGCCTTTGCGTTGACTGGATCGAGGTCAGTCCAGACATCCTGCAGCGGCGTTCCTTTGACCTCGTCGAGGAATCGGCGATAGCGGGGCCATCCGCCTTTCGAAGGCCAATAGAGCCTGCCCTCGGCGTCCAGTCGTTCGAGTCCCTCGATGGTGAATTTCCAATGGTTACCTTTCAAGGCAGGCTCGAAGCCGCGCCAGGGCTGGCCAGACGAGCCATTACGAACACCTGAAGCCGTCAGATCAGAGAGAGTGAACTGCCGACCCGTGCTATCGCGATTTTTATAGTGACTCGCAAGGTACGCCGCTCCGTGCGGTGCGAATTGGGGGTTCCACTCGGGCGATTCCCCTCTGGAGTAGAAGAGGATGATGTCGTGGACCGGCCCGTATCGCTTGGCGCTACTGTGGGCGCTTGTCCGCTTCCAGACAATCTCGTTTCGGAAATTCCGGCCCCCAAATACCTCATCCATCATCACCTTGAGGTAATGGCTCGCATGTGGGTCGCAGTGCAAGTACACAGACCCGGTTGGCTTAAGGACGCGGTGAATCTCCCGTAGACGTTCGCGCATCCACTCGATGTAGACCTGAATTCCCCCAGCCCACCGGTCCCGGAAGCTACGGACCTCTGCCTCGTCTCCCCAAATCACCTCGTACTGTCGATTGCTAAAGAACGGCGGGTCCAGGTAGATCAGATCGATGCATTCGGCTGGGAGCATGGCCAACTGCTCGCGGTTGTCCCTGCGATAAATGACATCGGTTTGAAGATCGGGCTGCGGAAGGGTAGCCAGCGCAGGAGATAGGAGCAATGCCGTGCCTGCCTCCATGCGCGAACGCTGATTGCCACGCGGCAATTGGTCGAGGATGGCCGTGACCTTCCGCGCCTTGTTGCGGGCGAGCGACTTCTCCGATTTCTCGGCTTTTGCGCGCAGGTCACCAGACCGACGTGGAACGCTGGCGGGCATACCACTCCAGGCTCAATCCCAGCCCGTGGCGGGGCTGAATGAGATGGGCGGAATCCTAAGTCTTTGGCCCGGCTTTGAGGCTACGGTTAGTAAGCTATCTCACCGCTGAGTCAAGTATGTTGTTGCCAAAAATAAGGCTCGGACCTCTCGGCCCGAGCCCTTAGCTGGATCTTTGCTTAGTTGACTTCGCGGTAGTCCGCGTCGACGACGTCCTCTTCCTTCTTCTTGGCGTCACCCGACTCCGCGCCGTCCGCGCTCGCGGTTGCGGATGAGGCTCCACCCGAGGCGCCGGCCTGCTGATAGATGTGCTCGCCGATCTTCTGCAGCGATTCGTTGAACTCGTCCATCTCCCTGCGCAGGGCTTTGGTGTCCGATCCCTTGGCCGCGGTCTTCAACGACTCGAGCTTCGCCTCGACCTCGGTCCTGACGTCGGCCGGGATCTTCTCGGCGTTGTCCTTGATGACCTTCTCGGCCTGGTGGATCATGTGGTCGGCCTGGTTGCGAAGCTCGACCTCTTCCCGCTTGGCGCGGTCCTCGGACGAGTGCGCTTCGGCCTCTTTGACCATCCGCTCGACCTCTTCCTTGCCCAGCGTCGAGGACGCGGTGATCGTGACCGACTGTTCGCGGCCTGTGCCCTTGTCCTGCGCCTTCACCTGAAGGATGCCGTTGGCGTCCAGGTCATACGTCACCTCGATCTGAGGCATGCCTCGCGGCGCGGGTGGAATTCCGTCCAGGTGGAACCGACCCAGCGTGCGGTTGTCCCGCGCCATCTCGCGCTCGCCTTGCAGCACGTGGACCTCGACGGAGGTCTGGTTGTCCGCGGCGGTCGAGAAGACCTGCGAGCGTGAGGTCGGGATCGTGGTGTTGCGCTCGATGAGCTTGGTCATGACCCCGCCGAGGGTCTCGACCCCGAGCGAAAGCGGCGTGACGTCGAGGAGAAGGATGTCCTTGACCTCGCCTTTCAGCACCCCGGCCTGGATGGCGGCCCCGATGGCGACCACCTCGTCCGGGTTGACGCCCTTGTGGGGCTCCTTGCCACCGAGCAGGTCCTTGACCAGCTTCTGGATCACGGGCATGCGGGTGGAACCACCCACGAGCACGACCTCGTCGATCTGCTGCGGGGTCAGGTTCGCGTCCTTCAAAGCCGCGAGGAACGGACCTCGGCAGCGCTCGGTCAGGTCGGCCGTCAGCGACTCGAACTTGGCGCGGGTCAAGGTCATCTCGAGGTGCTTGGGGCCTGTCTGGTCGGCCGTGATGAACGGCAGGTTGATGCTCGTCTCGAGCCGGCTCGAGAGCTCGATCTTGGCCCGCTCGGCGGCCTCGGTGAGGCGCTGCAGGGCCTGGCGGTCGGTCTTCAGGTCGATGCCGTTCGACTTCTTGAACTCTTCGGCAAGCCAATCCACGACGCGGCGGTCGTAGTCGTCGCCACCCAGGTGGGTGTCGCCGTTGGTCGACTTGACCTCGAACACGCCGTCACCGACGTCGAGTACGGAGACGTCGAACGTGCCACCACCCAGGTCGAAGACCAGGATGGTCTCGTTCGCCTTCTTGTCGAGGCCGTATGCGAGCGAGGCGGCGGTGGGCTCGTTGATGATGCGGACGACGTTCAAGCCCGCGATCTGCCCGGCGTTCTTGGTCGCCTGGCGCTGCGCGTCGTTGAAATAAGCCGGCACGGTGATGACCGCGTCGGTGACCTTCTCTCCAAGGTAGGCCTCGGCGTCGGTCTTCAGCTTCTGAAGGATCATCGCCGAGATCTCTTCCGGCGTGAACTCCTTGTTTGCGTTGGGCACGAACACCACGGCGCGGTCGTCCTTGCCAGGCTTGACCTGGTACGGGACGATCGTCCGCTCTGAGGCGACCTCAGAGACCTTCCGGCCCATGAAACGCTTGATCGAGTAAACGGTGTTTTCTGGGTTGACCGCCGCCTGCCGGCGAGCCAGGTTTCCTACCAGGCGCTCACCGGACTTCGTGAAGGCGACGACCGAGGGTGTGGTTCTCGAACCTTCGGAGTTGGGTATGACAACGGGCTCGCCGCCCTCCATGACGGCGATGACCGAGTTGGTCGTCCCCAAATCGATTCCTACGGTCTTCGGCATATGTCGCTTCTCCTCCAGGTGCGCAGCTCGGCGCGAGTTTGAATTTCTATGCCTGTGTCTTTCCCCAGGGCGGCCACCTCAAAACAGGCTTGAGGCTCGGCTTGAGGCTCGGCCGGAGGGCGGTCGCCGGATCTTCGGCGCCCACAGCCGACCCTCTAGGCTACTAAGCGTGCCGATCTTCGAGCTCGACCCGGTCGACCGCATCGCCGTGGCCGCGGTAGGCGAGCCGGGGCAGCGTCAATTCTTCCTCCTGGCCACCGGCTCGGGGCGCCAGCTGACCCTCGCGTGCGAGAAGTCGCAGATCCAGGCCCTGATCGTCCGGCTCCAGCAAATGCTGCAGGCCCAGGGCATCGCGGCGCCCGAAAACGCAGCTGCCTCGGCCGGGTTCGACCCCGGTGAGCCCGAATGGCACGTCGCAGAGATGGGACTCGGCTACCACGAGGCCCGCCGCATGTTCGTGCTGGTTGCCAGCCAGGGCTCGGCCGGCGAGGAAGGCGAGGCCGCGACCGCCGCGCCCGCCAACGACGACGACGCCCCAAGCGTGCGCTTCTGGCTCAGCCACGAGCAGGTCATCGCCTTCTCCAAGCAGGCCGAGAAGGTCTTGACGGGCGGTCGCCCGCTCTGCCCGCGCTGCGGGCTGCCCATGGACCCCGCAGGCCATCCGTGTCCGGTCTCCAATGGCGCCCGGCCTATCTTCTGAGCGCCCGGAGCAGCTGCTCGCGGAGCTGCCAGAGATGGAGGTGGTCGGGCTCCTTCACGGGGCCTCGAACTACACCTTTCTGGCGCGCCTCAACCCGCATCCACCTTCAGGGCTGCTGGCCGTCTACAAGCCCGCTCGAGGTGAGTCACCCCTGTGGGATTTCGAGGCCGGCAGCCTTTACAAGCGCGAGGTCGCGGCGTACGCGCTGAGCAAGGCGCTGGGATGGCCCCGGATTCCGCCCACCGTGGTCCGCCGGCACGGGCCGCACGGGGTCGGCGCGCTGCAGCTGTTCATCAACGCGGACCGGCGGCACTTCCTCGAGCAGCAATCGGCTCAGCGCGAGACCTGGATGCGCGTGGCCCTTTTCGACGTGATCACCAACAACGCGGACCGCAAGTCGGGCCACTGCCTTTTCGACGCGAACGACGACGTGTGGGTCATCGACCACGGCCTGACCTTTCACGTCGACCCCAAGCTGCGGACTGTGATCTGGGATTTTGCCGGCGAGTCGCTGCCGCCGGAGCTCTGCGGCGACGTCGAACGCGCGCTGGCGGACGTCGACAAAGGGGGGCTGGCCAAAACGCTTGACGGTTTGCTGAGCCCTGGCGAGGTCCGCGTGCTCAAGCGCCGCCTGCGCCGCGTCCTCGACCCTGCATGGCGCTTCCCGGAACCTACCTCGGCCTGGTCGGTGCCGTGGCCGCCGATCTAGGTACCTGCTAGCCTTCGCGGGCTTCATGCGTTTCCCGGGTGCCCTGTGCGGCTAAGCCCCGCCATCGTCATGTTCGGCGCCGCGACCTCAGCGGTTGTTCTGGTTGCTCTTGCACCGATGGCTCATGCACACCTTCGCACCGAATGCACTGCAACCTCAAGCACAACCTGTCCGACCCCGACTCCCACCCCGCCTACACCCACGCCGGTGAACGCCTTCATCTCCCTCGACGTCACCTCCGGCGACGTCAACACCGCGATCACGGTGAACGGCTCCGCCTTCCTTCCGAACCAATCGACCAGCCTCTACTGGGACCAGCCGAACAAGATCGCCGGAGCGTCGAATGCGGATGCGAACGGAAACTTCACCACCAAGGTCAAGCCCTTCGCCACCGATTCCCCAGGCGTTCATCGCCTGTGCGCCAGCGTGCTGCCGAACCCCTGCGCCAGCTTCACGCTCCAGGCGGCAGCCGCTTCACCGACTCCCGACACGTCCCCCACGCCTTCGCCGGCAGAGTCGCCGTCGCCCACCGACTTCCCCAGCCCCGACACGAGCCCGACACCGGTCGCGGCCACCATCAGCGGCTTCGACGTCTTGATGAAGCCTCCGTTCGTGATCCTGCCGATCATCGGCGGGCTCGGCATCGCGATCGCGCTGGGTTACTGGATCCTCAGCCTGTTGATGCGCCCGAAGCAGGAGGTGTTGAAATCGGTTGCGGTGGCACATCATGCGTCTCGGCCGGACTACTCCGCCAGCTTCGGGGCCGCACCCGCAGCTCCCGCGCCGCAAGAACCTGAGCCATCCGCATGGGCCGATGTCAGTCCGCCTCCCCCCGCCGCGCCTCCCCCGGCGGCCGCTCAGCCGGAGCCACCGGCCCCCGAAACCCCGGCAGCGCCGGAGTCGGAGCTCGCCGAACCGCCTGCAGCGCCAGAGTCAGAGATCCCTGACCTTCCGGCCGCGCCCGACGAGCCGCCAGACCTGCCCGAGCCAGGAGAGTATTAGCCAGCCGGGCAAGTTCGCAATAGACTTGCGCGCTGATGGCGCTGCTCGAAATACGCGAGCTCAGCGTCCGCTTCGGGGGGGTCGTCGCGCTGGATCGCGTCTCCTTCACCGTGGACGCGGGCGAGGTCGTGGCCCTCATCGGTCCCAACGGAGCCGGCAAGACGACCCTTTTCAACGTCATCACCCGCGTGTACAGGCCGAGTGGCGGCACCGTCACCGTCGGCGGGCTGCCCGTCTCGCGCATGTCGCCGCATCACGTCGTCCGGCACGGACTCGCGAGGACGTTTCAGAACGTCGCCCTCTTCAAGTCGATGACCGTGCTGGAAAACGTCATCGTCGGCGATCACATCAGGACCAGGAGCGGATGGCTGGAATCCACGATCCCGATGCCGTCGGCGGTTAAAGCAGAGTCGGCGTCCAGGCGAAGGGCGATGGAGATGATCGACTTCGTCGGCTTGAGCGTCGTGGCCAATCACCCCGTGGCGGCCCTGCCGTTTGGCACCCAAAAACGCGTCGAGCTTGCGCGGGCGCTCGTCTCGAAGCCTCGCCTCCTCTTGCTCGACGAGCCTGCCGGCGGCATCAGCCACGAGGAGGTCGACTCCACGAGCGGCCTGCTGCGACGGATTCACAACGAGCTGGGCGTGACCATGCTGCTCGTCGAGCACCACATGCAGTTCGTGATGGGCATCTCCGACCGCGTCGTCGTGCTCGACTTCGGCAAGAAGATCGCCGAGGGCAGCCCCACTGAGGTGCAGCGCAACCCGGCGGTGATCGAAGCGTATCTCGGCGCCGCTTGATGGCCGCCGCCTCTCTGCTGGAGATGGAGGACGTCCGCGCGGGCTATGGCCCGACCTCGGTCCTACACGGCATCTCCCTGTCGGTTCCGGAGGGCGAGATCGTCTCGCTGCTCGGCGCCAACGGCGCCGGGAAGACCACCACGCTCAGGGCCATCACGTGTGGCGTGCACTGGTCAGGGAGCATCCGGTTTGCCGGACGGTCGCTGAGCAAGATGCGCACCGAAGACGTGGTCCGAGCCGGCATCGCTCACGTGCCGGAAGGGCGGGGCATCCTCACAGAGCTGACCGTCGAGGAGAACCTGAAGCTCGGCTCACATCTGCGGCGCGATGGCGCTGCTGTGCGTAAGGACTACGACCGCGTCTTCGAATACTTCCCCGTGCTGCGCGAGCGACGCCGGCTGTCCGCGAGCACCCTCTCCGGCGGAGAGCAGCAGATGCTTGCCGTCGCCCGTGCGCTGCTCATGCGGCCGAAGCTGATGCTTCTCGACGAGCCGTCGTTGGGCCTGGCGCCGATGGTCGTCAGGGCGATCTTCGAGATCATCAAGGCCATCAATCAGTCGGACCGCGTCGCCGTGCTGCTGGTCGAGCAGAACGCGCGCCTCGCGCTTGAGATCTCGACCCAGGCCTACGTGCTCGAGGTCGGACGCGTCGCCATCAAGGGCGCGAGCGCCGAGCTGAAAGGCAATGAGTCGGTGCGTCGTTCGTACCTGGGTTACTGATGCAGGGACTGCTGCAGCAGATCATCAGCGGGGTCGCCACCGGCGGCATCTTCGCCAGCCTCGCGCTGGCCCTCGTCCTTATTTACAACGCGATGGGCCTGGTCAACTTCGCGCAGGGCGAGATGGCCATGCTCGCGACCTTCGTCGCCTTCACGCTCATCGATCACGGGATGAGCTACTGGATCGCCTTCCCGGTCGCATTGGTGATCGCTTTCGCCGGCGGCATTGCGATCCAGCGCGTCGTGATCCGGCCGGTCGAGCGCGCACCGATCCTGACGATGGTCATCGTGACGTTGGGTCTCGCCACCCTTGTCAACGGATTGGCCGGCTTCATCTTCGGCTACGTGCCCCGATCGTTCCCGAGCCCATTCTCGGTGCAGACGGTGGACATCCTCGGAGCGTTCGTGAGCTACCGCGACCTGGGAGTGATCGCCGTTTCAACCGTGGTCTTGCTCGCGATCTACCTGTTGCTGCAGCGGACCACTGTCGGCCTCACGTTGCGAGCCGCCGCGCACCATCCGGAGGCCAGCCGCCTGCTCGGCGTTCGCGTGAGCTGGATGCTCGCGCTCGGGTGGGGCCTGGCTTCTGCGGTGGGAGCCGTCTCCGGCATCATGGCCGCGCCGATCCTCCTGCTCGAGCCGAACATGATGCAGACGATCATCATCTATGCCTTCGCGGCCGCGGTCCTCGGCGGCATCGAGAGCCCGCTGGGCGCGGTGGTCGGCGGCGTGATCGTCGGCGTGACCGTGAACCTCGCCGGCACCTACCTGCCGTTCGTCGGGGGTGACCTCCAGCTCGCGGTCGCGCTCGCAATCATCGTCGGAGTCCTCATCCTCAAGCCGAACGGCCTCTTCGGCCGCCCAAGCGTCCGCCGCGTCTGATGCTTCAGCGGATCCGAACCGCTCCGCCTCGTTACTGGCTCGTCGCCATTGTCATCCTCTTCTTCGTCGGCTGGCCGACAGTGATCAGCAGCTTTCAGACCAGCGAGTGGTCGCAGGCGATCATCCTCGCCATCGCGATCATGGGCCTCAACATCCTGGTCGGCTACAGCGGCCAGCTCTCACTCGGCCATGGCGCCTTCATGGCGCTCGGGGCATACACGTCGGCCATCCTCGCTCATCGCTACAAGATGGACTACCTCGCGACGATCCCCATCGCTGGACTGCTCACCGGACTGGTCGGGTTTCTGTTCGGCGTCCCGGCCCTGCGACTCTCTCCTCTATATCTCGCCCTCGCAACGTTCGCGCTGGCGGTCGTCACGCCGAGCCTGATCAAGCGACCAGCCGAGCTGACCGGCGGGGTGCAGGGAATCAGCCTTGCCCCGCCTGACCCGCCGCAGTTCGTAGCGGACGCCTATGGCGGTCTGACCGGAACGTTGATGACCTCGGACCAGTGGATCTACTACATCACGTTGGGCTACGCGCTCCTCCTGTTCTGGCTCGCGTGGAACCTGGTGAGGCATCGGTCCGGTCGAGCCATGCGCGCCATCCGCGACGGCGAGGTGGCCGCCGCCGCATCGGGGGTCAACATCGCCGGCTACAAGACGCTTGCGTTTGGCATCTCCGCGCTCTACGCGGGCATCGCCGGCTCGCTTTTCGGCCTGGCCACCAGCTTTGTCAGCCCGGACACCTTTCCGGTATCGCTCTCGATCCAGCTCCTGGTGGGCGCGGTCGTCGGCGGCCTGGCCTCGATCCCGGGCCCGCTGCTGGGCGGGATCTTCGCCTACTTCCTCCCCATCGAGTCAAACCAGCTGGTGCCGACGCTGAGCTGGATCCCGAGCCAGATCGCCTCGACCGTGATCAAGGCCGGCCCGGCGGTCTCCTACGGGGTGGTTTTGATCCTGATCATGATCTTCGCGCCGAGCGGCCTCGTGGGCCTGGTCACCACCGCCTACACCCGCCTCCGGCGCCGTCTGCGAGGCGCAAATGATCGAGAGGCTGGACAAATGCCCCCCGATCCCCAAACTATCTCCTGAGCCGTAAACCCAGGACTGCTTAAATACGTCTCCATAAAAGCGGGAGGACTCTCTATGACACAGATCGGGCGCCGGTTTGCTGCGGTTGCAGCCGTTCTCTTCACCGTGGCTGCGTGCGGTGGCTCAGCGGCCCCCGCTGCGCAGACCGACGTCGGCATCACGAGCAACTCGATCCTGCTGGGCAACACCATCGCCCTTTCCGGGGCGGCGGCCGCCTACGGGACGATCGCGAACGCCTCGAACGCCTACTTCACCTACATCAACAACACGCAAGGCGGCGTCAACGGCAGAAAGATCACCTACAAGATTCTTGACGACGTGTACAACCCCGCCAACACGGTGCCGCTGACCAAGCAGCTCGTGGAGCAGGACCAGGTGTTTGCGATGTTCGGCGGCCTCGGCACACAGGCCCAGACCTCCGTGCGCGACTACCTGAACACCAAGAAGGTGCCGCAGCTGTTCGTCGCCACCGGAGCCACCACCTTCATGTCCGACTTCTCCTCGCACCCTTACACGATTGGCTGGCAGCCGCCCTACCAGGGCGAGGCTCGGATCTACGCCAAGGACGTGCTCGCCAACCACGCCAGCGCGAAGCTTGGTGTGCTTTACCAGAACGATGACTACGGCCAGGACTATCTCAAGGGACTCACCGACGGCCTCGGAGCGAACGCATCGATGATCGTCGACAAGCAGAGCTACGACGTCACCGCCGCCAGCGTCGCGTCACAGCTTTCCACCCTCAAGGGCAAGGGGGCTGACACCCTTTTCCTCTTCACGACCCCTACGTTCACGATCAGGTCGCTTGCCACTATCACCGCTCTGCACTGGGAGCCCACGATCTACCTCAACTCTGTCTCTAACCCCCAGGTCTACATGGGCATCGCGGCCAAGAACGGCGCCGCCTTGAAGAACGTGACCAGCGTCGGCTACCTCAAGGACCCGACCGACCCTCAGTGGGCGAGTGACGCGGGGATGAAGCTCTACAAGGAAGTCATCGCCAACTGCTCGACCTGCAACGTCAACGACGGCTTCAACATCTACGGCGTCGCGGTCGCCTACACGATGGTCGACGTCCTCAAGAAGGCGGGAACCAACATGACACGCAAGAACGTGATGGACATCGCGGGCAACCAGCTCAACGAGACCGCCAACCCGTTCCTCCTTCCGGGCGTGGTCGTCAAGACGACCTCCAGTGACCACTTCCCGATCACCCAGGAGCAGGTGATCACGTGGAGCGGCACGGGATGGACCTTGAAGGGCAGCCTTATCGACGAGCGCGGAACGATCAAGTAGCAAACCCTTGGCGGGGCCGGTGAGCAACCGGCCCCGCGTATTAAAGGGGTCCCCGCGAACTCACGGCCAAGCCTCTGAGTTCGTGGGGAATTACGATTCGTTCGCGGTGCTCGCTCGACTCAGGCCTTACTGGCTCCAGATCTACCTTCTGACCTACACCCCGCTCCTGCTCCTTGCGGACAGCAAGGTCACGGCGCTCTGGCAGCAGTGGCTGCTCGGCCTGCTCACGTTCGCTGCGCTCTACCTGGCGGCGCTCAAGGCGCCGAAGGAACAGCGCCTCCAGATCTGGACCTGCGTCGTCGTCGCGACCGGATTCGAAGTTTTCGGCTCGCTCATCTGGGGTCTCTACATCTACCGCCTGCACAACGTGCCGCTGTTCGTGCCGCCCGGGCACGGAGCCGTGTACCTGTTCGGCCTGCTGGCCGCGAGCACCCCCGTCGTGATTCGGTACGGAAAGCGGGTCGCGCACGTGGTCCTTGCCGGCGCCACGCTGTGGGCCGTCGCCGGCCTCACCATCCTGCCCATCGTCACCGGCCGCGTCGACTTGCAGGGAGCGATGTGCTTGCCGATATTCGCCTACTTCGTCCTGCGCTCTCCAAGGTGGGCGCTGTTCTCGGCGATCTTCATCGCCACCGGCGAGCTCGAGATCGTCGGCACCACCCTGGGCAACTGGGCCTGGGTCCCGGTGGCGCCGTGGACGCACATCCCGTCAGGCAACCCGCCGTCGGTGATCGCCGGCGGCTACTGCGTGATCGACGCGTCAGTGCTGCTCGCGATGCGCGGAATGTCCGCGCTGCGGGCAGAGGTCCCTGGCTATAGGGTTGGTTTGAAGACCATCATGGCGAGTATCACGAGCACGATCACGCCGAGGGCCTGACCGAGGATCTGACCCCGCTGCGCCAGCCGGTTGAACTCCGACGATGATGTATCGCCCGCCTCAACCAGCGCGATTTGCTTGCGCAGCGTCGGCGTGTACTGCGTCGCCGCGATGACTATCAGCACCACAAACAGGACCAGCGCGGCGTCGATCCAGAAGGTGGTGATGCGGTAGCCGGCCAGGAAGACCATCAACAGCGCGGTGAGCAGCAAAACTCCATACGACGGGTTCGCGATGCGGTCGTCGAGAAACTTGACTCCTTTCAACGCAAAGGCGGTGTGCTGTGGGTCTCTCCGCGCGCGGATGATCCACGCCACGTAGCTGATGTTGAAGCCGACCGCGACAATCGCCGCCAGGATGTGGATGTACTTGACGATCAGCAGCAGCATCTACTTCTTCATCTCCACGGTCGCGCTCCCAAGCGTCGTGCGCTGCCCGTCGGGGTCTTCACCCCAAACCTCCAGCTCGACCCGATCACCTTCGACCATGGTCACGCGGCCGCGACAGCGATAGGGCCGGCCGGGGACGTCGATTCCTCGATAGCTGACCTCGAACGCCTTCAGCGTGCCGCGATCGCCGAGCCAATCCGTGACGAGCTGGCCGAGGAAAGCGGCCTTCAGCAGCCCGTGCAGGATCACTCCCGGGAGCCCCACGCCCTGCGCGTAGGCCTGGTCGTAATGGATCTCGTAAAAGTCGCCTTGCGCGCCCGCGTACTGCACGAGCTGCCGCGTCGTCGGATGCTTCATGAGCTCGGGCAGCTCCTGGCCGGCGGTGAGGTTCATCGCCTGATCGCCGTCCCGCGCAGTCTCGCCACCATGCGCCCGTGCTGGTTCACGTACTCGGTCTCGAAGATGATGAAGAGCAGGCTGCCGCTGGCGCCCGTCTTCTCGTAGACGTCCGCCACCTTGCCCGTGGCGGTGACCCGGTCGCCGACTTTCACCGGCTCGAAGTACTCGAACCGGTTGCCTCCATTCAGCCAGCCCTTGCCGTATTCCTCAGCCTCCGCAAGGTGCAGCGAGGCGGGAGCGAGCGCAACGAGAAATGTCGGCGGCGCTTCGGTCTTCCACCGCGGGTTGTCGTCGCCGATCGCTTCGGCGAAGCGCCTCAAATGGCCCGCTTCGACCGTCGCCTCGGTGGGCGGTGCCGCAACCCCGATCCGAGCGCGCAGGCGCTCGACGACGGATGTCGTCGCGCTCATCGCCCGCGCGGAAGCCCCAGCACCCGCTCGGCGATGATGTTGCGCTGGATCTCCGACGACCCGGCGTAGATCGTTTCCGCCTGCGCCCACATCCAGCCGTACTGCCAGCGCCCGTCTTCCACTGCCATCGGCTCCTCAGGAGCGAGGGCGCCGTACGGGCCCTGCAAGGCGACCGCGGTCTCCTGGATGCGCTTGTCCATCTCGCTCCAGTAGAGCTTGGTGAGGCTCGCCTCCGCTCCAGGCGCGTGACCGTGCTGTGCCTGGGTCAGGTTGCGAAGGCCGATAAGCCTGAAGACATGCGCTTCGATCTGTGCTTGCGCGACCTGCTGACGCACCCGCGCGTCTCCGCCGGCTCCACGGTCGCGCGCGAGCGACGCCAGCTCCGCGACCGCCCGTTCGAAACGGGCCGCCTGCGCCAGGCCGCCGCGCTCGAAGCCGAACACGGTCATGGCGATCTTCCAACCCGCGCCGGTCTCGCCGACCACGTCTCGGTCTTCGACCTCGGCATTCGACAGGAAGATCTCGCAGAACTCGCCGCCGCCGGTCATCTGGCGGATGCGCCGCACCTCGATGCCGGGCTGGTGCATATCGACCAGGAAGAAGCCGATGCCGCGGTGGGCCTCCGCCTCCTGGTCGGTGCGCGCCAGGAGAAAGCTCTTGTCCGCGTAGTGGGCGCCGCTCGACCACGTCTTCTGGCCGTTGAGCACCCATTTGCCGTCGCGCTTCTCCGCGCGAGTTCGCAGGCCGGCGAGGTCGCTGCCGGCGTCAGGCTCGCTGAACCCCTGACAGAAGATCAGCTCGCCGCTGAGGATCTTGTCCACGTAGGCATCCTTCTGCCACTGCGAACCATGGACGAGCAACGTCGGCGCGAGCAGGCTCACCCCCAGTCGACCGAGGATGATCGGCGCGCCGGATTTCGCCATCTCCTCCTGGTAGATGGCCTGCATGACAGGCGTGGCCGCTCGGCCCCCGGCTTCGCTAGGCCATGCCAGCTTCAGCCAGCCGCCGTCGTTGAGGCGGCCTTGCCACTGGCGCTGCAGGTCGGTCTCCTCGTCCTCGCGGAAGCCGCCAACGCCGCGACCCCGCCATTCGGCCGGGAGGTTTGAGTCGAGCCATGATCGGACCTCTTCTCGGAAGGCTTCCTCTTCGGGGGTAAAGCCAAGGTCCATGGTTCGGAGGCTAACAAAAACGGGCATATTGAAGTGATGGCAGCTGATGTCTTCTGTGGCACCTGCGGTGCCGTGTTGACGAATCCGACCGCTCCGTGTCCTCGCTGCGGCTCCCCTGCCTCAGGGCGCTATCAGAGCACCGTTGTACCGCGCCGCAAGAACCCTCTCGTCGCGGCCGCGCTCGCCGTCGTCCCCGGCTGCGGCCATTTCTATCTCGGGCACAACGCGAAAGGTCTCGCCTACCTGCTTGGCATCGGAGGCCTGCAGTTTGTCGGCTTCGACCTCGACCTCACCGTGATCGGTGCGGCCGTCGGCGTGCCGATGGAGCTGGGCGGCGGCGGCCTGTGGATCTTCAGCATCGTCGACGCGTATCGAACGGCCAGGTCGATGCAGGCGGCTGCGGGCGCCCAGGGGAACCCCAGCTACCAGCAGCGCTAAGTCGCTTTTCGCCGCCTTCGCGCAACAGTCTTCTTTCGCGGAGCCGCTGCGGTCGTGGATTTTCTTCGCCGCCTCTTGGCCGGCGCGGTCAACGCCCTCTGGACGCGGCGCTGGATGGTTCGCAAAGTCCGATCCACGGTGCTGCTCGCCACTTTCGTTCCGCGCTCGGTCAACTTCACGACCTGACGCTTCAACTTGCGATTTTCCTTGATGAGCTCGGCGACCATATGGTTCAGCTGCTGCGTGAGCTCGGGACCGCCGAGACGCCTGCGCCGTGTCCGTCCGGTTGGGGTTGTGCTTCCCGCGCCAGGCTTGCGGCCCCGACGACGACGAACAGGGGCGTCCGAACCTTGCGCTGTGTCGTCTGGTGACATGGCGACTCCTGCGTGAAGAAGCTGGCCGAATTGAACCTAGCTTACGCGGCCACGAGCACCTGTTGTCTCGAAAGACTCTTGAGTCCTTCGCGTGCAAGTTCGTGTGCGGGATTCGCTTTACGACTCACATAACGAACGACGCGCCAGCCACGCCTGCATCGCTCGCGAACTTCATGAACGGCGATGCGAAAACTGTCGCTGGACGGCATTCTGCTGCGGACGACCGGTGCGCAGTCCGTGCGCACGATGACGCGGTGATAAGGCCAGCGAGCGGCGGCTAGATCAAGGGCGCCCGCGCACACGTGCGCCTCGAGCTGGGCCGACCCTCCGAGGTGCGAAAAGCCGAACGATTCCGTATACACCGCGCGGCCCCTAACGAAAACGGCCAGGCCACATCCGGCCCGGCCGTTCTTGTCGAGAGCGGCGTCCACGTAGATCACCAGGCACTCGCGCAAACTGCATCCCTCCAGTGGAGAATTTTGGAGAGCCTAGCATGATGTTGCGCCGTTGTCCGGGGCTAGGCACAACATCTGGTATCAATCTATGGGAGGCAGTTCAGTTCCCATCGCGTGGTAGCCGCCGTCGACGTGCACCAGCTCGCCCGTGGTCATGTCCAGGTAGTCGGAAAGCAGGGCGCACGCCGCCCGTCCGACGGGCGATTTGTCCTGCAGGCTCCAACCGAGCGGCGCCCGCTTTTCCCACACCTCTTCGAAGTCTTTGAATCCTGGGATTCCGCTTGCGGCGAGTGTCGCGAGCGGCCCTGCGCAGATCGCGTTGACGCGGATCTTGTAGCGGCCCAGATCGCGCGCGAGATAGCGCGTGACCGATTCGAGAGCTGCTTTTGAGACGCCCATCCAGTCGTACTTCGGCCATGCCTGCGTCGAGTTGTCGAAATCAAGAGTGACAAGTGAACCGCCGTGTTCTTTCATCAAAGGAAGAAAGCCCGCGGCAAGCTCTTTGAACGAGAACGCGCTGACTTGTAATGCAGTGGCAACGCTTTCCCACGGCGTGTTGAGGAAGTTTCCGCCCAGCGCATCCGCGGGCGCAAATGCAACGGAATGCACGATTCCATCCAGCCTTTCCCAGCGCTCGCCGATGGCTTTCGCGGCGGCCGCGATGTCGGATGGTTTTTGCACGTCCATCTCGAAGATTTCCGGCACCGGATTGAGCTTTTTCGCCGTCATCTGGGTGATGCTCATCATCCGGCCGAAACTCGTCAGGATCAGCTCCGCGCCCTCTTTCTGCGCTTCGACTGCGATCGAGTATCCAATGCTCCGGCGGTCGGACATCCCCGCGATCAGGATCTTCTTCCCTTTGAGGATCACGCCAGAATCCTAAAACCTAGCTCGCATCTTTGCCGGTTGCCACCGGGGCGTCGCGGTTGGACCAGTCGCTCCACGAGCCCGCGTAGAGGCGCCCCTTGCTCAGACCGGCCACCTCCATCGCCAGCAGGTGGTGGGTCGCGTTGACGCCCGAACCGCAGTAGACGACCGCGCCATCGTCCGCCCCCAAAGCCGCAAAGCGTTCGCGCAGCTCCGCGGGGGACTTGAAGTTCCCGTCCGGGCCCAGGTTGTCCATCCACGGCGCGCTGACGGCGCCGGGGATGTGCCCCGCCTTGGGGTCGACCGGCTCCTTCTCGCCGCGATACCTCTCTCCCGCGCGCGCGTCGAGCACGGGCACGCCGTCCAGCCGGCAGACGTCGTCGAAGTCGAGGACGCGTGAGCGATCAGGTTCCCTGGACTGAAAGGAGCCTGCCGCGGGCGTGACGACGGAATTCTCCAACGGCCCACCCCATGCGTGCATGCCTCCGTCAAGGACCGCCTGCGCATCGTGACCGAACCAGCTGAGCATGAACCACAGCCGCGCCGCGATCGAGCCTCCGGCGTCGTCATAGACGACCACCTTGGTCCTCTCGCCCACTCCCGCTTTTCGCATCTCGGATTCGAAGCGGGCAGCCGAAGGCAGCGGGTGGCGGCCTCGGGCGTTCGAGTCCTGTTTCCCGGTCACGGCCTCGAGGTCGACGAACACCGCGCCCGGGATGTGGCCGCGCGCGTACTCGTCGCTGCCGTTGCGACTGAGTAGATACCAGCGGAAGTCGATCACCCTCACGTCGGGGTCGCGCAGGTGCTCCCGCAGCCAATCAGCGCTGACCAGCGGACCAAAGCTCAACGCGATACGACTTTGGTGTCGTGGCAGAAATGCACTGTGTGCGGCTGCATGCCGTGCAGCCTGTGCAGAGAATGCGACCAGGCCTCGCGGTCGCTGTACTGCCCGCGCCAGCTCGACAGGTCCGCCTTATCGGCTGCTTGATAGATATCGGCCGTGTAGGCGGCGTCGCCGATCATCACGGCCCCACCGTCGGGCGTGTCGACGATCACGCTCTGGTGGCCGACCGTGTGCCCCGGCGTCGCCACCACCCGCACGCCTTCAGCGATCTGCGCGTCCCCGTTGACCAGCTCGAAGCGCGCGCCTGCGAAGTCGAACCACTCAGACACGTCGGACTTCTCGCTCCGGGCGCGGTCGAGCTCCGAGCGCTGGACGTAGAAAGGCGCGTGCTTGAAGACGGCGTTCTGGCCGCAGTGATCGAAGTGCAGGTGGCTGTTGATGACGATGCGCACATCGGCCGGGCTGAGGTCGTGCTCTGCCAGCACGTCGGCGGCATGGCGGTTGACGATCTTCCATTCCTTCAGGAGGTCGGTCGGCCATCCGACGCCCGTGTCGACCAGGATGACGCCTGCCTGCGGATGCTTGATCACGAAGCCGTGCACCGGGATATCGTTGAGCGCCCCGATGCGCGCCAGATGCAGGCGGACGATTTCCATTACGGGACGAATGGCGAGGCGGCGAAGAGCATGAAGAGCAGAGCCATGTAGGTGATCGAATAGGTGAAAACTCGCTTCGTCCAGCGGCGCCCCTGCAGGTCCAGCACGGTGACGCCAAGAAGGCCGATGCCGAGGATGGCCGCCCCAGCCAGGTAGATGGCGCCGGCCGACCCGGTGAAGAAGGGGACCACGCTCGCGGCCACCGCCAGCGCGGCGTAGACGATGCTCTGACGCTTGGCCGAGGCGTCGCCGCCGACCACCGGCAGCATCGGGATGTGCGCCCGCGCGTAGTCCGACTTGATCATCTGGGCCAGCGCCCAGAAGTGCGGCGGCGTCCAGAAAAAGATGACTCCGAACAGCGCGAGCGCGGTCGCATCCAGGTGACCAGTGGCAGCCGCCCAGCCAACCAGGGGCGGCACCGCGCCGGCCGCGCCGCCGACGACGATGTTTTGCGGCGTGTAACGCTTGAGCCAGATCGTGTAGACGAATATGTAGATGAGTGATCCCGCGAGCGCAAGGCCGGCTGCCAGCAGGTTCGCCCCCGCCCACAGGACCGCGAACGCGATCACGTTCAGCACGATGCCGATGACCAGTGCATGCCACGGCGGGATCCGTCCTGCGGGAAGAGGCCGGCGGCTGGTCCGGGTCATCTCAGCGTCGATGTCGCGGTCGAACCAGCAGTTGATGGCGTGGGCGCCACCAGCGGCAAGCGTGCCCCCAACGAGGACGGCCAGCACCGCGACCACGCGCGGATGCCCGTGGGCCGCGGGCACCATGACGCCGATCGCGGTCGCATCCAGCAGCAGCACGATGCGCAGCTTCAGCAGGCTGACGTAGTCCCGGGCCACGCTCGCCGCGCTGCGCGCGGCTGCCGCGGTGAGGACGCTCATGCTGACCTCCTCTCCACCGCGAGGCGCGAAAGTTGGGCGTCGCGGTCGGTGCGCGGAACCGTCAGGAGCGCCGTGGCCAGGACGCCTGCCCAGACGAGCGTGGCGAGAGCGACGTGAAAGCCGTTGAACAGGGCGGCGTCGGTGACCGCCGCCACCGCGCCGACGGCGACCTGAAGAGCGAAGACGCCAAGCGTCGCGATTGACACCGCCACCAGCCCCGGATACTTCGCAGCGCGCAGCAGGACGAACACGAGCATCAACCCGATCAACAGTACCGAGCCGCGATGCAGCATCGTGAAGGCGTTCGCTCCAGTGAAGTCCGGCGTGAAGCCGGAACCGCAAAGCGGCCACGACCTGCATGTATCCTCTGCCCCGCTCGCGACGACGGTCGATCCGGTCAGCAGCAGCAGATATGTCGCGCCCGCGGCCACCGCGGCCAGGCGCCGGAAGCGCGGATCGTAGACGCCCGGCGATCGCGGCATCGCCATCACCGCGGTGGCGACCAGGAATCCCAGGATGATCATGGCGAGGCCAAGATGGGCGACGACCAGCCATGACGAGAGCTCATTCGCCACGACGACCCCTCCGAGGATCCCCTCCCCCACGACCCCGATCAGCGAGGCCGTCGCCAGCCATGCGACCACGGGACGCCGGCTGCGCCAGACCACCCAGGCGAAGATCACCGTGGCGATGATCAGCACGCCGGTCACGCTGCCGACGGCACGATGCGAGTACTCGATGATCGCGTGGGGGTCAGCCGGAGGGTACGGACGTCCGTGGCAGAGCGGCCAGTCTGGACAGCCAAGCCCGGAGCCCGACACACGCACCACGCCGCCAAGAGCGATCTGCACGTAGGCGAACACCGCGGTTACCAGGGCGAGGCGCCGAAACAGGGCCACGGACACCAGGCGAAGTCTACTTAGTGACCAAATTCGAGATCTGCGCGGCCAGGACGCTGTCGTCGAGCTGGCCTATGTGGCGCGCGGCCAACGTGCCGTCCGCATGAATGAACACCGTGGTCGGAAAGGCGATCACGCCGTAGTCGCGGCCGACCCTCAGGTCGGAGTCGAGCAGCGACTGATCGTGGATTCCAAGCGAATCGAGGAAATTCCGAGCCGCCTGGCGGCTGTCGCCCTCGTTGACGAGGACCAGCTGCACGCCTGATTGCGGCCCGGCCCGCTTCTCCAGCAGAGGCATCTCCGCCTTGCACGGCGGGCAGTAGGTGGCCCAGAAGTTGATCACCACCGGCTTGCCGGCCAGGCTGGCCAGGCTGACTCGCGAGCCGTCGGTGGTGCTCAGCGTGAAACCAGGCGCCCTCGCTCCGGAGCCAAACGGAGCCTGGCTTTGGGCAGGACCGCCGATGGTGATCAGGGCTTTGAGCACGTCGGGCGCGCCCCACCCGTTCCCATGAGACCCAAGCTCGGCCAGTCCCTGCGCGCTCAGGCTCGTGATCAAAGCCGGCGGGATCGAGCCGCCGACGTCCGGCACTCCGCGATACACCAGGCGCACGTATCCGTGGCGGTCGACCAGCGCCAGGGTCGAGATGTGAGAGTCACCTGTCGCGAGCTCAACGCCGAACGGCTTCCAGAACGCGGTGAGATCCGCCGCGCTGCCCGTCGCGAAAGTCCAGGTCGCGCCGATCCCGCGCGCATACTCGGCCAGGACGGCTTTGGTGTCAGTGCCCGGATCCGTGGTCACCTCAGCCAGCGTGACCCCGGCCGGCATCTGCCTGGCGATCTGGAAGAACAGCGCCGTGTACAACGGGCAGGTCTCGTGACAGGTCGTGTGGAAGGCAGCGATGACGAGGTCCTTGCCTGAGTTGGTCGTCTGGTTGAAGCTGCGCCCCGTCTGGTCCACCAGGTCGTAAGGCGGCAAGGGCACGAACTTGCCTGACAGCTCCCCAAGCCCGAGGTTGACCTCGTCGTTGCCCGCATACACGGCGCCGGGCTTCAGGTGCCAGGCTTCGATTCCCAGCAGCAATGGTTCGACCTGGCCGGCCGTGATGGTGAACGACACGTTTTGCATGTCTTCCCCCAGCCGGACGCCGGCGTAGGCGCCGACCGCCAGGGAGACGACGAGCAGATCCCGCTCTGCCGGGGCTGCCGGCACATCGCCGGATACGTTTCCAAGCGGCACCCACTGCCCACCCCGGTGGACCATCAGCGCCGATTCCGGAAGAGACCCGGCGGTCCGGCTTGAAACGGCGACGAGCAGCGTGCCGGTCGAGGGCTGCAGGCGGGGCGCAACCAGGACAAGCACGAGGGCCAGCAACGCCACCCCGGCGGCGCCAAACCACAGGACCCGAGGGCTCGGCAGCTCTACACGACCTTGAGTGGGATGCCGCCGTACCTGGCAGCGACGCGGTCGATGTACGCGGCGCACACGTCCGCCACCGCGGCGCTCTCGATCTGGATCACGTTCTCGGCGTTTTCCTCACCGCTGTGCGAGAGATTGAAGCTTCCGGTGTAGACGTAATCGTCCGCGACCAGGATCTTCGCGTGCATGAAGTCATGTACCGAACCCTTCGCGTACGGAGTCGAACGCTTGGCGCCGAACTTGATCGCGCCCACGACGGTGCGGAATGCGGCGATCTTCCACGCCGCTCCCGGCACCGTGCCCCACTGACGCTGCACCTCATCCATCTGTGTCGCATCGTACACACCGCTGATATCGACCCCAGTGGGCCTCTCGACAGCCTCGGCGAGGGTGCCGAGCACCGGGCCCGACGTGATCACCGGCGAGCAGATGCGGATGCGCCTGCGCGCGGAAGAGATCGATCGCGACATGGCGTGCACGAGCTTCAGAGCACGACCAGGGCAGAAGTAGGGGCGCACCCGCGTGCCATCCGCGAGCGCCGACCACGGTGACGAGATGCGGCCTGAAAGGGCCACGACCGGCTTCTGCCAGAGCTCTTCGAAATTTGTGAGGTAGTCCCTCGCGAGATCAACCGAGGCGAAGGTGACGACGACGTTTTCCTCGCGGGTCCACGAATCGTTGGTCCAGTTGGTGGAACCCGTGAGCAGAGCGGCCATGGGGGTGTTCGCATCGCGGATGACGTATTTGTGATGCATGAGGTCGGGAACGCCGTCGATCGGCTTGACCTGGACGCCGATCGAACGCAGCTGGTCGATGAAGGTCCAGTCGATCTCGGGTGGCGGCGGGACCGGGATCGCCTGCGCGGAATCCTGGTTGAACATGAGACGCACCGCCACGCCCCGTTTCACGGCCGCCTGGAAAGCCGCGAGCAAGATGTCCCCTGGAACAGCGTCCAACCGAAGGTCGTAAAGAGCGATGTCCAGCGTCCTCGTGGCGCCGCCAAGGAACGAGGCCATCCTCTGTGCGACCGCTTCCGCACTTTGGCCGCCGTCGGTGAGGAAGAAAAAGTCGAGCGGCTGGGTCGCGGCGATCAGGGGTCCCTCTTCGGTTCGCCTGTCTGCTCGCGGGACACGTCGACTCTGACGGGCAGCGGTCGCGTCGCCAGCTCGGCCGCTTCCTCCGGGTCGTCTGTGAAGCTGAGGAGGTCGAGGTCCTCTGGCGCGATGGCGCCCGCGGCCAGGACGACCTCCTTCATCCAGTCGATGAGCCCGCTCCAGTACTTGGTGCCGAAAAGGACGATCGGGAAGTGCTCGATCTTCCCCGTCTGGGCCAGCGTCAACGACTCGAACAGCTCATCGAGCGTGCCGATACCGCCCGGGAAGATCACGAAGCCGCGCGCGTACTTGACGAACATGTTCTTGCGCACAAAGAAGTAGCGGAACTCGACGCCCAGGTCGACGTACTTGTTGAGGGACTGCTCGCTGGGCAGCTCGATGTTGCATCCGACCGACAGCCCGCCCGCCTCGTGGCAGCCCTTGTTGACCGCCTCCATGATTCCCGGGCCGCCACCGGTGATGACCGCGAATCCCCGCCGCGCGAGCGCGGCCCCGAGTTTTTCGCCGTCCTTGTAATAGGGATCACTTCGTTTCGCGCGGGCCGACCCGAACACGGTGACCGCCGGCCCCACCTCGCCGAGCGCGTCGAAGCCCTCCACGAACTCGGAGAGGATGCGCAGGACGCGCCAAGGATCCGCGTGGTGGCTGAGCTCCTCGATCGCGTCGCGTTCTAAAAGCGCCTTGTCCGCCGGGGCCTGTTCTTTCGGAACGACAAGACGGCCGGCGCGACGGCGATCGGCCATCGCGCTTAAGCCTCGGGCGCGGGTTCCGAGGGAGAAGACTCCTGGCCGCCGTTGGTCTTCACGGCAGCCGGCTCGGCGGGCTCGGCCGCCACGGTCAGGGTCGCGCGCTTGGGACGCGAATTCTTGCGAGTCGTGTCGGCCTCCGCTTCACCTTCGGGCAGGGCTTCAACCTTGCGCGCAGGCTTGCTCGAGGCCGACTGGTCGGGCATCTCGAGCACCTGGTCCATGTGCCCCCTCAGCGAGGCGACTTCCGCCTCGAGCTCGTGGACGCGGCGCCGGTGCCGCATGTGCTCGGTGAAGTGGTGAAGGCTGTTGGACCAGTGGTAGAGGGTCCCCGCGACCACCACGATTGCAAGCGGGACGAGCCCGACGGTCCAGAGGGGCACGCCGTCGAGGTGCAGGACGGAAAAGTGGACGTTGACCGTCCCGAGGTTGCTGTAGCCAAAGATCGTCGCTCCGGCCCCGATGAGAAGGCCCACCAGCAGCGAGCTGGCGAGAAGAAAACGCTGCCAGAGATGACTCAGGTTGGGCACCCGGCGAAGGTTACCCGGTTTGTCACGAATTTCGGAGGGTTTAAGCCTGCTTCCAGGTGATCTCGCGCCCGGCCTCGTCAGGACGCAGCCAGGCATGCAGCCGCTCGGCCTCGCTTTCGACTGCCCGGCGCTTGGGGGCCGAGAGCGAGCTGAACGCCTCCAGGCTCATGATGGCGCGCCCGCGAAGGGGCGCCTCCCAGGCTCCGGCGACCATGCCGTCGACAAGGAACGTGGGCAGCACGTCGCCGTTCTTCCGGATGACGATCTTGCGCAGGGCCTCGGGCAGGACGCGTTCGCGGCGGTCGTAAGCCAACAGAAGGTTGTCCCACTTGGGCAGGAAGCGGACGGGTGACGGGACGTCGGGGTCGGGGCGTGGCGCGTCACGCAGGTCGACGAGCTTGCGCCCATCTTCAGCCTGGAAGGTGACCAGGTCGAGCGAATCGAGGGCGGCCGAGAACTGGCTTACCGATCGACCGAGCCATTGCGCCAGGTCGCCGCGCGTCGCCGGGCCGAAAGCCGCGAGATAAGAGGTGACCACGGCTCGCATCGCGTCCTCGGGATCGGCCGTCGGCAGTGGCGCGCGGCGGTAGCGGCTGCCCGCGAAATGTCCGAAGCGCGCGTCCTCGTGGTGGTTGATCGCCGAGTAGAGGATGACGCTGAACGCCACCCAGTCAGGAAGGTTGGCCGGGACGCGATGCCGAAAGGCCTTCTCGAGCTCGGGCTTCTTGAGCGGCCGGTTGTCGAGCGCGACGAGGATTTCCTCGCGCAGGGCCTCGACGTCGACGCCCAGCTCCTTCAGCTGTCGCGGACCTTCCGTCCAGACGTGCCGAGGAAACCTCGACGCGAGCCGGAACAGGTCGAACTGGCGCGCGCTGACGAGGTGAAGAGTGCCTCGCATGAGCGTGGCCTTGTAGACGAGCTGAGCTTGAAGGGCCGCCTCCAGCTCGTCGCGCTTGAAGTCTTCGAGCCTCGACCACAGGCCGATATAAGGTGAAGGCGAGTACTGCGCCTGCATGCCGGCGAGGCGTTCGATCGCGGTCACCGCGTCGAGCTCGACTCGCTCGAGGAGCATCTGGCGCGCGAGCGTCCAGCGATTCAGCTGACGAACAGACGCCGTCCCGGTGGCGGCCTTACTTGTGATCGATGCGCTCCAGGACTACGACCGGGATCTGGCGCGTCGTCTTGAGCCGGTACTCGTGGAACTGCGGATTGGTGTTCGCGTGTTGCTGGTAGAGGCGCTCGTACTCATCGGCCTGGGGTATGTGCGCATGCGCCTTGAACCTCTCGCCGTTCACCTCGACGGTCACCTCGGGATGCTTGACCAGGTTGTGGAACCACGACGGGTGCATCGGGGCGCCGCCCTTGGAAGCGACGACGACGTAGTGCTTGCCGTCGCGCGTGTACACGAGCGGGTTCTCACGCTCTGAGGCCGACTTCGCCCCCTTGGTTGTGAGGATCAACACGTCGCGACCCATGAACGGACCGGACGTAGCCTTTCCCTTGTTCTCGCGGAGGTCCTTGATCAGGTTGCGATTGAAGTCTAGAAAGCTTGAGCTCATGGTGAAGTCATACCCACTTCATGGCCCATCCCATTCCACGCGAGCCTACCCCTTATAGTCGGGTCGCGATGATCAACGTCCGCTCTGAGCAGCTCGCCGAGCAGTACGAAGCGGCCCACGACGAATTCGTCCGCCTGATCGAGTCCTTGAACGAAGACCAGTGGCACCTGACCGGCAAGAACTTTCCGCGGCGCATCGACGACGAGGACGAGGGCCGGCCGGTGGGAGTCATCGCATACCACGTCGCCACCAACGGCGACTGGATCGTTCAGCGGATCCAGACCATGCTGGCGGGCGGGCCGCTGGCTCCCGTCAACCAGCGCCAGATCAACGCCGAGCAGGCAATTGCCAACGCAGGCGTGAGGAAGGACGAAGTGCTGCGCCTCCTGCGGGCGAGCAGGTCCCGAATCGCCGGTGCAGTACGCGCCATCCCTGACAACCAGCTCGACGTCCAGCGGGAAACGCCGGCGGGACCGATGTCCGCCGCCCAACGAGTGGAGAGGGTGCTGATCGGGCACATGAACCAGCACAAGGGATCGATCGAAGCGGCTGTCGCCTAAGGGTTTTCTGCGGCGTATGCTCGGGCCATGGAGGCGTTCTACCTGCCAGGAGCGCTCGTCTTGCTCGCGCTCGCCTGTCTCGTGATGGGCCTCTTTGGCGCCGATTCGAGGCCAGGTTTCGACGAAAGCCGAAGCGACAAGAAGGAACGCTGGTTTCCCCACTCACGGATCGACTGAACCAGGTTCGGCCTGGTGGAGGCGGCGGGAATTGAACCCGCGTCCGAAGCAGCTTCCTCCAGGATTTCTACGAGCGTGTCCGGGAATTTGATCTCGCTTGGCGGCTCCTCCCGACGGGATCCGCTTCTGCCAGCCGCGGTGCGTGTCCCGCTCCAGGGCCGCGGCGCCCCTGGAGCGGCTATCCGGTCTATGTGATGCCGTACCCCGGTCCGCCGGACTGACCGGGACGACACCCGGGATCTAAGTCCCGGGGCTTACGTCTCTACTGCTTACGCAGCGAGGGCGAAAGCGGTGTTGTTCTTGGCGTTTGTAAACGCTGCGCTGTAACGCTCGCGCCATCGGCTCGCAATCCCGAAGCTCAACTGCCCCGTCGAGACCAGACGCCCCCACGACGCCGAACCTGGTTGCCCTGTGATTCTACCCAGCGGCGCCCCGGGGCAATCGGAAAGGGCGGTGCGCCTACCCCCGGGCAGGGTTCTGGTCTAATGGACGGGATCCCGATGGCGGTCACCCAAAAGCGAGAGCGGCTGGACCCGGACCTGGAGAGGATCGCGAGCGCGGACCTCAAGCAGCTCGGCGACATCCGCATCGACGACGTCCTTTCCTTCATCGACCGCGGCATCGAGAACATGCCGAGCTACATGGACCTCTACCGGCGCTGGGAATCCCAGCAGTGGTCGGTCGGCGACCTCGACTTCTCCCTCGACCGCCAGGACTGGCTGAAGGCGACCGACCTCGAACGAAAGTCGACCCTGTGGTCACATCGCCTCTTCTTCAACGGTGAGGAACGCGTCACCTCCACGCTGGCGCCATTCGTCTGGGCCGCTCCAACGCCGGAGATCGAGATCTTCCTCTCCACTCAGATGGTTGACGAGGCCAGGCACACCGTCTTCTTCCAGCGGTGGTGGCACGAGGTCGTCGGCACCGAGGCGAAGAGCCTGGGCGAGCTGCTGACTGAGATCCGCCCGCAAGCCAACGAGGGATACAACACTCTCTTCTACGACCTGCTGCCGGCAACGGCGCAGCGGCTGGCGAGCAACCCGAAAGACTTCGACGCTTTCGTCGAAGGCATCACTCTCTACCACATCATCATCGAGGCGACGATCGCGTTGACTGGACAGCGCTTCGAGCTCGAGTCGATGCGTGAGCTGGGAACGACCGACCGCGGGTTCTACCGCGGCTTCACGGCGGTCGCCCGCGACGAGTCGCGGCACGTGAGCTTTGGGATCAAGGTGCTGCAGGAGGCGGTGCGCGAGGATCCGCAACGCTTCGCACCGCTGATCCAGAAAACGCTCATCGAATGCCTGCCCCTGGTGACGGGCACCCTGGATCCGCCTGATCCGCGCTACATCACGGAGTTCGGCCACACCGAAAGCGAGATCCTCCAGTTCGCGTTTGACTCGCTGAACAAGCGGTTGCGGGCGATTGGAATCAACCTGGCCGCCTGAGCGCGCATCCGCCTGATTCCGCACTTCTTGCGCCAAACCGTCGCTATTTCTTGCCGGTTACATGGGTCTGGCGCCAAACGTGCGCTAGGCGGGAATGTGCGACCCCGGCGACTCCCCCGCCGCCAGCTCCCGCAGGTGCTCCGCCACGTCCCACGTCCAGAACTCCACCACGTGCCCGCCCGGGTCGGTCACGTACGCCGCCCGCCCTCGACCATGGCCGTACTTGCCGTGGTCGTGGTCCAGCACCGTGTAACCATGCGAACGAAGCCGTTCCACCACCCGGTCGTAGGCCTCGGCCGGCAAGGCCATCGCGTAATGGACGTGCACGCCACCCCGACCTTCGCCCAACCCCAGCTGAGGCCGCCAGAGCCCAATCCGCGTCCGGTCCCCCGCCATCACCCATACCGTCTCGCCGTTCCGGTGCCAGCGCTCCACCACCGGAAAGCCCAGCACCTCGGCATAGAACTTCTCAGCCGCCGCCAGGTCGTTCTGCTCCAGCGCGATCTCGCACACGCCAGTGACTGGAACCACGCGCCCATCCTTCTCCATGTCTTCAGCCTCTCCTCATTGCTCTCGCGATTTCCCGCTTGGCGTCGCGCTCCGCGATCGCTTCTCGCTTGTCGAACTGCCGCTTGCCACGGGCCAGGCCCACCTCGACCTTCGCCCGATTGCGCGAGAAGTACACCCGCAGTGGTATCAGCGTGTACCCCTTCTGCCTCACCTTGCCAATGAGGCTCGAGATCTCCTTGCGGTGCATCAGCAGCTTGCGTGGACGCATCGGCTCGTGGTTCATCAGGTTTGCCTGCGTGTAAGGGGAGATGTTCACGTTCTCCAGCCACGCCTCGTTGCCGTCGATCCGCACGAACCCGTCGCGCAGGTTGGTCCGTCCGTTGCGCACCGACTTGACCTCTGACCCGGTCAGCATGATCCCCGCCTCCATCTTCTCGTCGATGAAGTAGTCGTGGTAGGCGCGCCGGTTGACCGCGACGTCGCGCTCCTTTTTTTCGTCAGGCATCGCCCAACACCTGCTTCGCGGGCGCGGGTCGCTTCCCCGGCAGCTGCACCACGTCGAGCACATAGCGATCGCCTTCGACGTGGCCCTTCAACACCTTGACGCGGCCCTTCTTCGTGGGCAGCGTCGCACCCGGCCACGGCTGCAGAGCGCGAACGCGTCGATCAAGCTCTGACGCGCCAACGTCCCACTCGAGTTCTCCATCTTTCCTGCTCAATCGCGGTGCAACTGTCGCCCTATCGTGCGCTTGCTCCTCTCCCGTGATCTGCTCAATCCGGTCGACAGTCTCAACCAGCAATTGCGCTCCGATCTCCGCCAGGCGCGACGTCAGAGCCACCGCGTCTTCGCCCGTGGCAATCGCCGTTGCACGCGTCGCGAGGATCGGGCCGTGGTCCAGCTGCTCGTCCATCCGCATGATCGTGACGCCGGTCTCGGCATCGCCGGCGAGGATCGCATGCGCCACCGGCGCGGCGCCTCGGTGCCGAGGCAGCAGCGAGGCATGGACGTTGACCCCGCCAAGTTTTGGGATCGACAGCACCGACGCAGGAATGATCTGCCCATAGGCCACCACGACCAGCAGGTCTGGGTGCAGCAGTCGAATTTTCTCCACTGCCTCCGGATCGCGGATGCGCGTAGGTTGGTACACCTCGAGTCCAAGCTCCTCCGCCGCCACTTTTGCGGGCGGCGCGCTCACCCTCATCCCTCGGTTGGCCGGCCGATCAGGCTGCGTGATGACCAGCTGGATGTCGTGACCCGCTGCTTTCAGCGCTCGGAGCGACGGTACGGCGAAAGCGGCGGTGCCGGCGAAGACCAGCTTCAGGAAAGCGTCTAGCCCGAGGCCGCGGCGACGGCTTCTTCTTTTTCTTCCGCCTGAAGCTCTTCCACGCGACGCAGCGTGTCGAGGCTCGTCAGCCGGTCGGTGAAGAGGACGCCGTCCAGGTGGTCCAGCTCGTGCTGGAAGGCGCGGGCGGTGAACCCCGTGGACTTGATGCGCACCTCTTTGCCGTGGCGGTTGAGGCCCCTGACGACGACCGCTTCGTGGCGCTCGACCTCGCCCACCCAACCCGGCTTGCTCAAGCAGCCCTCGTATCCGACCTGGCTCCCGGCGCTCTTGACGATCACCGGGTTGACGAGACCCCAGATCTGGTTCTCGTCGCCCTTCACCACGCAGACGCGGAGCGGCACACCGATCTGGTTCGCCGCCAGGCCCGCGCCCGGCGCGTCGAGCATGGTCTCTGTCAGATCGTCGAGCAGCCTCTGGATGGACGTGTCGACACGCGCGACTTTGCGCGACTTTTGGTGCAAAACCGGGTGCTCGAAAGTCAGGATCGGTCGAATCACTGATTCGATTTTACCCGCGGGGTGGTCGATCCCAATCGCGTTACGTCACCGGATCGACGTCGTAGCTCCAGCCTTTGCCACGGGGCGCGAGGTGGCGCGCCCGCTCCAGCCTGTCACCTTTCAACGTGACCTGCCAGCGATATTCGCCGCGCAGGCGGTGGATGAAGGCCGGCGCCGGGCCCATCACGCGGATGCCTTCGATCCCTTCTTTCACAAACCCCGCGGCCAGCGACTCCGCCGCCTCGCGCGCAGACGCGGCCGCCTTCGCGTCGTCCGCATCGGTCCGGGTGAGGACCGCCAGCTCGGCGAACGGCGGGAACGAGAACGCTTTGCGGGCCGGCAGCTCCGCGGCGTAGAAACCGTCGTAATCCCCCACCGCTGCGCAGCGAAGGCTGTAGTGCTCAGGGTTGCTCGTCTGCACGACAACCCGCGACGGCCGCCCGTCGCGCCCCGCGCGTCCGGCCACTTGAACCACGAGAGAGAAAGTGTTTTCGGCCGACCGGTAATCGGGGAAATGCAGCGGCAGGTCGGCATCGACCACGCCGACGCACGTGACGCCCGGCAGGTCCAGGCCGCGCGTCACCAGCTGCGTGCCGACCAGGATGTCCGCCCGTCGCTCGCTGAACGTCTCCCAGATTTCGAAATACGCATCGGGTCCTTTCGCGGCGTCGCTGTCCAGCCGCAGCACGCGCGCGCGGGGCCACAGCTTCTTCACCATCGTCTCCAGACGCTGCGTCCCCATCCCCATCCCCCGGATGTTCCGGCTGCCGCAGTGATCGCACACCGCAGGCATCGGGCGCGAGTAGCCGCAGTAGTGACAGACCAGTCCATCGATTTCGGCGTGCTGGACCAGCGCGACCGAGCAGCCGAGGCACTGCACCGATTTCCCGCAATCACGGCAAAGCACAAACGTCGACATGCCCCGGCGGTTGAGATAGAGAATCACCTGCTCCTCGTCCGCGAGCGTCTTGTCGATCACCTCGAGCAGGCGGCGCGAAAGTGGCTGCCGGTTGCCTGCCGCGGCCTCATCACGCATGTCGACCAGCTCGACCTCGGCATCGCGGCCGCGCACGCGCCGGGTCATCTTCGCCAGCGCCAGTTCGCCCTGGGTGGCGTCGTGATACGTGACCACGCTCGGCGTCGCCGAGCCCGCCACCAGCCGCGCGCCGCTCACCTCGGCCAGGCGCCGCGCCACCCATCCGGCCTCGTAGCGCGGCGTCCGGTCCTGCTTGTACGCGGAGGATCCCTCTTCGTCGAGGCAGATCAAGCCGAGCCGAGGGATCGGCGCGAAGACCGCCGACCTGCTCCCGAGCACGACCTCCGCCTCGCCACGACGGGTGCGCCACCACTGCTGGGCGCGTTCCAGCTCGGTGAGCTGGCTGTGCAGGATCGCCACGGGGGCCTTGAGGCGGGCTCGCACCCGCTGCACGAGCTGAGGAGTGAGCGAGATGTCGGGCACAAGTAGAAGGACGCGCAGGCCGTCCGCCAGAGCTCGTTCCGCGGCCGCGAGGTACACCTCGGTCTTTCCGCTCGCGATGACCCCTTGCAGCAGGGTCAGCTGGTTGGAGTTGATCACGTCGAGCGCAGCCTGCTGCTCGCTCGTCAGCGTTGGAGCAGGGGTCGGGGTCGCCGGCCCGGTCGCGAGCTCGACGAGACGGCTGTGGCGCCTCTGCCGGGTCGACGCCTGCGAGCCGCTAGAGCCCGTGGCCCGCACGCGAGGCGGAAGCATCGCGCGAAGGACCTCGATGAGCGGCAGCCAGTAGTGATCCGCCACCAGGCGCGCCAGCGCGACCTGGTGCGGCAGGAGCAACGGTTCGCTGCCGGCAGTCGCGATCGGCTTCGTCTCCACGCCAGGGTCTTCGGTGCCCAGCGAGACCACGAATCCGTACGTGCTCCGGCGGCCGAAAGGAACCGTCACGCGGTGGCCGGGCACGACGTCCACTCCGTCCGGCACCGCGTACGTGTACGTATCGCGGCCCTGCCCGCGCGCGGCCTCCACCGCAACCTCGGCGTAAAGCAACCGGGCTACTTCTTGTGCTTCAGACGGGGGACAACCAGGTCGAGGATGCGGTCGGCCATCTCGCGCTTTGTCATCTTGTCGAGCTCGTGATGCGAGCCGTCCGCGAAGAACACGACCCCGGCGTTGTGATCGCTGCCGAAGCCGATGTCCTTCCGCGAGATGTCGTTGGCCACGATCCCCTGCAAACCCTTGCGTTTCATCTTTTCCACCGCCTTTTCGGCGAGGTCAGAGTCTTCCGCGGCGAAGCCGATCCGAAACACCTCCGCCGCATCCTTCTCCCGTCCGAGGGTGGCGATGAGGTCGGGGATCGACTCCAGCTCGAGCGTCAGCTTCGGCGTCTCCTCGCGCCGGATCTTTCCGGCGGCAGTCCGGGCCGGTCGGAAATCGGCCACGGCGGCCGCCATCATCAGCAGGTCTGCGCCTTTCACCTCAGACCGCAGCTCGGCCAGCATCTCATCCGCAGTCGCTACCTGCCGCAGCTCCACGCCGTGATGCGTCGGGTGATTGGCTGTGGTGACCAGCGTGACGTGCGCTCCGCGGTCGGCCGCCGCCGCGGCGATGGCGAAGCCCATCTTGCCGCTCGAATAGTTGCTGATGAAGCGCACGGAGTCGATGGGCTCGCGAGTGCCCCCGGCGCTCACGATCACGTGCCGTCCGGCCAGGTCGTATCGCGATCGAACCGCGTCGGCCATCGCCTTGAGAAGCTTGGAAGCATCCGCGAGCCGCCCAGTGCCGACGTGGCCGCTCGCGAGGTGCCCGACCTCGGGCTCCACGACGGTCATGCCCCGACGGCGGAGCAGGGAGATGTTCTCCTGCACAGGAGCCTTCGACCACATCGCGTCGTTCATCGCGGGCGCGACCACCACCGGGCATCGGGCCGCCAGCAGCGTGGCGGTGACGATGTCGTCGGAGCGGCCGCTCGCCACGCGCCCGATGACGTTGGCGGTCGCGGGGGCGAGCAGGATGAGCTGCGCCCAATCGCCCAGGGCCACGTGGGGCTCGGGTGAGCCGTCGGTCGCCCACAGCCCGGTCAGCACGGGATTGCCGGTCACGCCCTGGAACGACGGGGGACCGACAAAGCGCGTCGCCGACGGCGTCATCGCCACTCGGACCTGGCTGCCCGCCTGAGTGAGGGCTGAGGCGAGGTCGACCAGCTTGTACGCGGCGATGCCTCCCGACACCAGCAGGGCCAGGCGCAGGCCGCGCAGCTCGCTCGGGACCGGGGTCGGGTCCAGCGGCATGGGCTAAGTTTGCGACTCGCGGGCTTTCTGGATGATCAGCAGCATCTGGGCCACGGCGTGCTCGAGCTCGTCGTTGACCACCACGTGGTCGTAGCGCGAGGAGTACTTCATCTCTCGCGTGGCGATCTCCCGCCGTGCCGTCATGTCTTGAGTGGTCTCGGTGTTGCGCTTCATCTGCCGCCTCACCAGCTCGTCGACCGACGGCGGCGCAACGAAGACCAGGATCGCATCGGGTGCCCGCTTGCGAACCTGCTCCGCTCCCTGCACCTCGATCTTCAACACGATGTCGTGGCCGTCCGCACGCGCCCTTTCCACCCGCTCGGCCAGTGTTCCGTAGAGGTTGCCGTTGTACGTCGTGTACTCGAGGAACGCGCCCTCATCGATCAGCTGCTGGAAGCGCTCGCGGCTGACGAACGTGTAGTCGACGCCATCGACCTCGCCCGGGCGGGGCGACCGTGTCGTGCAGGAGACCGAATAGCGCAGGTTGCGATCAAGCTCGAGCAGGCGCTTGATGAGCGTGTCCTTGCCGACGCCCGAAGGTCCAGAGATGACGATCAGCAAGCCGCGCTTCTTCGTCATTTCACGGACTTCCAGAACGAATCGAAATCCTCGGGCGGCGGGGCCTCGAAGCTCATCTCCTCTTTCGTCCGCGGGTGCCGCAGCCGCAATCGCCAGGCGTGGAGCATCGGCCGCGACAACCCCTCCTTGCGCCCGCCGTATTCCCCGTCGCCGGCCACAGGATGCCCCAGGGCCGCGAGGTGCACGCGGATCTGGTGGGTGCGGCCGGTGTCGAGGTCACAGCGCAGGAGTGTATGCCCGGCCCCCCGCGCGACCACCTCGTACCGCGTGCGCGCAAACCGGCCGCCGCTGACGACCGCCATCCGCTTGCGCTCCTTGGGATGTCGCCCGATCGGCCCTTCGAGCTCACCCGCCGCATCCTTGATCCGTCCCTGCACGATGGCGAGGTAGGTGCGGCTCAGCGAGCGGTCCTTGAGCTGCGCCGAAAGCGCTCGGTGGCTCACGTCGTTGCGGGCGACGACGATCAGGCCGGACGTGCCCTTGTCGAGACGGTGCACGATCCCCGGCCGCGCCGCGCCGCCGATCGCCGACCAGCCCCCGCCACGCCCCAGTAGGGCGTGGACCAGCGTGCCGGTGTGGTGGCCGGGCGCGGGATGGACGACCATCCCGGCCGGCTTGTTGATGACTGCCAGGTCGTCGTCTTCGTACAGGACGTCGAGCGGAATCTCTTCCGCGGCGGCGTCGGTGACGTAAGCCTCGGGGATCTCGAACTCGACCACGTCACCCACTCCGACGCGGTCGGCGGGATCAGCCGGCCGGCCGTTGAGGCGAACCATGTGGCTCTTGATCAGCCGCGCCGCGGCAGAGCGGCTCAAGTCGATCGCATGCTCGGCCAGGAAGCGGTCCAACCGCGGCGCGGCTGCCTCCGCTATGACGCGGTGGGTCTCAAGGGGCCCCCGCGAACTCACGGCGTCAGCCTCTGAGTTCGTGGGGATCTCTGCGTATCAAGTACCCGGCGATCAGCGCAACGACGCCGATGCTGATCGCCGAGTCCGCGACGTTGAACACCGGCCAGAAGTGGACGTTGACGAAATCGGTCACGGTTCCGTGCACGATCCGGTCGTAGCCGTTGCCCAGCGTCCCGCCGAGGACAAGGCCGAGGGAGGCGTCGTTCCAGAGGTCGCTCGGGCTCCGGACCACGTAGACGACCAGCCCGATCGCCACGACCACCGACGCGGCGAGAAAGATCCATGCCAGGGCGGGTGCAAAACCAAATGCCGCGCCGGAGTTGCGCACGTTGGTGATGCCGACCAGGTGCCCGATCAGTGAGACCTCTGTGCCGTAGGGGATCTCAGCGGCGACGAGGCTCTTCGTCACGCGGTCGAGCACGAACACCCCGATGGCCAGCAGAACAAAAACGATCCGGCCTGCGGTCACGGCGCCTAGTTTCGCTTGAGGCCGATCCAGATCTGCTCTCCTTCCAGCATCAGCTGCTCGCCGTCGAAGTCATCCGCGCGGCCTGGCTCGAGCGTGACGGACAGGGTTTCGTTCTTGATGTAATCGCCGTGACGCTGAATCGCGCGCAGCAGCATCCCATCGGCCTCATACCGCGTGTGGATACGGTCCTCCACGTTGAGGCCGAGCTTTTTGCGCCGGTCCTGGATCGCCCGCACGACCTCGCGGGCCAGTCCCTCCAGGCGCAGCTCTTCGGTGATCTCCGTGTTCAGCTTCACCTCGGGCGCACCGAAGACCAGCTCCTTGACATTGAGCTCCTCGCGCACGATCTGGGCGATGTCCTCGGGCAGGGGGTCTCCGGGTAGGGCGATCGACGCCAGCGGCTGCCGGACCTTCATCCGCGCGGCGTCCCGCGCCGCCAGCCCGGCCTCCACCGCCTGCCTCGCGCGCGCCATGTCGGCCTCGACCTGGGCATCGTGGTAGGGCGAAGCCTCGGGGAAGTCGCTGAGGTGCACCGAGTCGCCGTTCGAGAGGTTGCGGTACATCGCGTCGGAGGAGAAGGGCGCGAACGGAGCCATCAGCTGGCAGATCGTGCGCAGGGCCTCGTAAAGCGTCTGGTACGCCGCGGCCTTGTCGCTGTCGGATTGGGACTTCCAGAACCGCCGGCGCGATCGCCTGATGTACCAGTTCGACAGGTCGTCGACGAAGCGCTGGATCCGCCGGGCCGGCTCGATTGCGTCGTAGGCGTCGAGGCCGCCCGACACGGCGTCCCTCAGCCCGCTCACCTTCGAGAGCAGCCACCGGTCGAGCACGTGCCGTTCGCCGACGGGCACGGCAGGTTGCGCCGGGTCGAATCCGTCGAGGCGCGCATACGTGACGAAAAACGAGTAGCAGTTCCACAGCGGGATGAAGAACTGCTGGACTGTCTCACGCAGCGCGGCGTCGCCTGTGCGGTAGTTCTCGCCCACCTGGGTGGAGGTGTAGAAGTACCAGCGCACCGCGTCCGTGCCAAAGGTGTCGAAGAGGTAATTCGGGTCGAGCACGTTGCCCCGCGACTTCGACGCTTTCTTGCCCTTCGGATCGACGACCAACCCGAGGCAGATGACGTTGCGATACGCGTTCTGCTTGAAGAGCAGGGTCGAGATCGCCAGCAGCGAGTAGAACCAGCCGCGCGTCTGGTCCATCGCCTCCGCGATGAAGTCGGCCGGAAAGGATTCCTCGAACTCCTTCTTCCCGTGGCGCGGATAGCGGCGCTGCGCGAACGGCATCGAGCCCGAGTCGAACCACGTGTCGAGCACCTCGGGGACCCGCTTCATCACTCCTCCGCACTTCTCGCACGGCAGGGTGACGGTGTCGATGAACGGCCGGTGCAGGTCCTGGTCCTCTTTGAGGCCGAGCTCGGCCGACGAGCTGACGCACTTCTGCTCGCCGCACGCCTCGCAGACCCAGAAGGGAAGGGGCGTGCCCCAGTAGCGCGAGCGTGAGATCGCCCAGTCGACGTTGTTTTCCAGCCAGTCGCCCATGCGGCCGGTCTTGATGTGCGCCGGCACCCAGTTGGTCGCGGCGTTGTTGGCGATCAGCTCTGCTTTGCGCTCGGTCGTGCGCACGTACCAGGAGTCCAGCGCGTAGTAGATGAGCGGCGTGCTGCAGCGCCAGCAGAAGGGATATGTGTGCAGGATCGTCTCGGACTTGTACAGCAGACCTCGCGCGCGGAGGTCGTCGAGGATGACTGGGTCCGCCTCCTTGACATGAAGGCCGGCGAACTTCTCGACGTACGGCAGGAACTTCCCGTCGAGACCCACCGTGTGCTTGAAGGGGATGCCCTTTTCCTGGCAGAGCCTGAGGTCGTCGACCCCGTAAAGCGCCGAGGTGTGCACCACGCCGGTGCCTTCCTCGGTCGAGACGAAGTCCGCTTCGACGACATAGTGCGCGCGTCCCTCTTGCGGGACCGAGTACGGGTAGAGCGGCTCATAGTCGAGGCCGACCAGGTCTCGGCCCTTCATGCGGTCGACAACCTCGGGCGATTCGTTCAGGACCTCGAGCCGTGCCTCGGCCAGGATCAGAAACCCGTCCTCTCCGTCTTTGACCTTGATGTAGTCGATGTCGTTGTCGACTGCCAGGGCGACGTTCCCTGGCAGCGTCCAGGGTGTGGTCGTCCACGCAAGGATCGAAGTTTTGGGTTCTTGCTTGAGCCTGAAACGCACGTACACGCTGGGGTCGGGCACGTTGTCCTGGTAACCCAGCGCGAGCTCGTGGCTCGATAGCGGAGTGGCACAGCGGGGGCAGTACGGCGCAACGCGGAAGCCTTTGTAGACGAGGCCCTGGTTCCACATCTCGCTGAGCGCCCACCAGACGGACTGGATGTAGTCGGGCGTCAACGTCCAGTAGGCGTTCTCGTAGTCCAGCCAGAAGCCCATGCGCTCGCTGAACGCGACCCAGTCAGAGACGTACTCGTGCACGCTCGCGCGGCAGAGCTCGTTGAAGCGCTCGATGCCGATCTCGTTCTCGATCTCGAACTTGCCTGAGATCTTCAGCTTCTTCTCGACCTCAATCTCAACCGGCAGCCCGTGCGTGTCCCAGCCCGCCTTTCGCTCGACGTAGAAGCCCTTCATCGTCTTGTAGCGCGGGAAGAGGTCTTTGAACGCGCGGGCGAGGATGTGGTGCGTCGCGGGCTTGCCGTTCGCGGTGGGCGGCCCTTCGTAGAAGACGAAGCGGGGCTTTCCAGCCCTCAGCTCGAGCGATTTCTGGAAGGTGCCCTCCTCCTTCCAGAGCGCCATGATCTGCTTCTCCAGCTCGGGGAAGCTGACCTTCTGATCGACCTTCTCAAACATGTAGGCGCCCTGCGCGCGGCCGGCTCACAGTGGTCAGAGATTCCGCAGCGCGGCGATCACGAAGTACGCGGCCAGCGTCACCACCAGCGGCGAGAGGTCCATGCCGGAGACGGGAGGCAGGCGGCGCCGGACGGGCCCCAGGATCGGCTCGGTCAGCTGGACGACGAAGCGGTAGACGGAGTTGTTCGGGTAAGGGCTCACCCACGAGAAGACGACCCGCACCAGGATCAGGATGATGAGGGCGTAGAGGGCGTAGATGAGGAAGGTTGCGATCAGCTGCATCGGTCAGGTGGCGCGAGGTCCGAACAGCGCCTGACCCAATCGTAGCATCGTGCTTCCGGCGGCCAGGGCCGCCTCGAAGTCCCCGCTCATCCCCATGGAAAGGATGGGCAGTCCCCGGCCCACGAGCTGCTCGGCATCATCATGCAGCAGCCGCAGCTCGTCGAAGACCGGTCCTGGGTCCCCTTGCGACGGCCCCATCCCCATCAATCCCTGGAGGTTGAGCAGCTTCGCCACCTCGGTGACCAGCTCGATTGCCTGTTCTGGAGCGACGCCCGATTTTTGCGGCTCGCGGGCGATGTTCACCTCGACCAGCACCGCCTGCTTCGGGTCGTGACGGGCGATCGCCTCGGCCAGGTGCAGGGAGTCGACCGAGTGGATCAGGGCGAACCGCCCCGCCGCCAGCTTGACCTTGTTGGTTTGCAGGTGGCCTATGAGGTGCCACTGCGCTCCTGGTACGTCGTCCATCTTCTTCAGGGCTTCCTGCACTCGATTCTCGCCCAGGTTTCTCAACCCAGCCTCGAGCGCAAGCCCGCAGACGCTCACGTCGAAACCCTTGGTCACCGCGACGATGGCGACCTCGTCGGGATTCCTCCCAGTGGCAGCGATCCGTGCGCTGACGTGGGCCAGCCGCTCGAGGACCGTGGGTTCGCTCACCGCACCGCGACGATGGCGCCGAATCGCTTGCCGTCCGGGTGGCGGCGGTGCGACGGAAAGAGGTAGTGCTCCTTCGTACAGATGCCAATCTCGTACACCGACTTGACACCGGCGTCCACGAGCTGTGCGCGGTTGGCGGCGGCGAGGTCGAGCAGGAAGCGATCGCCGGAGGGTGTGCTGAATCGTGGGTCAAACTGGGAAGCGACCTCCTCACCGACCTCGTAACAGCCACCGCATATGCCTGGCCCGATGCCGGCGCGAATGAATTGGCATCCGTACTCGTCCTGCATGAAGGTCACCGCCACCCTGGCGACGCCTGCCTGTGTCCCGCGCCAACCGGCGTGGACGAGGCCGGCAACTTTCTTCTCCGGGTCCCAGAGCACAATCGGGTAGCAGTCGGCGTAGGTCGCGAACAGCGCCACGCCCGGTTGATCCGTGACCAGCGCGTCGACATCGTCGACTGAGTCCACCGGCTCGTCCACCCGCGCCACCGCCGCGCCATGCACCGATCCGACGGTGGTGAGCTCGGCACCGTCCAGGCCGAGCACGCCGGCAAACGCGCGCCGTGCCGCCAGCACGGGCGCGGGATCAGGAGCGTGCGTCAAACCAACGGACCCGAGCGCCAGGGTTGAGAAGCCGTGCACCAGTCCAGGTTCGTCGGCAAGCTCAGGAACGTTCAGTGCGGCGGGCGTGGTTTGCATTGCAGACTAGGTTACGGCTGACGCGAAACCGCGAGCCACAATCACCGTTTACTTAGATATGGCGCACGGACGGATACGGCTCATTGCTGTGCTCTGCCTGCTGACTGCCGGTTGCGGATCAGTTCACGTTCCGTTAGGCGCCGCATCGGCCCCAAGAAATTCGACACCACAGGTCGCGTCATCCTCGAGCGTGCCCTCACAGCCAGCGTCATCGGCCCGCGTCGCATCCGGGGCGCGACTTACGACACCATGCCCGGTGGCTCAGCCACCGCGCAGCTTCCCAGCCTCTCCTGTCTCGAACCGCAACCTGGTCATCGCGAAGCTCCGCGGAAGCGACCAGACGGTGATCCGAGACGTCACGGACATCGATCACCCATCGACAATCGCCACCTTGGATGTCCCTGGTTGGGGGGGCGACTGGTGGGGCAGCCCATCCTTTGTTTCCCCGTCGACGGTCTCCTATGTGGTCGACTCCCGACTCATGCGGTTCACCGTTGGCAACGCGGCAGCCCAGTTACTCGCGGAGGCGTGCTATCCGGAGAGCATCGTGACATTTGGATGGAGCCCAGACGGCCAAACGTTCACATACTTGCTCGACCCTCAAGACCCCGGGGGCGTGTTTCAGTGGCACCTCGTGTCAGGCGGGGTCGATCGCGTCATCGGCACTGCGCCGGTGTGGTGCTACTGCGGCAACGGCTCTGAAGACACCAGCCTCGCCATACGTTTCTCGCCCAACGGGCAGCTCGTCTCGCTGGTCGAAGACGTTTGGCGCGGAACGGATCTGCAGGTTAGGCGCCTCGACGGGTCCTTGGTTGGAGTTGAGATCCGGGGCGATGAGAAGTACCCCAATCGACCCACGTTGGGAGTCTGGTCGGGCACCGACCTGTTCTTCCGCGATTCGAAAGGTGTTGAAAGGTGGCGTGACGGCGCAATCACCCCGTTTATTCCTGGCGTCTCCTGGCTTCATCCCCGGGCTTCACCGAATGGTGGCCAGATCGTCTACTCGGTGCGAGGCAGCGATGGACTTGCGCACGTCAATGTGGCCGATACGTCGAATGGCCAAACTCGTCAGCTGTCGGGCCAGCCGCGCACTTGGCCGGTCTTTTTGACGCCGCGTTATGTTTGGTACCGGGGCGATCGCCTTTGCGCGCCAAATGAACCAGGAATCTGCATCAAGGCCACCTTTACCGGCAAGACATACATCTACGACTTGCAGACCGGCACCGAGTGGGAGTCGATGATCACAGACATCTCGGACGTTTGGCCTCACGGAGCCTGACTGACCGCGGTTCAGATCAGGAGCGTCGTGAGCTTAGGACCTGCTCGATTTCCTTCTTGACCTGCTGGAGGTCCATGAACTCTCGGTAGACGGATGCGAACCGGATGTACGCGACCTCGTCGAGGTCCCGCAGCCGGACCATCACCATCTCGCCGATCTCACCGCTCGGAATCTCGACGCGACCCGAGCGCCTGAGCTCGGCCTCGATGTCGTCGACGATCGCGCGCAGCCGCTCCGGGGAGATGTCGCGCTTCTCGGTCGCCTTCTTCAGGCCGGTGAAGAGCTTTTGCGGGTCGAAGTCCTCCCGGCGTCCGTCCTTCTTCGTGACGAAGAACGGAACTGTCTCGATCCGCTCGTAGGTCGTGAAACGCTGCCCGCACTGCAGACACTCACGCCTGCGCCGAATCGCCTCGCCGATCTCTGAGTCGCGCGAGTCGACGACTTTCAGGTCGTGATGACCGCAATACGGGCAGCGCATTTAGTTGTCCTTGGTTACATACGGTTGCGGAGAAACGCCGGGATGTTGATGTCGCCGAGCTCTTCCGAGCCGAACTCGGGCCGCTCGATCGTACGACGCATCGTCTCCTGCTTGGCTTCGTGCTGGGTCTTGCCGCCAAACCCGGTGGCGATGACGGTGACCTTGATCTCGCCCTGCATCGTCTCGTCGCGCACGACGCCGAAGATGATGTTGGCGCCCGGGTCGGCCGCGGAGCGCACGATCTCCGCCGCCTTCTGGACCTCTTGCAGCGTGATGTCCTTGCCCGCGGTGATGTTGAAGAGGATGCCCTTGGCGCCGTCGATCGACGTCTCGAGCAGCGGGCTGGAGACCGCCTGCTTGGCGGCGTCCTCCGCTCGCGTGTCGCCCGCGCCGTGGCCGATGCCCATCAGCGCCTCGCCGGCGTTCTCCATGATTGCCTTCACGTCGGCGAAGTCGAGGTTGATGACGCCAGGCTGAGTCACCAGGTCTGAGATGCCCTGCACGCCCTGGCGGAGGACGTCGTCCGCCATCCGGAAAGCTTCCTCGAGCGTGGTCTTCGAGCTTGCGACCTGCGCGAGCCGGTCGTTGGGGACGACGATCAGCGCGTCGACCTGGCTGCGCAGCGCCTTGATGCCTTCCTCGGCGGTGTCGTTGC
>Ga0137409_10000334_pt1 | contig 51010 bp, 45 predicted proteins | sample CZODoug1_16funga_FD_122059 | JGI IMG/M metagenome (GOLD analysis project Ga0137409, IMG submission 122059) | Vadose zone soil fungal communities from Angelo Coast Range Reserve, California, USA - CZODoug1_16fungal (Hybrid Assembly) | ecosystem: Environmental > Terrestrial > Soil > Vadose zone... | reverse complement strand
GCAGCTCGTCCGTTTCCGGATCCAGGAGCGCACACACCGCTGCCTTGGCCCCGGCGTGCCGGGCGAGCCAGTCCACCGCTCGCTGGGCGCACTCCGCCGCGTCGTCGCTCGCGAGCAGGTGCTCCGCGAGCGCGAGCCGCGCGACGGAGCTCGACTCCGACGGCCGCTGGGACGCGGAGGTCTGGGCGGGGCGCGCCAATTCCAGCTACTCCGTGCGCCGGCGCTTGGCCCGCGTCCCCGCCGCCAGCAACTGCGCCTTGAGCGACGCGTTCTCGGCGAGGAGGGCTTCGTGCGCCCGCGCTTCGACCGGCCTCGAGCTGACGGTGGTCGTCTGCGACACCGCCTCCGAGTACTTGAGGTAGGTGTCGATCGAGGCCACCACCACCCGCGCCTCGACCGTGATGAGGTCGATGCCGACCAACGAGACGCGCACCCAGGCGTCGATCACTATGCCTTTGTCCAGCACCCGATCGAGGACGTCGATCAGGCTGGATCCACCGGATGCTCTTTCGACGGGCATGGTCGCTTCTCCAATCAGCGGCGCGGCGTGCTGCGCCGGGCCGGGGCGGTGCGAGTGACGGTCTCGAGCTTCCGCTCGAGCAGGCGGACCTGCTCGCGCAAGGCGTCATTCTCCGCCTGGTCCCGGTTGCGGCCGGGCGCGAGGTGGTGGTCGTATTTCCACCAGTCGAGGCCGATCTCCTGCGCCTTGTCGATCGAGCAGACGATGAGGCGGATGCGGATCGTGAGGAGCTCGACCTCGGCGAGCGACACCTTGATGTCGCCGGCGATGACGAGACCCTTGTCGAGGACGCGATCGAGAACGTCGACGAGGCCGCTCGCCTGATTCCGCCCTAGCTGAAGTTCAGTTGGCATCAGAACACTTTTAGAACGACCCCCGCCCGTACACGCAAGAGGCGCCCCGTACGAGTGGCGGCCAGGCAGGCAGAGTAGTTGGCTGCCCAACATTCGTCACGCGTTTTTACTTCCAGTGGGTCTGTACCGCATGGATTTCCACTTTGAGTGCGTGCGCGCCGTACGTAATCCCCGCAGCCAGAGCGACCAACGCGACGCGTCGCGCAGGAAGGCATACAGGCGAGCAGACGCCCTCCCGTTGGTCCTTGCCAGGAACTTCGCGGCGCGCCCGGACCGGGCGCATCCTGCGGCCTCGCGACCCCCTATGCAGACTCGAACGCGAGAGCAGCTCCTGGTGCTGCTGGTGGAGGACGATGCGGACCTCGCCGAGGTCACGCAGGCCGCGCTGGAGGAGGAAGGCCTGCAGGTCGTGATCGCGCACGACGGGCTCGAGGGCCTCGACCTCATCGACAAGCTCCATCCGCAGGTGGTGGTCACCGACCTGGTGATGCCGGTCCTCGACGGTCTGGAGCTGATCCGGCGCCACGCCGCGCGTCCCGCGCCACGGGCGCCGGTGATCGCCGTCTCGGCCATCGGCGCGAAGTTGCGCGCCGCGCGCGAGCTCGGCGCGGCGGAGGTGCTGCTCAAGCCGGTGTTCCCGCAGGAGCTGCTGCAATCCGTGCGCAAGCTGGCGCGCGGCCAGCCCTGAGCGCCATTCGCCGCGGCGAATCGGCGCGCGCTCCACGCTCTCGGCATCGTGGCGCAGTCGGCGCAGCCCGGGCTGCACCTCCTCGGCCTGCGCTAGCACCGCGGCGACGTGCTGGGGTACCTCGGCTTCGACGTGGACGACGGCGGGCGCCTGCTCCGCCGCGAGGCGGGCGCGGGGGCCCCAGTAACCCCCTTCGGGGCCGCCGGCCCTACCGTCCTGCCGCGACGAGGCGCATGTTCGAAGGGTGACGGAGCATCCGGACGGGTGGTTCAGGCAGTTCGCCTGCCAGATGGCGGCGGCGGTGGGCAGCTACTGGGCGTTCATCGCTGCCCTGGGCGTGGTCGTGCTGTGGGCGATCACGGGCCCGCTCTTCCACTTCTCCGACTCCTGGCAGCTGGTCATCAACACCGGCACTACCATCGTCACCTTCCTGATGGTGTTCCTCATCCAGGCCACGCAGAACCGCGACGGCAAGGCGCTGCAGCTCAAGCTCGACGAGCTGATCCGGGCGCAGCGCTCGGCGCGGAACGTGTTCGCCGACCTCGAGCACGCCAGCGAAGCGGAGCTGGAACGGTTCGAGCAGGAGTTCCGGGACCTGCGCCGCCGCGGCCATCCGGCCGTGAAGGCGGTGCGCAAGGCAGCGGCGGAGACGAACGAGTCCTAGAGCAGCGGCGCAATGCGGGACAGGTCCTGGACGAACCTCTGGGTCTCGCGCCGCCGCGTCTCGTCGTCCGGGGCGCGGAGAAGCGAGCTGGGGTGCACCGTCGCCATCACGTAAGGCGCCAGCTCGGAGCGCAGCAGCTCGCCGCGGTGTTCAGTGACCTTGAACTTCTTGCCCAGGAGCGCCTGCGCCGCGGTCGCGCCCAGGCACACCAGGACGCGCGGCTTGACCACCGCCAGTTCCGCGTCCAGCCAGGGCCGGCAGGCGGCGATCTCGCGCGCGTTCGGCTTCTCGTGGATCCGCCGCTTGCCGCGCGGCTTCCACTTGAAGTGCTTCACCACGTTGGTCACGTAGATCAGCTCGCGGTCGATCCCGGCCTCGGCCAGGGCGCGGTCCAGCATCTTGCCGGCGGGCCCGGCGAAGGGCCGTCCGACCCGGTCCTCGACGTCGCCCGGCTGCTCGCCCACCATCATGGCGCGCGCCGACTTGCCGCCTTCGCCGAACACGGTCTGGGTGGCGCGCTTGTAGAGGTCGCAGGCCTGGCAGCACGCGGCCAGCTTGCGGAGCAGCCCGAGCGTGGGGTGTGGCGGGATCAGCGGCGCCGCGGCCGGCAACTCGAGGGCGCGTCCCATGACGCCGAACGTATGCACGGCGTAGGATGCGGCCCATGGAGGCGGTGGCGCCCACGGTCGAGCAGATCCGTGCCGCCCGGCAGCGGCTGCGGGAGCTGATCGCCGAGACGCCGCTATGGCCGTGGCGGGGCGACGCCGTCGAGCAGGCCGCCGGCCGGGGTACGCAGGTGCTGCTCAAGCTGGAGCTCTTCCAGCACGCGGGGAGCTTCAAGCCGCGAGGCGCGCTCTGCGCGATGATGGACCTCGCGCCCGAAGCGCTGCGCCGCGGTGTGACCGCGGTCAGCGCCGGCAACCACGCGATGGCAGTCGGCTACGCCGCGCGCGCGCTCGGCACCAGCGCGAAGGTGGTCATGCCCCGCACCGCCAGCCCCGCCCGGGTGCAGGGCTGCAGGGACTACGGAGCCGAAGTGGAGCTGGTGGAGGACGTGCACGGCGCGTTCACCCGGGTCCGCGAGATCGAGGAGCACGAAGGGCGCGCCTTCATCCATCCGTTCGAGGGGCCGCTCATCGCGCTCGGCACCGCGACGATGGGGCTGGAGATCTGCGAGCAGGCGCGCGAGCTGGATGCGGTGATCGTGCCCATCGGGGGCGGCGGGCTCTGCGCCGGCATCGCCTCGGCGGTGAAGCAGATCCTGCCCCGCTGCGCCGTGTACGGAGTCGAGCCGGAGGGCGCGGACTCGATGCACCGCAGCTTCGCGAGCGGCAAGCCGGAGTCGATCGACGCGGTCCGGACCATCGCGGACAGCCTGGGCGCGCCGCACGCCGCGCCGTACAGCTTCGCGCTCTGCCGCCGCTACGTCGACCGCCTGGTGAAGGTGGATGACGGGGCGCTCCGCTCCGCCATGGGCCTCCTCTTCCGTTCCGCCAAGCTCGCCGTCGAACCGGCCGGCGCCGCCGCCACCGCCGCCCTCTGCGGCCCGCTGCGCGAGATCCTCTCCGGCAAGCGCGTCGCCGTGATCGTCTGCGGCGCCAACATCGACGCCCCAACCTTCGCCCGCCACCTCGGCATCGTCTAAAAGCGGTTCACGCGGAGCGCGCAGAGCACGCAGAGGATGTTTTTGATCCCATTCTCCGCGATCTCTGCGAGCTCCGCGTGAACCATTGCTTTTCGATGCGTACATCTGGCGGATGGGGCAGATCAGGGTTGGGACCAGTGGGTACGTCTACAAGCACTGGCGGAAGCTGCTCTACGAGGGACTGCCACCGTCGAGGTGGCTGGAGAGGTATGCGCAGGTCTTCGATACGGTGGAGCTGAACGCGACGTTCTACCGGCTGCCGAGCGCTTCCATGGTCGACGGGTGGCGGGAGCGCACGCCGCGCGGGTTCCTGTTCGCCTGCAAGGGCAGCCGCTACATCACCCACATGAAGCGCCTCAAAGATACCGGTCCGGCGCTCGAGCGTTACTTCGAGGTGGTGCTGCGCCTCCGCCCCAAGCTGGGGCCAATCCTCTGGCAGCTGCCGCCGCAGATGAGGCCCGACCTGCCGCGGCTCGACGACTTCCTCGCTCGCGTGCCGCAACAGCTGCGGCACGCGGTCGAGTTCCGCAATGCCGCCTGGTACACCGACGAGGTCTGCGAGGTTCTCGATCGCCACGGCGCTGCGTTCTGCGAGCACGACCTGGTGGACCGGCCGCCGCCAGCCCACACCGGCGGCTGGCGCTACGTGCGGTTCCACGGCGCCACCGGCAAATACCAGGGCCGCTACGGCCGGACGGCGCTGCGGAAGTGGGCGAGTGATCTGAAGGGCTACGGGCGCGACGCGTACGTCTACTTCAACAACGACACGCACGGCCACGCGGTCCGGGACGCGCTCGACCTGTCCGAGCTGCTCGACCAGTTGCCCGCGCGCGCTGCGCAGGCAGCGGCGTCGGCGCGATGACATCCGCGCGGTCGCGAGCTGGTAGTTGTGGCGCGCGCTCGAGCTGCCGCCGCCTGGCCAAACAACAGTTCACGCAGAGCCCGCGGAGGTCGCAGAGAAGAAACCGGTCGCAGAGAAGGAACCGAGCAATTCCTCTGCGCGCTCGGCGTGCTCTGCGTGAAACGCTTCTGGCCGCTTACCGGCGGCGCTTCGGGGCGCGGCCGACGGCGCGAGACTCCGTGCCGGGGAGCAGCTCGATGTGGATGATCGGGTCCCCCGGTTCGGCTACCGGGATGTCCGCCCGCAGGAACGCGGGGGGAGACGGCCGGTAGTACCAGAGGTACTGGTCCGGCGCCTTGACGAACAGCCGCGCGATCCAGGGAATCTCGGGGTGGATCACGTACCGCTCCGCCGGCAGCCGGCGGCCTCCCATGGTGAGCTCGCCGACCTGGTCGCGCGAGATGCTGACCGTGACGGCGCGGGGCTTGGTGGTGAAGACCACCGCCGTGAGCTCGACCTTCTCGCCCTTGTCGAGGCGCTCGGTGAGGTTCTTGACCGCGTACATGAAGCCGACGCCGGCGAAGGCGTCCCGGGTGCCGTCGAGGTGGTCGTCCCAGGTATCGACGCCGTCTCCGCTGCGCTTGCGCGCGGTGGCGTGACCGGTGGTCAGGTCGACCGAGAATTCGCGAAGCACCTGGTCGCCCCGGGTTTCCTTCCAGGTCCAGAAGAGCTGGCGCAGCCGGGGCCGCTGCTCGAGCACGGTGTCCTCCTGCAAGCGGCGCCCGTCGCGCAAGTCGAAGATCCCCTGCGCATGCAGCTTCCCGTCCTCGATGTACTGGGTCAGTGTCCCTTTGCCGATCTGGCGGCCCTCCGCGTCGCGCACGATCGGGAAGCCGCGGACCGTACCCTCGATCCAGCGTGTCTCCACGGCCGTGGCGGGGAACGTCGCCAGCAGGAGCAGGACGGCCACCTTCGCGCACATGGCACTAGATTGGGCATTGCGGCCGCGGCGTAAAGGCGCACCGCCGCTCTATCAGCGGCGAGTGGCGAGTGGCCCTCAAGTCTGCCGCCCAGCAGCCGATCAGCCGAGCCGTGGACCGCTTGCGCATCCCCAAGCACCGCGGCGACGTCGAGGTGACCGGACCGGACGGCGAGGCGCGCCGTTTCTCGGTGTTCCTCGCCGAGCGCACCAGCCACGGCGGGCCGGAGCGCGTCTGCGATCTGCTCAACGGCCCGCGCGAGTTCCTGCCCGCGATCGACCGCAACAACGACGCGATGACGTTCCTGGCCCGGTCGTCCATCGCGGTGGCCCGCGTCGAAGGGCCGCTGTGGGACGTGGACGAGTTGAACCTGCCCATCGAGTACGAGGTCGAGGTGGTGCTCACCAGCGGGCAAGTGATCGCCGGGCTGATCAGCTACGTGCTGCCGCTCGAGAACTGCCGGGTGGTCGATTACCTGAACGATCCGGCGCCGTTCCTCGCGGTGGTGGAGGGCGAGCGCGTGGCGCTCGTGAACAAGCGCTACGTGCAGCGGGTGACGCTCGCCAGAGTGGGTCTCAAGACGTAGCGCAACCCAGCACCGCCCTGCCGGCGGCGGCTGACGGAGGGCTCTCTTTGGCTCGTCTGGACGCGTACATCGACCTGCTGTTCAAGGACCCGGCCAGCGAGCTGGTCATGGAGACGGGTACCGGCGCGGTGCTGCGGACCGCCGCGGGCACGCGTCCAGTGCTGCGGCAGTCGCTCACCACCGCGCAGATCATCGGCGCGTTCAGCGAGCTGGTGCCGCCCGAGCTGCAGGACTCGTTCCCGGGGCACGGCCCGCTGAAGTTCCGCTATTCCGCGCCGGCAGGCGAGGTGAGCGTGCGATTCGAGAGCGCGCCGGACCGGGTGTCGGCGGTGGTCTCGATCCCGCAGGCGCACAAGGATCCACGCGCGACTCCGATCATCCCGCCGCCGCCGCCGCCACGCCCGGCGCCGGTGATCGCGGGCGAGGGAAGCCACGGCATCCAGGTCGGGCCCGCTCCCGAGGACGCGGGCGCCGCGATGGCGCAGCTGCTCGAGCTGATGCTCGAGCACCGCGCCTCCGACCTGCACCTGTCCAGCACCTGCGACCCCTGCCTGCGCAAGGACGGCGACGTGGTGCCGCTCGAAGGACACGGCGCTCCGGATCCGGACCGGCTCCGGGAGATGATCTGGTCGATCGCGCCGGAGAAGAACCGGCAGGAATGGGAGCAGATCAAGGACACCGACTTCGCCCACGAGACGGCCGCCGCCCGCTTCCGCGTGAACGTGTTCGCCGACCGCCGCGGCATCGGCGCCGTCCTGCGCGTCATCCCCAACCAGATCCGCTCGGCCGAGGAGATGGGCCTCTCGCAGCACATGCTGGACCTTTGCCACCTCTCGAAGGGGCTGGTGCTGGTCACCGGCCCCACCGGGTCAGGCAAGTCGACCACGTTGGCGGCGATGGTCGACTACATCAACCGCACGCGGAGCGACCACATCATCACCATCGAGGACCCGATCGAGTTCGTCCACCCGAACAAGAAGTGCCTGGTGAACCAGCGCGAGATCCGGGTGCACACGCAGAGCTTCAAGCACGCGCTCCGCGCGGCCCTGCGCGAGGACCCGGACATCGTGCTGGTCGGCGAGATGCGCGACTTGGAGACCATCTCCATCGCGCTGGAGACCGCCGAGACGGGCCACCTGGTGTTCGGCACCCTTCACACCAACACGGCGCCGAGCACCGTGGATCGCATCATCGACCAGTTCCCCGCCGACCGGCAGGAACAGATCCGGACCATGCTGAGCGAGTCGCTCAAGGGCGTGATCACCCAGATGCTGTGCAAGAAGATCGGCGGCGGCCGCGTGGCGGCGCAGGAGGTGCTGCTCTGCAACGGCGCGGTCTCGAACCTCATCCGCGAAGGGAAGACCTTCCAGATCGCCTCGATCATGCAGACGGGGCGCGGGGCCGGGATGCAGACCATGAACGACGCGCTGCTGGAGCTGGTCCGCTCCAAGCAGGTCCTGCCCAAGGAAGCGCTCTCCAAGGCCGTCCACAAGGCCGAGCTCCGACAAAGCCTGGAACGCGCCGGCTTCCGTCCCGACGACGGCGGGACTGCCTAAAATGGTTCACGCAGAGCCCGCAGAGTCCGCCGAGTGATCTGAACCAAAATCCTCCGCGATCTCAGCGTCCTCTGCGTGAAACCCTAGGCGAGATCGAAGAGAAGAACTTCGGAGCTGTCCTTGGCGGTGAGGTCGAGGCGCTGCTCGTCCGAGACGGCGGCGCCGTCGCCTTCGCGCAGCGTCTGGCCGTTCAGGTCGACGGACCCGCGCGCCACCTGCACCCAGGAGTGACGGCCGGGCCGCTGCTCGTGCGCCACGCGCTCACCGGGCTCGAGCAGCGCCGCGTAGACCGACGCGTCCTGCTGGATGGCCACCGATCCGTCCCGGCCGTCCCGCGAGGCGACCAGCCGGAGCTTGCCACGGCGGTCCGATTCGGAGAACGCCTTCTGCTCGTACCCCGGGCGGTGGCCGGCGCGGTCGGGCACGATCCAGATCTGCAGGAAATGCACGGGGTCGGTGCGGGAGGGGTTCATCTCGCTGTGCACCACGCCGGTGCCGGCGCTCATGCGCTGAACGTCGCCGGGCCGGATCACCGACCCGGTCCCCAGGTTGTCCCGGTGCGCCAGCTCGCCCGAGAGCACGTAGGTGATGATCTCCATGTCGCGGTGCGAGTGGGACCCGAAGCCGCGCTCCGGCTGCACGCGGTCGTCGTTGATCACGCGCAAGGAGCGGAAGCCGAGCCGCTCCGGATCGTAGTGGTCGGCGAAGGAGAAGCTGTGGCGGCTGTCGAGCCAGCCGGCTTCGGTGTGGAACCTTTCGGACGACGGAAGGACTTGGATCATCGCTCCTCCTTTTCGGAGGCTTGCCGGACTGAGTTGGACGCAGATGGCCGCACAAGGATTCGTGCGATGGCCTCCGCGCCGCTTGCGCATTAAGCTCGCGTCATGGTCACGATCTTCTACTGCAATTCTTGAGGCTACAAGCCGCGGGCTGCCCGGGCGGCGGCCGCGCTGGAGAAGGAGCTCGGCGTCACGGCCGAGCTGAAGGTCGGCCCGAGCGGGTCCTTCTTCGTCGACGTGGACGGCAAGGTCGTCGTCGAGAAGCACGCGCTCGGGTTCCCCGACGAGGACGAGATCGTGGTCGCGGTGGGGAAGGCCCTGGGAAAGGCCTGAGGGCGTGCCGTGATGTCGGAGCCCTGGAAAGCGTAGCGCGGCGCTCTCGGCGGCGGCTAGGTAGAAGGTCCCGATCCCTGCGCAGTCTGCTGCTCGGCGATGGAGCGGCGCACCTCGTCCATGTCGAGGGCGCGCACCTTCTCCACCAGCTCCTCCAGGGCTTGCTGCGGCAGCGCGCCCGGCTGGGCGAAGAGCGGGATCCCGTCGCGGAAGATCATCAGGGTGGGAATCGACCGGATGCCGAAGGCCGCGGCCAGCTCCTGCTCTTCGTCGGTATCGACCTTGGCGAAGGTGATGTCCGGATTCGCCTCGGCAACCTTCTCGTAGACGGGGGCGAAGCCCTTGCAGGGCCCGCACCACTCGGCCCACCAGTCGATGAAGACGATGCCGCCCTTCTCGATGGTGTCCTTGAAGTTGTCCTTGGTCAGAGCGAGCGTGGCCACGAGTACCGTCCTTTCCCGAGCGTTCCGCAGAACGTAGTCACCCGGCCGCCCGAGCGCCGCTCATTCCGCCTCGGGCGGCCCGCCGCTTCGCGCGACGTCCTCCGTGCGGACGCGCGCCGGGTCCATCCCCCGGGCGCGCTTGGTCATGGTGGCCAGCAGCTCGTCGAAGCCCGGCACGCTCCCCTTCATGAATCGCAGCGGGTTGATCCGCGCCACCACGAAGGCCTTCAGGTAGGGCGAGGTGAGGCCGCGCTCCTTCAGCTTCTCCACCGCTGCGCCCACCGCGTCGTCCAGCTCCAGAACCAGCGCCGCGCGCCGCTCGCGCTCCCGTACCGCGTCCGGGAGCTTCGAACCGAGGAACTCATCCACCTTGCGCAGCGCCGGCGCGTACGCGCCGCCCGACAGGCGCCCGCGCTGCTCGTAGGCGAATCCGAGCGTCACCAGCGCGGGCTCCTCCAGCTCCAGCGTCAGGTCGGTCTCGCGGCGGCCCGGGTCGTTGCTGGCGAGGTCGCGTACCATGCGGGCCACTTCGAGCGACTTCTCCCGCAGGTTGTGCGCCTTCTCGATGTTGAGCGCGAGGATCTGGTAGGCGACTTCGCGCTCGGGTACCAGGAGCGCCAGCACCGCTTTCGCGCCCAGCTCCTTGAGCGCGGTGAGCCGGTGCCCTCCGTTCGGAGTCCGATAGGCGCCGTTTTCCCGGACGGCGATGATCGGGTCCAGGTAGCGGCGCGTCTTGTCCATCGCGCGGGTCAGCTTGAGCACGTGCGCGTCGGACACGTCGCGCTGGAACGGCGTCGGCTCGACCTTGTCGACCGGCAGCGCGGTGAAGAGCAGGGCATGGCCGCCCAGGGGCTCACGGTAGGCCGCCAGCACCGCCCCGCCGTCGTCCTCGACCTGCCGGGCGAGCGCCTGCAGCTCCGCCGGAGGATCGGTCAGGCGCAGCTGCCCCGGCAAGAGCTCGGTGGGCTTGAGCTTCACGCCCTTGCGCGCGCGGGGGCGGCCGGTGTTGGTTTTGGGCCGCTGGCGAGGCATACGCACATCCTACTTGCCCGTCCCGCGCATTGCATGGCTACATCGGCGGATGCGCCACATCCTGGCCCTTCTGCCGCTCGTGTGCGGCTGCCTGGTCGCCCACGAGGAACCTGCCGTCCGCGGCCTGCCGCGCGACGACCGGGCGGCTCCGCTCTCGGCGGTCTGGGTGGGCCATGCGACGGTGCTCTTGCGCATCGGCAATCAGACCGTGCTCACGGACCCGAACCTGAGCGGCGCGATCCTGATCGTGCCGCGCGAGACGCCGGCATCGCTGCGGCCCTCCGAGCTTCCCCGCGTCGACGTGGTCGTGATCAGCCACATGCACATGGACCATTTCGACGCGCCCACGGTTCGCAAGCTGGGGCGCGACACGGCGGTGTTCTTCCCGGACGGCGGGCAGGCCTACGCGGACGAGATCCTCCAGCCGCGGAAGCGGCCGCTCAAGACCTGGGAGTCGATCCAGGTCCGCGGGCTCACCGTCACCGCGGTGCCGGCGCGCCACCAGGGCGGCCGTTACGGAATCGACGCCCTCTGGAACCACGCAAGTGCCGGCTACGTGATCGAGGGCGCCGGACGCCGCGTGTACTTCGCGGGCGACACCGGCTACGACCCGCGGATGTTCCGCGAGATCGGCGCCCGGTTCCCAGGCATCGATCTGGCCTTCATTCCCATCGCGCCGGCCCGGGCCGGCCGCGCCAGCGACCGGTGGGGCCATGCCAGCCCGGAGGAGGCGCTGGACATCTTCCGCGACGTCGGCGCCGCGGCGATGGTTCCCATCCACTTCGAGGCGTACTACAGCCGGGGCACGGACCACGGCGCGCCCCGGCGGCAGCTCCTGGCCGAGGTCGCGCGCCGGGGCCTGTCGGATCGCGTCTTCGCGCTGCGCACGGGAGAGCGGATCGCGCTGGGCGACGGCAGCCCCCGCATCCTCGGCGAAGAAGGGCACGCGGTCGCGGAACGGTGACGCCATGCCAGGTCGCTCCCGCCGCCGGCTCCTAGCTGGCGGCGATGGGGCTGGCGTTCCTTGGCGGCGTTCTTCGTGATCGGTTAGCGGCGTGGCGGGGCGGAGGCGCGGGCGAAGAACCGGGCGGCGCTCCCTCCCTGGGCGTCCCGGTAGGCGATGCAGAGGCGCACCTTCTCCAGGGTCTCGGCGAGCTGGCGCGCGCCCGCCGGAATGCGCGGCGCGCGCTCGCCGAAGAAGGCCTGCGCGTCGGCGAGGTGCGCCGGATCGCAGAACTCGCCCGCCAGGCCGATGGCGTTCTGCGCGTGCGCCTCGGGCACCTGGGGGACGAGCCGGTCGAACTCGCGCTTGAGCGCCTGCCAGGCCGCCTCCCGCGATTCGAGGTGGTCGGCGACGTGGAAGAGCACCTCCACCCGCTCGTTCTTGCGCAGCCGCGAGTCGAGCGGCAGCGCCAGCACGCGTTCCCGCAAGGCCGGGTCCTCGGTGGCCGCGAGCGCCGCCAGGATGCGGCGGCGCAGGGCGCCGTCGCGCTCCTCCGGCAGGCGGGCCAGCAGCGCGTCGAACGCCTTCGCTCCGCCGGTCCGCACGGCGGCGCCGAGCGCGACCGAGGCGAGCCCCGGATCGACGGCGCCGGGATGGAACTGCCCGTCGTGGAAGCCGGCATAAGCGCGGCCGCGCCGTGCCGCTTCGGCCAGCACCGCCCGGTCGCCCGCGGTGAACGCGAGGAAGGAGAGCACACGGGCGCGGAACGCGCGCAGCGGGATCGACTCGCCGGGCCCCGGCGTCCAACCCAGGCGCCGCGCGACCGGGCCGTACAATTGGCGCCCGACCTGCTCGACCCGGGCGCGGGTTGCGTCCGGCACCAGGTCCTCGCGCGCCGCGGTCAGCACGTCGATGGGTACGCCGGCCACCTGCGGATCCGGATCCGCGGCGAGCGGCGCGATGGCGGCCATGCCGTCGGCGAAGCCGAGCGCGCCGCTGCGCATTGCCGCGCGCACGTTGGCGGCCACCGAGATGCGCTCGCGCGCGCCGAGCCGCCGGTACGCCGCTCCGGTCAGCTTGCGCAGATCGCCGGGCGGAAGGCTCCAGCGGTAGTAGCCCGAGGCGTCGGCGTTGGGGAGGATCCAGGAGGGACAGGCGTCGAGGGGCAGCGCGCCCTGCGCCTGCGTGAGCAGCGTGCAGCTTTCCTTGTCCGCGCCCCCGGCGGAATACCGCGCGCAGACGGGGATCTGCCAGAGCCGGTCACGCTGGGCGCTCGACCCGAGCGGCAGGTACCGCTGCTGGCGGAGCAGGAGCCTGGGTGGGCCGCCGGCGCATTCCAGTCGCGCGTCGACCAAGGGAATCCCGGCCTGGTCCAGGAAGGTGCGGAACGGGGCCTTGACCTCGCGCCCCGCCGCGCGCGAGAGCGCGTCGAGCAGGTCGTCCGTGTCGCCGCCGCCGTACGCGTGCGCCCTGAGATAACCGCGGATCCCCTCGCGGAACCGTTCGGGCCCGAGGAAGCGCTCGAACATGGCCAGCACGCCGCCGCCCTTCTGATAGGTGATGGAGTCGAACTGGTTCCAGACGTTCTTGATGTCGTCCAGGGGCTGCCGGACCGCGCGCGCGCTGGCCAGCCCGTCCTTCTCCATCGCGTAGTCCACCCCGCCGAGGAAGTTCGTCCACGAGCCGTAGGCGGGATCCCACTCCTCCACGGTGCGGTTGCCCATCCAGGTGGCGAACGACTCGTTGAGCCAGGCATCGGTCCACCAGCGCAGCGTGACCAGGTCCCCGAACCACTGGTGAGCGATCTCGTGCGCCATCACCGAGGCGATCGATCTGCGCGTCTGCTCCGGGCTGACGCCTGGCTCGAAGAGGAGGATCTCCTCGCGGTACAGGATCGCGCCGGCGTTCTCCATCGCGCCGTACGTGTAGTCGGGCGCCGCCACGTGATCGAGCTTCTCGAAAGGGAACTCGATGCCGAAGTACCGCTCGAGCCGCACCAGGAGATCGGCGCCGGCCTCGAGGGCGAATTTCAGCTCGGCCCCGCGTCCCTTCGGCGCGACGCCGCGAACCTGGAGGGGCCGCGGGCGCACCTCGTTGGGCGGGAGCGGAGGCGGGGTCACCACCTCGAAGGGACCTACCGCCCAGAGGAGCAGGTAGGTCGGCAACGGCTTGGTGGTCGCGAACCGCACGCGCTTGAGCCCGGGTCCCGCGGCCTGCTCCTCGACCGGCATCGTGTTGGCGATCGCCTCGTCGCCGGACGGAACGGTCAGCGTGACTTCGAACGGCGTCTTGAAGTCCGGCTCGTCGAATCCGGGAAAGGCGCGCCGCGCGTCGACCGCCTCGAACTGCGTGTACGCGTAGCGCTGCCCCGCCTCCTCCGCCAGGTAGAGCCCGACGATCTGCGGATCGAACTCGCGGTCCCAGGCCAGGCGCAAGGTCGCCTTCCCGGGGCCGGCAGGGCGGGGGAGCACGAGCCGCGCCAGGCCTTCGGAGCTCACCTGCTCATAGGTGGCAGGCGCGTCGTCCACCCGCGCGGAGGTCACGTGCAGTCCGCGCCCGTGCAGCCAGAGGATGGCGCGAGGCTTGTCCAGCTCGACCTCGATGTCCGCGGAGCCCGAGAAGCGCTCCTCGGTGGGCACGATCCGCATCGCGAGCGAGTAGCGGAGCGGGCGCACGTCGCGGGGCAGCTGGAGCACGGGCGGCGGCTCGGCCGCCGGCAGCGGCTGCGGTGCGGCAGCCGCCTTTCCTGAGGACGCTGGTGCGGGCGGGGAAGACGGAGGCCGGGGCGCGCCCGCGCACGCCAGCGCGGTGCACAGGACCGGCGTCACGGAGCGGAGCAGTGGGGACATGGGCGGCGGACTTTACGTGAATTCCCGCCCGCGCGGGCGGGTCGGATCGGAGAACGGTGTCCGGCAGTCGAACGGGCACGCGCCCGGCCCTTTCCACGACGGCGCGGCGGTGCACATCGTCGGCCGCCAGGAGGTTTCATGCTCCGCATCCTCTGCGCCGCGGCGGCCTGCGCTGCCTTCGCCGCCTGCGTCCGCAACCCCGCCACCGGCAACCTGCAGCTGAACCTCGTCTCCGAATCGCAGGAGATCGAGATGGGCAAGCAGGCCGCGCAGGAAGTGGAGCAGAGCATCGGCCTGTACAAGGACCCCAAGGTGGAGTCGTACGTGGCAAGGCTCGGGCAGACGCTCTCGCAGGAGACGAATCGCAAGAACCTGCCTTGGCAGTTCCACGTGGTGGAAGACGCGGCGGTGAACGCATTCGCGCTGCCCGGCGGACCCGTGTACGTCACGCGCGGCATCCTCGGAACGCTGATGACCGAGGCGGAGCTCGCGGGCGTGATGGGGCACGAGTGCGGGCACATCGCCGCCCGCCACTCCGCGAACCAGATCAGCAAGGCCCAGGTGGCGCAGGTCGGCCTCGGCATCGGTTCCGTGCTGAGCCCGCAGCTCGCCCAGCTCAGCCAGATCGCGGGCGTGGGGCTCCAGGTGCTGTTCCTCAAGTTCAGTCGCGACGACGAGAAGCAGGCCGACAAGCTCGGCTTCGCCTACATGGCGAACGCGGGGTACGACGCGCGGCAGATGGTGGACGTGTTCAGGACCCTGGATCGGGTCTCGAAGCTCGCGGGCGCCGGCAAGCTTCCCGAGTGGTTGCAGACCCACCCCAATCCCGAGAACCGCGAGAAGGACGCGGAGGAGCGCCTCAAGGAGCTGAAGGTCGACTGGAGCAAGGCGAAGGTGAACCGCGACCAGTACCTCGGCGTCATCGACGGCATGGTCTACGGCGAGGATCCGCGGCAGGGCCATTTCCAGGGATCGACGTTCCTGCACCCGGAGCTGAAGTTCCAGGTCACCTTTCCCGCGGGGTGGCAGACGCAGAACACGCCGCAGGCCGTGGCCGGCATGAGCCCCAAGCAGGACGCCGCCGTGCAACTCGCCACCGCCGGCAAGATGTCCCCCGAGGAGGCCGCCCAGAAGTTCTTCACCGAGCAGGGCATCCAGCGGGGCCAGGCCGCCCAGGTGACGATCAACGGGCAGCCTGCGGTGGCTTCGTACTTCGCGGCGCAGACGCAGCAGGGCCAGATCGCGGGGCTGATCGCGTTCGTCAGCTACAACGGGGCCACCTACGCCCTGCTCGGCTATACGGGCGCACAGACGCTGCAGCAGTACGACCCGGTGTTCAAGTCGTTCATCGGGAGCTTCCGCCCGCTCACCGACCCCGCGGCGCTCTCGGTGCAGCCGGCGAAGATCCAGATCGTGCGGGTGGACACGAACATGACGGTCGAGCAGTTCAACCAGAGGTTCCCCTCGAACGCGAGGCTGGAGGAGCTGGCGCTGATCAATGGGTTCGACGACAAGAACGGGCAGCTTCAAGCCGGCCAGAAGTACAAGCGCATCGTGGGCGGCCCACCCGTGCAGGACAAGCCCGCCGCTGGCCAGCCGAAATCCTGACGGGCGGCGTTTACCCTGTTATTCCCTGGCTACCTCAAGATCCAGGCGCCTTCGCCGAATGGATCGTCTGCGCCATGGGAGTGACTGCGACTAGCGTGCGAGAAAGTGCGTCAGGGTCCGACACGACGAGGGCCACGCGCCTCCTGCTGGCGGAGGACGACGAGCTGCTTCGCCGCGTCTTCGCTCGCGCCTTCCGGGCCGACGGGTACGAGGTCGACGTCGCGCCCGACGGCGAAGTGGCGCTGACGCTTCTCAAGGGCAAGCGCTTCGACGCCATCCTCACCGACATCGCCATGCCGCGGCTCTCCGGCATCGACTTGCTGCGCGCGGTCCGCGAGCACGATGCGGACGTGCCCATCGTGCTGATGACCGGCGGACCCGAGCTGTCGACGGCCCTGCAGGCCATCGAGCACGGCGCGTTCCGCTACCTGGTGAAGCCGGTCGAGCTGTCGGAGCTGAAGAGCGTCGTGCGCCGCGCCGCCAGCTTCTACCGGCTGGCGCAGCTCAAGCGCGAGGCGCTCGCGATCCTGGGCGAGAACGCCGCCCTCAAGGACGACCGGGCCAGCCTGGAGCGCACCTTCGAGCGCGCGCTGCAGGGAATGTGGATGGCGTTCCAGCCGATCGTGCAGTGGCCGGCGCGCGGGACCTTCGGCTACGAAGCGCTGGTGCGCACTTCCGAGCCCGCGCTCGCGCGGCCGCCGGACTTCATCGGGGCGGCGGAGCGGTTGCGCCGGCTGCCCGACCTGGGCCGCGCCATCCGGAACGCGGTCGCCGCGCGGCTGCCCGCGTCCAGCGGGAGCATGTTCGTCAACCTCCATGCGGCCGACCTGCTCGACGACCACCTGCTCGACCCGGCCTCGCCGCTCTCGGCGCACGCCGCCCACGTGGTGCTGGAGATCACCGAGCGCGCCGGACTCGACGAGGTGAAGGACGCCCGCGCCCGGGTGGAATCGCTCAAGCGCATGGGCTACCGCATCGCAGTGGACGATCTGGGCGCGGGGTACGCGGGGCTGACCAGCTTCGCCCAGCTCGAGCCGAACATCGTGAAGCTCGACATGTCGCTGGTGCGCAACCTCCACGAGGCGCCCACCAAGCGCAAGCTGGTCCAGTCCATCGTCGCCCTCTGCCGCGATCTCGCCATCGAGCCGGTCGCCGAGGGCGTGGAGACCGTGGCCGAGCGCGAGGTGCTGGAGCAGCTCGGCTGCACCCTCCTGCAGGGCTACCTGTTCGGCAAGCCGGAGCGGGAGTTCCTGGCGCCGAAGTTCTGACGCGCCGTCAGCGCGGCCAGAGCGGATCCCTGGTGGCCGTTCTCTGAAGAGCGTAGCGCCGCCCCATCGGCGGCGGCTAACGGGCCAGCTGCAGCGTCACCTCGCGCAGGAAGCGGACGCCTTCGCCCATCCACTTGATCGGCCGCCGCTCGTCCGCGCCGTGCGCCGCCCGGCCCGCGCGCTGATCGTCCAGCGTCCCGGGCGCGCCACCCAGGCCGTACGACTGGATGCCGATCTCCCGCAGATGGCGTGAGTCGGTCGCGCCCGTGCCCATCGAATGCGAGACGGGGACGCCGCCCCACAGGGACCGCGCCGCGGCGTGCACGGCCTGGGTGACAGGCCCGCTGATCGGCGAGGGCTTGGCGAAGCCGATGTCGTCGAGCGGCTTCAGCTCGACCGCCGGATCGGCGATCGCCTGCGCGAGCCGGGCCTGGGTCTGCTCGCGCGTCTCGTCGGGGAGGATCCGGCAGTTCACCGTCGCCTGCGCGCTGGTGGGCAGCACGTTGTCCTGCGGCGCGGCCTTGAGCATGGTGGTCACGCAGGTGGTGCGGACCTGGGCGTTGGCGAGCCGGTCCTTGCCGATGATCGCTTCGTCCTGGGGCGAGACCGCACCCTCTTTCGCGGCGTGCTCGAGCGCGGTGGAGAGCGGCGGCTTCTCCCTTCGGGCCTGGAGCGCGATTCCTTCGCGCGATTCGGGGAGCACCTTGGCGGGGAAGCGCAGGTCGCCGACGCGTTGCAGGGCACGAGCGAGGGTCACCACGGGGTCCCAGTCGGTCGGCGGCACCGACGAGTGGCCGCCTTTGCCCTTCACCGTCAGCGCGTAGCTCTGGAACGTCTTCTCCGCCACGCCGATCTGCACCGACTCCATGCGCGAGAGGTCCGGCGCGACGACCAGCGCGCCGCCCTCGTTCAGCGCCAGCTCGGCGTCGATGAGGTCGCGGTGGTTCTGCGCCAGCCAGCGCGCGCCGGCGAGCCCGCCCGTCTCCTCGCCCGCGGTCAGCGCCACGATGAGGTCGCGGCCGAGCTTCTGCGGGCCGCGCGCCGCCTCCAGCGCGATGGCCGTGAACGCCGCAGCCATGGCCTTGTCGTCGCTCACCCCGCGCGCGTACAGGTAGCCGTCCTTCTCGGTGGGCTGGAAGGGAGGCACGGTCCACGGCTGCCCTTCGACCGGCACCACGTCGATGTGCGCGAGCAAGAGGAGCGGCCGCTTCGCGCCCGTCCCGCGCACCCGGGCGACCAGGTTCCCGCGGCCCGGCGCCGACTCGAGGAGCCGCGCCTGGACGCCCGCGCCCTGGAACCGCCTCAAGAGCGGCTGCAGCGCGGCGGTCTCGTTGCCGTGGCTGGTGTCCACGCGCAGCAGCTGGTCGAGGATCTCGCGCGCCTCGGTTTCGACGGGTCCCGACGCCAGCGCGGCGCAGGTGAGAGCGAGGAGCATGTCGGACTACCTCCGGGGCGCGCACCCTACCACGGCCAGTTGACCACCGACGGTCCGTTGTGGATTTGCTTGCGGCGGGAGGTAACAACCTATGGTGCGTAACGTCGCAATCGCTTTATGCCTGTCCTTCGCTGCCGCGGCGCAGCAGCCCGCCGGCGCTCCTGCCACACAGACCGCTCCTGCGCCGGCCGCTGCGGCGCAGGCGCCCGCTGCCGCCCCTGCCGCGGAGAAGGCCGCCGCCGCCGCCCCTGCCGCGGAGAAGGCCCCCGCGGATCCGGCCATCTCCGCCGACGGCAAGATGCACCTCGACGCCGCCGTCGCCTTCCTGAAGGCGTGGGGCAAGGGCCGGTGGGACGACGCGCGGCCCGTCGCCGCCGACAAGGTGGCGGTCAAGCTGGGCGACAAGTCGTACGACGTCGACGTCGCCGGCGGGAAGAGCGAGGTCAAGGCCGTGCTGCCGTTCCGCGGGCTCTCCACCGTGCGCGAGCCGGGCAGTGGCAAGGTGGTCGGCATCGCGGTCTCCGAGCTGGCGGTGAAGACGGACGGCGCGGAGAAGCGCGGCAAGGCCCGCCTGACCACCGAGGACAAGGACGGCCAGGTGCGCGTCACCGCCGTCGAGCTGGAGTAGCGCCGCCTCGCCTCTGCCCCGCGGCGAGATCCGCCGGCGCGCGAGCCGGCCGGACCTCGCCGCGGCGGCAGGTCGCGCCGTTCGTTTGCAGGGGCGGCCGGCTCAAGCGGGGGCCGGCTCGAGAGCGAATCCGTCGTCCCCTAGACGGACGCGCACGATTTCGTCGAATCCCTCCTCGGCCAGCGGCGGCTCCAGGCGGCGCGCGGCGGTGTAGATGGCGACGTCGGGCACCCGCGCCCGTCCTTCCCGCGCGGCGTTGCGCCGGAGCGCCTCGCCCACCGAGGCGAGGAAGTGCACGGCGATGACGCGGGCCCCGGCGCGCTTCCCGGCCTCGATCAACGGGGCGCGGTCCGCGCGGCGCGGGTTGGTGTTGTCGACCACCGCCGAGCGGCCGGTGGCGAGCGCCTGCTCGATCTGCCGGAGCTGCCGCTCGGATTTCCTGCGGGCGTGGCGCGGGAAGAGGTCCTTGCTGACGTGCACGTGCGTGCCCGCGTAGCGGCTGCTGAAGTAGCCGCTCTTCCCGGAGCCCTGCAACCCGACGAACACCACCAGCTCCATGCGCTCGCCCGTCCGCCGCTCCGCCTGCATCCCCGGGGCGCAATGCCGATCTTGGCAGGCAGCCTCCCAGAAAGGAGCGATGCCAGTGTCCCGCTACGTCCTTCCCGACCTGCCGTACGACTACGGCGCCCTCGAGCCCCACCTCTCCGGCAAGATCATGCAGCTTCATCACGACAAGCACCACCGCACCTATGTGGAAAACGCCAACGAGTGCATCGACAAGCTGATCGAGGTGCGGCGCAAGCGCGACTTCGAGAGCATCGCGGCGCTCGAGCACAAGCTCGCCTTCAACGTCTCCGGGCACGTGCTGCACAGCGTGTTCTGGCAGAACCTCGCTCCACAGGCGGGGGGCGAGCCGCAGGGGGATCTGGCCCGCGCCATCGCGCGCGACTTCGGCAGCTTCGAGAGCTTCAAGCAGCAGCTCGTCCACGCGGCTGCGAGCATCATGGGATCCGGGTGGTCCGCGCTGGTGTGGGACCCGGTGATCCACCGCCTGGGCACCACGCAGATCCACGACCACCAGTCGGAGGTCACCCAGGGCAGCGTGCCTCTCCTGGTGCTCGACGCGTGGGAGCACGCCTACTACCTGCAGTACCAGACGGAGAAGAAGCGCTACTTCGACGCCATCTGGAACCTCTGGAACTGGAACGACGTGGCCCAGCGTTTCGACGCGGCGCAGACGGTCGACCTGCGGCTCGAGCACGCGGCGGAGCAGCCCGGCGCGGCACCGCCTGCGGTGCACTAGCCCCCGCGGATAGGGCGGCGCCGCGCCTTTCCCGGCGCCGAGGTGGTGGCATCCGTCAGGAGGACACGCCGGCCTGGGCGCGCAGCTCGGGCAGATGCCGGGCGAAGTGGGCCGAGGTGATCTCGGAGGCGGGGCGGCCGTCCATCGACCACGGCAACTGCCGCGCGTTGAGGCCGACGAAATGCGCTCCGCACCTGCCCAGGCCGGGCAGGTGCGGCGGGAACGGCGAGCAGATGGAGACCTCGTCCACCGAGACCACCCGCACGGCACCGCAGCGGCGCAGGACGGCCATCTGCATCCCCTGCTCGTCGAGCTCCGAGCGGAGCGTCACCGGGTTCTCCTCGAGGAGCTGCTCCAGTGCCGCGCCCAGATCGAAGCCGGGCGGCAGCCCGCGGATGCCCGAGTTGAGCGGCTCGGGCCCGCACAGGGAGGCGAACTGCCCGAAGCAGGAGCGCACGTCCGCGGCGGCCACGAAGGTAGGACGCGGGTCCGCGAGCCATTCGCGGACCGCGCGCGGCGCTTCCCACAGGATGCAGTCGTTGTCGAGCGACAGCTCGTGCCAGCCGGGGAACACGCGCAGGGGGGCGAACTTCCACCCCACGCCCTCCGCCATTCCGGCATCGAGGCGCGCCCGCAAGAAGCCGGGGATGTCCCCCCGCACGGAGCGGTGCCATGCGACTTCGCCGCCCACCTCGCCGACCCGCTCGCGCGCCTCCTCGACCGGCACGGTGTTGACGCACACCGCGAGCCCGGCGTCGGGCCCGAAGGCGCGCCGCGCGGCCGCGATGGAGAGCCGCAGGGCGCTGAATCCGTCGCCGCTCACGTCGCCGATGGTCCAGCGCACTCCGAGCCGGGTCATGCGCCTCCCCCGGCGGGGCCCGCCGCCGCCGGGGAGCGGACTCGCAGCGCGTAGCAGGGCCGGTCGCGCGCCAGCTCTTCCACGCCGCGCGGCTCCTGGACGGCGAGCGGAAGCGCGCGCTGCCCGATCGGCGAGAGCTCCTCGTAGAGCGCGAGGTACTGGTCAGTCATCCGTCTAGCCGAGAAGCGGCGTTCCGCGGCCGCGCGGCACTCCTCGGGGCGAAGCTCGGCGGCGCGGAGCATCGCCTCGCCCAGCTCGTCCACGTGGCGGGCGATGAAGCCGGTGCGCCCGTGCTCGACGATGTCGGCGAGCGCTCCGGCGGCGTAGGCCACGACCGGAGCACCCGAGGCGAGCGCCTCCATCGCCACCAGCGAGCTGGTCTCGGGCGCCAGGCTGGGGACCACCACGCACCGCGCCGCGCCCAGCAGGCGCCTCTTCCGGGTCCCCGCCACCGGCCCGATGAAGCGGCGGCGCGCGTCGAGCAGCGGCGCGATCTGCCGCGCGAAGTGGCGGCGGTGCGCCTGGTAATCGAAGACGCGGCCGGCGAGCAGCAGCGGGAACCCTGCGCTCCGGGCCGCGCGGAGGGCGAAATGGAACCCCTTCTCCGGGCAGATGCGCCCCAGCGCGAGCGCGAATCCCCGCCGGGTGCGCGCCGGCGCGAAGCGATCCAGGTCCACGCCATTCTCCACCTCGCGCAGGAGCGGTGTCCCGGGCGGGCAGCGCCGCCGCTGCGAGGCCGACACGCACACCAGGCACACCGCGGGGAGCTGGAAGGCCTCGGGCGCGTACCATTCGGGCGGAAGGTGCAGGGTGACGACGACGGGCAGCCCGCAGCGGGGGAGGTAGCGGTCGAAGTCCACGCCGTGGAGGTGCACCACGTCGACTGTCCCGCTCGCGAGCGCGGCCGCGATTGCCCGGCGGGTGGCAGCATGCGCTCGCGCCAGCGCCAGCTCGTCGATGGGCCCTGCGCAGGCGGGCAACGGCAAGAGCGTGCCGGCGCAGCGCGAGCCCTCCTGCGCCACCACCAGCGAGCGGTGTCCCCGTTCCACCAAGGCGCGGTCGATCGCGGCCAGCACCTGCTCGGCTCCGCCGACCGCGTCGGGGCCCACCGGCGCGAGCGGGTACGCCACGTTCAAGACGGTGAGCGCCATCGGCGCGCGTATGCTGCTGCCTGCGCCGCTGTGCTGGAACCGAGTCGCGCGGTATGGGGATCAGCGGGGCTCGCCGGGCGCGAGACCGCCGCGAGGCCCGAGGAGCGGAAGAAGCAACCGCTCATCGAGCGCTCCGGCGAGCGAGCCGACAGGATTTCCGCTACCGCGATGCGCCGGTCTCCCCGCCCCCGTCGCCGGTCTTGCGCCCGCGCTGCTTGCGCGAGGAGCGGCTCGCCGACCCGCGCGAGGACCGCGCTGTGCGCGCGCTCGACGACGCCTGCGCCGAGCGCGAGCCGCTCGGCCTCCGCCTCCCGCGCCCGGAGGCCGCGCGCGAGCTGCCGGTCGCCCGGGCGCTGCCGTTCGCGCGCCGGCCGCTCGAGCGGGAGCCGGAGTCCGCGCTGCGCCCGCGCGATCCCGCGCCTCGCCGGCTCGAAGAGCCCGCGCCGACCCGGCCGGAAGAGCTCGCACCCGCCCGGCGGGAAGAGGTCGCGCCACGCCGGCCCGAGCTGACCGACCGGCCCGCGTTCGAGCCGCGCCCGGAAGCAGTGGGGCCGCGTCGCGCACCGTCCGCGCCCGCCGAGCTGCCGCGGCCTCGCGCCGCGCTCTTGCGCCGCTGCTTCTGCTCCAGGGTGTCCGGGTAGACGAGCTTGAAGAACTTGCTGTCGCCCGTGCCGTGGAGGAACACCAGGTTCTGCTCGTCGAACATCCGGAACCACTCGTCCCAGGGAATCTCCTCCAGGGTGGGCTCGCGCCCGCCGCTCCTGGGTCCCTCGACGAAATCGATCCGCAGCAAGGCGTCGGTGCCCTTCACCTTGGCGGGGATGCCGCCGTGCTCTTCGACCCAGCGCCGGATCTCTTCGTGGTCCCTCGTCGCTACCGCGTTGGTTGCCATGGCTGGTTCTCCTGTCCTCGCGCCAACCTAGGGAGCGGGTCGGTGCGCGGCACGCGGCGAGCCGGAGCCGGATCGCACCACCTGCTCGCGCGCGGGCCCTTGCCTTTCGGCCTGCGGCCGGGCACGCCGGCCCGCGCGCGGATACACTTCCCGCGCCTTGCGCAGCCCCTGGTTCCTCTGGCTCGCCGCCGCCGCCCTCCTTGCGGCCCTCGCGCTCCTGCACACCTTGTTCTGGGGCTGGGTGTACCGGGTGCACCCCACCCAGGACGAGCTGCGGTTCGCGCCCACGCAGGACGGCTGGCGCGTGGCCGTTGCCCGGCGCGTGCCGCGTACGCAGCCCCGGTGGCCGCCGGTGTTGCTCTGCCACGGCCTGTCGGCCAATCGAGGCAATGTCGACTTCGGTGTTCCACGGTACTCGGTGGCGCTGGCGCTCGCGAACGCCGGCTTCGACAGCTTCGCCGTGGACCTGCGCGGGCACGGCGGGTCGCGGCGCGGGTCGCCTCAGGCGTGGAGCTTCGAGACCTACCTGTCGCAGGACATTCCGGCGGCGCTCGACGAGGTGAAAGCAGCCTCGCGCGCCGATCGCGTGCTCTGGGTAGGGCACAGCCAGGGCGCGCTGCTCGGGCTCGTCGCCGCGGGCATGTACCCCGCGCGCATCGCTGGCGTGGTCGCCTTGGCCCCGCCGACCCACTTCCATGCCCAGGAAGCGCTGCGGAAGCTGCTCCCGTACGCGTTCCTCGCCGCCGGCCGCGGCCACCGGTTGCTCGCCCGGGCCGCGGCGCCTCTGGCGGGCTTTTTCCATCCCGGCCTGGCGCAGTTCGCCTGGAACTCGCGCAACATCGATCCACGCATCTACCGCCAGGTGCTCGCCAACGTGATCGAGGACGTCCCGCCGCGGGTGTTCGCGCAGTTCCTCGACTGGATGCGGCGCGACCGCTTCGCCTCCCTGGACGGGCTCACCGATTACCGGGCGGGCCTGTCGGGAGCGCGGCAGCCGGCGCTGTTCGTGGCGGGGGCGCTCGATCTGCTGGCGCCGCCCGCGGCGGTCCGGGGCGGGTACGAGCTGTGGGCGGGCGAGAAGGAGTACTGGATCGCGGGCCGCGAGGCGGGGTTGTCCGCGGACTACGGGCACTCCGACCTGATCTTCGGGCGCAACGCACCCGAGGAGATCTACCCGCGCATCGTCACCTGGCTCCGGGCGCACAGCGAGCCGGCGCTCCCGGTGCCTCCGCCCGCCTGATCGCCTCCCTTGCGCGCGGGCGCCCGCCGCTGCTGCGTATGGCCCGCGGTGGTCGCACACTACGCGCATGGTCAAGGGACTGTTCGCCGGTCTCGCCGGCCTGGGCGCGGTGATCGCCGCTGTCCAGCTCCAAGGGGACGGCGGACCCGGGTCGGGCGCCACTGCGGGCGCGGCCGATGCGGGCGCCAGCGCGGCTCGGGACCCGGGTGCCGATGCCAACGGCGGCGGGCAGGCGGATGCCGGACTCCGCCGAGCTCCGGCGGCGGCCGCGCGCGCGCCCGACGCGCCACTGCGCTTTCCACGGCCCGGCGACGGAGGGACCGTCTACCTGGGCGACACGCCCGGCCGGCTCCGCGCCGATGCGGGGGCCGATACCGGTCCCGACCGCGGAAGTTCCCAGGCCGATGCGGGTTCGCAGGCCGCCGCGGGCGCGCAGGCCGCCGCGGGCGTGCAGGCCGACGCAGGCGTGCAGGCCGACGGCGGCGCGCGCGCCGACGAGGTGGAACGGCTGCGCGAGCGTGTCGCCAGGCTCGAGCAGGAGCTGGCCCGCTCGCGCTCCGACGCGCAGACGCAAGAGCTCGAGGTGCTGAACCTGCAAGTCGCCGCGCTCCGCCAGCGGCTCGCGCAGGAGCAGGCGCGCCGGCAGGCGGAGGAGCTGGCTGCGCTGGAGGCCAAGGCCCGAGAGCAGGACGCGGTGGCGGCGCTCTCCGCGGCGCAAGAGCAGCTCGCGTTCGGCGACTATCGCGCCCTCGACATTCTCGAGTCCGTGTCGGGCTCCTTGCCCGCTCCGGTGGAGAACGCCCTGCGGAACGCGCGCGTCGCGGTCCGGAACGAAGATCTGGCGGCCGCGCGTTACTGGGTCTCGATCGCCATTGCCGAGGAGCAGCGGCGGCTGCTCACGCGTTGACCATGCGGAAGGAACGGTGGGGGATCCGCCGGTAGTCCGGGGGAGCCGTCTCGCGGGTGATCTCGGTCGCGCGCAAGCCCTCCAACCGCGGCTCGAAGCGCTGGTGGTTGGTCGAGAAGTAGAGCACGCCTCCGGGCAGGAGCGTCGCGAGCGCGCTCTCGATCAGCGCCCGATGGTCACGTTGCACGTCGAATGGCGGGGCGCCCGTTCGGGTCGAGAACGAGGGCGGATCCAGCACGCAGAGCGAGAAGCGGCGACCCGCCCGCGCGAGGAAGTCGCGCGCATCCTCACGCACCAGCTCGTGGCGCTCGCTTGCCAGGCCGTTGAGCTGCAAGTTCTCGCGCGCCCAGGCGAGGTACGCCTCCGAAGTGTCCACCGTCACCGTGCGCCGGGCGCCGCCGGCCGCCGCCGCGCAGGTGAAGGTCCCCGTGTAGCCGAACAGGTTGAGGAGCTCGGCCCCGTCCGCCTCGGCGCGGATGCGCGCGCGGGTGTCGCGGTGATCGGCGAACAGGCCCGTGTCGATGAAGTCGTCCAGGTTCACCGAGAAGCGCAGTCCGCGTTCGCGTACCGCGAGGCGCTGCCCGGCGCGGCCGAGCCGCTCGTAGCGCTGCCCGCGCGCCGGGCGCGTGCGCCGCCGCTTCAGATGGACGCGTCCCGGGGGCACGTCGAGCGCGGCGGCCGCGGCCGTGCCCATCGCTTCCAGCCATCCCGGCGACTCCCGCGTCTGCGCCCGCTCGTACTCCGCCACCACCAGGTGGCCTTCGTACCAGTCGACCGCGGCGCGGATCTCGGGCACGTCCCAGTCGTAGATGCGGAAGGCGCCGACGCCTTCACGCTCGAACGCCCGGTGAAGCCGGCGGAAGTTCTTGCGCACCCTGTTCGCGAGCATCTCGCCCTGGCGCGGGATGTCCATTCGAGGCCGCCTGTATCGCGCAGGTGGGGCGCGGTCCAGTCGCGCTCAGGTCGTCTCGCGATAGAGGATGACGTCGACGTCCGAGATGGCCACCAGCCCGCTGCCTACCATGCGATCGAGATAGGGGAGCGCCTTCTCGATCTTCTCCGCCGAATCGACCGCGACCACGGTGATCGGCTCGTCCGCGGAGCGCCACACCGCGCGGCGGTGGATGCGCCCCGACGCGCCGTAGCCCTCGATGCCGCGATACACGGTGGCGCCAGCCAGATCGAGCTGGTGGAAGCGCTTGACCAGCGCCTCCCAGAGCGGCTCGCCTTCCCAGGTGTCCTTGGCCCCGACGTGCACGCGGAGCATCTTCGCCTTGCCGGTCAGCTTCTGGTGCGTCACCGGGGCCTCCGCGAGGGGCTTGCGCGCCCGCGCCTTGACGACGCGGACCTCGTGCACGGCGATGAGCCCGTTCGTCACCAGCACGTCCAGGTCGGGGAGCACCGCGTCGATGCGCGGCGCCTCGTCGATCGCTTCGATGGTCACCGGCAGGTCGGGCATTGCGTCGGGAGTGAGGTCCTCGTGGAGCTTGCCGGAAGCGCCGAAACCCACCATCCCGCGAGTCGCCGTGGCGCCTGCCAGGCCGCGCCGGTGACAGGTGTCGAGCACTTCCCGCCACAGCGGCCGGCGGCCGTGCCGCTGCGATTCGCTGACGTACACGACCAGGCGGCGTGGATCGCGCACTCACATCCTCCTGCCCAGCCACGCGCCGGCCACGACGGCGCAGAAGCCGAGCACGTTGGACGCGGCCACGTAGGCGACCGCGCCCGCTGCTTGTCCCAGCTCCAGCAGCCGGTGCGTCTCGTAGCCGTAAGTCGAGAAGGTCGTGTAGGCCCCGACGAAGCCCACCGGGAAGAGGTAGCGCCAGCCGGGGCTCAGGTCCGCGCGCTCGGCGGCCGCGGAGAGGAACAGCGCGACGAGGAAGCAGCCCGTGACGTTGATGAACAGCGTCCCATACGGCCAGCCCGTGCCGAAGCGCCGGGAGAACGAGTCGCCGACGAGGAATCGCGCCACCGCGCCGGCTGCGCCGCCGCAGGCGACGAGCAGGATGGCCGTGCCGCGCCCCACGGCGCGGCACACTAGCCGCCGCCGATACGGCGGCGCTAGCTCTTTCAGACAGAGCGCGGACCTCAGGGCATGCGCTCCGGGAGAGACGAGCCGTCAGCCGCGGAGCAGGCCTTCGGCTTCCAGGGTGGCGCGGACCGCCGGGCGGCCGGAGACGCGCTGCAAGTAGGACTTGAGGGCTGGCCAGCGGCCCAGGTCGATGCCGACCAAGTTGCTCCAGTTGAGCACGGTGAAGAGGTACGCGTCCGCCACGGTGAAGCGGTCGCCCATCACGAACTGCCGCCTGTCGAGGTGCCGTGCCACGAAGTCGAGCTTCGGCGTGAGGGCCTCGCGCAGCGCGGGGCGCTGCTCCTCGGACGCCCGGAAGAGCGGACCGTACGACTTGTGCAGCTCGCTCGCGACGTAGTTCAGCCATTCCTGCAGCCGGTAGCGGTCGAGCGAGCCCCAGGGAGGCGCGAGCATCGCGTCGGGCTTGCGGTCGGCGAGGTACTGGACGATGGCGGCGCCCTCGGTGAGCACCTGGCCGTCGTCGAGCTGGAGGGCCGGGACGTACTTCTTCGGATTGATCGCCGTGTAGTCGGCGCCGGTCGCGGTCTTCTGGGCCTTGGTATCGACGGCCTCCAGGTCGAAGGGCAGACCGAGCTCGCGGAGCACGATGTGGGGAGAGAGGGAGCAGGCGCCGGGCTTGAAGTAAAGCTTCACGGGGACCTCCAGGAGCGCGCGCGTCACGCGCGTGAGCGTCCATCATGCACCCGAGCACCGAAGGGCGCGAGCGACGTCCGTTCAGTCCTGGCGCCGCCCGGCCTCGGCGCGGGCGCGGCGCAGGCCCAAGGCGTAGATGCAGGCGAGCACGACGAGGCACACGCAGCCGAGCGCAACGTACCGGTGCACGAGCAGCGAGGCGCTCCAGCCGTACTGATCGCTCAACACGCTCGGGTCGCTGGGACCAACGCCCTCGTTCATCCCGAAGGGGATCCGGTCGGGGTCGGTCCGCGCGCTCCACCACTGCTCGAACGCGTCCGCGAACGCCCCCGCGCCGATGACGAGGAACCCCCAGCGGAGCCAGCCGCGCCGGATGGCTCCTTCCGCCGGAGCATAGAGGCTGGCCATGAGGAGAGTGCCCAGCAAAAGGCAGCCTCCGTCGCCGGCGAACACGATCAGCTCCGTCGCGGCGCGCGTGCCGGGCAGCACGGTGAGGCAGAGCTGCAGCAGGAGCACCCCAGCCGCGCAGACACCGGCCCTCTTCCGGCCGGTCAGCCAGCTCCGGACGATCGCATAGATCAGCGCCGCCGAGAGGAGCGCCGCGAACAACGGCGAGCGCCCCGAGGCGGTGAGCGTACGCCAGGGCCCCGGCACGGCGAGAAAGCCGCACAGCCAGGCCGCCGTCGCGTGCCCCAGCTCGTGGATCCACATGCTGAAGAAGATCCGGACCACGGCGCGCCCGGGTCCGATGGAGACCAGCGCCCACGCGCCGAGCAACGCCACCGGAAGAGCCCAAGTGCGGATGCCGACCTCGAGGGCTGGACCGCCCTCGAGCTCCGGGACGCCCTCCGGCACGGCGGGTCCAGACGGCTCCAGCGCGGCGGCACGCGCGTGTGCCTTGGCGTAGATCACCCCGCACCGCGGGCACTCGACGGCCGCGGCTGGCCGGGGCGCGCCGCAGCGCGGGCAGGTCTCCATGTGCAGACTGTACCGCGGCATACATGTCGGAGCGGGTAGGGGCGGCGGAGGAAATGGACGAGCCCGGCAGGGCGTATCCTGCGGCGTGAGCGCCTCCGGTGTCCGGCGGTCGCTCGCAGGGCTGGACGAATCCGGGGCCGGCCGGCGGTTGAGGAGTTGATGGAACGGGCGGAGCTTCGCCGGCGCATTCTGCACGGGGCGTGGATCGGCGCGCTGGCCACCGCCGCGTGCCTCCTGATCGCGCTCGCGCTCTTGTGGCCTCGATGCCAAGGCGGCGCCTGCCCATCGGTTACGGCGCTGGAGGCCTACCGCCCTCCCCAGGCCAGCGAGGTGCTGGACCGGGACGGCGGCCTGATCGCGCGGCTCGCGCCGGAGCAGCGGATCCTGGTTCCGATCGCCGCCATTCCGCAGCGCGTCACCGGCGCGTTCCTGGCGGTCGAGGACCGCCGCTTCTACCAGCACCGCGGCATCGACTACCACCGCATGCTCGGCGCGCTCTGGCGCGACGTGCGGACGCTCAGCCTGCGCGAGGGGTCGAGCACCATCACCATGCAGCTCGCGCGCAACGTGTTCCCGCAGCAGATCGGACCGGCGCGGACGCTGCGGCGCAAGCTGTGGGAGCTGGTGCTCGCCCGCGAGATCGAGCAGAAGCTCTCCAAGGACCGCATCCTCGAGCTGTACCTGAACCAGATCTACTTGGGGAACGGCCTGTACGGAGTCGAGGCTGCGGCGCGCGGGTACTTCGGCAAGCCGGTGAGCGAGCTGAGCGCGGCGCAGGCGGCCATGCTCGCGGCGTTGCCAAAGGCGCCCACCACGTATGACCCGCGCCGCTACCCGGACGCGGCCCGGCGCCGCCGCGACCTGGTGCTGCGGCTGATGGCCGGAACGGGCGCGATCTCTCCCGAGGAGCTGCGCAAGGCGCTGCGGGACAAGCTGCGGCTCTCGCCCTCGGAGGAGACGGCCGGGGCGCCGTGGTTCGTGGCGGCGGTGCGGCGCGAGCTGCACGATCGGTTCGGCGCCGAGGCGGACACGATGGGGCTGCGCGTGCGCACCGGGCTGGACGCGGGGTTGCAGCGCGCCGGCGAGCGCGAGCTCCTGCGCCAGATCGCCGCCCTGGAGAATCGCCGGAAGAAGGCGTGCAACGACGATCACACCGATTGCCTGGAGGGTCTGTTCGTCGCGCTCGATCCCTTGACCGGAGACGTCCGGGCGCTGGTCGGCGGGCGCGACTACGCCATGTCCGAGTTCGATCGCGCCACCCAGGCGCGCCGGCAGCCGGGGTCGGCGTTCAAACCGATCGTCTGGGCGGCCGCGCTCGACTCCGGCATCCCACTGACGACCCTTCTGGCCCAGGACGGCGGCGACTACCAACCCGCTGACCGCATCACGCTGCCGGTCGGACCGCTCAACCTGCGCGAGGCGCTGCGCGTCTCGTCCAATCGCGCCGCGGTCGCGCTCGGCAACCGGGTGGGCGTGCCGCGCGTCATCGAGCAGGCCCACGCCCTCGGCATCAACACGCCCATCCCGGAATTCCCCTCGACGCTGCTCGGGGCCGGCGAGGTGGCGCCCATCGAGCTGGCGGCGGCGTACGCCGCCTTCGCGAACGGGGGGATGCGCATCACGCCGCGATTCGTCACCGCGGTCGAGGGCCCTTCGGGCAACGTGCTGTGGATCCCCTCGGTGGAGATGAAGACCGCGGTGCAGCCCGGCGTGGCTTATCTGATGATCAGCGTCCTGACCGACGTGGTCGAACGCGGCACCGGCGCCGCCGCCCGCGCGGAAGGGCCCCCCGGGGTGCCGCTCGCCGGAAAGACGGGCACCACCAACGACGCGCAGGACGTCTGGTTCGTGGGCGGCACGCCGGAGCTCTCGGGCGTCGTATGGCTGGGCTACGACCGTCCGCGCTCGCTCGGGCCGTCGGCTTCGGGAGGGCGTCTCGCGGCCCCGGTGTTCGGGCGCATCCTGCGCGAGTACTACCGCAAGCGCCCTGCGCCGGCCCCGTGGGCGCGGCCACCGGACCTCGAGGAGCGCGACGTCGACGTGTCCTCGGGCGGGCTGGCCATCGCCGGGTGTCCCGATGGCCGCGTCGCGCGCGAGCTGTTCCTGCCCGGCACCGCCCCCGCGGACTGCACCGAGCACCACGGCGGGGTGATCGGGTTCTTCGACCGGGTGAGCCGCTGGATGTCGTCGCACTGACGCGAGATCCGGCGACGACCGTGCAACAATCCGAAACACGCCGATCGCCCCGAGGCGCTTGACCGGCGAGCTGGCGGGGACTAGTTGCAACTCGCAAATGTTGTATTCGCAAGAATACGTTGGCTTGCTGATCGCGGCCGCGCGCAGATCCTTGCGGCGGGCCGTGCGGGAACGCGTCGCTCCGCTGCGCCTCAAACCCCCGCAGTTCTGGACCCTGCTCGCCGTCGCGGAGATGTCCGGCTCGTCACTGGGAGAGCTCGCGCGCCGCCAGCGCATCGACCCTCCGGCCGCCTCGCGGGTCGTCGCCGCCCTGGTGCGGCGCGGTCTGGTGCGATTCGAGCCGGATCCGGGCGACCGCCGCCGCTCGCGCCTGAGCCTCACGCGAAGCGGGTCGGAGCTGGTCCGCAAGCTGCGCCCGATCGCGGGCGACCTTCGCGCGCGGGTGGTCTCGGGCATGGACGCGGCCGAGGAGGCGGCGCTGCGCGCCTCGCTGCGCAAGGTGATCCGGAACCTCGAAGGGGCGCCGGTGGCCCGATTGCAAGCGTTCGACCGCGCGCGGCCTGCTGCTCGAGCTGCCGGCGCGAGAGAGAGGCGACGATGAGGCGGTGGATCCTTGCGGCGCTCGGCGTCGTCCTCGTCGCGGCGACGATCTGGTTCGTGCGCCGGTCCGGCCGGCAGCAGGGTCCGTCCGCCGGTGCGGCCCAGGCGCAGCAGCGCCCGGTCCCGGTGGTGACCGCGCCGGCGCAGCAGCGGGACCTGCCCATCTACCTCGATGGCCTCGGAACGGTCGTCGCCGCCAAGACCATCACCGTGCGGCCCCAGGTGGACGGCCGGCTGGAGTCGGTGATCTTCCGCGAAGGACAGGTGGTCCGCCGCGGAGACGCGCTCGCGCAGATCGATCCGCGGCCCTTCCAGGTGCAGCTCGAGCAGGCAAAGGGAGCGCTGACGCGCGACGCCGCGCAGCTCCGTACCGCGCGGCTGGCGCTCGCGCGCAACCGGGAGCTCCGCCGCGAGAAGCTGGTCTCGCAGCAGGACGTGGACAACCAGGAGGCCGCGGTCGGCCAGTTCGAGGGCGCCGTGCGCATCGACCAGGCGCAGATCGACAACGCCCGGCTCAACCTCGAGTACGCGCGCATCACCTCGCCCATCGACGGCGTCAGCGGCGTGAGGCTGGTGGACCCCGGCAACCTGGTGCGCGCCAGCGATACGACCGGCATCGTGGTCATCACCCAGCTCGATCCCGTCGCGGTGCTCTTCACGCTCCCGCAGGACTACCTGCCGCAAGTGGTGCAGCAGATGGAGCTGGGCACCTTGACCGTGGAGGCCTTCAGCCGCGACGGCAACACCAAGCTCGGCAGCGGCGAGCTGCTCGTCATCGACAACCAGATCAACCAGAACACCGCGACCATGCGGCTGAAGGCCACCTTCGCCAATCCCCAGCGGGCCCTGTGGCCCAACCAGTTCGTCAAGGCGCGGCTCCTGCTGACCGTCCGCAAGGGAGCCATCGTGGTGCCCACCACCGCGGTGCAGCGCGGGCCGGAGGGGACCTTCGCGTACGTCGTCGGACCGGACCAGACGGTCCAGCCACGCCCGATCGAGGTGGAGCTGACCCAGGGAGACGTGGCGGCCATCGCCCGCGGCTTGTCGGCGGGCGAGGTGGTGGTCGCGGACGGCGCCGCCGCGCTCCGGCCGGGCGCGAAGGTCGCGCCGCGCCCGGCGACGCCTCGCCCGGCGCAGCCCAGCGGCCGCGCCATCGGAGCAGACCGGTGAGCATCTCCGAGCCGTTCGTCCGGCGGCCGGTCGCCACCTCGTTGCTCACCGCGGGCCTGCTGCTCGCCGGCTTCATCGGCTACAAACAGCTTCCGGTCGCCGCCCTCCCCCAGGTGGATTACCCGACCGTCCTGGTCTCCACCCTGCTGCCCGGCGCGAGCGCCGAGACGATGGCGTCGGCGGTGACCACGCCGCTCGAGCGGCAGTTCGGGCAGATGCCGGGCCTCTCGCAGATGACCTCGGTGTCCGGATTCGGCAGCTCGCAGATCACCCTGCAGTTCGAGCTGTCGCGCAGCATCGACGCCGCCGAGCAGGATGTGCAGGCGGCGATCAACGCTGCCTCGAACTTGCTGCCGCGCACGCTGCCGGCGCCCCCCACCTACAGCAAGAGCAACCCGGCGGACACTCCCGTCCTCACGCTGGCGGTCAGCTCGGAGAGCATGCCGATCTCGCAGGTGGCCGACGCCGCCGATTCCATCCTGGCGCAGAAGATCTCGCAGGTGTCGGGAGTGGGGCTGGTCACCATCGGCGGCGGGCAGAAGCCCGCGGTCAGGGTCCAGGCGGATCCGTCCGCGCTGGCGGGAACCGGCCTGACCCTCGAGGACGTGCGCCTGGCGCTGGTCGCGGCGAACGTCAACCAGCCGAAGGGGAACCTGGATGGCCCGCGCCAGGACTTCGCTCTGGCCACCAACGACCAGCTCTCCGACGCCGGGTCGTTCCGGCCGCTGATCGTCGCCTACCGGAACGGCGCCCCCATCCGGCTCCGGGAGGTGGCGCAGGTGGTGGACGACGTCGAGAACGCGCAGCTCGCGGGGTGGGCGAACGGCAAGCGCGCGATCATCGTCAACGTCCAGCGCCAGCCCGGCGCGAACGTGATCCAGGTCGCCGACCGGGTGAAGAGCCTGCTCCCGCAGCTCCAGGCCAGCCTGCCGCAAGGCCTCGACGTGACCACGCTCAGCGACCGCACCGAGACGGTCCGCGCCTCGGTGGACGACGTGCAGTTCACGCTCATCCTGACCGTGCTGCTGGTGGTGGCGGTGATCTACGTCTTCCTGCGCTCGGTGCGGGCCACGATCATCCCGGGCATCGCGGTGCCGCTCTCGCTCATCGGCACCTTCGCGGTGATGTACCTGTGCGGGTACAGCCTCAACAACCTCTCCCTGATGGCGCTCACCATCTCGACCGGGTTCGTGGTCGACGACGCCATCGTGATGATCGAGAACATCGCCCGGTTCATCGAGCACGGCGACCGGCCCTTCGAGGCGGCCCTGAAGGGTTCCAAGCAGATCGGATTCACCATCGTCTCGCTCACGGTCTCCCTGGTGGCGGTGTTGATCCCGCTCTTGTTCATGGGCGGGATCATCGGGCGGCTCTTCCGCGAGTTCGCGGTCACGCTGGCCATCGCCATCTGCGTCTCGGCGGTGCTCTCGCTGACGCTGACCGCGATGATGTGCGCGCACCTGCTCAAGCCCCGCGCCGAGGAGCGGGAAGGCCGGCTGGCCCGCACCTTCGAGAGGGGCTTCGCCGGGATGCTGGGCGTCTACGAGCGCAGCCTGAGATGGGTCCTCACGCACCAGCCCGAGACGCTCCTGGTCACCGTCGGGACAGTGCTCCTCACCGCGCTGCTCGCGGTGGTCATCCCCAAGGGTTTCTTTCCCTTGCAGGACACCGGCCTGATCGTGGGCGTCTCGGTCGCGCAGCCGGACGCGTCGTTCACCCGGATGACGAACCTCCAACGCGCCATCGACGAGGTGATCCTGTCGGACCCGGACGTCGCCTCGATCGCCTCGTCCATCGGCGCCGACGGCGTCAACCCCACCAGCAACAGCGGCCGCGTCTCCATCACCCTCAAGCCGCGCTCGCAGCGGAACGCCGACGTGAGCGAGATCATCGCCCGCCTGCAGCCCAGGCTGGCCGGGGTGCCGGGCATCACCCTCTACCTGCAGCCGGTGCAGGACCTGACCATCGAGACTCGCACCAGCCGCACCCAGTTCCAGTACACGCTGGAGGACGCCGACCCCGGCGAGCTCCAGGAATGGGCCCCGCGCATGCTGGAGAAGATGCGCCAGCTTCCGCAGCTCGCCGACGTGGCCAGCGACGAGGAGTCGGACGGGCTGCAACTCAAGATCAACATCGACCGGGACACCGCCTCGCGGCTGGGGGTCTCTCCGCAGGCGGTCGACGACACGCTCTACGACGCGTACGGGCAGCGGCAGATCACCACCATCTTCACCCAGCTCAACCAGTACCGGGTCATCCTGGAGCTGGAGCCGGAACAGGCCCAGCACCCCGAGTCGCTCGACCGGCTCTACGTGCGCACGCAGAGCGGCGAGCAGGTGCCCTTCTCCGCGTTCGCGCAGGCGGCGGAGACGCTCGCGCCGCTGGCCATCAACCACCAGGGCCAGTTCCCGGCAGTGACCATCTCCTTCAACCTGGCGAAGGGCTCCGCGCTGGGAGAAGCGGTGGACGCGATCAACGCGCTCCGGGCCGAGCTGGGCCTGCCGCCCGGCGTCCGCTCCGAGTTCGCCGGGACCGCCCAGGCCTTCCGGGAGTCGCTCGCCAGCGAGCCCGCGCTGATCGTGGCCGCGCTCTTGACCGTCTACATCGTGCTGGGAGTGCTCTACGAGAGCTACATCCATCCGGTCACCATCCTGTCGACGCTGCCGTCCGCGGGCGTGGGAGCTCTGCTCGCCCTGATGATCTGCCGGACCGAGTTCAGCGTCATCGCGCTCATCGGGATCATCCTGCTCATCGGCATCGTGAAGAAGAACGCGATCATGATGATCGACTTCGCGCTGGAGGCCGAGCGCGATCAGGGCCTCTCGCCCATCGAGGCCATCACCCAGGCGTGCCTGCTGCGGTTCCGGCCGATCATGATGACGACCATGGCGGCGCTCCTGGGCGGCCTGCCCCTCGCCCTGGGGCAGGGCACCGGCTCGGAGCTGCGCCGTCCGCTCGGCATCAGCATCGTGGGCGGCCTGCTCGTCTCGCAGGTGCTCACGCTGTACACCACGCCGGTCATCTACCTCTACATGGGCCGTCTCGGGCGCCTGCTGCGCGGGCGGAAGAGGGCGGAACCCGAGCCGCAGCTCTCGCCATGAACGTCTCCGCGCCGTTCATCCAGCGGCCCGTCGCCACCTCGCTGCTCGCGGCGGCGGTCCTGCTCGCCGGCGCGGCCGCGTACACGCAGCTCCCGGTGGCGCCCCTCCCGCGCGTCGACTTCCCCACCATCTCGGTGAACGCGGCGCTGCCGGGAGCGAGCCCGGAGACGATGGCTTCCACGGTGGCCGCGCCGCTGGAGCGCCGGTTCGGGCGCATCGCCGGGCTGCGCGAGGTCACGTCCGTCAGCTACCTCGGCTCCACCAGCATCACCCTGCAGTTCGAGCTGGACCGCGACGTGGACGCCGCCGCGCGCGACGTGCAGGCCGCCATCAACGCGGCCGGCGGCGATCTACCGGCGAACCTTCCCACCCGCCCGAACTACCGCAAGGTGAACCCCGCCGACGCGCCCATCCTCATCCTCTCGCTGACCTCGGCCACCGTCCCGCTCGGGCAGGTGTTCGACCAGGCGAACACGGTGCTGGCGCAGAAGATCTCCCAGGTGCCCGGGGTGGGGCAGGTCTTCGTCGGCGGCGGCCAGCAGCCCGCGGTCCGGGTGCAGGCCGACCCGCAGGCGCTCGCGGGGCTGTCGCTGTCGCTGGAAGACGTGCGCACGGCGCTGGTCAATTCCACCGTGAACCAGGCCAAGGGCGCAGTGAGCGGCTCGGCGCAGATGCGTACGCTGGCCGCCAACGACCAGCTGCTCAAGGCGAAGGACTTCGCGCCGCTGGTGATCGCCTACCGGAACGGGGCGCCGGTGCGACTCGTAGACGTCGCGCGGGTGATCGACAGCGTGGAGAACGAGCGCGTCGCCGCCTGGGCCGACTCGCAGCGCGCCGTGCTGATCATCATCCGCCGGCAGCCCGGGGCGAACATCATCGACGTCATCGAGCGGGTGAAGGCGTTGCTCCCGCAGCTCTCGGGCTCCATCTCGCCGGCCATCGACGTCCAGGTCGCCCAGGACCGCAGCCAGACCATCCGGGCCTCGGTGGCCGACGTGCAGTTCACCCTGGTGATCAGCGTGTGCCTGGTGGTGCTGGTGGTCTTCGCCTTCCTCCGCAGCGTCCGGGCGACCATCGTCCCCAGCGTGGCGGTGCCGCTCTCGCTCGTGGGCACCTTCGGCGCCATGTACCTGCTCTCGTATAGCCTGGACAACCTCTCGCTGATGGCGCTGACCATCGCGACAGGTTTCGTGGTGGATGACGCCATCGTCGTCACCGAGAACATCGCCCGGTACGTCGAGCAGGGGATGCCGCCGCGCGAGGCTGCGCTCAAGGGGGCCAAGCAGATCGGCTTCACCATCATCTCCATCACCTTCTCGCTGCTCGCGGTGTTCATCCCCATCCTCCTGATGGGCGGCATCGTCGGACGCCTCTTCCGCGAGTTCGCGGTGACGCTTTCGGTGGCCATCGCGATCAGCGCCGTCGTGTCGCTCACCCTGACGCCGTCGATGGCCTCGCGGCTCCTCCAGCTGCGGCAGGGCGACGAGCAGGGACGTATCGCGCGCGCGGCGCAGCGCGCCTTCGAGCGCCTGCTGCGAGGCTACGACCGTTCCTTGCAATGGGTCCTCGACCACCACCGGCTCATGCTCGCGGTCACCCTGGTGACCCTCGGCCTCTCGGTCTGGCTGTACGCGGTGATCCCCAAGGGCCTCTTCCCGCAGCAGGACACCGGCGCGCTGTCCGGCTTCTCGGAGGCGCCGCAGGACGTCTCCTTCGCGACCATGAAGCAGCGGCAGGAGGCAGTGAACGCCGTCGTCCTCTCGGACCGGGCCGTGGACCACATGGTGTCCTTCATCGGGGGGAACGGCCCGCTGAACAACGGCTTCATGTTCGTGCAGCTGAAGCCGCCCGGGCAGCGCAAGCGGAGCGCGGACCAGGTCATCGCGGATTTGCGTCCCAAGCTCGCGCGCGTGGAGGGAGTCAACCTTTATCTACAATCGGTGCAGGACGTGCGCATCGGCGGCCGCGCCTCGCGCACGCAATACCAGTACACGTTGCAGGACCTGAACCTGGAGGAGCTGCTCCAGTGGTCGCCGCGCGTCCTCGAGAAGCTGCGCACGCTGCCCCAGCTGCGCGACGTGAACACCGATCAGCAGACCGCGGGGCTGCAGCTCTTCGTGGAGATCGATCGGGATACCGCTTCGCGGATGGGCATCTCGCCCTCGGTGGTCGACTCCACGTTGTATGACGCGTTCGGCCAGCGGCAGGTGACCACCCTGTACACCCAGGTGAACCAGTACCGCGTGGTGCTGGAGGTGAAGCCGGAGCTGGCCGCCTACCCCGACTCGCTGCACGGGATCTACGTGCGCGGCCAGGACCCGCAGCCCGTGCCGCTCACCGCGTTCGCGCGCTTCGAGCCCCGCGCCACCTCGCTGTCGGTGAACCACCAGGGTCAGTTCCCGGCGGTGACCTTGTCGTTCAACCTGGCCCCGGACGTAGCGCTCGGGCAGGCGGTGAGCGCGATCCACCGCGCCGAGCAGGAGATCCGGATGCCGCCCGGGCTGCAGGCGAGCTTCCAGGGCACGGCGCAGGCATTCCAGGACTCGCTGGCGAGCGAGCCGCTCCTGGTGCTCACCGCGCTGCTCGCCGTCTACATCGTGCTGGGGGTGCTGTACGAGAGCCTCATCCACCCGGTGACCATCCTCTCCACGCTGCCCTCCGCGGGAGTCGGGGCGCTGCTCGCGTTGATGCTCTTCAAGACGGAGCTGAGCATCATCGCGCTCATCGGGATCATCCTGCTCATCGGCATCGTGAAGAAGAACGCGATCATGATGATCGACTTCGCCATCGAGGCCGAGCGCGACCAGGGGCTCGGAACGCGCGACGCGATCTACCAGGCGTGCCTGTTGCGCTTCCGCCCCATCCTCATGACCACCCTGGCGGCGATGCTCGGCGGACTGCCGCTCGCGCTCGGGCATGGCGTGGGCAGCGAGCTGCGGCGGCCGCTCGGCATCGCCATCGTCGGCGGGCTGCTCGTCTCGCAGCTCCTGACGCTCTTCACCACGCCGGTCGTGTACCTGGCCCTGGATCGCCTCGCGCACCGGCGGCGGCAGAAGGCCGGGGTCGCGCCCGCCGTCCCGGCGTAGCCGCGCTCGACCAGGCCCAGGGCATCCGATCGCCAGCCGCACGGGCGCTCTCACGCCCGGTGCCCGTTGCCCGCGCCGGCGAGTCGTCCAGTAGCCGACAGGTGAGCGTACCGACACACCGAGGCGAAAACCGTTGCGGCGGGTAGGGGTGATTCTGTATTCGGTCCCATTCCGATGGTACGAGGAATCACGCGCAGCGGAGGCCCGGTGACCGACTCGACAGCGTTGCTTGCGCCGTTCGGCGACGCCCAGCTCGCGATCGACGGCATCCGCGACTACGCCATCTTTCTCCTGGACCGCGAAGGCAAGGTGATCTCCTGGAACGAGGGCGCGCGGGCGATCAAGGGCTACTCGGCAGCGGAGATCGTGGGCCAGAGCTCCGCCCGATTCTACACCCGCGAGGACATGCTGGCGGGCAGGCACGCGCAGCTGCTCGCCCGCGCCGCCCAGGAGGGCCGCGTCGAGGACGAGGGGTGGCGCGTCCGCAAGGACGGCGTGCGCTTCTGGGCCGACGTGGTGATCACCGCGGTCCGCGGGGCAGACGGCGCGCTGCACGGGTTCGTGAAGATCACGCGCGATCTCACCGAGCGCAAGCGGGCGGAGGAAGCGCTCCGGCAAAGCGAAGAGCGGATGCGGCTGATGATCGACAGCGTGGAGGAATATGCGATCTTCATGCTGGATCCCGGCGGGCGGGTCGCCAGCTGGAACTCGGGCGCCGAGCGCCTGAAGGGGTACACCGTCCGCGAGATCGTCGGCGAGAGCTTCGCCAGGTTCTATCCCGAGCAGGAGGTCCGCGCCGGCAAGCCGGCAAAGGAGCTGGAGATCGCCGAGCGGGAGGGGCGCTTCGAGGAGGAGGGCTGGCGGGTGCGGAAGGACGGGTCCCGCTTCTGGGCTAGCGTGGTCCTGAGCGCGGTCCGGGACGAGCGCGGGACCTTGGTCGGCTTCACCAAGGTCACGCGCGACATGTCCGACCGCAAGCGGGCCGAGGAGGCGATGATCGAGCGGGCGCGGCAGCAGGGCGCGGTGGCGCAACTCGGCGTCTTCGCCGTGGAGCAGCCGGACTTCGAGGCCGTCATCCGGCGCGCGATCGACACCGTGCGAGACACGCTCGGGACCGAGCTGGTCCACGTGCACGAGCTGACGCACGAGGGGAGCTCGCTGATGCTCCGGGCCGGCTGCGGCATCGATCCCGCCGGGGTCGGACGCCTGGCGATGGTGGTCGACCCGGAATCGCCGCTGCTCGGCCCGGAGCCCGAGCACCTCGACCCGCAGCGGTTCCGGCTGGACGGCTTCCTCGACGAGCGAGCCTTTCCGAGCGGGATCACGGCCATCATCGGCCCGCCCGCCCGCCCGCGCGGGGCCTACGGCCTGCTCGGGGCCCACAGCGCCGGCCCGCGCGCGTTCACCAGCAACGACGTGAACTTCCTCCGGTCCGTCGCCAACGTCATCGCCGCGGCCATCGAGCGCCGCCAGATGGAAGAGCAGGTCCGGTTGGCCGAACGAAGGACGCAGGAGGAACGCGTCCGCACCGCACAGGTCCAGGAGGCGCTCCGCGAGCGGGACGAGTTCATCTCGGTAGCCGCGCACGAGCTGCGCACGCCGCTCACCGCGCTGCAGCTGAAGCTCCAGGGCCTCGAGCGCGGGTTGAACGCGGGAGCGCCGGAGAAGAGCGCGCTGACCAACGTCGGCGGCCGGGTGCACGGCGCGCTCCGGCAGACGGAGCGGCTCACGCTGCTCGTCGAGCGGCTCCTCGACGTGTCACGCATCGCCGGCGGACGGCTGGAGCTGGCTCCGGAGCGTTTCGACCTGGCGGAGCTGGTGCGCCAGGTGGCGGAGGACTTCCGCGACCCCGCCGCCGAAGCCGGCACGGAGCTGCGCCTCCACGGCCCGGAGCGGCTGGAAGGTTGCTGGGACCGGCTGCGCATGGAGCAAGTGCTGGTCAACCTGCTCTCCAACGCGGTGAAGTACGGCGCGGGCCGGCCCGTCTCGGTGCGGCTCGAGTCGGCCGGCGAACGGATCCGGATCTCGGTGGCGGACGAGGGCATCGGCATCGCCGCGGAGGACCTGGGACGCATCTTCACCCGCTTCGAGCGCGCCGCGCCGGTGCGCAACTACGGAGGCCTGGGGCTGGGGCTGTACATCAGCAGGCACATCGTGGACGCGCACGGCGGACACATCGAGGTCTCCAGCCAGCCCGGGCAAGGATCCACCTTCGTCATCGACCTGCCCGTGGTCGCTGCGCTGGCCATTCCTCCGGGACAGCACCCGAGGCAGGCGAGGGCATGAGCGAGGCGGGCTGTAACCGGACGGTCCTGGTGGTGGAAGACGATCCCGACGTTCGCGAGGCGATCGCCGAGGTGCTGGCCGACAGCCGATACGTGACCCTGCACGCCGCCAACGGCGCCGAGGCCTTGCAGCGGCTGCGCGCCGCCTCGGTCAGGCCTTGCCTGATCCTGCTGGACATGATGATGCCCACCATGGACGGCTGGCAGTTCCGCGTCGAGCAGCAGCGCGACCCGGCGGTGAAGGACATCCCGGTCGTGGTCCTGAGCGCGCACGCGGACGTCGGCGAGACGGCGGCGAAGATGGCGGCCGCCGAATACCTCAGCAAGCCGGTAGCGCTCGAGAGATTGCTCCACGTGGTGGAACGGTTCTGCGCGATCAGCGAGGAATAGTCGCCGCCGATCGGGCGGCGCCACGCCTTCAAGGCGCGGACTTCGTGGGATGCGCTCGAGCGGAGGAGGCGGGATGAAACCGACGTCAACTCTCGGGGCTCACCTCCGGCGCTCGGCGAGGCGCGCCGCGGCGATGCTGCTGCTCGGCGTCTGCTGGTCGTGCGCGCACACCTCGATCCGCCAGGTCGGAGACTGCGACCGGGTCCCCGCGGAGCAGCGCATCGCCTGCGCGGCGTGCACGCTGAAGAACGAGGCCAAGGGCTGGATCGGAGATTACGAGTACAGGCCCGACAACGACCCCGACGCTCGGTGCGTGCGGGTGAACTGACGCCGGGGCAGCCCTAACGCGGCGCCACGCCGAGCTCCGCGTACAGCTCGGCCGGCCGGTACAGGACGCCGTCCTTCATCACCAGCGCGGTGTTCCGCACGGCCGAGATCTCCCGCGCGGGGTCGCCGTCGACGAGGACCAGGTCGGCGAGCTTGCCCGGCTCGATCGACCCCAGCTCGGAGTCCATGCGCATGATGCGCGCCGCGCCGTGCGTGGCGAGCTGCAGCACCTGGGGCGGTGGGATCCCCGCCTGCGCGTCCAGCTCCAGCTCGCGGTGGAGCGAGAAGCCGGCGAGCGCATCGGTGCCGGCCTCGATCGGCACTCCGGCCGCCCAGAGCTCGCGCACGAGCGCCAGCGCCTTGTCCCAGGACTTCCGGTAGCGCTCGTCCATGCCGGGCGGGACGGGCATGCTGCCCGCCAGGAACCCGCGCCGCACCTGCACCGGCAGCCGATCGGCCACCTTCGCCACCCCGACTGCCATCGTGCCGGGGCGGTCGAGGAACAGGGACTCGAACGCGCCCAGCGTCAGGTCCAGCGCCGTGCGGCGCTCCACCAGCAGCGCGATGAACGCGCGCACCTCCGGCGAGGAGAGGTCGAGGTCGGCCGCCCGCCGCGCCGGCTCCAGGAAGCGCGCGGGCGTGCGCGTCTCCGTCACGTCCGGCATGAAGTTCAGCAGGAGGAAATTGATGTGCTGGATCTCGTCGTAGCCCAGCTTGACGCACTCGGTCGCGGTGAGGTTCGCGGGGATGTGGCCGCTCACCCGCAAGCCCTTGGCGTGCGCCTCCTCCGCGATGGGCCCGACCAGCTCGGGCTTGATGGAGCTGTAGAGCTTGATCTGGACGTAGCCCAGGCCGGCGTACTTGTCGACCCAGGCGCGCCCTTCTTCCGGGGTGGAGACGAGCACCTTGGTCGGTCCCTGGTACGGTCCAGGGCCGTCCATGAAACCGGCCATCACGATTCGGGTCCCCAGCTCGGTCCCGTCCTCGATGCGCTTCTTGCGGGCGCGCAGGTCGTCGATGTCATTGGCGAGATCGCGCACGGTGGTCACGCCGGCGGCCAGGTTCAGCAGGCCGTCGTTTCCGCCCACGTGCGCGTGCATGTCCCAGAGGCCGGGCAGGAGCGTCTTGCCGCGCGCGTCGATCACCTCGGCGCCCGCTGGAGGCTCGCTCGCCGGGCCCACCGACCGGATGCGGTTCCCTTCCACGGTGACGTCCTGGTGGGCCACCATCCTCGCTGCCCGCGCGTCGAACACGTTGGCGTCGTGGAAGACGACCGCGCCGCGCGGCCGGTGCGCGAGCCGCCGCGCCTGCTCGCGCGCCCGCTGCTGCTCCGCTTCCTGCTGGGCCTTCACCAGCGCGGGCATCGCGCCTTCCCAGCCCTCGCGGACGATGGCCTGCCAGACGCCCCCGGCGGCGAACAGCTCGCGCTTCTGGTCGAGCCAGAGATAGCTGGGCGAGAAGTCGACGCCGGTGATCGCGTACAGGGTCAGCCGCCGCGCTTTTCCTCCGCTCCGGACCGTGTGGTCCAGCACCCGTTCGATCCGCGCCTCGCCGTCGGGGAGGAGGGCCAGCTTTCCGCCGTTCCGGAGCAGGGCTCGCGCGAGCAGCGCGCCGTCCGCCGGCGGCCCGAACATCGAGACGTAGAATGCCGGTCCGGCGGGCTGCCGGGTGCCCTGCTCGGCCTTGCTCTTCCACGAGGCGACGCCGTCCGCGAGCGAGAACCGTTCGCTGACCGCGTCCTTCATGTAGTCGTTGCCGTCGGTCTCCTCGGAGACGGGCAACCCGTCGCGCAGGGTCAGCGTGGTGTACGTCTTCGGGCCGCGGCCGCGGTCGTTGTACTGGAAGAACGCGCGCAGCTTTCCTCCAGGAGATCCCCACAGCGCCTGCTGGCCCGCGGGGGCGCCCATGATCAGCACCGTGTACCGGGTGGCGTTGGCCGGGACGTCGGAAGGAAGCGCGGGCAGGTTCGACGGAGCGGCGAGGAGCAGGGAGAGGATGGACGCGATCAAGATGGATCACCTCGGGCGGTCACTGCGGAAGCTGCAGGCGGCTGCGGAACTCCGCACCGCGCGACATGCTAAGCCGATCTGGCTGCGCCAGGTGAGCGCGGTCATCTCCCCGAGGTCCAGGCCGCGGGCCAGAGCGCGGGCCGCAGCTCCGAGCCGAAGCGCTTGCGGTAACGGGCCTTCAGCTCCTCGAGGGCGGCGGTTTCCCCCAGGCTCTCGTCCACCGCGGCCAGGCTGACCCAGGGATCGTACGTCGCATCGTCCAGCTCGAGCGCGCGCGTCAGGTGGGCCTGCGCGTCGCGGAAGCGACGCTCCGTCCCCGCGATGAGCCCGAGGAAGTACCGGGGAAAGAACGCTTCCGGCGCGGCGCGCGCGGCGGACTCGCAGACGGCTTTCGCCGCGGCGAACGCGCGGGCGCGGCCGTGCAAGAGGCAGTGGACCACCTCTGCGCCGGGCGTCCCGGGGAACTTCGCCGCGAGGCCCTTCGCGGCCGCCCGCGCGCGGTCGATCCGTCCGTACCGGACGTCGCTCTGCGCATCCAGAACGGCCTGGACGTAGTCGTGCTCGCGCTCGGGAGCGACCGGCGCGTCGCGCGGCAACGCGGCCACCCGCCGCAAGCGCGAGCACTCCGCGGCGATCTCCTTCGCGCCAGGCTGGCCGCGAGCGCGGGCAGCGGTCCTCTCGGCGGCCGAGCAGATCTCGGCGCGTCCAAAGCCCTGGGCGAGCGCGAGCCAGAGCTCGGGCGGCGCCGTCGACTCGCGCAGCGCGGACTCCGCGCGCCCCAGCGCGATCACCGCACCGGCCCGGTCCTGGCGGTCGAGCAGCACGCCCGCGAGCACCAGCCGGATCTCGATGGGCACGTCCGGGAGGCGCGCGGCGCCCTGGCAGGCAGCGAGCGTGCCGGCGGATCTGGGTTCGCGCGCCTGCCCCAGCGAGCAGGAGAAGGCCTGCACCCGGGCATCTTGCGGGTACCGCCGCGCGAGGGGCGCGAGAAGCGCCGCCGCGCCGGCCAGGTCGCGGGCCCGCGCCTTGCGCGCGGCGTCTTCCAGCCGCTGCGCATCGGCGGCAGACACTCCTCCGGCCCCGGCGGCCGCGGGCGGAGGCTGGGCGGGCGGTTCCGCGGACCGGGCCGTCTCCCGAGGCGCGCCGCCCTCCGGCCCCGCAGCGAAGTGGCCGCTTCCGAAGAACCGTTCGCCATATCTCAGGGCTTCCGCCCGCGTCGCCTCGTCCCAGACGGTGGCCGAGGTACGGACCTCGTCACGGTACGCGGCCGCCCATCTGGAAAGCCCCGCTTCGTCGCGCGAGCCTCGTTGCTCCAGCGCGATCTGCAGCAGGCGGACGATTCCCGGGGAGAAGCCCGATTGCGAGGGCTCGTACAGCGGCGAGAGGAGCGATCCGGGCGTGTGCTCGTGGAACGCCCCCAGCGTATGGGCCCACTCGTGGAGCAGCACGGCCGTTTCCTTGTGGAGCCGGCGCTCGCGGAGCAGGGCTTCGCGCTCCTCCGGCGGCAGCTGGTCCAGCAAGGACTCCAGGGCGCGCGTCTCCTCCAGCGAGAACATCCCGCGCAGCACGAGGTGCCGGCCGAACACCGCGCCCATCCCCAGCTGCTCGTGGGCGGCGGAAGCGAACGCCAGGGCAGGCGCGAAGCCGATCACCCAATCGACGTCCGCGCCCCGGTCCGCGGCGGCCAGATCGCCCAGCGCCTTGTCGAGCCCCTCGAACCGATCCGCGCGCTTCCAGGTGCGGATCGATTCCACCTCCAGCCGGACGCCGAGCTCCGCCTCGACGGCGCCGTTGGCGCGGTCGATCTGCGCCCGGATCCGATCGCTCCAGCGCGGCGTCTGGGCCTGGTACTCGGGGTCGGCGTACACGCGCACGCGCAGCGAGCGAACCGGACCGGCCGCCCGGGACTGGGCGCCGATCGGCGCGGGGCGCAGGCTTTGCGCGTAATCGCGCTGCCGGTCACGGGGCGATTTCCAGCATGCCGCGGCGATCGCCGCACAGGCGAGCAAGCGCTTTCCCCCCAGGGCAGCCACGCCCCAATCAAACCAGAGGCGCCCCCGGATCTCCAAGGGGCATGCTACCGTCCACCGCGTGGCGCTGTTCTCCCGCCGGCTGCCGCACGTGATCACGCGCGCCGACCTGGCGCGCGCGCTCGCGCCCACCTACGCCAAGGCGGCCCAGGTGGATGCCGAAGAGGCCGAGGACCGGTTGCTGCGCGCCTTCGCCAACCAGCGCGTCCTCGACGAGGTGTACGGCGGGCTGTCCGCGGCGCTGGCGGAAGCGAAGGGTGCGCGGACGACCGACGATGAGCTGGTCGACAAGCTTTCGACCGGGGTCCAGGCGCGCCGCGGCCGGGTACGCGCGGCCGAGCTGACTCCCGGGGTCTCGGCGGTCCTGGTCCTCGTCAACGTGGAGCTGGGAGAGGCGCCGGAGACGATGCGCCAGACGCTGCAGGGCGGGAAGGGGAAGGCGTTGCTCCAGGAAGGGCTGAAGGCGCTCGGCGCACATCTGTTGAAGGAGCTGATCCGCTAGAGAGCGAATCGGACGCACTGGGAGAGCGCAGTGCCGCCCCATCGGCGGCGATCTGGAACAGGAGGACCGACATGACCGGGCGCTTCCGCAACCTCGCTTTCGATCGCGAAGGACCGATCGCCTGGATCACCATGGATCGGCCCGAGCGGCGCAACGCGCTGTCGCTCGAGCACCTGGGCGAGCTGCTCGAATGCCTCCGTGCCATTGGCGGGGATCGCGAGCTGCGTGTCGCCGTGGTGCGCGCCAGCGGCCCGGCGTTCAGCGCCGGCCACGACCTGAGCGAGATGATCGGCCGCGACGAGGCGTTCTACCGGAACCTCTTCGCCGCTTGCGCGGAGGTGATGGAGACCATCCAGGGTATCCCCCAGCCCGTGATCGCCGAGGTGCAGGGGATCGCGACCGCGGCCGGATGCCAGTTGGTCGCCTCCTGCGATCTGGCCGTCGCGGCGGCGGAGGCGCGCTTCGCCACGCCCGGAGTGAAGATCGGCCTGTTCTGCACCACGCCGATGGTCGCGCTCACCCGCGCCATCGGTCCCAAGAAGGCGATGGAGATGCTGCTCACCGGCGAACCGATCACCGCGGCCGAGGCGCTCGCCGCGGGGCTCCTGAATCGAGTGGTCCCGGCCTCCGAGCTGCGCGCGGCGACGCGCGCCCTGGCGGAACGGATCGTCGCCTCCAGCCCGTTCGTGGTCGGCCTGGGCAAGAAGGCGTTCTACCGGCAGCTGTCGATGGCCCAGGCGGACGCCTACGCGTACGCCTCGGGGGTGATGTGCGCGAACGCCGCCGCGGAGGACGCGCAGGAAGGCATGAGCGCATTTCTGGAGAAGCGCGCTCCCTGCTGGCGCGGCCGGTGAGCTCCACTCGCCTTTTTCCTTCGGGGAGATCCGCCATGCGAACCGCCGCCGTGCTCGTCGCGCTCGCCGCGGCCGCCACCCACGCGCAGGCGAAGGCGCCTGGCGGCCTGGAGGGCCTCGACTCGCTCTACCCCGAGCTCGACGCGCTGTACCTCGACGTGCACCGGAACCCCGAGCTGTCCGGGCAGGAGGAGAAGACCGCCGCCAAGCTCGCCGATCGCCTGCGGCGCCTGGGTTACCAGGTGACCACGGGAGTAGGCGGCACGGGCGTGGTCGGCGTGCTGCGGAACGGCCCCGGGCCGACCGTGCTGCTGCGCACCGAGCTGGACGGGCTGCCGGTCGAGGAGAAGACGGGCCTGCCGTACGCGAGCAAGGCCACGGCGACGGATCCCGCCGGCAAGACGGTGCCCGTCATGCACGCCTGCGGGCACGACGTCCACATGGCTTCCTGGACGGGGGCCGCGGCGCTCCTTTCGCGCGCCAAGGACCGCTGGCGCGGCACGGTGGTGATGGTGGGGCAACCCGCCGAGGAGACCGTCGCGGGCGCGAAGGCGATGCTCGCCGACCGCTTCCTGGAGAGGTTCCCCAAGCCGGACTTCTCCGTGGCCGTCCACGACAGCTCCGACCTGCCCGCTGGAAAGGTCGCCTGGATCCCCGGCTACGCGCTCGCCAACGTCGACTCGGTGGACGTAACCGTCTTCGGGCGCGGAGGGCACGGCGCCAAGCCCGACACCACGGTCGATCCCGTCGTCATCGCCGCGCGCACCGTGCTGTCGCTGCAGACGCTCGTCTCGCGGGAGAAGGATCCGCTCGAGCCCGCCGTGGTGACCGTCGGCTCCATCCACGGCGGCAACAAGCACAACATCATCCCCGACGACGTCCATCTGCAGATCACGGTTCGCTCGTACTCGCCGCAGGTCCGCAAGCAGCTGCTCGACGGGATCGCCCGCATCGCCAAGGCCGAAGCGGCCGCCGCGAGCGCGCCGCGCGAACCGGAGATCCGCACCAGCGAAGGCGCCAGCGCCACTTTCAACGATCCGGCCCTGACCAGGCGGCTCGGCGCGATGCTCGCCCGCGAGCTGGGCCAGGAAAACGTCGTCGAGGGGAAGCCGGAGATGGTGGCCGAGGATTTCGGCGAGTTCGGGAAGGCGGCGGGCGTGCCGTCCGTGCTCTTGCGGGTAGGCGCCGTCGAGCCGAAGAAATACGCCGCCGCCCGGGCCTCGGGCGCGCCGCTCCCTTCGCTGCACTCGGCCACCTTCGCGCCCGATCGCGAGCCGACCATCCGCACCGGCGCCGCGGTGCTCGCGCTCTCCGCGCTGGAGCTGCTCGGCAAGCGGTGAGGTGTGGGCCACGGTGGGATCCGCGCCGACGGCGCCGTGAAGAACGCCACCGCCGGAGACCGCGGCGAGCGGCTTCTTACATGGAACGCCTTGTGGCTCACCCGAGGAGCGCTGCTAGACCCTTCCTCTCGGGAGGTCGTCCCTGGCCAGTCCGCAGCCAGTCTCGCTGCTCCGCCGTCCCGCCGTGTTGCTGGTGGACGACGCTCGCGTGGTGCTCCGCGTAGTCGAGAGGGCGCTCACCTCCGCCGGCTACGACCTCTCCGTGGCGGAGACCGCCGAGCGCGCGGTACGCCTCCTCGAAGAGCAGGAATTCGCCTGCGCCCTGATCGACCGCAACCTGAACCTGGCGGAGAGCGACGGGCTCGACCTCATCAAGCAGATCCGTGAGCGGCAGCCGCGCTGCGCCTGCGTGCTGATGACCGCGTACCCTTCGGTGGGCTCCGCCGTCGAAGCGCTGCGCATGGGCGTGGTGGACTACATCCAGAAGCCCTCGCCCGACTTCGACGTGATCGCCGAGCGGGTCGAGAGCGCGGTCCGGCTGCACCGCGGCCGCGAAGGCGGCCACGCGCCCCGTTCCGGCGGGCGCCCCGCCGAGGAGAAGCGGAACCAGGTGCTGGTGCGCGGCGCGGACGAGCTCGTTGCCACCCTCCGCGCGCTGCAGAGCAAGACGAAGCCCGCCGCCCGCGCCGCAGTGAATCGCGCGCTGGCAAACGCGGAAGCCCAGGCCGCTCTCCTCCGCGGCAGCTGACCCACTTGCACCTACAGAGTCGACGCGCGGGCGGATGAATTCTCGCCGCGCGCGGTGTTGGGGCAAGGACAGCCGGCCGCGCGCTCGTTCGAGCGGAGGTCGGGTGGGTCCGGGCACTTCCATCCGCCCACACGGGCGAGGCGACAATGCGACGAGGCATTTACCTCTTCATCGGGGCGGCTGTCTGCGCGGCGGCGTGTGGCAGCGGCGCTCCTCCTTCACGGCAGAGCGCTCCTCCTCCACAGCAGAACGATCCTCCTCCACAGCAGTGCCCGGAGGTGGCCAGCGGGAGCGCAGTCGCCGCGGTCCGAGCGAGCGGAGGCGCTCCGGCCCTGGCCCTCGACGGGAACCAGGCCACCTCCTGGAGCTGCACGAGCGCGTGCTGGATCGATCTCGACCTGGGCACGGTCCAGCGGATCGACGCGGTGGCCGTCGCCTGGGCAGGGGTCCCGGCTACCCGCTATCAGGTGTCGGTGTCGGAGGATGGAGTCAGCTATGCGCTCTCCAGCGCCGGTGTGGGTGCGAGCTGCGAGCGCCAGCCGCTGACGGCCGCGCAGGGCCGGTTCGTGCGGCTCGCGATCGACGCCGACGCCGCTCAGCCCGGCGTGGCGGTGGCCGAGCTGCGCGTCGACGCGAGCGAGATACCGACCGCGCCCGCTCCGCCCCCCTCGACGCCACCCGGTCCCCCGGCGCCTCCTCCGGGCCCGGCCGTCGACGCGTTCGGCGTCACGACGCTCTACGCGTCGCTCTCGGGCGGCGAGTCCTGGTCGATGCCGGCCGACCCGCGCGCCGACTCGCGCTTCAATCCGCAGAATCCCATCACGCCGAATGGCGACGGATCGTGGAAGATGAAGAGCGCGCAGGTGCGCATGGAGGTATTCACCTCCACCGGGTACCAGAAGCCGGCCAGCTACGACCGCCTGAAGCTCGCAGCGCAGGGCTACATGCTGGCGCCGAACGACTGGCGGAACGTGGAGATCACCGGCTTCGTGCGCGTCAATTCCGCCTCGCTGCCGACCGACAACTTCGCCTGGTACGCGCGGGGAGGCCACCACAGCGGGCCCATCCCGTGCGAGGGCTCCGCGTACAAGGGAGGCCTTCACTACGACGGGCGGGTGCGGTTCGAGAAGGAATCGTGGCACGTGAGCTACCGGAACGCGGCGTAT
>Ga0137409_10000333_pt1 | contig 51070 bp, 43 predicted proteins | sample CZODoug1_16funga_FD_122059 | JGI IMG/M metagenome (GOLD analysis project Ga0137409, IMG submission 122059) | Vadose zone soil fungal communities from Angelo Coast Range Reserve, California, USA - CZODoug1_16fungal (Hybrid Assembly) | ecosystem: Environmental > Terrestrial > Soil > Vadose zone... | reverse complement strand
GCATTTGCAGGCGAATCGCAGGCGAATCGGCGTTATTTGTACTTCGCGGCCAAGGCGGACGTCGAAGGCTTCAATGACGTGTCCGCGGTGTTCCGTTCCACTGCCGAGGGTGAGACGGGCCACGCCCACGGACATTTGGAATACCTGGAAGCGGTAGGCGACCCGGCCACCGGATTGCCGATCGGTGCAACCTCGCAGAATCTCAAGGCTGCCATCGCCGGCGAAACGCACGAATACACGGACATGTATCCCGGCATGGCCAAGAGCGCCAGGGAAGAAGGTTTCGGCGAAATTGCCGATTGGTTCGAGACGCTGGCCAAAGCCGAACGATCGCACGCAAATCGCTTCCAGAAGGCGTTGGATAACCTTTAACCCCATCCTTGGTTGACGCTGGGCGACCACATCGAGCGGGCTCCGTTCCGGGAGCCCGCTGCCATTTCGGCTGGGAGAGGAACCGTGTCCGACGCGGAGAGCAAATCAGGCCGCGAGGGCAGTCTGGAAGCACCCACCCGCCATGCCCTCGGCTGGCAGGATCCCCAGTTCTATGACGCCGGTGCGCTGCAGAAGGAACTCGAACGAGTCTTCGATATCTGCCATGGCTGCCGCCGCTGCTTCAATTTGTGCAATTCCTTTCCGACTCTGTTCAGCCTCATCGACGACTCGAAGACCGGCGAGCTCGATGGCGTAGATAAGAAGGCCTTTGGGCAAGTGGTCGACCAGTGCTACCTCTGTGACATGTGCTACATGACCAAATGCCCTTACGTCCCGCCGCACCCGTGGAACGTCGACTTCCCGCACTTGATGCTGCGCGCCAAAGCCGTGAAGCATCAAAGTGGCGGGACGCGCTGGCGCGACAAGGTGCTGAGTTCGACGGACCTCGTCGGCAGACTCGCGGGCATTCCCGTCGTCGCCGAGGCGGTCAACGCCGCCAATCGCAGTGCGGTGGGGCGCAAGCTCCTGGACGCCGCGCTCGGCGTGCATCCGGAGGCGCCCGTGCCTCCCTACCGGTCCAACACACTGCGCAAACAAGTCGCCAAGCGCACTAAGCCCACCGTCGCAGCGCAGGCGGCGGGAGTGACTCGCGGTAAGGTGGCGCTGTTCGCCACCTGCTACGGAAATCGCAATGAGCCTGAAATTGGGCTCGACCTCGTCAGAGTGTTCGAGCACAACGGGATCGAAGTTGCGCTGGTCGAGCAGGAAAATTGCTGCGGCATGCCCAAGCTGGAACTGGGCGATCTGCAGGCGGTTGCGGATTTGAAGGCCAAGAACCTGCCCCCCCTGCTCGCCATGATCGACGAGGGCTACGATATCGTCGCGCCCGTCCCCTCGTGCGTACTGATGTTCAAGCAGGAGCTGCCGTTGATGTTCCCGGACGAACCCGACATCGCCAGGGTCAAACGATGCATGTTCGATCCGTTCGAATACTTGGCGCTGCGGCACAAAGCCGGACTGATGCGCACTGATTTCGCACGGCCTCTCGGCAAAGTCGCCTACCACGTCGCCTGCCACGTGCGAGTGCAGAATATCGGACTCAAGACTCGCGACATATTGCAGCTGATTCCCGGAACCACTGTCGAGCCCATCGAACGATGTTCGGGCCACAATGGCACCTACGGCGTCAAGCGGGAGTTTCGCGATACTTCCATGAAGATCGGCAAACCGGTGATCCAGCGCGTGCAGGCGAGCGGCGCGGACTTTTACGCAAGCGATTGCCCGATGGCGGGCCATCAAATCGAGAGCGGTTTGCAAAATGCGTCGCCGCCGACGCATCCCTTGACGCTGCTGAGAATGGCCTATGGCCTGGAGACGACACCTTGATTAAAAAATTGTCGCGCCCGGATCTCATGAGCCTGGAGCAGTACGCCTCCGAACGGACCCGGTTGCGCAGCGAAGTCATTGCCCACAAGCAAGTACGCAATGTGCAGGTCGGACCCAACATGACCTGGTGTTTCGAGGATTACATCACCATACGCTATCAAATCCTCGAGATGCTGCGCGCCGAGCGGATCTTCGAGAGCGACGGCATACGAGGGGAACTCGACGCCTACAATCCGCTCATTCCCGACGGCAGCAATTGGAAGGTCACCTTACTGCTGGAGTTTCCCGACCCCGACGAGCGGCGTGTTGCGCTCGAGAAATTGATGGGCGTCGAGGATCGCTGCTGGATACGGGTAAGCGAAATGGAACGGGTATTCGCGATCGCCGACGAAGACATGGAGCGTACGAACGACGAAAAGACCTCGGCCGTGCATTTTTTACGCTTCGAGCTCTCCCCCTCGATGGTTCAAGCGATGAAAAGCGGTGCTTCCCTGAGCATCGGCGTCGATCACGACAATTATCGCCACGTGCAGAGCCCTCTGCCGGCCCCGATTCGCGACTCCTTGGCACGTGACCTCACTTAGCTCAAAAAAGATTGTAAAAATAACAACTTACCCAACCTCCGGAATCTTCGGTATCGTGTTCTGTCAGTAAGTCCTGGGGACACCTGATATGAGGACATCAATATGACCGCTCGGACGGAGTCGGCCAGCTCGATACAGCCGCGCTCGGGGACTGAAGGCGCAGCTCTCGTGTGGCTGGACGCCTTGGCGGGCGGTCTTTGCACTCCCGAAGCATTCTTGAATGCAGTGCACGAACAAGCCCAAGCGGACCCTGACGAGACCTGGGAAGTTTTGTCGCTGCTCGACCAGTATTACCGCCGAGGAAAAATAAAGGCCGAACTCTTCCACTCGCTCGAGTCCCGCCTCGGAGGCTCGGCACTCGGCGACCAGGAGGTGATACCGGACGCGCGGCCGAACGCCCCAACCCCGGTTCCGCCGCCACCCTCGGCAACGGCGACCACCGAAACGCTGACCGTTGTGCCAACCGTCACGCCGACGTCCGTTACCGCACCCGCCGCGGCACCCGTCGCGGCGACCCCAGGGAAGGCGTCAACCGCTTCACGCCGGGCGCTGAGAGAAGTCCGAAGGGAAGTGGCGATCGGCGACGTGCTGCGTGGCCGCTATCGGATACGGGGAGTATTCGGGCACGGCGGCATGGGCACCGTGTTCGACGCCATCGACGAGTATCGCGTCGATCGGCCCAGCTCCGGGAAGCGGATAGCGATCAAAGTTCTCCATACGGCGGTTACCCAGCGAGACGAACTTCTCGCCGAGCTGCAGAGCGAATTCCAGCACCTGCAATTGCTGTCCCATCCGAACATCGTTCGAGTGCATGAATTCGACCGCGACGGCGACAACACCTTCTTCACGATGGAGCCGCTGATCGGTGCGCTTCTCAGTCAGGTCATAGGCGCAAGAAGCGCGGTTGCCTTGCCGCGGCCGATCGCGCTGGCCATGATGCGCGACATTGGCGCCGCTCTTGCCCATGCCCACTCGCGCGGCATCGTGCACGGCGACGTCAACCCGCAAAATATCTTCATCACCAATGACGGTGAGTTGCGGGTGCTGGACTTCGGCGCCTCGCACAAATTGCTGCGGGATGCCGGTCGGTCGCAACGTGCTCCCGTCGCCACTCCGGGCTACGCCAGCTGCCAGTTGCTCGAAGGTCAGCATCCCGATGCGCGGGATGACCTCTTTGCATTTGCATGCGTTGCCTACGTCCTGTTGTCGGGACAGCACCCTTTCCCCAGGCTCACCGCCATCGAGGCGCGCGTGCAGCGCCTGCGTCCTTCCCGTCCACCGAGGCTCACGGGCCGACAATGGCAAGTCCTTCGCGAAGGCCTTCGTTGGGAGCGCGAACGGCGTCCTGCGGACGTTCAGAAATGGCTGGACCGGTTCGGGCTGGCTGGCGCTGCGCCTCATCTGCCCCCGTTGAACGCACTGATGAATGCGCCGGCTCCTCGGAAAACTGGGGGCGTAAGGGCAGCCGCCGCCATCGCCGTGCTCGCGGTGCTGGCGGCCGGCGGGTATTGGTCCGTGACTCACTATGACTCACTGGTGCGCCTGGTCAAACCCGCGACACCCGTAGCCACTCAACAGGAGTCGCCTCCGCCAGACTCTGAGTCAACGCCTGCTCCCCGTGCGGTGCCCACCCCCGCGCCAAAGGGCGCTGCCCGATCAGCCGCTGCCCGATCAGCCGCTACCCGATCAGCCGCTACCCGATCGGCCGCTGCGCCATCAGCCGCTGCGCCATCAGCCGCTGCGCCATCAGCCGCTGCCCCCGAGGCCGCTGCCCCCGAGGCCGCTGCACCGATGGCCGCTGCCTCGACAGCCTCCGCGCCGGCGGTGGCTGCGCCCACGGCCACTGTCCCCACCGCTGCCGCGCCACGGAGTGCAACAACCGGCGCCGGTGCGGCAACTGCGCCTGCCCGGCCGTCCGCCGGTGAGACATCCGTTCGCGCCGGCAATGCGGGGTCGATTCGTGTAGAAATGGTTTCGGATACCGTCGACGTCGAACCCAGCGACCAGGCGGCTCGCATCACGGTTCGACGAAGAGGCAACGTGCACGGCGACGCAAGCTTTACATGGTGGACGGAGTCCGGCACGGCAAAGCCTGGCCGAGACTTTTATCCTGTGATTCCCAGTGTTGAACACATCTCGGACGGCAGAGATAGCGTCACTTTGAATGTTCCGATTCTAAGTACACCTCGCGGCAATTCCAAAAGCTTCTATGTGGTGATCGACCGCGCCGAGTCGGGTGTTGCCACGCTCGGTGCGCGAAACCTCACCATGGTGACGATACAACCGCGGGACTAAGTCGGCCGTCCGGCCGACTTGAACGCCCGAAGGGGCGGCCCCGCAGGGGCGAGGCGCGCAGCGCCGAGTACTAGATCACGCGCGCATAAAGCGACGAGTAGGCGGCGCGCAGCACATTTTTCTGCACCTTGCCCATGGCATTTCGCGGCAACTCATCGACGAGGAGCACGCGCTTGGGCACCTTGTAGCGCGCCAGCCGGGCCTGCAGAGAGCTGATGAGGTCTGCCTCCGACAACTCGGTAGAGGGTTGCGGCACGACCACTGCCGTAACGCCTTCGCCGAAATCCGGGTGTGGAACGCCGAACACGGCGCTCTCCAATACCCCCGAGAGCGCGTCCAACTCCATCTCGACCTCTTTCGGGTAGACGTTGTAGCCTCCGCTGATCACGACGTCCTTGGCTCGGCCCACGATGTGCACGTATCCGTCTCGATCGATGCGGCCGAGATCGCCCGTCTTGAACCAGCCGTCGGTGGTGAACTCGCCGCGCGTCTTCTCGGGATCTCGCCAATAGCCGGCGAATACATTCGGACCCCTGACCTCGAGCGCACCGGTGACATCGGCTCGGGTATCGACGGCTCCGGCCGCACCGGCCACCCGGACCGCGATTCCCGGCAACGGCGTGCCGACCGAACCGGGCTTGCGCACCCCCTCGTAGGGATTCGATGTGTTGATCAAGGTCTCGGTCATCCCATATCGTTCTAGAATCGCATGGCCCGTTCGCCTCAGGAATTCCTGGTGCGTCTCCATCAGCAGAGGCGCCGACCCTGAGATGAACAAGCGTACATTGGCGGTGACTTCACGATTCAAGCGGGTGAGCTGCAGCAGCCGCGTGTAATGCGTGGGAACACCCATGAACACGGTGACCTGCGGCAGGCGCTTCAATGCCGATTCGGCGTCGAATTTCGACAGCAACACCAGGCTTGATCCTGACGCGAGGACGGTGTTGATGGCGGCGAACAACCCGTGAACGTGAAACAGCGGCAGGGTGTGCAGCAAGACATCGCGACTCGTAAAATGCCAGGCCTCGGCGAGCGCGGCGGCATTGGACGCGAGATTCGCCCGCGACAGCATCGCACCCTTCGATCGGCCCGTGGTGCCGGATGTGTACACGATCGCGGCCAGCGAATTCGCACCAGGGTTCCGCGGCGGATCGGGATCCTCACCGGATTCCCGCACCAGCGCAGGCAGGGATCCCTCGCCCTCCGCCCCGAGCGTCTCCACATGGTGTACTCCGGCATGAGTCGCGTGCGGCTCGATCAGGGCGCGGTCGGCCGGGCGGATGACCGCGACGCGCGGTTGCGAGTCGCGCAGGAAATAATCGACTTCGTTGGGCGTATTCGCCGTGTTGATGGGCACGAATACCGCTCCCATGCGCAGGCACGCAAGGTAGAGCAGGACAGCCTCCACGGATTTCTCCACTTGCACCGCAACGCGGTCTCCGGACACGACGCCCCGCCGCATCAGAGCCGCGGCAAATCGCCCGGACTGGACACGCAGCGACGCGTAGCTCAATTCCCGGTCCATGGACGTCTCGAGAAATAAGCGGTGTGGATGGCTGCGAGCGGTGGACTCAATCCACTCGGCAGGATCTGTGTCGGAAACCATGGTGAGAGTATGCCGTCACGGCCGGCTTAATTCATCCGACAGCTGCATCAGTCCTCGATGATGCGGCTGTGCGCGCGGGTGTCGCGCATGGTCAATGCCACTAAAAAACTGATCCCCGACAGCGCGGAGGCGTATACATAAAATCCGCTCTCGGTTCCGATCGATTTGAACCATAGCGCGGCATACTCGGCCGTGCCGCCGAACGCCGCATTGGCGAGGGCATAGGGTACCGCTACGCCGAGAGTGCGAATGGCGGTGGGAAAGAGTTCGGCTTTCACCACCGCGCTGATCGAGGTGTAGCATGATTGAAGCATCATCGCCGAGCAGATCAGGCAAAAGGCAATCCACGATGAGCGGGTAGCCGCCACGGCGGTCATGACCGGCCAGGTGATCAGAGTGCCGCCGCCGAATGCGACCAACATCATGGGTTTGCGCCCCACCTTGTCCGACAGCCAGCCGAAGACAGGCTGGGCGATCATGAACGCGATCAGGGTGACGGCGCTGATCTCGGTCGCCTGGTCCTTGGAGAATCCTGCGGTGTTGGTCAAAAACTTCTGCATGTATGTGGTGTACACGTAGAAGATCATTGAGCCGCCGGCGGTAAATCCCAGAACGGTCAGGGCTTCGCGTGGGTGCTCGAAAAAGAGTTGGCGCATGCCTCCGCGCACGCTTCCCGCAGCCTCGGCGCGCACGAATGATTGCGACTCTTGCAGCCGCCGCCGCATCCAGTAGGCGACGATCGCCAGTCCCGCTCCGATCACGAAGGGAATCCGCCACCCCCAGGCAGCCATGTCCTCCTTCCGCAGCAGATGCTGCAGGATGATCAACACCGCCAGTGCCGTCAGCTGGCCGCCGATCAAAGTCACGTACTGGAAGCTGGACCAGAACCCGCGGTACCGGCGCCCGGCCATTTCGCTTATGTAAGTCGCGCTGGCGCCGTATTCGCCTCCCAGGGACAAGCCCTGAAAAATCCGGGCGAGGAGCAAGATCACGGGAGCCGCAATGCCGATCGTTGCCGCCCCAGGGGTCGCTGCGATTGCCAGCGATCCTCCGCACATCATGGCTACCGACAGAGTGAGCGCGGCCTTGCGGCCCACCCGGTCGGCATAGCGCCCCATCAGCCACGCGCCGATCGGGCGGGCAAAAAAACCGACGGCGAACACCGCCGCAGTCTGCAGAAGTTGCGCGGTCTGATCGCCCTTCGGGAAAAAGATCGGCGCGAAATAGAGCGCGGCGGCCGAGTAGGTATACCAATCGAACCACTCGACCAAATTGCCCACGGAGCCGCCGAAAACGGCGCTGATGCGCGAAACGCTGGGCACTCCTTCAGACATCGTGTTCGGCGAAGGCGCTTGGTTCAAGGTCTGTCAGCGTAGAACCAATACTCCGCCGAGTAGGTCTCTCGCACTTCCCCGCCGGCCGACGCTTGACTGCATCCATCCGATGGCGCATTGCCCCCAACCGTATGCAGCCGCTGGATGAACCGCACACGCCCGAACACGCCGTTTCCCGACGCCGACTTCGCACTCAACAACAGCCAGGCAACGGCGTTCGGATCCGGGCTGTCGGCCCGCGCAACGACGTCGCCGACCACCTTGCTTCCGTCCGTGCCTTCCCAGGTCGGACCCGCATAATGCCTTCCTATCTTGTTGCCCGACTGGTCGAACAGATCCGCTTCGGGTTCCTTCAGCAGCCATTCAAAGCGCGCGGCATCATCCTTGGCGGCCCGGCACCGGTAAATCTGCACTCCCGTGGCATGTACCCGCAGTGTCAATACCGTGTTCGTCGGAACCCGCAGGGGCGGCGGGATGTCACCCGCGTTCATCCAGGGCGAAGCCGCACAGCCGGCAAGCAGCGCCGTGACCGTCGCTTGAACAAGGACCGCCATCAACCGATTTTTCGTGGACACACACCCTCCTGATTGACCCATGAGCTTGAGCGGGAAGGCCGCAGCTATTCCGCGCAATAGGATATCCCACCGTCGACACCCATCCTGACTTTCTGCAAGCGCTGCCGACTCGGCCCCCCGGCCCTCCCGGGGCGATTCGAGCGCATCGAATCCGCCATGCATAGGATAGAATGCGTCCACCGCCCATGAGCCAATCCATCGCATTTCGAAATGACATCCCGTTCATCAAGGATCTTGGCATTGAATTCGTCAGTGCTGAGAACGGCCGCGCGGTGGTCGCACTCGATCTCGCTCCGCGTCATTTGAACAGCTGGTCCGTCGCTCATGGCGGCGTGCTCATGACGCTGCTCGACGTGGCGATGGCGGTCGCAGGCCGGTCCCTGGACCCCGCCGCCGGCGGCGGCGTGACCGTGGAGATGAAAACCAGTTTCCTGCAGCCGGCCAATGCCGGCACCCGACTCATCGTGTCGGCGCAGGCATTCCACCGGACGAGCACGATGGCCTTCTGTGACGGCGAAGTGCGCGACACCGCCGAGCGTCTCATCGCCAAGGCGATGGGGACCTTCAAATACCTTAAATTGGACCGCGCCGTTTGAAACAGCTCGTTCTGCACCACTAGCTTCCGACAATTCCGCCGCAAATCCGAAACCGATGCCGGAACTCATCGGGCAAACTACAATTGCCGACAATCTACATTGGGGGGTAGTCCATGAAAGCAGAAACAGCATTCACCCGATTGAGCGGGCACCAGAGAATCGCCGGACAGCTCGTACGGTCGAGCGGCGGCGAAGCGATCGACGTATGGGATCCGGCCACAGAGGAACGGATCGGGCAAATTGCGGACGCGGACGCGGCGGACGTCGATCAGGCGGTTGCGGCAGCCAATTCGGCGCAGCGCAGCTGGCGCAGCGTGAACTTTCATCGGCGGGCCGAGCTGCTGCACGAAGTATCGAGGCGGGTGATGGCGGCGCGGCCGCTGGTGGCGGAAATGCTGACCCGCGAAATGGGCAAACCCTACAAGGAATCTTTCGACGAAGTGGCATGGTCCGCCAGCGCCATCGACTATTACGCCGAAATAGCTCGCCACGAGAATGGCAAGGTGCTGGGCTCAGCCGTGGATGGCCAATTTCATTTCACGACCAAGGATCCTCTCGGCGTGGTCGTGATCATCTTGCCGTTCAATTATCCCCTGTGCCTGCTGTGCTGGCAGGCCGCTGCCGCCCTCGCCAGCGGCAATGCGGTGATCATCAAGCCCTCCGATCTCACGACGCTGACGACGCTCCAGTTCATCGCGGCATTCGATGCGCTTCCCCCGGGCCTGGTGCAAGTCATTACCGGGGGCGGCGCCGTCGGCAAACGCTTGGTTGAGCATTCCAACACCCACATGGTGGCCTTCACGGGCGGAATAGAAACAGGACGCGTCGTCGCGGAGACTTGCGGGCGCCTTTACAAGCGGACACTGATTGAAACCTCCGGGAATGATCCCTTCATCGTCATGCCGTCGGCGCCCGTCGATATCGCGGCGCGCGGCGCCGCCTTCGGAGCGTTCCTCAATTGCGGTCAAGTTTGCGCAGCTGCCGAGCGCTTCTACGTCCATGAACGGGTTTACGGTGAGTTCATCGAAAGGCTGGTGCATTACACGAGGCAGATTCGCGTCGGCAACGGCCTCGAGCGGGTCGACATGGGGCCCCTCGCGTCGAAACGCGAGCTCACGCGGTATTTGCGCATACTCGACAATGCGACCGCGCAAGGCGCCAAGGTCCTGGCGGGCGGCGGCCGGCCGGCGCATCTCGTGAAGGGCTGGTTCGTGAATCCCACGGTGCTCGGCGATATCTCACCCGACGCGCCCATCATGAACGACGAGACGTTTGGGCCCGTCGCGCCCGTCAGCGTGGTCAAGAGCTTCGACGACGCGTTGACGCTGGCCAACCGCTCCCGATATGCCCTGGGCGCGACCGTGTACACGACCAACTTGGACGAGTCGATGCGGGCAGTCAACGAACTGGAGGCAGGAATGGTGTGGGTCAACGCACCGCTCCTCGACAATGACGCGGGACCGTTCGGCGGACGAAAACAATCCGGGATGGGCAGGCAACTCGGCGCGGAGGGTCTGGACACATTCAGACATACGAAATTGTCGATGATCGATCACGGCGCAAAGGCACACGACTTCTGGTGGTTCCCGTATTCCGACGCCGAGGCGTTCCCCGGCGGCGCCAATGACTGATCCCGCGCAGGGCAACACCCTTTCGCAGGCGCCGGCTTTGGCGCCGCAACTCGAAGCGCGGATCGCGATAGTCGAAAGCGCCGCGCCCAAGTCCGACTTCGATGCCTCCGGCTGGTTCTGGATGATATTACTGGGTGTTGCGATTCCGCTGATACTGCTGGCCGTCGGCTGGTGGGCGTGACCACGCACGCGAATACGCAGGCTGACGAGAGCGCTTGGCCTCTGCTTCCGGAGGAACGCACCTGGGGCGCGGCGCGATTGACCCTTACGCTCGCGACGACGGCGGCCGCGACTTGGTGCTATCTGATCGGCGAGTCGGTTGCGGGCTACCTCGGCTTCATCAAGGGCGGACTTGCGCTCAGCGCCGGTTGCATGATCGGCATGGTTCTGGTGCTGCTCGCCGCGGGGCCCACCTGTGTGCGTTTCGGCATCGACTCCGTCGCCGCCACCAAGCCGCAATTCGGGTCCCGCGGATGGGTCGTGCCCGCGGCACTTCAGGCCGTATCGATCATCGGCTGGAATTCCCTGCTGATCATATTCTTCGCAAAGTCCGCGGTGCAGCTCTGCGTGGCACTCGGCATCCTCGATCTGGGATCGCACAACGCGGCCTTGGTGCCCGTGTTGACCGTGCTTGCGTGCGCGATCATTTTCACCGTCCTGCGCCGCGGCGCGACGGGCGTGTCGCTGGTGTCGAATATCCTCGTCGCGCACGTGCTCATCGGGCTCTGGATGCTCTATCTGCTCGTCTCGCGCCGTTGGCCCGAACTCATGGCGGCGCAACCCGCCAACGCGAGCTCCAATCACTTGTGGAACTACACCACGGGCGTCGAGCTCGGCATAGGGGCAACCCTATCCTGGTGGCCTTATATTGGGGCAATGATTCGCATGGCACCCAACGCGCGAACGATCGTGCTGCCGGTCATGCTCGGGATGGCGGCGCCCGTTCCGTTGCTGAGCCTCATCGGCCTCGCGGGCTCGCTGGTTCTCAAGTCATCCGATCCCACGGAATGGCTGCGCATCGTCGGCGGACCCGCTTATGCGATTGTCTCGCTGACCTTCGTCACGGCGGCGAATTTTGGTACGACGACCGCGGGCATCTACGCCTCGGCCATCGGCCTCCGCAATTTCGCGGCTTTGCAAAAGCACACCTGGACGACGTTGCTGCTGATCACGATAGCGCCGGTCGCCCTGGTCGGCATATTCATTCCCGAGCTGTTCTTTGCCAAATTCGGCAATTTCCTCGCGCTGATCGGGGTTGCATTCGCTCCGCTCTGCGGCATTCAAATCGTCGACTACTTCGTTCTGCGCCGTGGCCGCATCGATATCCGCGCAATCTACGTGGATGCGCCCGGACACGCGTATTATTTCTGGCGGGGCATCAATCCGGCCGCGATGACCGCTCTGGCCGTCGGTTGTTTTACTTATATCGCCTTTCTCAATCCGCTGACTTACGACTCCATAGCGCCGTACCCGTACCTCACGGCCTCGTTGCCCTCCGCGTCAGCCGCCGCTCTGGCGTATTTCCTGGGCAGCCTCCTCGTCATTCGCGCCGGCCGGGGGGCGTATCCGCGAAGGTAAATGTCCGGTAACCGTGGCGGTAGTCCCCGCTTCGCCGCTATAGTGGGGCATGAGGCTCGCATGTCGTTCGTGAACCCCGGCCGCGGAACATTCCAATTCTCGCAGCGTCGCAACGCACTCGCGTTCTGGATCGGCTCGGCGGTGGTAAGCGTCGGCGTGGTGCTGCACCTGCCGATGTTCTGGATGGCGCGCAACTCCGGCTTCAACATGTCCGGGATGCCCATGGATGCGGGCATGCTGCTCGGCATGCTGCTGATCGTGGCCGGAATCGCCGCCGCGGGTTATGGTTTATTGCCGAATCACCCGCCCGCTGCCGGCGTATGCAGCACGATCTCGCCGCCGGAAGATGCGCCGCTCTCCGCCGCGCATTGGAAGCTGATGGGCGTCTTGGCGGTGGCGCTCATCATCGACATCATGAAACCGGCCAGCCTCGGATTCGTGACGCCGGGGATGCGGACGGAATACGCGGTGGATCGGGCAACCGTGGCTTTGCTCCCGCTGTCCGCGCTGTTCGGCACCGCGGCGGGTTCCTTCATATGGGGAGCGCTCGCGGACCTGTACGGCAGGCGCGCGTCGATTCTGCTGTCATCCGTCATGTTCGTCGGGACGTCGATTTGCGGCGCCATGCCTTCGTTCTGGTGGAATGTCGCGATGTGCTTCCTGATGGGCGCCGCCGCCGGCGGGATGCTGCCGGTTGCCTACGCGCTGCTTGCGGAAATCATGCCGACGAAGCACCGCGGCTGGTGCCTCGTGCTCGTGGGCGGCATCGGCACCATCGGCGGTTATTTCGCGGCCAGCGCACTGTCGGCGCTGCTGCAGCCATTTTTCGGGTGGCGCATCATGTGGTTCCTCAACCTGCCCACCGGCCTGCTGCTGATCGCGCTCAGCCCGTTCATTCCCGAATCGGCGCGCTTCCTGCAGCACATGGGGCGTCTCGATGAGGCGCGCGCAACGCTGGCCCGCTTTGGAGCGGTTGTCAGCCTCACACAGGAAGCGGCGGCGCTCGACCCAGGCGTGATCCAGGACGCCGGCGTGCGCTCGCGCGACCCTCATCTGTTGGGCACCATCGTCGCACTCACACTCGCGGCCCTTGCCTGGGGTTTCGTCAACTTCGGCGTGTTGCTGTGGCTGCCCAGCGCCTTGGTTGCCGAGGGGCGCAGCGTCGGCCTCGCGAGCACCGTCATCGCACGGTCCACGCTGATCGCGGCGCCGACCATTGTCGTGTCGGCCTATTTGTACAGCGTGTGGAGCACCAAGGCATCGCTCATCCTGGCGATCGGAATCACCTCGTTGGGCTTGCTGGCGATTCTGCTGCGCGGTACCGGGACGTTGCCCTTCCTGACCAATCCCGTCATGCCGCTCTCTCTTCTCATCGTCGGTTCCAGTGCGATGGTGTCGATTCTTCTGCCGTACGCGGCGGAGAGCTATCCCCTCAGAGTGCGCGGCCGCGCAACCGGTTGGGTGGCGGGCTGGAGCAAAATCGGCGGATTGATTGCGCAGGCGTTGAGCGCGTTGGCCCTCGTTCCGGCGCTCGGGATGGCCGCGGCGGTGATCTCGATACCGGCGGCTCTATCCTTGGCGCTGGTCTGGACCTTCGGCCGTGAAACGCTGGGGCGTGATTTACGCGAACTCGAGTCCACGGCTGGCGCCAGGACCGATGTGCTGCGATGATGAAGCATGCATTGGCGATCGAAACTCATCCATCCCGGCGCTCACGCACCCGCTGATTTTCGTTCGCTGACGACGCCCACCTATCGCGGCTCGACGGTCGTGTTCGAGCGTCAGGCCGACGTGTCGGACGATTGGCGGCAGACCGAGAACGGATACACTTACGGTCTTTACGGCACGCCGACGGTGCTGGAGCTTGGCGCGCGGATCGCGGAAATCGAGGGAGCCCATCATAGCTTCGTCGTTCCCGGAGGCCAGGCAGCGATATCCCTGATCTATCTTGCCTACTGCAAGACCGGGACTCATGCCCTGGTCCCAATCACCGCCTACGGCCCGAACCGTGAGCTGGCCGGAGGATTGCTGAAGCGCCTTGGAATTTCAGTGGAAGCGTATGACCCGCTGATCGGCTCGGGGATTGCGAATCTCATTCGCGATGACACTGCGCTGATCTGGACCGAAAGCCCGGGGTCCGTGACCATGGAGATTCAAGATGTGCCGGCCATCGTCGCCGCAGCCCACGAGCGCAGAGTGCCGGTGGCGCTCGACAATACCTATGCCGCCGGAGTGCTCTTCGACGCCTTCGCGCACGGCGTCGACTTGAGCATGCAGGCGTTGACCAAGTATGTGGGCGGGCACAGCGACTTGTTGCTGGGGACGGTGTCCGTCGCCGGCGCCGCCGCGTATGAAGCGGTCGGTTCCGCCTACAAGCAGCTTGGCATGGCCGTTTCGCCGGACGATTGCAGTTTGGCGATCCGTGGTCTACTGAGTTTGGGCGTGCGGTTGGAACGGCTCGAGAAGACAGCTCTCGAGGTGGCGGGGTGGTTGGCGAAGCACCCGAATGTCAGCTCCGTATTGCATCCGGCTCTCGAGTCCTGCCCCGGGCATGAATATTGGCATCGCGACTTCACCGGTTCCTCCAGCATCTTCTCGATCGTTTTCGATGAACGGTTCACTCCCGCGCAGGTGATCTCCTTCGTGGATCGGCTGACGCTATTCAAAATCGGCTTCAGCTGGGGCGGCGTCACCAGCCTGGCCGTCGTCTATCCGAATCTTGATCGTCCGGGACGAGACTACGCCGGGCGGCTGGTGCGGCTCAACGTGGGACTCGAAGAATCGTCGGATCTGATCGCCGATCTCGATCAGGCGCTGAACACGATGGACGCGCCGGCCTAGGCGATGTCCATCGGTGCGGCAAGCTCTTTGCCATTCACAGCCGCCTTGCTGGCGACGCTCATCGTGGGATCGTCGGCGATTTGGGGCGCATGCGCGCTCTGGTTCCAGGTGCAGGGCGGTCAAGCGCTGAAGGCACTGAGCGTGCTCCTATGGGCGGGCTTCAGCCTCACGCTGACGATTGCCTTGTGGCAGGGACGGACCGCCGCCGGCCTGGTTACATTCACCGCGGCATTCGGCGCGCTCCTGATCTGGTGGCAGCGAATTGCGCCGTCGAACGATAGAATCTGGGCTGACGACGTGGCGCAAATGACCACCGGCACGGTCGACGGCAATCGAATCACGTTGCGCAACGTGCGCAATTTCGATTGGCGCAGCAATACCGACTACACGCAGCGCTGGGAGACCCGTCACTACGACCTCGACCGCCTGAATTCGGTCGACATGATCATGTCCTATTGGACCGGGCCGGCGATCGCGCACATGCTGATCTCATTCGGCTTCGATGACGGCGAGCATGTCGTCTTCTCCGTGGAAATTCGCCGCGAACGGATCGAGAGCTTTTCCGAGATCGGCGGTTTCTTCAAGGAGTTCGAGCTCAGCGTCATCGCGGCCGACGAACGCGACGTGATCCGCGTTCGAACCAATGTCCGCAGCGAAGACACCTACCTATACCGCCTCCGCATGCCGGTATCCGCGATGCGCTCGCTGTTCCTCGGCTACATCGATGAGGCCAATGCTCTCGTGCGGACGCCGCGCTTCTACAACACCGTTACGGTCAATTGCACCACACTCGTCTACCAAATGATGCAACGCATAGTCGGCTATCTGCCGTTGAGCCACCGGTTGATTTTCTCCGGTTATCTCCCCGAATATGTGTACCGCGTCGGCGGTCTCGATCAGCGCTATTCCATCAAGGAGCTGCGCGCGCTCGGGCGCATCTCCGAACGCGCTCGAGGGGCCGAGCGCAGCGACACCTTCTCCGCGGACATCCGGCGAGGCATACCCGGGTGATTCACTGAGTGATTCACTGGATATCCGCGCTCAAGGATCCTGCGCGGCGGCGGCCGCAGCCAAGGCACCGAGGGCGGCGATATTCTTCATGAACTCGGGAGGGAACCCGTGGCGCGCCCGCATGTACTCGGGTTCGTTGTACGCCACCCAGGTTTTGCCCTGAGCGTCCTCCCAGGCCAGTACCTTGAGCGGCAGGTCGATCGCCACCGTGGGCGCTGCAACCATCAGCGGCGTACCGCCCTTTGGATTGCCCAGGATCACGAGTCCCGTCGGACGGAGCACGAGACCGGATCGTTCGGCATCGCCGCTGAAGTCTATTTGCGCGAATATCGTCATCCCTCGTACCCGCGCCAGTGTTTGAACCCGATTCAACACTTCAGCGACGCTGTGTTGGGTAGGCAATATCCGCAGGCCGGCAACGGCGGCATCTGTGCTCATGGCGTTCCCCCTCGAGATCGCGTTCCCGTGTGTGCGGCTGATTCTACGAGGGATCCGATAAACGCGCGAATTCGGCTCATGGTCTACCGCAAGGGCGTGAAGCCATAGGCTTTGAATGCGGCATCGCCCGCGGGCCCGCGGATGTACGCGACAAATCCGGCCGCTTTGGGCTTGGCTGCGCGGGTCAGGGCGATGGGATAGATGATGGGCAAGTGACTATTCTCGGGAAACACGCCCACCACGCGCACACGCTTGTCGACCAGCGCATCGGTCTCATACACGATCCCGAGCAGCGCCTCGCCTCGATCCACGAACGCAAGCGCCGAGCGCACGCTGTCCGCGCGCACCATGCGGTCCGACACGTCGTTCCAGACCCCTAAGGTGGTCAAAGACTCCCGGGCGTAGCGGCCGACGGGCACCGAATCGGGATCGCCGGTAGCCAGGCGGCCCGTGCCCAGCGCCTTGGCCAGGGGAAAACGAGGAGCAATCTTCACGTCGATTTTGCTGTCAGCGGGCGCGATCAGGACCAACCGATTGCCGAGCACATCGTGCCGAGTGTCGCGCTGAATGAGACTTCTCGCCTGCAGATAGTCCATCCACTCCACATCTGCCGAAAGAAAGACGTCGGCGGGCGCGCCATTTTCGATCTGGCGGGCGAGCGCGGAGCTCGCCGCGAACGAGAATCTGACGGGAATCGACGTTTCCTTCGTAAAGCCGTCCCCCAGCTCCTGCAGTGCATTGGTCAATGAAGCCGCCGCGAACACGGTGATGGGCAGCTCGTCCGCGTCCGCCGCAACGCTCGTCGAGCCGAACGATGTCAGCCACAGTATCAATCCCACGCCGACGAATTTTTTCATGATCGGACCTCATCGCGCCACGGTTATTTGTCGTCCACTATTCGAGGCTTGCGTGCCGCCCATTTGATCGGAACGGGTCGCGTTATGCTCATCGGTATACTACGACTTTGTCAGGTTCCGCAGAATGTCTTGTGGACGCGCTCGCCCGGCTGCGGGGGATCGGCGTAGGACTCGAATCCTTCCTGGGACCGGTACGGCTGCGACAACACGGCCGACAACTTGGCAAAGGGCTCGAAATCCTGGCCCTCGACGGCCGCATTGATGGCTTGTTCGATTCGATGATTGCGTGGGATGACTGCGGGGTTGACCTGCCGCATCGCCTCGGCGCGCGCCCGCGGTTCCGCGGGGTCCCGCGCCGTTCGCGCCCGCCACCGGCTCGCCCACGCGTCGTATTCCCTTGGATTCAAGAATAAAGACCCTACGCCCGTGTCCCCCGCTTCCTCCTCCGCAGCGTCGCACAGCCGGCGGAAGGTCAGTGTGAAATCCGCCTGATTGCGATGCATCGCATCGAGCAAATCCTCGGCGAGCGCCGCATCGCCGTCTTCGCGCGACGACAGACCCAGCTTGCGGCGCACGCCGGCCAGTGCGAGGTCCGAAAAGCGCGGCGAAAATGTCGCGAGCGCCTCAGTGGCGAGCTCCACCGCCCGATCCGCACCGCCATCGATGATGGGAAGCAGCGTCTCCGCGAACCGCGCGAGATTCCACAGCGCGGCGTGAGGTTGATTGCCGTAGGCGTAGCGGCCCTGCCGGTCGATCGAACTGAACACCGCCGCCGGATCGTAGGCATCCAGGAAGGCGCAGGGGCCGAAATCGATGGTTTCTCCCGACACCGCCATGTTGTCGGTATTCATCACGCCATGAATGAAGCCCACGTGCATCCAACCGGCGATGAGCGATGCCTGGGCGCCGGTGACGGCCCGCAGCAGCGAGAGATACGGCTGCGGGTCGGCTCTAGCTTCCGGAAAATGGCGATCGATCACGTAATCGGCGAGCAGTCGAACGGCATCCACGTCGTCGCGCGCGGCGAAGTACTGGAACGTGCCCACGCGCACGAAGCTTCCCGCCACTCGCGTCAGTATCGCTCCCGGCAGCGCTTCCTCGCGGAACACCGGCTCGCCGGTGGCCACCGCGGCGAGCGCTCGCGTGGCGGGAATGCCGAGCGCATGCATGGCTTCGCTGACGAGATACTCTCGCAATACCGGGCCGAGCGCGGCGCGCCCGTCGCCGTCCCGCGAAAAGGGCGTTCGGCCCGTGCCCTTCAAATGAATGTCGCGGCGCATGCCGGCGCGGCCCTGCACCTCCCCGAGCAGGATGGCGCGGCCATCCCCAAGCTGCGGTACGAAATGGCCGAATTGATGGCCGGCATAGGCCATGGCGATCGGCTCCACCCGCGGCGGCAGGACATTTCCCGAAAAAGTGGCCGCCAGCGCCTCCGCGTCGAGGTCGCCGATGTCGAGCCCCAACTCCGCGGCGAGCGCGTGATTGAATCGCAGCAGCCGCGGTTTGGCGACCGGCACCGGGTTGACCCGCGCGAAGAAGCGTTCCGGCAAACCGGCATAACTGCTGCGATTCATGAGCTCGATTGATTCAGCGGTTTGCGCCATACATGGACTCGTGACATCAAATCCCGATCGCATCGATCAGGCGGTAGGCAAAGACCGATGGCGCCAGAAACCACGGTCTCCCGTGATAGTACGGCCGCGACGGGAACGGCAGTCCGTCGAGAGCGGTGCGCCCCTCCTCGAGCCCGAGCATTTGCTGTCCGATGCGCCTGCCGAAATGCGGCGCGAGCGGCACGCCCTGGCCGCAATATCCCATGCAGTAGTAAATGCCGTCGTGTTGGCCCAGATGCGGCAGGGTATCGAAAGTGTACGCGACCCACCCCACCCATGCATGGCTCACGCGCACCGATTTCAATTGCGGAAATATGCGCGCCATCATCGTCCGCAGGCGCGGCACGCAGGCGAGCGGGTCCTTCTCGGCCAAAGCAGCCCGGCCCCCGAATATGATGCGCTCGCCGTCCGCCGACGGCCTGTAGTACACGACGACCCGCCGCGAGTCGACGATGTTTCGCCCGCGCGGAATCAGCGCGCGAACTTGATCCGCGCCCAGAGACTCGGTCGCGATCTGATAGCTGCCGATGGGGATGACTCGCCGCCGATGCCACGGCGATAGAGGACCCGAGTAGCCATTGGTCGCGAGCAGAACTTGCCGCGCGCGAACGATTCCGCGCGGTGTCAGGACTTCAAAGCCGTCGCCGCTGGATTGGATGCCGCTCACCGGACAGCGATCCAGCACCCATGCCCCGCCCTCCTCTGCACGGCGCAGCAGCGACAGCAGGAGACGTGTGGGATCGACGGAGGCATCGTCGTGGTACACGCAGCCGCCGTGATAGAAATCGCTCGCGATCTCGCCGTGCTGCTCTGTTCTGGGAACGACGCTGATCCTCTGCTCGAGTCCCCGCGGCTGGTTCTCGGCGTCCCGCGCCATTTGCCTGAAGTGCCTCGCCGTGTGGGCCCCGAAAAAACATCCCTCCTCGCGCCAACCGCAATCGTCCCGCTGTTTGGCCAACGAGCGCAGGTACGTCACGGCGTCGAGGCCTTCGCGGCAAATTCTGAAGGCCAAATCCTCCCCGAACTTCGCCTTCAAGGAATTGAACGAAGGCTTGATGCTGTGGGCGACCTGACCTCCGTTGCGGCTCGAACACCCCGCGCCCCATTCGCCGGCGTCGAGGACCAGCGTGGAACGCCCCGCTGCCGCGGTCTCGCGAGCCGCCGAGAGTCCGGTGTAACCCGCGCCGACGACGAGCACGTCGACACGGTCCGGCAACGGCCGCGCGGATGGCGGCGGCAGGTCGACATTCTGCATCCACAACGGGGTTATGGAGATCTTGTCTGGCATCTTGGAGTGCTGCGCGGGTTTGTGGGCGATCACACGGCGCTTTAGACTACCGCTTCGCCCGCCCGCCCATATTGCGGGCCGGTCGACCGGGTGGCCAGCCATGATCCGAACAGAATGAGCACGAACGCAAGGATTCCCCCTACTCCCAAGCGCTCATGCAGCAGCCACACGCCGAGCAGCGCCGCCACCGCGGGGTTGATATAGGTGATCACGGCCGCGCGCGACGCGCCGGCGTGCCCCACGAGATAGAACATCAACAACATCGCCACGGCCGTGCACACCACGCCCAGTATGCTCATCGACGTGAGCGCCAGCAGCGACGGCATTCGCGCGGGAAACGCCAGCATCGCCGGGACGAGGAGCACGGCGCTCGCCACAGCTAGGCTCGCGGCGAGCGGGCCGTAGGGATCAAGCCCGCCCAGGTGCCGCTGAATGATCAGAGGTCCGATCGCGTAGCCGAGCGTGGCAATCAGCATGCAAGCAGCCCCCGCCCAGCCCAAGGGGCCTGAAATCGTGCCGAATCCGAGCAAGGCCGCGACGCCGACGAATCCCAGCCCAAGACCCAGGATGCGCCACAATCCCAAGCGCTCGTGCACGCCGAAGAACCGCTGGATCAGCGCGATCGACAGCGGCACCATGGCAATGAGGATGCCGGTCACCGAGGAACTGATCCATTGTTCACCGTACGAAATGACCGAAAAGGGAATGACGAACTCGGCCAATGCAAACGCCAAGATCGCCGCCTTGTGCTTCCCCAAGGATCGTAAGGCGCCGCGCCGCCACGCGATCGGCAGCAGGATCACCGTGCCCAGCGTCACTCGTCCGAAGGCCACCACCACGGGCGATAGTTCCTGCACCGACAGCTTGATGAAGAAATACGGCAGCCCCCAGATGATGCCAAGCGCCGCGAAAGCCCCCCAACCTCGCCAACTCACCGGTAACGCCTTCCTCAGTGTCGAATTGCAGTTGAAGCCGAGCGTCAATCCTACCAGGGATCGGCTCAAGGTTCGGCGCTGAATATCCGCGGGGCGCCGGCGGCTCGAACGCCGGCGACTGTGCCCGAAGGAGATGTTGTCGAAAAGTCCGGAGAAATGGGCTCGAGATTCAGCCTGAATTCCCGGCGAGGCTCCTAGACGCCGGTGCCCGTTCTTCTCGCCTTCGCGAGGCGCGAATAGAGTTTCAGATAGTTCTGCGCCATGTGCTGAGCCGTGAAGCGCCGGTCGAACTCCGCGCGAATGCGGTCGCGATCCAGCGCGCCGATCCTGCCCGCCGCCGCCACGGCTTGATTTTCATTCTGCACGATGAACCCGGTGATGCCGTCCTCGAGAACCTCCGGCACCGAGCCGTTATCAAAGGCGATCACCGGAGTGCCGCAGGCCATCGCTTCGATCATCACCAGGCCAAACGGCTCGCGCCACGCAATCGGAAACAACAATCCCGCGGCGTTGCCGAGAAATTCGCCCTTTTGATGCTCGCCGATTTCACCGATGAATTCCACGTGGTCCTGCGACAACAAGGGCTCTATCGTGGTCTTGAAGTACTCCTCATCGACCCTATCCACTTTTGCAGCGATCTTGAGCCGCATACCGGCTCTGGCGGCGATGCGGATGGCCGCGTCCGGCGCCTTTTCCGGTGAAATGCGCCCGAGAAACGCCAGATAGCCGCCGGCGCCCGCGCCTTTCGCCAACGAGTCCTGCGGCAGGCCATGAGAGATCGTCGCCACATAGTGCGCCGCGGGCAGCGGTGCCCGCTGCGAGTCTGAAATCGACACCACCGGAACGTCCCCGTATAGCCCGTACAGGGCCGGCAGCTCGGGCAGATCGAGGCGGCCATGCAAAGTCGTCACCGAAGGGATATTGAGCAGCCGCAGCAGCGGATAACCGAAATAATCCAGATGCGAGTGGATCACGTCGAACTCATGGGCGCGCCGCGCCACCGTTTCCAACTCCATGAATACCGGCGCGAAATAATCCTTCACGCTGGGATCGAGGCGCAGCGCGCGCGGCCAGATCGGCGCGAGTTTCGCTTTCGTCAGACTGTCGCCGGAAGCAAACAGCGTGACCTCGTGTCCAAGTTCCACCAATGCGTCGGTCAGATAGGCGACGACACGCTCGGTGCCGCCGTAGTATTTCGGCGGCACGGCTTCGGTGAGCGGAGCAACCTGGGCAATATGCATGACGAGTCTCCCCGGAGGGTATGACGAAACGAAAATAATTTGACGCGGCAAAATCGATTCGGTTCCAATGCGCGTGCTCGCTGCTTGGTTGAACGGATCGCTGCGATTAGACTCTGACCAGCATGTGCTTTTGCGATCGGATTTTGTAATTTCTGCAACACCTGCCGCGACACCGGAGCACTCAAGTGAATGCATTGTCCAAGGACGAAACATCCGTCCCGCAGTTCTACATTGCCGCCGGCCCCGCGCTGCAGGAGCGGCGGACTCTGACCTTGAAGCACGGCGACACCTTCGCCGTATTCGATCATCGCGGCGACATGAGCGCGGACACCGGCAGTTCCGAAGGGCTATATCACCGCGATACCCGCATCTTGTCGCACTTGAAACTGCTGCTCGAAGAAGCGCGGCCTTTGCTGCTGAGCTCGATGACACAGGACGACAACGCCATGTTCACCGCCGATCTCAGCAATCCGGATCTCCTGCTCAATGGACAAATCGCCCTGCGGCACGAGCAAATCCACTTGCATCGGCTCAAGTTCGTCTGGGACGGAGCTTGCTACGAGCGGCTTCTGATACGCAACTTCAGCGACCGGATGTGGCGCATACGCGTTGCGCTGCAGTTCGGCTCCGACTTCGCCGACCTGTTCGAAGTGCGCGGCGAACGCCGCCGGGCGCGCGGCGACCTGTCGGTGACTCGCGACAGCGATCGCAGGGCGGCACTGCACTATACGGGCCTCGATAAGATCGAGCGCATAACGACTCTGGATTTCGATCCGGCGCCACAGACGCTGACGGCCGAGCGCGCCGGGTTCGAGACGGCGCTGAATTCGCGGCAGGTGAGGCGGATCTTCATTCGCGTCGGGATTGCGGACCCGGATGCCGGCCGTTGGAGTGGGCGCGTATTCTACCGGTGCATGCGGGCCGCGCGTCACGGGCTGCGCGAATCGAGCGCGCGGGCGGCGAGCATCGACAGCTCCAACACGGTGTTCAACGAGATCGCGCGGCGTGCGGTGTCCGACCTGTACATGTTGATCACCGAAACCGCGGAAGGGCCCTATCCCTACGCCGGCACGCCCTGGTTCAGCACGCCCTTCGGCCGCGACGGCATCATTACGGCGCTCATGACTCTGTGGGCCGATCCCAGTATTGCGAAAGGCGTGCTGCGATTTCTCGCATCGACCCAAGCCAAGTCCGCCGAACCGGAGCGGGACGCCGAGCCCGGGAAAATTCTGCATGAGATGCGTCACGGAGAAATGGCCAATCTGCGGGAGGTGCCGTTCGGGCGCTACTACGGCAGCGTGGATGCGACTCCTCTTTTCGTGCTGCTGCTCGGCGAATATTTTGCGCGCACCGCCGACCTCGATACCGTCAAGGCGTTGTGGCCGAATGCACAGGCGGCGTTGACCTGGATCGACACCTATGGCGACCGCGACGGCGACGGTTTCGTCGAATACTATCGGCAGACCAAGGAAGGCCTGTCCAATCAGGGATGGAAGGATTCGCAGGACGCGGTATTCCATCGCAACGGACAGTACGCCGAAGGACCCATCGCGCTTTGCGAAGTACAGGCCTATGTCTACGGAGCGAAGCAGCACGCCTCGCTGCTCGCCGCGGCGCTCGGGCATCAAGCGCAAGCGGTACGGCTGCGGGCGCAGGCCGATGCGTTGCGCGAGAATTTCGAAGCCAAATTCTGGTGCGAGGAGCTTTCCGTCTACGCGTTGGCCTTGGACGGCGCAAAGCAGCCCTGCCGCGTGGTGTCATCGAACTCGGGCCAGGTGCTGCTGACCGGTATTGCGAGCGCGAAGAGGGCCGCGCGCGTCGCAGACACGCTGCTCGGCCCGGCCTGTTTCAGCGGCTGGGGTATTCGCACTCTGGGTCTGTCGGAGCCGCACTACAACCCGATGTCCTATCACAACGGCTCCGTGTGGCCGCACGACAATGGACTCATTGCCCTGGGGTTGGCGCGCTACGGTCAAGTCCAGGCGACCGCGAAAATCTTCGGCGCCATGTTCGACGCCGCCGGCTACATGGACCTGTGCCGCCTGCCGGAATTGTTTTGCGGTTTCCTGCGCCGTCAGCACAATGCGCCGACTCAGTATCCCGTAGCCTGTTCCCCGCAAGCCTGGGCGAGCGCCACGATGTTTGCGCTGCTGCAGGCGACGCTGGGTCTCAAATTGGTGGCGGGCAGCGGCGAGATTTCGTTCTGCCGGCCGGTTCTGCCGGATTTCCTCGACCGCCTGCATATTCGCAATTTGCGCTTGAACGGCGGCTCAGCCGACGTGCTGCTGCAGCGGCACGGTCCTGATGTGACCATGACTCAGACCCGCCGCGACGGCGACATCAGCGTCGTGATGCGCTACTGACCGTCGGCATCGATTTTCGGGCGCGTCTCCGGCATCGCCGCGAGCACCAGCATGACGGCGGCAATGCCGACTGCGGAAAGAAAGAAAAATGCCGTGCGCATGCTGAAATGATCCGCCAGCCAACCCGCGGTCGGCGTGCTCAACGTGCCGCCGATACCGATCGCGAATCCGACGAAGCCCAGCGATAAATTGAAATGGCCGGAGCGCGCCGCGACGTCGCTCACGATCAGCGGCACCATGATGCCGAAACAAGCGCCGCCGATGCCGTCGAGCGCTTGCACGGCCACCACCAGCGTTGGATTCGTCGAGGTCGCAAACAGCAAACCGCGCAGCGGCAACATGCAAAATCCGATCATCAGCACGATCCTGCGACCGCGCCGTTCGGCCAGCCGGCCCATGGCGGGCGATGCTATCGCGACGATAATCTGCGGCAGCACGATGCAGGCCGCGACCAATAGACTGGGATTGCCGACCTTTGCGGTCATGGTGCCGCTCATCAGCGTCAACATCGGCGCATTGGCGAAAGTGAAGAGCATGGCGCAGCCGCAAAAAATGAGCAGACGGCGGTCCGCCAACACGCGAAAAAATTGCGCCCTGCCCTGCCCCGGCTGTCGCGGAGGCGGCTGCAAATCTCTGCCGGCAATCGCCACGCGGCGCAGGGGCAACAGGGCCACCAACGCCGGCAGCGTGAATGCGGCGGTCAGATAAAATACGGCTCGCTCCGATACGTATTGTCCGCAAGCACCCATCAATAAGGCGCCGACGCCGTTGCCGATGGCAGCGTAGCGTGCGTTGCGGCCGAGACGGAGACCCATGCCAAAGCGCCCGGCGATGACCAGGCTCATCGCGGCCGTTGCCGGTCCCAGGGTACAGCTGGAAATACCGTGCAATACTTCGGCGAGGTATACGAACAGCGGAATCGGATAGACCGCGAACATGAGCGCGCAGCCCGTAAACGCCAGAACGCTGAAGGCCGCTACGCGCGTCTTGTTCGGTATCGCGTCCACCAGTGCGCCGGCCGGCACCTGGCTCGCCATCGCGGCAACAGTCCCGATGCTCAGCGCCAGACCGATCGAGGTTTGCGTCCAGCTTTGACTGATGAGATAGACCGCAATGAAGGGGCCGAAACCGGTTTGGATATTAGCCACGAACAGGTTGAACCAATCGAGCCCTCGTCCTGCGGCAGGAGATCCTGCGGGTCGTGAATTCGCCGGAGGGGGGTACTCAGCTCGGAGCGCCATTCGTTCACTTCTTGCCTTCCGCGGCACTCGGCGTGGATGCGCCGGCGGGAACCTGGGGCGGCGCGGGTGCTTGCGGCGACGCCGGTGCCTGCGGTGGTACCGGTGCCTGGGGCGCCATCAGTGCCTGCGGCTGGATTGAGTTCTTGTATTCGGGCGCTGACTGCAGTTTTTTCCTGCTCACGCTCAAGGTCAGAGGCTTAGCTTGATCGTCGGGATTGAAGTGCAGCAGCGACCAATCGACGGCAATGCGGCGATTGCCGACGCCGAGGAAGCCGCCGAACTCGACGACGGCGACGCGCACGCGACCGTCGGCATCCGCCAGCACATCGACCACGCGGCCCATGTCCTCGCCCTTCGGCCCCTGCACCTTCTTGCCGAGGACGGTCACCACTGAATTATCCAGAGGCTTGACCTCGGCATCGGGCGCCGCGGGTGCGGGAGCCGCGGCGGGCGGCGCCGGCGGCGGCTCAGGTCTCGACTTGGGCCGGCGTTTCGGCGGCGGCGCTTCCGGCGGTAGTTCGGGCGGCTCGGCCGGCGTTTCGATGGGCACTTCCACGGCGTGCTCGGGAGGTTTTTCCTCCGGCGATAACGGTGGCGGAGGTGCGGGGCTTTCTCCGGCCGATACCGGCGGCTCCGCCTTGGGAGGCGTCCGATCGACAACCGGGGCCGTGTGGCATGCCGACAATGCGCAGAGAAACACCAGCGACATCGCGATTGGCCGCCGGGACCCGCCCTCGTGGCAAGGCCCGGTCATGGGTGCTGCTCGGCACCGATGGACAGTTGGCGTCCGTACATGCGGCTATACACACCGTGGGTCTGCAACAGCCGCCGCGGGGGGCCGTCTTCGACGATGCGGCCGCGATCCAGCACGACGATGCGGTCGAAGGCATCGAGCGTGGATAACCGATGCGCAATGGCGATCACCGTCCGCCCTTTGAACAGTCGCGACAGCGCCTCCTGGATCGATTGCTCGGACTCGGTATCGAGCGAGGAGGTCGCTTCGTCGAGCACGACGATCGGGGCGTCCATCAGGAAGGCGCGCGCGATCGCCAGACGCTGCCGTTGCCCGCCCGACAGCTTCATACCGCGATCCCCGACCACGGTATCGAAGCCTTGCGGCAAACCATTGATGAACTCGGTGCAGCGCGCAGCTTCGACGGCGCGGAACACTTGCTCGTCGGTCGCCTCGGGGCGACCGTAGCGCAGGTTCTCCAGCAGCGATCGGTGAAACAGCGAAATATCCTGCTGCACCACCGCGATCGAAGCGCGCAGGCTCTCCTGCGTTACCTGCGCGATGTTCTGTCCATCGATCAGTACCGCGCCGGAATCCGGATCGTAAAGCCTTTGCAACAGCGCGATGATGGTGGACTTACCTGCACCGGAGCGTCCCACCAGCCCCACCTTCTCTCCGGCCGGCACTTCGAGATCGAATGCCTTGAGCACTTGCTGGCCGCTCGGATAGCTGAAGCTCAGGTGTTTGAATTGGATGGCCCCGCCGCGTACCACGAGCGGCCGGGCATCCGGGGCGTCCCGCATCTCGTGCGGTAGTCCGAGCACCTGCACCGCTTCACCCAGCTTGGCGAACTGCTGCACCATGTCGACCAATGCCATCGCAAAATCGCGCGACGCATGGAGAACGGTGAAGCCCAGCGTCGTGGTCAAGACCACGTCGCCGGTGGAGATCTTGCCGCGGCGCCACAGCTCCACCGACCAAACCAACACGCCGGCCGTGACCGTGAATACGGTCACCGCGTGCCACAAGCGCAAGATCTCGAGCGACCGCAAGCTGGCGCGTTGCGCCTGCATCTCAACCTGAATCTTCGAGCTCAGCCGATCCCGCTCCCGGCGCGCGGCGCCGAAAGCGCGCACCAGTCCGATATTGCTCACGATGTCCGCGAGATCGCCGCTCACATGCGCTGCATGACCCGCAAAACTCTGGTGCAGATGACGGCCCTGCGCCGCCAGCCGGCCGATGCTCACGCCGAGGGCACCGACGACGACGAGCAGCACGACGGTGAGGTGCCAATTGATCGTGCCGAGAATCAGGATGCTGCCGATCACCGCGGTCCCGGGCGGGATGGTGGTCCAAGTCAGCGAATTCTCGATGGTCCAGGCGGCGTTCGCCGCGGCAGTGATGCGCCCGGCAAGCGCGCCGGGAAGGCGTTCGACGAAGTAGCGCGTACCTTGGCCGGACAGATGTTTGAACAGGTCGAGACGGATGTCGCCACCGACCGCCACGAAGGCATGCGTCGACACCCAACCCGCGAGCCGCCACAGAAGGTTGTCCCCGGCCACCAGCGCGAGCAGCAACGCGACCGCGCTCCACAGCGTATAAGTCGCCGGGTGCTGAGTGCCCAGCACGTCGACCAGATTCTTGACGGCGTACTGCGAGCCGACTGCGCAGATCACCGCTGCGAGGACAGCGCCCACCACGACCGCATGACTGAGAAAGCGCCGCCGGACGTAATGTGCGAGGAAGCGGATTGCTCCTTGGGACGCATATCGTGGCGGGGCTTTGGGCATGAACTCCTATTCTTAGGCAATCGATACCCAAGACAGGCCGGAGAATGGAGTCAGTCTCTGTCAGTGTCCGCTGACAAGGTCAGTGCCTGCCTACACGACGATGGGTGAAACGATCACGGGGAATTCGGCGGCGCGCGACTCGAAGGCGTTCGAACGCAACGGTAGAATCGACTCGCTGGAAAATAAGAGTCGAGGAGAAGTCGCCCATGCCGTTTTTTTGCAACGAAGATCTTTCGCTGCACTACGTGGAACGCGGTCAGGGCGAACCGCTGGTGCTCATTCATGGACTCGGATGTTGCGGAGCGGCCTGGGCGTTTCAGGTCGCGGCGCTTGAAAAGCGATTTCGCGTGATCGTCCCTGATCTGCCGGGCAGCGGACACAGCCCACCCCCTCGGGACGAGTACACCATAGCGGGATGCGCCTCAGCCCTTTGGTCGCTTCTCGATCACCTCCAAGTGTCGCAGGCCAACATCATCGGATTTTCCCTGGGCGGCGCGGTCGCGCTCGAGATGGCGGCACAACGCCCCGCGAGCGTGCCGCGGCTTGGACTCATCAACAGTCTGGCTACCTATCGGCCGGATGATTGGCGCAAATGGCTGGAAACCCATGTATCGGCAACGCTGGTACGGCTGCTGGGAATGCGCCGGGCAGCATGGCTGCTCGCGGTTCGGTTGTTTCCGGAACCCTGGCAACGATCGATTCGCGCCCATGCGGCGGCCGTGGTAGGTGCGGTCCCCGCCAGCACCTACCTCGGCCTGGGATTGGCCTTGGCGCATTGGGCGATCATCGATCGGCTCGACAGGCTGAAGAGCCGTATATTGCTGATCGCGGCCGAACACGATTTCACCCCGCTCGCGGAAAAGCGCGAACTGGCTGCGAAGCTCAAGGCGGACATCGTCGTGGTGCGCGGCTCGCGGCATGGTACCCCGTTCGATTCGGTGGAAGCGACGAACGCCAGCCTGCTCGCCCTGTTGACCGATCAACCGCTGCCGCCTCAAACGCGATGGATTCGCGACACTCCCACTCGGGCGCGTGCGCTTTGGCTCACCGGCAGCATCGCCGAAGACCATTCATTGAGTCCTGACCGCTTCCATGCGCGGGGATAGCACCTGAACGGCCGCGAGGGCCAGCCAGTAAACCGTGCCCGCCACCATGAAGATCGGCGTGTAGCCGCCGATACCGTCCAGCACCCATCCCGCATACTTCGCCATCAACATGCCGCCGATGGCGCCCGCGGTTCCCCCGATGCCCACCACCGAGGCCACGGCTCGCTTTGGAAACACGTCGGACGGAAACGTATAGAGGTTTGCCGAGAATGCTTGATGCCCGGCCGTTGCCGCGCCGACGATGGCTACCGCCAGCCACAGATTGTCCGCGTACATGGCGAACATGACCGGCAAGACCAGAAGTGATGCCAGGAACATCGTCATTTTCCGCGCCCTATTCACGCTGACGCCGATCCGAATCAGTTTCGACGACAACCAGCCTCCCGCAATGCTGCCGATATCCGAAACGGCATACACGACCACCAGCGGCGGACCGAAAGTCTTCAAGTCCAAGCCGTAGCGCTTGGCGAAAAAATCAGGCAGCCAGAACAGGAACATCCACCAGACCGGGTCGATCATGAACCGCGCGGCAGCGTACGCCCAGGTCTCGCGAATGCGCAGCAATTGACGCCAGGACATGCGTGGGTCGTCGGCGGGCGGGTCGCTATTGATGAATGCAAGCTCATCGGGGCTCACTCCGGGGTGCACATCAGGGCGCCGATAAGTTTTCAGCCACACGATGAGCCATGCCAGGCTGAAGGAGCCGGTCACCACGAATGCGGCGCGCCAACCGAAGGCAAGGGTGATTCCGGGAACGATCAGCGGCGTCAGGATCGCTCCGACGTTCGAACCCGCATTGAATATACCGGTCGCGAACGCACGTTCACGCTGCGGAAACCATTCGGCTATCGCCTTCAGGCCGGCGGGGAAATTCCCGGATTCGCCCAACCCCAGCGCGAATCGTACGGCGGCAAAGCCCGCAATCGAGGCGACGCAGGCATGCGCGACATGCGCGATGGTCCAGAGGACCATGCAGGCTGCGTAGCCGGCACGCGCTCCGAGTTTGTCGACTAGTTTCCCGAATCCGATGTAGCCGAGTGCATAGGCGGCCTGGAACCAAAAGATGACATCGGCAAATGCGCCCTCGGTCCAGCCGAACTCGAGCTGCAAGGTCGGCTTGAGAACTCCGATGATCTGACGGTCGACGTAGTTGATCGCGGTCGCCGCAAACAGCAGTCCGCAAATGAGCCAGCGATAGCGGCCGATCGACCCCTTAGTGCGGTTCAACGGACGCAATCGAAAGCGCCGAGACCAGCGCATCGCCTTTGAGCGGACGAAATTCGATCAGGATTGCGCCGTCTCGGGAAGTCGTGTCGAAGGAGCGATCCACCGCCTTGAGCTTGCCGCCGGCCGCCGCGAAGATGTCGAAACGCCGCAGCACGACCTTACCGTTGACCTGCACATCGAACTCTCGGACGCCGGCTGCCTCGGCGGTGGGCTCTTGAAATTTCAGGGTAACTCGGTAGCGTCCGCTCGGCACCGGTACGCGATACGAGAACTCTCCCTCCCTGAAGCTGTCGTAGATTCCGGCATCGTCGGCGGCCACCGCGATCCGGCCCGACGCCGGCGTATCCGGCGCGTTGATTCCACCGGGTACGCCTCCGCTGAAATAAGCGTCGGAGCCGAAGCGCTGTCCCGCCTTCGACACATAGCCCGAAATGTCGCCTGCTTTGATTCGAACGCTGTCGGGCGATCCTAAGAACGTCCACTGCATCGAATCGACCTGCGCCGCCCCGGCGATATCCGCAGCGGCGCGCAATGTGTTCGGCCCCGGCTGCAGATGCACGGATCGCCACGCACAAATTCCGCCTTCGCAGGGCGTCATGCCTTGATCAGCGTCATTCACCCACAGCCTCACTTGCACCGCGTTGCTGTACGCCTTCACATCGACGACGCCGTAGGGCCTGTCGACGTAGCGCCGCCCGACCAGGTGCAGGGTCGGCTGGCCGCTCCAATTGGCGCGGTAGAAATAAAATGCGTCCTTGCGAGTCCGCCGATCGTAGCTGACGAGGCCTTTCTCGTTGATATCCGTCAAATCGCCCTCGCGGCGCGAATCGCTGGAGAAATCGAACATGTTCCAGATGAACGCTGCCCAGAGAAATTCGCGGCCGCGAAGGGCGCTCCAGGATGCTTCGTGGTACCAATCCTGATATTCCTCAGGATGCGGCCGGCCGTGCGGATTGACCGGGCCGCCTGCGGGGTCATCGGTGTGCTGGCTGAGGGCCGCGCCCGCGCCATATTCGGAAACGGCGATGGGCAATGCGGGATGGCGCCGATGTGCCTGGTCCAACATCGGGCCAAAATCGTCTAATTTTCCGGTGTACCAGCCGAAATACCGGTTGTAGCCGACTGTGTCGGCAATTCCGACGATGGCGTCGCGGGAGGCCATGCCGGCCATCGCGGCACCACCCCCAGCGTCCGCGTGCGGCCCGATACCCGCTTCGCAGCAGTCGGCAACCGTCGTGAACCGGCCCGGGTCTTCCTGCTTGGCAAGCAGATCGAGTGACTTCAGCAGGGTCGCGGGTTTGCTCGGGCCCTTGATCTGCGTTGCGGTGAGATCGATCTCGTTGGCAATCGACCAGACGGCGATCGAAGGATGGTTGTAATTTTGACGGATGAGCTCGGTCAGCTGCTGCCGAGCATTGGCGGCGAGCTCCGGACTCGCGGACGAACCGTCGAATGACACTTTGTTGACCAGCGGAATTTCCGCCCACACCACGAACCCCAGGGCATCCGCCAGCTCATAGGAATATTGATCGTGCTGGTAGTGGGCGAGGCGGACCGCATTGCCGCCCATGTCGCGCAGCAAATCGAAATCCTGCGCTTGATCCGCCTGCGAAATCGCCCACCCCTTCGCCGGGCGGTCCTGGTGCATGGACGCGCCCTTGAGGTATAGATGTTCCCCATTGAGAAAGAACCCTTTATCCGGATCGAAGTTGAGAGACCTCAAACCAAGCGGCTGCGCCACTTGATCGAGATCCAGCCCCTGGGTTGACCGCACCGTCAGGAGCAGCTTGTAGAGGTACGGGTCTTTCATGCCCTGCCACAGATGCGGCCGGTCAACGTGCAATGTGCGCATCACCGGCACAGGCTGTGCCGGCGATATCGTCACCTGGCTCGATTCCGACGCGACGACGACACTGGATTCGTTTTCGATGCGAGTCTCGACGATGACCGTCCGACGCTTCGGTCCGTCGTTGACCAACTTCGCCGACACTCGCACGGCCGCGGACTCGAGGCCGTCGATGGTCACGGCTCTCGCGTACAATCCAGGCCCGCCGTAGTCCAGCATGTCCGCATGCACGAGATCCGTGGCGATCAGCGTCACGCTGCGATAGATGCCGCCGAACACGAAGAAATCGCCGGAGAGCGGGATGACATTTTCCGTGCTGGAGCCTGATTGCGGACGGCTATTGTCAGCCCTGACCACGAGAAGGTTGTCGCCGGACGGTTTGATCGCGGCCGAGGCGTCGAAACGGAATCGGGAGAAGGCTCCGGCATGCCTGCCGAGATAGCGTCCGTTCAGCCAAACATCGGCGATGGCACCAACCCCGTCGAATTGGAGAAAGTAACGTCTCGCCGTGGATGAGGGGGGCGCCGTGAACCGCAGCCGGTACCAACCCACTCCCTGCACAGTGTTCGTGAGCGGCGAGCGTTCGGCACCCTCGTTGCCGATTCGGTTCCAGGTGTGCGGAAGGTCGACCCCCGTCCACTGCGAATCGTCGAACTCGCTCCTCTCCACGCCGGCCAACCCGGCCTCTTGGCGAAAGCGCCAGCCGTGGCTCAAATCCATCGATGCCCGGGGCACCCCGCCGCCTCGAGACGGGGGCCCGGCGCCGGTCTCACGGCCCAAGTCAGCAGCGCTTGCGCCCGCAAGCGAAGGCCAGCAGAACACCGCAAGCAGCCCGGCAAAGGCCGGCAAAACACCCGAACATCGGCAAGGCATCACGGCAGTCCTTAGCTTCCCGGCTACCAATTGGTCATCGTGCCATCCTCGAGTCGATTGACGGGAAGATAAGCGCGCTGATACGGGTATTGGGCGGCGAGGGTCTCATTGATATCGACCCCGAGTCCGGGCTCATCGCCGGGATGCAGGAATCCTTCGTGGAAGCGGTAGGCGTGGGGGAATACCGCATCGGTTTGCGGCGCGTGGCGCATGTACTCCTGCAGCCCGAAGTTGGGTATTGCTAGATCGAAATGCAGCGCCGCGGCCATGCATACCGGAGACAGATCGGTGGCGCCGTGGCAGCCGGTTTTGACGTGATAGAGCTCGGCGAGCGCCGCTATGCGCCGTAGATGGCTGATTCCGCCCGCATGCAGGACCGTGGTCCTGATGTAGTCGATCAGCTGCTCCTCGATCAACTGTTTACAATCCCAAATGCTGTTGAACACCTCGCCCACGGCGAGCGGCGTGGTGGTGTGCTGACGAATGAGGCGGAAAGACGCCTGGTTGTCCGCCGCGACGGTATCTTCCAGCCAGAACAACCGGTAGGGCTCCAGATCCTTGCCCAGCCGCGCCGCCTCGATCGGCGTCAGCCGATGGTGCGTGTCATGCAGCAGGTCGATGTCCCAACCGAGCGCTGCGCGGGCCGCCCGGAACAACTCCGGCGCCGAAGCCAGATACTTGCGCGTCGACCACCGATTCTCGGCCGGCAGCGCGCCGTCGGCCGGCTCGTAGAACATCTTGTCGCGCGACACGCCATAGGTCGAGGCGAGACCGGGCACGCCTGACTGCAGACGGATGGCCGTGTAGCCGAGACCGACGTAGCGCTGCGCCTCGGCAATCGTCTCCTCCACCGTCTCGCCGTTGGCGTGGCCGTACACGCGCACCGCGCTGCGGCAGGCGCCGCCGAGCAGCTGGTACAGCGGCAGGTCGGCCGCCTTGGCCTTGAGGTCCCACAGTGCGGTATCGACCGCCGCGATCGCGGTCATGGTTACCGGGCCGCGCCGCCAATAGGCGCCGCGGTAAAGAAACTGCCAGATATCTTCGATCTGGTGCGCGTCGCGGCCGATCAGGCAGGGCAACACATGATCGGACAGATAGCTCACGACGGCCAGTTCGCGTCCGTTCAACGTGGCGTCCCCGAGGCCGAAGCTGCCGTCCGCCGTCTCGATCCTGAGCGTGACGAAATTACGGCCTGGACAGGTGACGATCACCCGTGCATCGGCGATTTGCATCGCGGTCGTCTTTGACATCGTATCGGAGCTTCTGGCTGCCTTTGGTAAGGCCACTTCAGCGCATTGTCCGACCTCGCGTCAAGACCCGCGGTCAACTATTTACACCCCGGGCGTCCGAGCTAGGCGGGATCACGCCGTAATATGAGTACAAATGTTATTTCTAGTCGACGCTGGGCAATTTTAGTGGCCTGACCAGTACGAGTCAGCGGTCAGCTCAAATCGCCAGCCGCCGCGTGTATTCATGGCGTTTGCTGACGGCTTTCTTGCGCGCACTATCCATCGCATCGGTCTCGGTCGCGGCGAGCAGCCCGTCAATGACGCGGGCCAAATGATCCCGCATGGCATTGCGTGCGGCTTGGCTGTCGTGCTTGCGTAATGCCGCGAGGATGCGCCGATGTTCGCTGATGCGCGGCTGCACACCGACGCTGCGTGCCCGCTCCAGCATATGCGCGCAAAGCGGTGATTTATGGCGTATGTCCCAAAGATTCTCGATGACCGCAGTGATCGCCGAATTGCGCGTGGCCCGCGCAATCGCGACGTGAAAGCGGCGATCCGCCATCTCGCCTTTCTGCTTGCGCACATTCTCCTTGATCATATCGCCCAGAATCTCTTCGATTTCCCGCAGCTGTTCCTCGGTGATGATGGTCGCCGCCAACGCCGCCGCCTCGGCTTCGAACAGGCGCCGCGCCTCGGTCAGCTCGAACGCGCCGATGTCGAGGTCATCCGCGCCGATCTGCGCCGGCGGGTGATCGGTGACATAGATTCCCGAACCTTGCCGCGCCTCCACCAGGCCACGGATCTCGAGAGCGATCATCGCCTCGCGGATGGTGGGCCGGCTGACTTTGAACGAGGCGGCAAGGTCGCGCTCCGAGGGCAACCTCGAGCCGGGCTCGTAGTCGCCCGATTGGATCGACGCCATGATGGCATCGGCGACCTGACGATAGAGTTTGCGAGTATCGATCGGAGTACTCATGGCTCGAATCTTGACCGCTTCATCCACGGATGGCAATGTTGTCAGACCACTTCAAGGGCCAACCATGGGCCGATCACTTCACCTGCATCCTCAGAGATTCTTTCCCGCGGACCCGCAGGTCCGCTCGATCGCGGCGCGCCTGTATGCAGCCGTCGAAGGTCTGCCCATCGTCAGCCCGCACGGCCACACGGATCCCCGCTGGTTCTCCGGCAATGAGCCCTTCGAGGACGCCGTCAGTCTGCTGCTTTGGCCTGACCATTACTTGCTGCGCATGTTGATGAGCCAAGGGGTGCCGCTGGAAAGCTTGGGGTTCCGTTCCGCGGATGCCGCGCCCGTTGCGACGGATCGGCGGCGGATATGGCGCCTGTTTGCCGAGCACTACCGGGCGTTTGGCGCAACCCCTTCGCGGCTGTGGCTCGATCATGTCTTTGCGACCGTGTTCGGATTCGAGGTCCGCCTCAGCCCGGAGACAGCCGACCATTATTTCGACACCATCAATGCGGCCTTGGCCACGCCTGAATTTCTGCCGCGGGCCTTGTACGAGCGCTTCGGCATCGAAGTGCTGGCGACCACCGAAGGCGCGTTGGATGCGCTCGAGCATCATGCGGCCCTCGCCAAGTCCGGCTGGAAGGGCCGGATCATCACGACTTTTCGGCCGGATGACGTCGTCGATCCGGATCGGGCGGACTTCGTCGCCAATGTACTTCGCCTGGGCGAATTGGCGCGCGAGGACACGACCAGCTGGCGGGGCTATCTCGCAGCCTTGGCGAACCGGCGCGCCTTCTTTCGCGCGCTCGGCGCCACTGCAACCGACCATGGCCATCCGACCGCACGCACCGCGAATCTCTCACCGCCCAAAGCACAGGAACTTTTCGGCCGCATTATCGCGTCAAGACGGCAGCCGGGCGACGCGGAGGTATTTCGCGCGCAGATGCTCACCGAAATGGCGCAGATGTCCTGCGACGACGGCATGGTGATGCAGCTGCACCCCGGCGCGTGGCGCAATCACAACGAGGCGCTGTTCAAACGTTTCGGCCGCGACAAAGGCGGAGATTTCCCCACCCGGACCGACTTCACAGCGGCGCTCAAACCATTGCTGGATCGCTTCGGCTCGAGCCGAGATTTTCTGCTGATTCTGTTTACGCTCGACGAGAGCACCTACTCTCGGGAACTCGCGCCGCTGGCCGGCCACTATCCCTGCCTCAAGCTGGGTCCGCCGTGGTGGTTCCACGATGCTCCCGAGGCCATGCTGCGATTCCGGCGGCAGGTTACCGAGTCGGCCGGCTTCTACAACACGGTCGGATTCAACGATGACACCCGTGCATTTTTTTCGATCCCCGCGCGCCATGATCTGGCGCGGCGGATCGATTGCGCCTACCTCGCGGAATTGGTCGCGACTCACCGCCTGGATGAGGACGAAGCCGGCGAAGTTGCGGTCGATCTAGCGTATCGTTTGGCCAAATCCGCCTACCGCTTGTGATGCACCGGCTCAACCGGGGGGCATTGGCGCGGCTGCCGGCTGGTGTGCGGCGTCCCGATTATGACTTCCGGAACGTCGGCGTCGGCATCGTGCATTTGGGAATGGGCGCATTTCATCGCGCGCATCAGGCTGTTTTCACGGAAGACGCGCTGAGCGGCGGCGGCGACTGGGGGATACTCGGCGTCTCACTGCGGCACGCCGCCGCGTCGGAGGCATTGGCCGCGCAGGATCAGCTGTACACGGTTGAAACACTCGCAAGCGGCATGGACTACCGTGTGGTGGCCGCAATCCGCGCTTCCCTGTGCGCCCCGACGCATCGCAGCCGGCTCGAGGACGCGCTGGCCTCGCCTCAGACTCACATCGTGACGCTGACGGTAACCGAAAAAGGCTACTGCCTCGGAGCAGACGGGCAACTGGATCTCGCGCGGCCTGAGATCTCACACGATCTCGAGCATCCGCTCGAGCCGATTTCCACGATCGGGTGGATCGTGCACGGGCTGGCCGCGCGCGCGACGCGGCACCGCCGGCCGATCACCGTCATCAGCTGCGACAACCTGCGGGAAAACGGCACTCGGCTGGGCGGCGCCGTAACGGCCTTCACCGAGCGCAGCCGACCCGACCTCTTGCCCTGGCTGGAAGACAACGTTGAGTTTCCGCGTACGGTGGTGGATTGCATCGTGCCGGCGGCGACCGACACCGCGCGTTCGCGCGTCGCCCAAGCGTTGGGCGTCGAAGATACGGCCTGTGTGCAGCGCGAGGCGTTCAGCCAATGGGTGATCGAGAACCGCTTCGCGGGCCCGCGCCCCGATTGGGATCGCGTCGGCGTACAAATCGTGGATGATGTCGATGCACACGGCCGGCTCAAGCTTCACGTGCTCAATGCATGCCACAGCGCCCTCGCCTACCTCGGTCTGCCGCGCGGCTACACCTTCGTTCGCGAGGCCGTCGCGGACGCCGAGCTTGCCCGATTCCTGAATGAGCTGGTGTCGATCGAGATCGCGCCCGCGCTCGGGCCGCTGCCGGTCCTCGACTACTGGCGCACGGTTCGTGCGCGATTCGCCAATCCGCGGATAGACTATCGGCTGTCGCAGATCGCCGAAGACGGCTCGTTGAAGATCGCCGAGCGGATATTCCCGCTCATGATCGCCAACGTCGGGACCGGCACTCCGGTTCGCTCGCTCTCGCGGATCGTGCGCGGTTGGCTCGAGTCGGAGTACGGGGAAATGCGAGTGCAGGGCGCGCTTGACGATCCGGCGCTGTTTCCGCCGCCGATCCGCGAAAATGCTTCGCTGCGCGCCGCCATCCTCGAGGCCGTCGCTTGAGGCGCGTGATCTGCATCGGCGAGTGCATGGTGGAGCTGCGGGCTGCCGGCGCCGACGCCTTTGCCAGAGCCTATGCCGGGGACGCCTACAATACGGCCGTTTATCTCAAACGTTCACTGCCGGATGCGCAAGTGCAATTTCTCACCGCCACCGGCGACGATGCACTGAGCCGCGCCATGCGTGAGGTTTGGCGTGCGGAGGGAATCGACGGCTCCCTCGCCTTTACCGCCGGCGGCGGCTCGCCGGGTTTGTATCTCATTGAAAATGACGCGCGGGGCGAGCGGCGCTTCCACTATTGGCGCAGCAATTCCGCGGCGCGTCGCTGGTTCGAGCTCTTGGAGGATCAGGACGAAACAGTCCTGTGGGGCGCGGATGTCATCTATCTGTCGGGAATCTCGCTTGCCATCCTAAGTCCGGCGGAGCGCGCCCGCGCAATCGAGTTGCTGCGGCGTGCGCGCCCGCACATCGGCCGCATTGCATTCGACCCGAATGTTCGGCTCGCATTGTGGGAAACCGCGCAAGCCGCCGTGGCAACGATCGAGAATGCGCTGTCAATCGCCGACGTCGCCTTGCCGAGCAGGGAGGACGCCCGGCTGCTGCTCGGCGTCGACGATCCGATCGAACAAATCGATCGATTGCAGAGAATCGGCGTACGCGAAATAGCTCTCACTCTGGGTGCCGACGGTTGCCTCATCGCCGATGGCGACGTCCGCGCACGATTGCCGGCTCCCCACGTGGCGTCGATCACGGATACATCCGGCGCGGGCGACGCCTTCAACGGCGCCTATTTGGCAACCCGGTTGCGGGGCGGTTCTGCGGCGGATGCGGCGCGATCAGGGCTGGCCGTGGGATCGCGCGTGGTCGCGCACGCGGGCGCGGTCGTGCCAAAATCGGTTTCACATCCGTAAATCGCGCAGGCTCACGAGCTGTTGGCCCACGTTCGAGCCATGAATCGGCCGCCAACTTTGCATACACTTTAGGACTGAACTTTGAAACAATGCCGGGTATGCATAACGGAATGTTGATCGGAGTTCGAGCCCCCCGCCTCGACGTGCGCCTCGACACGAGTCTCGAAATGCTCCTGGAGCGCGCACCCGCCGCCCAGATTTCCCGCGTTCTCGCGACCGTGGTGGCGACGGCCGGCTCGACGTACCGCAAGCCGGGCGCGCGCATGCTCATCATGGCCGACGGGAGCTCCTTGGGGCTGCTCAGCGGCGGCTGCCTGGAAGCGGATCTCAAGCTTCACGCCCAGGAGGTGTTGGACAGCGGCATCCCGCGCGCCATCGAGTACGACATGCGCGGCCCCGACGATATCCTTTTCGGCATCGGTGCGGGTTGCGAAGGTGCGATGCGCGTGCTGCTGGAGCCTGCAGGTCCCGGAAGTCCCGCGGCCGCTGCGCTCGCGGCTGCCGGGCGCGAGACTCGAGCGGGCCGGCCGACCTCGCTGGTTTCGGTTCACGAATCCGCAGACGTTCCGCTCGGCACCTATGATGCCGCGCCATCGCTGCCCTCCATGCTGAGCCACGCCGCCGCGCGATCCCTCGACGAAGGCACATCGCGCGCCATGAACTGGGAAGAAGGCGGCCGGCGGACCCGGGCATTTGTACAATTCCTCGCACCGCCCCCGCATGTATTGATTTGCGGGGCGGGCCCCGATGCGCAGCCGGTGGTGAGCGCCGCGCGCGCCCTGGGCTGGCGAGTGTCGGTCGTCGACCATCGTCCCGCCTACGCGGTGGCGGCGAATTTCCCCGGCGCCGAAGTGAAGCTGTGCGATCCGCGCTCGTTGCGCTCCGTCGTCGCCGTCGAGCGCTGCCATGCCGCCGTGGTGATGAGCCATCACCTGCCCTCCGATGCATCGTACTTGCGCGAGCTGGCGCTGGCCGGCGTCCCGGCCTACGTCGGATTGCTGGGTCCCGAGGCGCGGCGCAGCCGGCTCGCGCAAGAATTGGGACCCGTGGCGGAAGAGCTTAGATTCAGAATGCGCGGTCCGGTGGGCATCGACATCGGAGCGGTGACGCCGGAAGGCATCGCGCTCGCCATCGTCAGTCAAATCCATGCGTGGCTGGCCGGGCGCAGCGACGTCGAACGGTCGACGCTCGCTCAGCCGTCCATACCGCTCGCTCAGCCGTCCATGCTCTGAGGAGCGCGAGCGCGTACAGACATCGCGCTCCATCGTCAAGGGGATGCGTGTTGCCGTTGGTTTGGCGTAGACTTTATTGCATCGCGTCCTGGTATTTGCCATAAGAACAACGACGACCCAGACGCCGGGGATATCGAATTAAATTTGCATGGCGGATGCAGGGAGACAGGAATGTTCAAGTTACTGAGGCCTTTGAGTGCGGCTCTGGGCGCTGCACTCTTGTGCGCGTGTGGATCGAGCAGCCAGACCTCGGCGGTATCGCCTTCCACTGCGCACGGCACACTGGCCGTGAATCCACCGTTTCGAATTGCCTCGCTGAACGCCGCAACCTTCCAGGCGGAACTCGGCGCAACCAGCACCGGCGCACAGCTGTTGCAAATCGCCGGCACCCCTGCGTGCGGCGTGGATTTCTACTATGTCAAGTTCTGGACCGTCGGCGGCGCGGGTGAGACCACGGAGTCGTCGGGTGCATTGATGGTGCCCACGGGCGCGGCGCCGGCCTGTTCCGGGCCGCGTCCCATCGTGCTCTATGCGCACGGCACGAATACCGACAAGACTCTCAACATCGCCGACATCACCAACACCTCCAATGCCGAGGGCGTGTTGATCGCCGCCATGTTCGCCGCGCAGGGCTATATCGTAGTGGCGCCGAACTACGCCGGCTACGACATCTCGACTCTGGGCTATCACCCCTTTCTCGATGCCGAGCAGCAGTCGGGAGAAATGATCGACATTTTGGCGGCCGCGCGCACGGCTCTGCCCAAGACCCTGAGTGCCGCGACCAGCGACAGCGGCAAGCTGTTCATCACCGGGTACTCCGAAGGCGGACATGTGGCGATGGCCACTCAACGCGCGCTCGAGGCGAGCGGCGCGGTTATCACGGGAGCCGCGCCCATGTCCGGACCCTATGCATTGGAAGCGTTTGGCGACGCCATCTTCTTCGGCAGTGTCAACCTCGGGTCGACCGTCTTCTCGCCGCTGCTCACCACCAGCTACCAGAAAGCCTATTCGAACATCTATGCCGCTCCCGGAGATCTGTACTCCGCGACCTACGTGAGCGGCATCGAAACCTTGCTGCCGAGCGCGACCCCGCTCAACACGCTTTTCGCAAACGGCTTGCTGCCGGAGACCGCGTTGTTCGACAGCAGCACGCCGACGGTGCCCGGCAGCGCCGCGCTGACGGCTCTGCTGTCGGTGCCCGGCAGCCCCACCTATCCGATACCGCCCGGTCCGGAAACTCCGTTGTTCGCGGCCGGGTTCGGTTCGCCTTATTTGATCAACAATAGCTACCGAGTGAGCTATGCGCTCGACGCGGCGTCGAACCCCGACGGCGCGGTGCCCACGCCGGTCGCCAACGTGCCGCTCGCCGCCACGGCGCCGCTGCAGCCGTTGCGCCTCGCCTTTTACAAGAATGATTTGCGCAATGGCGCATGGACGCCCTCTTCGCCCACTCTGTTGTGCGGCGGGGGCCAGGATCCGACGGTGTTCTTCTCCGTGAACACGCTGACCATGGCATCCTTTTGGGGCTGGCTGGTGTCGGGCGGCCTCATCACGGTGCTGGATGTGAACGCCACCCCCGGCGGCCCGTTCGCGGCCTTGCAAACCGGGTTTCAGGAATCCGAAGCGGCGCAACTGGCCTACTACGAATCGGCGGCCGGCGGCAGCCTGTCGCCGGCGGCGGCACAGCAGCTCATCGTGCAGGGCTATCACGGGGCCGTGGCGCCCTTCTGCGCGGCTGCCGCGCGCGCCTTCTTCAGCCAACTTTAAGGGACCCGGCCATGACCACTCTCTCTGTTCGCACACTGTCCGCCGCTATCGCCGCAGCGGCCATGAGTCTGTACCGTGCCACCCCGGCGCTGGCGGACGAAGTTCCCGGCAACAGCGCGCGCATCGGCCTTTACTCCGTGTTCTTTCACGTGAAGGCAGACGATCTTTCAGGGCCCTACGTGCCTCCCGGCGCCAACATCGATGCCAAGAACCTGACTACCCTGTATCTGGGATACGTGAGGCGCCTGTCCTCACACTTCGATGTGGAACTGGCAATAGGCTACCCACCGCTGCAGAAGACCGTGGGTAAGGGGCCCGCCACTCTGGGTTCGGTACCTTACGATGGACAAGTGATAGCGACGGCCCGTTGGTTGGCGCCGACCCTGCTGGTTGAATACATGTTCTTCGACGAGAATTCCAAGCTGCGTCCCTACATCGGCGCCGGCGTCAATTACGCCGCTTTCTACGATCGGGATGTGACCGCGCAGGGCAATGCCGCGAGCGGAGGCCCCACCAAGCTTTCGCTGACTTCGTCGGTGGGACCGGCCGGCACAGCGGGCCTCGCGTATCATATCGGGGGCAATTGGAATTTGTACGCTTCCTATTCGATCTCCCAGGTGAAAACCAAGCTCAGGGCCGATACCGCGGGCGTCATCCGTACCTCTCACCTCAGTTTCGGGCCGCAGGTCTTCATCGCGTCCGTGGGTTATTCCTTCTAGCCGCGTGCATCGCGGGACGCTCCCGTGAACTCCGCGGCCAATTCCTTGGCGGCCTTGACCAGGACCGACGTGTCGGCCCCCACTGCGACGAACAAGGCACCCCGCTCCAAGTACTCGTGCGCGAGCTGCCGGTCCGAGGTGAGCGTGCCCGCCGCCTTACCCGCCCCTCTTACCGTCGCGATTCCCTGGAGTATGGCAGCCCGTACCGCCGGATCGGAGGGCTTGCCGAGCAAGCCCATCGACGCCGCCAAATCCGCGGGACCGAAGAAGACTCCGTCGACACCATCCACCGCGGCAATGCGCTCGAGATGGGTCAATGCATTGACGGACTCCACTTGGACGAATACGCACATTTCGTCGTCGCTGCGGCGTAAATAATCGTCGACCTGGTTCCATCGCGAGGCGCGCGCCAAGGCACTGCCGACCCCGCGCACGCCGCGCGTCGGGTAGCGGGTCGCCGCCACCACCTGCCGCGCCTGCTCGGGCGTTTCGACCATGGGAATGATGAGTGTCTGCGCGCCGATATCCAGGTATTGCTTGATCAACTCCGCCGTGGCGTGCACGGGACGCACGATGGGATGAACCGGATACGGCGCCATCGCCTGCAATTGCCGCAGCACGCTGCGCGGATCGTTGGGCGCATGCTCGGCATCGATGACCAGACAATCGAAGCCGACGGTGGCCAACAGCTCGGCGGCGTAGGAGTCGGCCAGTCCCACCCACAGCCCGATTTGCGGCTTTCCCTCGCGCAACGCCCGCTTGAATCCATTGGTCGGTAGTTCCATCACGAGCCTCTCCTAAGGATCAGACAAAACGCATCGATATGCCGCCGAGCGCGCCATAGTCGGCGTGCAGCACATCGCCGCGCGCGACGTTGGTCGGCCTCGTGAACGAGCCGCCGAGGATGATGTCTCCGGCTCTCAAGGTTTCGCCGTATGGCGCGATCTTGTTGGCCAGCCACGCGACGCCCGCGGCGGGATGATTGAGCACGGCCGCCGCGAGGCCGGTTTCCTCGATCACCGCATTCTTGTAGAGCAGCGCCCCGACCCAGCGCAGATCCACCGCATCGGGCTTGACGGGCTGACCGCCGACGACGATGCCCGCGTTGGCGGCAAAATCCGCGATGGTGTCGAACACCTTGCGCGGCGCCCGGGTGTCGCGGTCGAATTGCTCGATGCGCGCGTCGATGATCTCGAGCGCCGGAGTCACATAGTCGGTGGCTCTCAGAACGTCGAAGAGGGTCACGCCGGGTCCCGTCAACGGCGAGCGCAATACGAACGCCAGTTCCACTTCCACGCGCGGCGCGATGAAGCGTTCGACGGGTATGTCGCTGCCCGTCGCAAAGAACATATCGTCCATCAGCGGCGCGTAGTCCGGCTCCGTGATCTGCGATGCCTGCTGCATGGCGCGCGACGTGAGACCGATCTTGCGGCCCTTGATGCTGCGGCCGTCGGCCATTTCCAGCCTGACCCATTCGCTTTGAATGGCGTATCCGTCTTCGACGGTCATGCCGCGATGCTCCAACGAAAACTGGCGCAGCTGGGTCCGGCTCTTGCGCGCGTCGTACAGACGCCGGGCCAGCAGTCGAATGGTTTCGGTCGGCAACATGTAGGATTTCTCTCCCGCGCCCGCTCGTCAGGTTTTCTTGAATCGCGCGTGCAGATTGTTGTGCTTGAGGGTGCCGGCTTCGCTGAATTCGTTGAGCTCGAGCGAGAGCGCCAGACCCTGCTTCGCAAATTGCTCCGCGAAATGCGCCTTCATGATGTCGAACAGGCCGGTGCAGGCCGCTTGCTTGGCAGGGTCGCCGCGGCCCGCGCCGATCTTCAGGATGGCATGCACGAATCCCGCATCGCCGGCCGTCCCGTCGGCTATGCAGTACTCCTCGCACGCGATCGCGCGCACGCGCACGCCCCCGGGCGGAAACACGGCGGCCCCGTCGACGCGCAGCCCCGTCATGAACTGCGCGAGCTTGCCGCAAAGCTCGCCGAAGCGGCCCGCGTCGCGAAGATTGGCGCTGTACTCCAAGGTCATGTGCGACATGGCTTAAGTACCAATGGCCATGGTGGCGACGGTGCAGCCCACCGCAAAAATCGGGATGGCGCGGTAATATCGGAGGCGGCCCAAACCTTGCGCCGCCGCTGCGATGCTGATGAAGGTGCGAATCTCGAATCCCCCCTGGCCTGCGTCGCGATAGGTGGCCTCGTCCGTATACGACAACATCGCGCGCCGGTCGTTGCTTTGCCAGCGCCGCAGAAATTCCCGGTCCCACGATTCGTTGATCTTTCCGGAGTCCGGTGTCGCCGGCCAGTGCGAAATGCCGCCGGTACCGACCAGGGCGATGCGTTCCGGCGCAAGGTCCGCGGCGCGGCGCAAGGCCTCGCCCAGCGTCCATGCGCGATGCAACGGCGCGAGCGGCGGTCCCTGGCAATTGATGTTCACGGGGATGACCGGTAGATCGTAGCGGGGAGTGAGAAAACTCAAGGGCACCATGACCCCGTGGTCGAACTTCCACTCCTCCGCATACGCGAGATCCACGGTCTGCATCATTTCGCCGATCAGGCGCCTCGACAGCGGCGCGTTGCCGGGAATGGCGGTGCGGGCAATGCCCAGCCACTCCGGATCTTCGATCGGTCCTTCGTAGCTCTCCGCCAGCCCCATCGCGAATGCCGGCATGTTGTTCATGAAGAAATTGGCGAAATGCTCGGCGGCGACGATGACCAAGGCATCCGGTTTGGCGGCAGCGAGCTCGGCGGCCATGCCACGGTAGGCGCCATAGAGTTCGTCGACGATGGGGCGGTCGGCCATGTGCGCCCGTCCGGTGATGCCGGGAGCATGGCTGCAGATGCCCGCGAACACGAGGCTCATAGGTCGGCCATTTTCTCGTCCAGCCGGGTCGTCATGGCATAGACGCCGGCGCGAACCGGGCCGTGACGGCTGACGCCGGCGCGCATCGCGGCGATGTAATCGGCCCATGGCATGCCGAGAAAAGCCGCATAGTGCATGAGCAGTTGTCCATTCGCGCCCAGGACGTAGATCAATCCGATATCTCCCGCCTCGAGCGCACCGCGCTCCTCGCCGCTGAGATCGTAGCGCTCGAGGACTCCCGGCAGATCGGCGCGGCACTGCCGCTGCAGATCGCGGTCGCGATTGATGTCGAACAAGAACTTCTGCAATTGATATAGGCTCATGATTGAGTTCAGGCTGCGTCATCGCCCCAGTGCGGAATGTGGTGCGCGCCCAGGCTCACACAGACGTTCTTGGGCTCGAGGAACACCTCGTAGCTCCAGGTGCCGCCTTCACGGCCGACACCCGAGGCCTTCGTGCCGCCGAACGGCTGCCGCAGATCGCGGACGTTCTGGCTGTTCACGAAACACATGCCGGCCTCGATGGCGGCGGCCACGCGGTGCGCCCGCCCGAGATTTTCACTCCAGACGTAGCTGCTGAGTCCATAGGCGATGTCATTCGCCTTGGCGATCGCGTCGGCCTCGTCCACGAACGGAATCAGGCAGGCCACCGGCCCGAAGATCTCGTCCTGCGCAATACGCATGCGGTTGTCGACGTCGGCGAACACGGTGGCCTTGACGAAATTTCCCCGATTGAGCGGCGCGGCCAAGGCGGGCGGCTCGACTCCGCCGCACATCAATGCCGCCCCCTCCTTGGGGCCCATCTCGATATAGCGCCGGACTTTTTCCAGGTGATTCGCGCTGATCATGGGCCCGATGATGGTCTTGTCGTCGAGCGGATCGCCGACCACGATGCGCCGAGCACGCTCGGTGAACTTCCCGACGAACTCGGCGTAAATGGATTTCTGCACCAGGATGCGCGAACCCGCGGTACAGCGTTCGCCGTTGTTGGAGAAAATCATGAAGAGGGCCGCGTCCAGCGCGCGCGGCAGGTCCGCATCCTCGAACACGACAAAGGGGCTTTTGCCCCCCAATTCCATGGAGAATTTCTTCAGGCCCGAAGCTTTCACGATGCGGTTTCCCGTGGCCGTCGAACCGGTGAAGGAAATCGCCCGCACATCGGGGTGCCGGCACAGGGGCTCGCCGGCTTCGGCGCCAAACCCGTGCACGATGTTGAGCACCCCGGCGGGAATTCCGGCCTCCAGGGCCAGCTCGCCCAAGCGCGCCGCCGACAGCGGCGACAGCTCGCTCATCTTGAGGACGGCGGTATTGCCGAACGCGAGCGCCGGCGCGACTTTCCAGGTCGAGGTCATGAACGGCACATTCCAGGGTGAGATCAACGCACAGACGCCCACCGGGTGGAACAGCGTGTAGTTGAGGTGCGTCGTGGTGGGATAGGTGTGACCGTCCACCCGCACGCACATTTCCGCGAAGTAGTAGAAATTATCGGCCGAGCGCGGCACCAATTGCTTGGCGGTCTGCGCGATCACCTGGCCGGTGTCCCGTGTTTCCGTCCCGGCGATCTCCGGCACATGTTTCGCGATCAAGTCGCCGAGCTTGCGCAGCAGCGCCGCCCGCTCATGGGAGGGCCTGCCGGCCCATGCGGGAAAAGCCGCCTTGGCGGCCGCGACGGCGGCGTCGACCTCCCGTTCGCCGCCGCGCGCCACCTCGGCCAGAACTTCCTGGGTGGCGGGATTGATGGTCTCGAAGTAGTCGCTGCTCGGGTGAGCTGCGCCATCGATCAAATGTTGGATCTGCATGCTTCGCCTTTCAACGGCCGAATTCATCGTCCGCCGCAATCGTGTTGACCAGTCGGCCGAGGCCGTCGATTTCAGAGGTTACGACGTCACCCGGCATCACATTGACCACCCCTTCCGGCGTACCGGTGAGTATCACGTCGCCCGGCGACAGCGTCATGAACGCGCTGAGATACTCGATCAGAGAGGGAACGTCGACAATCAGGTCGCGGGTATTGCCGGTCTGCGTCAGATTGCCGTTGACGAATGTTCGCAGGCCGAGGTTCCCCGCATCGGCGACGTCGGCCGCGTCCACGAACCAGGGACCCAAGACCGTGGCGCCATCGCGATTCTTGGCGCGCAGATTGGGGCGATACCAGTTCTCCAAGTAATCCCGAACGGCGTAGTCGTTGGCGATGCAGTACCCCGCCACATGCGCCAGGGCCTGCGATCGCGCAACCTGCTTGGCCGTGCGCCCGATGACCACCGCCAGCTCGCACTCATAATGCATGAATTTCACCCCCGACGGCCGACGGGTCACCCCACGATGACCGAGCAGGGTGCCGGGACCTTTGAGAAATACCAAAGGTTCGTCCTGGGCCTTGAACGCCAGCTCCTTGGCGTGATCGGCGTAGTTGAGGCCGAGCGCGATCACCGTGCCGGGTTCGAACGGCGGCAGCCAAACGACGTCCTCGGCGGCGACGACGCGCCCGTCGGCGAGCTGCAGATCCTCGTGGCCCGGCGACTGGGACGATTGCGACTGGGGCAGCGGCGCCGGAGTCGCATCATGAATAGCGCCGGCATACGCGACGCGGGCGCGCATCATGCGGCGGCTTCCATGAACGGATTGCGCAGGCTGCCCAAACCGTCGATTTCGATCGTCACGATCCCACCCGAGCTTACGCGCGGCGCGGGTCCCGCGGCGCCCAGCGCAAGCACGTCTCCCGGCGCCAAGGTCATGAAATCGGTGACGTCCGCCAGCAATCGTGCCGCCGGGCGGATCAAGTCGGCGGTACTGGCGGTTTGCATCAACGCCCCGTCTACATAGGTGCGGATGGCCAGCGCGTCAGGATTCGCTACCGCGGCGCGCGCGGTGACCGCGGGTCCCAGCGGGCAGTACCCGTCCCGTGCTTTGAAACGAACGGACGGGCGATGATAGTTGGAATGCGGAATACTCACGTCGGCCACGATGAGATATCCCGCCACGTAATCCAAGGCCCGCGACTCGGACACCCGGCACGCCGTGCGGCCGATGACCAATCCCAGGCTGGCGCCGACTTCGAGTTCGGAAGTGCCGGCCGGAATCATCACGACACTACCCGACGCGGCCAGGGTATTGCGCGGCTTGATAAAGAGCACGGGAGCATGGGGCGGCGCGTCATACGGAGGCCGGAACACCGCGTCGCCGAGCACCGCGAGCGCCGAGCGGTGGTTCAACAGGGCGCCGTACACCGCGCCGCTCAATCGATAGGGCGGGACGTCGAACGGTATCGAGAAACAGCCTGCGCCAGCCTGCATCTGCCCATCCATGCGAATTTCGCAATATTCTCTTCTAGCGAGATTCACTAATATATTAGTAATATGCCGCCATGTAAATTACTATGTCAAGACTGGGTTGCCGCGGGGAAACGATGAATCCTGAATCGGGAAAATTGAGGCACCGCAATCTGCCCCTGCTGCTGTTGCAGGCGCGCGAGCACGTGATCGCCCGTTTCAGACCCATTCTCAATGCGCACGGCATCACGGAACAGCAATGGCGCATCGTGCGCGCCCTGATCGACACCGGGCCGCTGGAGCCGCGCGAAATCGGCGACCTGTGCCGCATTTCGAGCCCCAGCCTCGCCGGCGTGCTGTCGCGCATGGAAGAACTCGGCTACATCAAGCGCAAGCGCCTCGATCACGATCAGCGCCGGCTGCGCGTTTCGCTCACATCGCGCAGCCGTACCCTGGCCGCCCGCATGGCCCCGCAGATCGAAGCAACGTACCGCGACATCGAGACGGTGATCGGGGGGGAGTTTTCGATGCGTTTCTACCGGGCACTGGACGAACTGATCGGCGCACTGTCGGTGCGCGCGCCGAACACATCCGCGGACGAGTAAACTAAAGCGACCGATGGGGCATTAGATGGCAGAGGGGGCATCGGCAATGAGTACTGGAACCGCTTTCCTGAAGAACACCTGGTATGTCGCGGCGTGGTCTCACGAAATTGCCGCGGACGGCATGCTGGCGCGCACCATCACCCGGGTTCCACTGCTGTTCTGGCGCGACGGCGCGGGCGGGGTCGTGGCGCTCGACGATCGCTGCTGCCACCGCGCGGCACCCCTGTCGAAGGGGCGCCGGGAAGGCGACAATATTCGCTGCATGTACCACGGATTGCTGTTCGACAAGACCGGCAAATGCATAGAAATCCCCTCGCAGAACTTCATTCCACCGGCCGCCAAGGTGCGCGCCTATCCCGTGGTCGAACGGTTCAAATGGGTGTGGATCTGGATGGGCGATGCGGACAAGGCGGATCCCTCGCTGATCCCCGACACGCACACCCTGGACGACGCGGGCTGGCGCGGCACGCCGGGCTATCTGCACTACCACGCCAATTACCTGCTGATCACCGACAACCTGCTCGATTTTTCCCACCTGTCGTACGTGCACGAAACCACGCTGGGGGGCTCGGCCAAGTACGCCGGCATTCGCCCCAAGGTGACGCGCAACGGGCGCAGTGTGCGGGTGGAACGCTGGCTGATCGATGACGAGCCCGCGCCGTTCTTGCGGAAATTGAAGACCTGGCCGGGCAACGTCGATCGCTGGAATGTCTACGATGTAGTCCTCCCCGGGGTCCTGTTGATGGACTCGGGGAGCGCTCCGACCGGCACGGGCGCGCCGCAGGGCGACCGCGTGGACGCGGCGCAATTTTTCGGTTGCCAGGCGGTCACGCCTGAAACGGAGAAGACCTCGCACTATTTCTTTCAACAATCGCACGGATTCGCGCTCGACGATCCGTCGGTCACCGAAAACCTGAGGCAAAGCGTTCTCGCGGGGTTTCAAGAAGATATGGATATCATCCTCGCGCAGCAGCAAATCCTCGATCTTGCTCCCGACGCACCCATGCTGGCGATGCGCATGGATACCGCCCTCGCGAGTTTTCGCACCATGGTGGAAAAAGCGATTGCCGACGAGCGCGCCGAATCATGCGCATAGCGGCGTTGCTCATCGGAATCCTCGTCGGAATTATCGGCGCGAGCTTGGATGGATCGGATCGATCCAATACACCTCTTCCACCCGCTCCGCGGCGTCGATATTGAGGTTGACGACCACTGACTCATTGTCGCTGCGGACCAGCACGCACTCGAGCGGCGTGTCGCTCGAACGGTTGATCTCCTG
>Ga0137409_10000332_pt1 | contig 51141 bp, 48 predicted proteins | sample CZODoug1_16funga_FD_122059 | JGI IMG/M metagenome (GOLD analysis project Ga0137409, IMG submission 122059) | Vadose zone soil fungal communities from Angelo Coast Range Reserve, California, USA - CZODoug1_16fungal (Hybrid Assembly) | ecosystem: Environmental > Terrestrial > Soil > Vadose zone... | reverse complement strand
CTTCTATTATGCTTGCCTACTCAAGTCGGACGCGTTGCGAACGACCCATGTGCCCACCGCGCAACAATAGGTTCCTGCCCACGGCTCTGGCTCGGCTCCGCAGCGTGATGGGCGGTGCCGCCCTCCTCTTCCTATTGGCTTTTTCTCTCGGCTCGGTTCAGGCGCAGGACTTCGCCGGAACGCGGCCCATCGTCGACGAGCCGGATCCGGGATTGTTCGCGGTCCGCGAGGCGAGAGTCGAGCTCGTGTCGGGCGTCTACTTCCTCAACGCCTTGATCGACCTCCGGCTTTCCTCGGAGGCGCGCGACGCGTTGCGCTCGGGCGTCCCGCTCACGATCCGCGTGGAGGTGGAGCTGCTGCGCGAACGGCGGTTCTGGTTCGACAACGAGGACGCAGCGCTGCGCCAGCTCTTCAAGCTCGAGTATCACGCGTTGAGCGAGCGCTATCTCGTGCAGAATGTGAACAGCGGCGACCAATCGTCGTTCTCGACTCTCGGGGCCGCGCTCTCGTTTCTCGGCCGCATCACGCGTTTTCCTCTCATCGACGCGGCGTTGCTCGATCCCGACCGCTCCTACGATCTGCGGTTGCGTGCCGTGCTCGACGTAGAACGATTCCCGGGGCCGTTGCGGTTGCTAGCGTTTTGGCGACGCGATTGGTCGCTCGGCAGTGACTGGTACCGATGGCCATTGCAAGGCGGCTGAGGCGCGCGGTATTCGCGCTGCTCGCAGTAGTCGGGATACTGCTCTGGTTCGCCGCGTTGCTGCTCTTCACGCAGGTCACCGAGAACTCGGACGACTTCGCGCGCTTGCAGACCTGGATCGTGCCGATCAACTCGATCGGCATCGCCGTGCTGCTGATCCTGATCATCGTCAACCTCGCGCAGCTGATCCGCGACTATCGCCGGCATGTGCCGGGATCGCGGCTGCGGGCGCGGCTCGTCACCGTGCTCGTGGCCGTCGGGATCACGCCGCTCGTGGGCGTCTACATCTTCTCGGTCGAGTTCATCAATCGCGGCATCGATAACTGGTTCAGCGTCGACATCGAGCGCGGCTTGAACGACGCGCTCGATTTGAGCCAGACCGCCCTCGACACGGAGAAGCGCGGCAAGCTCGTGGAGCTGCAGCGTATCGCGGGGCAGCTCGGCACGGCCCAAGGCGACGACCTCGTGCGCGTCCTGAGCGGCCTTCAGACCGAAAGCGGGGCGCTGCAGATCACGGTCTACGGCCGCGGCAACCAGATTCTCGCGACGACGTCGGACGAGAGCGAATCCGACGTGCCGCGCTACCCGAGCGACGAGCTGCTGCTGCAGCTCAAGCACGGGCCGTACGTGAGCATCGATCCGCGGCCCGGCGACCAATATCAGATCCTCGCCGCGGTGCCGCTGTCTGTGCCGACGCCGCGCGGCGACCTCGAGTTCGTGCAGGCGATCTTCCCGCTCGAGCGGCGCTTGAGCTCGCTCGCCGACGCGGTGCAGCTCACCTACAAAGAGTTCAACGAGCGGCGGTTCATGCGCACGGGCCTGAAGTACGGATTCACGCTTGCGCTGTCCCTCGTGCTTCTGATCTCGCTGCTCGCGTCGGTCTACGGCGCGTTCTATTTCGCGCGCCGTCTGGTGGTGCCGATCCAGCAGCTCATGCAGGGCACGCGCGCGGTCGCGCGCGGCGACTTCGCGACGCGCGTGCCCACGCCCGCGCGCGACGAGATCGGGTTCCTCGTGAGCTCGTTCAACGACATGACACAGCGCCTCTCGAAGGCGAGCGAGGAAGCGCGCCTGAGCCAGCAGCAGGTGGAGCGCGAGCGCAGCAAGCTCGAGGTGATCCTCGCGCGGTTGTCGACGGGCGTCGTGTCGTTCGAGCCGGACATGCGGATCCGCACGGCCAATCCCGCGGCCGGCGCGATCTTGGGCGTGGATTTGGAGACACACGTCGGCGAGTCGCTCGTCGACATGGCGCACACGCGGCCGCTGCTCGCACAGTTCCTGATCGTTTGCCAGAGCCACCTGCAGCGCAGCGAGAGCGAATGGCGCGAGCAGATCGTGCTGCGCGGTGAAGGCGGCCGGCGCGTGCTCATGTGCGCGTGCACCGAGCTCCCCGGCGGCGACGGCACGCCGAGCGGCTACGTGATCGTGTTCGACGACATCACTACGCTGCTCCAAGCGCAGCGCGACGCGGCCTGGGGCGAGGTCGCGCGGCGGCTCGCGCACGAGATCAAGAACCCGCTGACGCCGATCCAGCTGTCCGCCGAGCGGCTGCGCCGCAAGTACTTGAAGACCGACTCGAACGATGACCTGCTCGATCGCGCCACGCACACGATCATCCAGCAGGTCGAGGCGATGAAGCAGATGGTCAACGCGTTCAGCGAGTACGCGCGCACTCCGAGCATGGAGCTCACGCGCTTCGACGTGAATGCGCTGATCTCCGAGGTGAGCGAGCTCTACGCTCACCAGGAGAAGCCGCTGTCGATCAAGCTCGCGCTCGCGGCCAATCTACCGTTGATAGAGGCCGACGCCGGCCGCTTGCGGCAGGTGCTGCACAACCTGCTGCGCAATGCGCTCGAGGCCATGGAGCACCAGCCCGAAGCCTACGTCGAGATCTCGACGCGGCGCATGCAGATAGCGGAGTCGGACTCGGTGGAGATCAAGGTGCTCGACAACGGCCCGGGGTTCGTCGCCGACATCGTCCACCAGGCCTTCGACCCGTACGTCACGAGCAAGCCGAAGGGCACCGGTCTCGGACTCGCGATCGTCAAGAAGCTGATCGAGGAGCACGGCGGGCAGATCAACGCCCGCAACCGCGAGCAAGGCGGCGCCGAGATCAGTATACTCATTCCGATATCGGTGGACGCCGGCCATTCGATGGGCCGCCGCCACGATCACAGGAGAGAACGCGCATGAGTGCGCGAATTCTGGTCGTAGACGACGAATCCAACATCCGCGCGCTGATCGACGAGATCTTGAGCGAGGAGGGCTACGACGTCACCACCGCCGCCGACGCCAAGCAGGCACGCGCGGCGCGCAAAGAGCACGAGTACGACCTGGTGCTCCTCGACATCTGGATGCCCGACACCGATGGCATCTCGCTGCTCAAGGAGTGGTCGGACAACGGGGCGGGCGGCGCCGTCGTGATGATGTCGGGCCACGGCACCGTGGACACGGCGGTCGAAGCCACGAGGCTCGGCGCCGTCGATTTCATCGAGAAGCCCGTGTCGCTCGCGAAGCTGCTGCGCACCGTCGAGAAGGCGCTCGCGTTGCGCCGCTCGAAGGACCAGCGCCGCATCACCATGCCGCAGACCACGGCGCCGGCCGGCAAGAGCCAGCCGATGCGCGCGCTGCGTGAGCAGATCGCACGCGTTGCCCAGCACGACGCGCACACGCTGTTCACGGGCGAGCCCGGCTGCGGCCGCGAGCTGTTCGCGCGCTACCTCGCGAGCCAGAGCGGGCGCGCGCGCGCGCCGTTCGTCGTCATCATGGGCGGCGACCTCGGTACCGACGACGCGGAGAAGCAACTGCTCGGCGACGGCGAACGGCCGGGCGCACTCGAGCGCGCCGAGGGCGGGGTGCTGTTCGTCAAGGAGCTCGGCGACGTCTCGCCGGCGGGTCAACGGCTGCTGCTCGGGATTCTCGAGCAGGGCAACTACAGGCCGCACGGCCAGCCGGGCGAGCGGGCGCTGAACGTGCGAATCCTCTGCAGCGCGTTCCCCGGCTTCGAGCGCAGCGAGACCGTGCGTCGCGAGCTCTTGTCGCACCTGAGCATCGTCGTGATCCGCGTGCCGCCGCTGCGCGAGTACTCGGAGGACGTGCCCGAGCTCCTGCGTTATCAGGTTGACGTGCTCGTCGACGCGGAGAGCCTGCCGTTCCGCCGCTTCAGCGTGGCGGCGCAGAATCGACTGCGCAACTACCCGTGGCCGGGCAACGTGCGCGAGCTCAAGAACATGGTCAAGCGGCTTTTGATCCTGGGCGGCGAGGAGGAGATCTCGCTCGCCGAGGTCGAGGCGCAGCTCACGAGCGATTCGCCCGAGGGTGAGCCGCTCGTCAAGCAGGACCTGCTCGCGATGCCCCTGCGCGAGGCGCGCGAGCATTTCGAGCGAGCCTATCTGCAGCAGCAGCTGCTGCTCTGCGGCGGCAAGGTCGGCCAGCTCGCGAAGCGCGTCGGCATGGAGCGCACGCACCTCTACCGCAAGCTGCGCTCGCTCGGCGTCGACTTCCGCCAGTCCCTCACGGACGAATAGGGACTGGTTACTTTTCCGCGCTGCGCACCAGTCCTTCGCCGCGCCCCACGGAAAAGCAACCTGTCCCTGGTGCGCCGCCGCCCCAGACTGCCCCGGTTCTTCCCCTATCAGGGCACCTTCATCACCATCGGCACGATGCGCGCGTCGCGGAGCTGCTTGCGGATGCGGTTGAGCGCGGCCAAGTCCGTGATCGGGCCGATGCGCACGCGGTGGAACACGTCGTCGTCGATCGTCACGCGTTGCACGCGCGATTCGATGCCGAGCAGCGCGAGGTTCGCGCGCAGCCGTTCCGCGTCCGCGGCCGCGCCAAACGACCCGGCCTGGAGCACGTAGCTGCCGGGCTCCTCGATCGGCTTCGCGCGAGTCGCGGGGCTCGCGGCGGTCTCGACCTCGGGGATCACCACCTCGTATTTCGGCAACATCTCGTAGAAGTCGAAGCGCGACGCCTCCGGAGGCGCCGGCTCGCCCGCTCGCGCCGCGCGATTCGGTTGGGATGACTGGCGCTCCGCGGACACCGGCGGCTTCAGCTTCGTGTTCGCGTCGGTGCGCGCGGCTGCCGGCGGCTTCGACGGGGCAGCGCCGCGCAAATAGACGCCGGCGGCGACGACGAGGCCCAGCGCCAACCCCAACAACATCCACGCCCAACCGGGCGCGGGGTCTTTGCGCCGTCCGCTGCGATTGCTCTTCGCCATTTCGACGCGGATTCTAACGGAAGCCGCGTTTGCGCGGCGCACGGATCGCACCGTCTCGCCGAGCTAGACCGTCCACGTCCCGAGTGCGTCCTCGAGGCGCTGCTGCAAGTAGCGCCTCGACGCGCCCGGGATCACTTCTCGGTAGCGGGGACGAGCTCGAACAGTGCCTCGACGGTCGTTCCCAGCGTGCGCGCCAGCACGAGTGCCAGCTGCACGGACGGCACGAATACGCCGTTCTCGACGGTGTTTATTGTTTTTCGCGAGACACCGGCCATTCGCGCGAGATCCGCTTGGGTCAGCTCCTTGTCCGCGCGCCATTGCCGCAGCCGGTTGGCGACGCGCACGTCATTCATCGGGCCCCGCCCGGCGATCGAGTCGGCGATAGGCGAACGCGGGCAGCATGAGACTCAGCGCCAGCACGACGGCGACGAGCAACCCCAGGTAGTGCGTGCCGAAGAGGCTGACGACGTAGAGCACCGCGAGCGACAGGATCGCCGTGACGTAGCCCACTTGCAGCGTCCGCGCCTTGAAGAACATCAGGAGCTCGTCATGCGGGTCGGGCAGCACGGAGTCTCCGGGATGCAGCACGACGGCGAGCTCCGCCGCCGCGAACAGCAGGAACATCGGTATGCCGATGATGAGCAGCCCTTTGCCGGCGGGCCCCATCAACGTCCCGCCGATGACCAGGGCGAGCGTGAGGAACAGCGCGACGCAGCGCGCCGCGAGCGGCATCCTCTTCATGCGCCCCGAGCGGATGTCCGCGCGCAACGCGGCGCGCTCCGCGCGCGTCTCCTCGCGCCTGAAGAAGTGAAGATAGCCGGACTTCACGAGCACGCTGAGCACGCTGGCGGCCACGATCTCGGGCAGCAGGCCGTGGCGCGCTTCGAAGCTCGCGAGACCGAGGTGGGCGAGGGGTTGATACCAGATAAACGCCCACAGCCAGCTCACCTGGATGGCGATGTTGAGGACGTTCTGCAGTGTCCAGCGATTACGCAGGGAGCGACGGCTTTCGCGCTCATCGTTCATGGAATGCTCCTCTTTCGGAGGCCGCTCAGCGTAACCTATAGGTTACATTGGCGCAACGGACGCACGCCTGCGCGGGGCGTCTAGAGCTCGAGCGGATCGACGTCGAGGCTCCAGCGCACCTTGCGCGCTTCCGCGCTCTTGCGGATCTCGCCAAGCGCGAGGCTCACCGCGCCGTGCAGCGGCGCGCGCCGCGCGCACTGCAACAGCAGCTGCGCGCGATAGCGCCCGTCCTTGCGCTCCATCGCCTGCGGCGCGGGCCCCAAGATCGTGACCTCGGCCGCGTGCGGCTGCGCCCCGCGAATCGCGTCGCGCACGCGGGAGAGGAACGCGAACGCGGGCTCGCGCTGCGCCGCCTCGGCGTGGAACGCAGCGAGATGCGAGTACGGCGGCCAGCCCGCGTCCCTGCGCTCCGCGAGCGCGAGCTCCGCGAAGGCAGAGTAGCTCTGCGAGAGCAGGCAGCGCAGCAAGGGATGCGCAGGGTAGTGCGTCTGGATGAGCACCTCGCCCGGCCGCTCCGCGCGACCGGCGCGGCCCGCGACTTGCAGCACGGTCTGCGCGAGGCGCTCGTGGCTGCGCGGGTCGGTGCCGAACAGCCCTTGATCGGCGTTGAGCACGCCGACGAGCGTCACTCGCGGGAAGTCGTGGCCCTTGGTGAGCATTTGCGTGCCGATCAGGATCTCCACGTCGCCGCGCTCGACGTCGCCGAGCACGGCAGAGAGCGCGCCCTTGCGGCTCGTGGTGTCGCGGTCGACGCGCGCGACGCGTGCCCGCGGGAACAGCGCCGCGAGCTCGTCGCCGACGCGCTGCGTGCCGGCGCCCACGGCGATGCGCGCGCCGCCGCACTGCGGGCACTCCCAGCGTAGCGGGCGGCTCGCGCCGCAGTGATGGCAGCGGAGCTCGTTCGCCTTCGCGTGCACCGTGAGCCGCGCGTCGCAGCGCGCGCACTGCTCGACCTTCTGGCAGCTCGTGCAGAACAGCGCGGGCGCGAAGCCGCGGCGGTTCAGGAACAGGAGCACCTGGTTGCCCGCGGCGAGATGCCGGCCGATCGCCGCGACCAGCGGTGTGGACAGCGTTTGGCGGCTCGCGTGCACGTTCATGTCGATCACGCGCAGCTCCGGCTCGCCCGCCGAGCCGATCCGCCGCGGCATCTCGAGCTTGCGGTAGCGCTTGAGCTGCGCGTTGTAGACGCTTTCGAGCGACGGCGTTGCCGACGCGAGCACGATCGGCACGTCGAGCCGCTGCGCGCGCACCACGGCCAAGTCGCGCGCCGAGTAGCGGAAGCCGGTTTGCTGTTTGTAGGAAGCGTCGTGCTCCTCGTCGACGATGATCAGGCCCGCGGCCGGGAGCGGCGCGAACACCGCGGAGCGCGTGCCGACCATGACCTTCGCCTCGCGGCGATGCGCGCGCCGCCACGCGTCGAAGCGCTCGCGCTCCGTGAGGCCCGAATGGAGGATCGCGAGCTCCGCGCCGAAGCGGTCGCGCAGCCGCCCCACGAGTTGCGGCGTGAGCCCGATCTCGGGAACGAGCAGCAGCGTCTGTCGGTCGGCCGCGAGCTCGGCCGCGATGAGTCGCAGGTAGACCTCGGTCTTGCCGCTGCCGGTGACGCCGTGCAGCAGGTACGCGCGGAAGCCCGCGGCGCGGTCCGCCTCCACCGCCGCGATCGCGTCGCGTTGGTCGTCGGTGAGCGCGGGAAGCGCCGCGGCGGGCTTGGCCGCGTGAAGCGCCGCCGCGGCGCCGGCCCCACCCGCGGGGCTCTCGGCGGCGAGAGCACGGGGCTCGGACCCGTCGACCGGCTCGATCCAACCCTTGGCCGCGAGCCGCCGCAGCACGTCGGCCGCGACGCCCCATTCCGCGAGCTCGGCCGCGGTCAACGGTGCGGAGCGCAGAGCTGCGAGGGCGCGCGCCTGTTGCTTGGCGCGCGCGAGCCGTTCGAGCGACTGCTCGGCACCGAGCGGAGTGAGCCGCCACGGGCGTTCAGGCGGCGCGTCGAGGGCGCGGCCCTCGCGCAGATGCTTCGGCAGCGCGTGCGCCAGCACCTCGCCGACGGGGTGATGGTAGTAGTCGGCCGCCCAGCGCAGCGTCTGCATCAGCTCGGCGCCGATCATCGGCCGCCGATCGAGGGCCTCGCGCAGCGGCTTGAGCTTCTCGGGCGCGAGCGGCGTGCTCCGCGGGTGGTCGATCACGAGGCCGACGCTCTCGCGCCGGCCGAACGGCACGCGCACGCGGCTGCCAATCGGCGGCAGCGGCTCGCCTGCCGGCGCGAGATAGTCGAACGCGTCCGCGAGCGGCACGGGAACGGCGACGCGAACGAGCCGCAGGCCGCTGTCCGCGGCGGCGTTCGTGCCCGCTTGTCGATCGTTGCCCATCCGCGCTCACTGTAGTTGAGAACCGGCGACGCTCGCGGCCGGGTCGCGCGATTATGTGAATGGAAACGACCGCGCGGTCAACGAGTTAGAGCGCCGCGCGGCCGGCGGCTGTCAACCCGCCTCGGCTCGCGGCGTTGTCTACCGTCGAGAGGCGACGTCCGCTGGCGGCTAGGGTTGGCCGACCGCGCGGAGCGGCCACGGAGCGGCAGAGATGGGGTTAGCATTGAGCATTCTTCGCAATGACCTTGCGACGAGCGCCAGGGGAGACGACGCGCTGGATTCGGGAGCCGCCATCGAGGCATTTCTGCGCGAAGTCGAAACCCGTGCCTACCGCATCGCGTTGCTCGGCGTGCGCGACCGCGACGACGCCCTCGACATCGTGCAGGACGCGATGATCCGGTTGGTCCAGCGCTATGCGGACCGGCCGAGCGAGCAGTGGCCGCCGTTGTTCTACCGGATCCTGCAGAATCGGATCCGCGACGTGCAGCGACGGCGGACGGTGCGGCGGCGGGTGTTGAGCTTCTTCGGCGGCACGGAGAGCGAGGACGCGCCCGACCCGCTGCTCGCGGCGCCGGCACCGAGCGGCGAGAATCCGCTCGAGCAGCTCGTCGCGCACGACGCGATGGTGGCGCTCGAGCAGGCGCTGCTGATGCTGCCGCCGCGGCAGCGCGAGGCGTTCACGCTGCGCAACTTCGAGGGTCTCGACGTCGCGCAGACGGCGGAAGCGATGAGCTGCACCGAAGGCAGCGTGAAGACACACTACTCGCGAGCCGTGCACCGGCTGCGCGAGTTGCTCGGGGAGCACGGCGAGGAGCACTGGAATGAGCGAGCGGCAGACTGAGCGAGAGACCGATCTCGAGCGGCGCGCGAAGCGCGCGTTCGACGACAGCGTCGGCGCGCTCGACGCGGCCACGCGGTCGCGGCTCACGCAGGCGCGGTATCGCGCATTGCAGGAGCTCGCAGCGGGCCGACGTTCGGCTTGGCTCGGCTGGCTGCGATTGCCCACGTCGCCGCTGGCGCCCGCGGGCGCGCTCGCGGCCGTCGCGCTCGCGGCGCTGTTGCTGGTGTGGCGCGCGGAGCTGCTTCCTTCCGAGGCGATCCTCGAGGGACCGCCGGTCGCCGACCTCGACATCCTGCTCGGCGACGAGGATCTCGAGATGCTCGACGAAGACCTCGAGTTCTACGCGTGGCTCGAGGAGCAGCCGGAGTTGACCGCGCCGCCGGCCGCCGGCGATGGCGTGGGCTGATGCGCAAGCTCGCGTCCGCCAAGCTCGCGTCGGCGTTCGTCGCGCTCGGCGCGTCGTGGACCGCGCCCGGCGCGCAGGCGCAGGCCAAGGACGCGGCGGCCGAGCCGCCGGGGCTCGACTTCCTCGAGTACCTCGGCAGCTGGCAAGCCGACGACGACGAGTGGTACGAGATCGCGGAGTGGGACAAGGACAATTCCGAGGGCAAGGGCTCCGACGACAAGGCGGGGGGCGACAAGGCTGGCAAACCCCCGCAAAACGGTAAGGCCCAAGGCGACGAGAGCAGCGACAAGAGCAAGAGCGGCGACGAGCGGCGCAAGCCGGCACCCGAAGCGCCGCGAACCGAGGAACGAGAATGACCAGGGCACAAAGACTCGCGGCGCTTGCCATCGCGGCGCTCGCGTTCGCGGGCGCCGCGGCCGCCCAAGGCGTGCGCTGGGACGATTTGAGCGACGCGCAGAAGCAGCTGCTCGCGCCGCAGAAGGATCACTGGACCGAGCTCGACGCTGCGCACCAGGAGCAAATCGCGCGCGGCGCACAACGCTACCTGGAGATGAATCGCGGCGACCGCGCCGCCGCCACGCAGCGCTTCCAGAGTTGGCAGAAGCTCTCCCCCGAGGAACGGTCCGCGGTCCGGCAGCGCTATCAGGAATTCCGCCGCTTGCCGCCCGGCGAACGGCAGCAGCTGCTCGACACTTATCGCCGCTATCGGACGATGCCGCCGGAGCGGCGGCTCGAGCTGCGGCAACGCTTCCGGCAGCTCACCCCGGAGCAGCGTCGGGTGCTGCGCGAGCGACGGCTCACGCGCCCGCTGGCGCCCGGCCGCCCGTAACGCCGAAAACTAGCCCTGTCCTACGGCGCCGCCGCCAACGCCCCGAACTCCGGCGGCACCTCGCGATGCTTCGTCGAGCTCTCGTAAGCCGCCGCGATCTTGAACAGCGTCGCCTCGCCGAATGGCCGCGCGAGAAAGTCGATGCCGACGGGCACGCGCGCGGGCACCGGCCCCACCAGCTTCGTCGGCGTTGCCGTGTCGCCATCGCCTCCGCCTCCGCCGCCGCCGCCGCGTGCGGCCGGGCGTGCGGGCGCGTCGGGATCGGGCACACGGTCATATACCTCGGTCGTGAAGCCGGCCGGCACCGTGATGGTCGGGAAGCCTTGCTGGCCCAAGATCGACCAAGCGTTCGAGGGGCGGCCATTCACGGTCGGCTCGTTGGGCGCGCCGAGCTTCGGCGCCGGGATGTTGCCCGTCGGATAGGTGAGCGCGTCCAGGTTCTGCTCGCCCATGCACTGCATCACGAGCTGCCGCATCGCGTCGCGCATCAGCACGCGCGCGCCGACGTCGAGCGTCGTCTCCTTGTTGCGATCGACGAGCGTCGCCTTCTTGTCCTGATAGCCGACCGCGGGCTCGTAGAAGCTCGACTTCGCGATCAGGTCGTCGATGCTCTTGATGTTCGCGTCGCCGCGGTCCCTGAGATAGCGGTTCAGCACGTAGCGCCGGTCGCCCTTGGTCGGCGCCGGCCCGAGCCCGCGGACCGACGGCCCCTCGGGAAACTTGGACGAGTCGAAGAACAGGTCCACGAGCGCCGGTATCTGATCGGTGTTCGGCGGAAACAGCTGCGGGAATTGCGCGACGAACTGCGCCTGGTGCACGTGCGGGTCGTATTTCGCGAAGCACTGTTGGAACAGCGCGCCGCCGGCGCCCGGATCCACGATCTCGGCGCCCAGTTCCGCGAGCTTCGGCAACGCGCGCTCCACGATGTCGATGCTTTCGGCGTCGGCCGCCGTGAACAGCTTCTTGTCCATGTACTCGCGCAGCACGCCGATCCGCATGCCGTCGAGCCGGCCGACTTTCGCGGCCTCGACGTAGGGTTTCGCGGGCGCGTAGCCGGAGCTGAACGCCGTCAGCTCGTCCTTCGGGTCGTAGCCCGCGTATGCGGCGAACACGCGCGCGGTGTCCTCGACGTTGCGGCAGATGGGTCCCACGCGATCGTTCATGAACGACGCCGGGATCATGCCGTCGCGGCTCACGAGCTCTTGCGTCGGCGAAAGCCCGACCACGTTGTTGTTCTTCGCGGGGCTGCGCACGGACGGCCCCGACTCCTCGGCAATCGCGCAGGTCACGAGGTTCGCGGCCACCGAGGAGCCCGAGCCGCCGCTCGAGCCGCCCGGGCTGCGGTCGGTGGCGTACGGGTTGCAGAGCGTGCCGCCGAACGAGCTGCGGTAGCCGGCCGCGTACTCGCCCATGTTCGCCTTCGCGAGCACTATCGCGCCCGCCGCGCGGAGGCGCTTGACGAACGTCGCGTCGTCGGGCGGCCGGTCGTTCGCGTACGGCGCGTCGGCGCCCGACGTCGTCCGCATGTCGACGGTGTCGTATTGGTCCTTGATCGCGATCACCACTCCTTGCAGCGGGCCCACGAGCTTGCCGCTCGCGGCGAGCGCCTTGTCCTGCGCGGCCGCCGTCTCGAGCGCGTCGGGCATGCTCGGGTCGGCGTCGGCGGCGTCGGTCATGCTGCGGGCCTTGCGCGCGTCGAAGCCGAGCTCCTGCAACTTCGCGGGCCGCAGGTTCAGCGTCGTCAGCGCATTGATCTGCCCCGCGTCCGCGATCGGCTCCACCGGGCCCAAGATGCCGCGCGGCTCTTTCACGCAGGTGCCGTTGTAGGCCTTGATCCGCTGCAAGTACTGCTCGACGAGCTGCACTGTCGTGAGCTCGTGCGAGAGGAGCGCGGCCTGAACGTCCGTTATTCGCGCTTCGACGAGCTGGAACGGTGCGGCCTTCGGCGTCGCCGCCGAGGCGGTGCTGACGGCGGAGGCGGGTTGCTCGCTCGGCCCGCAGGCCGTCGTCGCGAGCGCGAGCACGGCGAGGGTGGTGGCGTGAGTGACGTGGGTGCGAAACACGGATGGCTCCTCTTGTGGGACTGCGGCGCCCGCGCGCAGCCGCGGCGTAGGTAACGCCCATAAGCCGACACGGGCGCGCTCGGTGGCCTGCACTTTGGTGAGACGAGCGAGCCACAGCTGCACCCTACCGGCGGTGATCGCTGCTCAGCGCGCCTCGCTGCGTTGCGAGCCCGCGAGCGGCGGCACGCTCGCGGGCGGCTTGCGGTAGTGCGTGGCCTGCTCGTAGGCATACGCGTAGCCGACGATCTTGGCCTCGTCCCACGCGCGGCCGAGTATCTGCAACCCGGCGGGCAACCCTTCGCCGAGATAGCCATTCGGCACCGAGAGCGCGGGCCATTGCAGCATGCTGCCGACGAACGTGAGGCTGCTGCCCAAGCGCGTCGGGCCTGCGTTCGGCGCGGGCTTCGGCTCGCCGATCTGCGTGTTGCGGTCGCCGTTGATCGCGGGCAGCTGCGCCCAGGTCGGGAACACGAGCGCGTCGACGCGCGCCGCGTCCATCGCCTTCGTGAACGCCTCGCGGTAGCGCTGCTCGTTCTTCAGGCCTTCGATCGTCGCGGGATCCTCGTCGACGGGGAGCGCCGCGGCCGCTTCCTCGAGGCCGCTCTGGTGCAACGGATGGGCGAGGCGCGAGTCCGCAATGGCCTGCATCGACGGATACGGAATGCCGGGGTGCCTCGCGATGAAGCGCGTGAGGTCGTCCTTGAAGCGCGCGGGCGTCTGCGGCGGCCGCGGAATCGTGTCGAGCTCGGGCACTAAGAACGGGTCGACGATCTCGGCACCGGCCGCGCGCAGCTCCGCGAGCGTCTTGTCGAAATTCGCGAGCACGCGCGCGTCGGTGCGCTTCGGATCGAAGATCTGCCGCAGCACCCCGAGCCGCGCCCCCTTGAGCGCGTCGGCGCGCAGATTCGCGGAATAGCTCGCCGCGACGTGGCCGGCGCTGCGCGCGGTGGCCGCGTCCTCGGGATCGGGCCCTGCGATCACGTCGAGCAGCACGGCCATGTCGTGCACCGTGCGCGCCATCGGTCCCGCCGTATCGCGCACGCTGTCGAGCGGCACCACGCCCGTGCGCGACACGAGCCCGACGGTCGGCCGCAAGCCCACCAGCCCGTTGTGCGCCGAGGGCATGCGCACGCTGCCGCCCGTGTCGGTGCCGATGCCGACCACGCCGAAGCTCGACGCGAGCGACGCGCCGGTGCCGCCTGACGAGCCGCCGGTCGCGTAGGCCGTGTTGTACGGATTGCGCGCATAGCCCGGCACGACCGAGTTGATGTTGTCGCCGCCGCCGCGCGCGAACTCCGACAGCGACGCCTTCGCGAGGATGATGCCTCCGGCAGCCTTGATCTTCGCGACCACCGTCGCGTCGCTCGGCGGGTAATAGCTCTTCCAGCCCTGAAAGCCGGACGTCAGCGGCATGCCGGCCGCGTCGAGGTTGTCCTTGACGATCACCGGCACGCCGAACAGCGGCAGCGACGCGGCGCGCGAGTCGCCGGTCGCGAGCATGGCGTCGAGACGCCGCGCCTCGTCGAGCGCGTTTGGATTCACCGTGATCAGCGAGTTGATGAGCGGGCCCTGCTTGTCATAGGCCGCGATGCGCGCGAGGTGGGCTTGCACCGCGTCGACGACGGTCATGCGGCCGCTCCGATACGCGGCGTGCAGCTCCGCGATCGTGATCTCCTCGACGCGCTGTGCGTGCGCGGCGGAGTGAGCCGCGAGCGCCGCCAGCGCGACGAGCGTGGGAAACGCGCGCAAATCGCACCCTCTCGTTCGGTGGGTTGCGCTTTGTGAGACGCGCGCGCCCGACGGGCACCCTACCGCGGCGTCCCGCTATCATGGCGTCGATGGAAAGATTCGAGTTCGCGATCCTCGGCGCCGGTGCGATGGGCTCCGTTTTGGGTGCGCACCTCGCCCGCGCCGGGCATTCCGTGGCGATGCTCGCGCGCGGCCGGCGCGCCGCGCAAATTCGCGCCGAGGGACTGCGGATCTCGGGGTTGACTCGGTTCGCGACGCCAGTCCACGTGATCGAGGACCCCGCACAGCTGCGCGAGGCGGAAGTTCTGGTCGTGGCCACCAAGGCCATCGGCACGGCGGACTCGTTGCGGCCGCTGGCGGGCGCGACGATCGGCCGCGCGTTCTCGATTCAGAACGGCGTGCTCAAGAACGACCTGCTCGAGGCAGCTTTCGGCGCAGACCGCGTTCTCGGGGCGTTAGCAAATCTCAGCGGTGAGCTGCTGCCGTCGGGCGAGGTGCTGTTCACCCGCAACGTGCGTCTGCAGATCGGATCGCTGCGTGGCGGCGTTTCGGAGGCGGTACAAACCCTCGCGCGAACCATCGACGCCTCCGGTGTGCGCGCTGCAGCCGTGGCGGACATCCGGGCTCAGGAGTGGTCGAAGTTCGGGGCGTGGGTGGGCATGGCCGGCCTTGCGATCACCACCCGCGCGCTCACGTGGAAGTACTTGGTGGATTCCGACGCCGCGCTCGTGCTCGTCCGGTTGATTCGCGAAGTGCGTGAGCTCGCGGCGCGGAGCGGCGTGGCGTTCACCGACGATTCGGTGTTCCCGGTGGCCACGCTGTGCACGGTTACCGAGGAAGCCGCGGTTCGGATCCTGCACGACATCGGCGTGCAGATGCGGGAGCACTCGCCGCAGCATCGCCTCTCGGCGCATCAGGACCTCGACGCCGGCCGTCCGCTCGAGGTGGAGGAGACGCTGGGGCACGCGGCTCGGACGGCGCTACGCGAGGGGTTGTCGCTGCCGCTGCTCGACGCCGTATACCGGATTGCCGCCGCAATCGACCGGACGTCCCGCGCGGCATCGTCACGTGAGTGAGCGCGAGCTTTGCGCCGTTTGCGGAGGCCGAAGCGACTTCCGTAGCGATCACTACCGGCACGGTCGCGCTCACGACGCGATCTTGGCTTTCGTTGCCGTCATCGCGCTCCCTGCAGCACCAGCTTCTGCGCGCGCCGCTGGTTGACGATTTCCGCCGTGTAGAGATTGCCCTTCGAGTCGGCCGCCATGTGGTGGACGATGTCGAACTCGCCGGCCCCCGCGCCCTTCATTCCGATGACGCCGATCTGCGCCATCGTCTTCCGCTCGAAGATCACGACGCGCATCGGTCCGGAGTCGACAACGTAGAGGAACTGCTGGTCGCGGTCCGGCGAGAAGGCGAAGCCCGCCGGAACCGGTACGACGTCGCTGCCTTCATTCGTCAGGCGCACCTGCTTCAGGAACTTGCCGTCGCGCGTGAACAGCTGAACGCGATTGTTGATCCGGTCCGCGAGGTAGACGACGCCGTCGCGCGAGACCTTGATCGCGTGCGGCAATCCGAACTCGGGCGGGCCCTCGGGCGTCGCCTGCGGCTGCGGCGTGGGGGCGTTCGGCGCGAAAGTAGATGGCGGTGGGTTGCCGAACGCGCCCCACATCCGCTTGAACTTGCCGGTCTCCGAGTCGAAGACGATGACGCGCTTGTTGCCGTAGCCGTCGGCCGCGTAGACCTCTTTGGCCTGCGTGTCGACGAAGACGTCCGTGGCCTGGTGGACGTTCACCGTGTCGAGATTGCCGGTGCTCTGGCCGCGATGGCCGATCTGCATGACGAACTTTCCGGCCGTCGTGAACTTGAGGATCATGTCGTCGCTCAACCCGGGCGCGGTGGGGCGCGGCCAGCCGGCGCGGCCGCCGATCCAGACGAAGTCGTTCGCGTCCACGAAGATGCCGTGCTCGCGGCCCGGCCACTCGAAGCCCTCGCCGGGCCCGCCCCAGCTGGCCAGGAGCTTGCCGGCCGCGTCGAACTCGAGCACGGGCGGCGCGGCGTTGGCGCGCTGCGCCTCGGGAATCGACTGAGGCACGTGGAGCACCCAGATGTTGTCTTTGCGGTCGACCGAGATCGAGGTCACCTCGCCGAGCACCCAGTTGTTGGGGATCACGGGCCAGGCCGGATCCACTTTGAATTCGGGGGCGCGCAGGCGGGACTCCTGAGCGCCGGCGCGGCCGCCCACCCAGAGCAGAGCCAGCACCGCCGCGCACGCCAAAGGCCACGATCGAAGGGTCGTTTTCATGGGCGAGATGATACGGCAGCGCCCGCGCACTTTGCGCGCCCCCGGGCGCGTCGCTATATTCGTCCGGCGTCTCCGGAGGTAACAATGACCAGAACGAACGCCTTCGTCGCGCGACTCGCCGTTGTCGGGTCGCTTCTGCTCCTCGCCGCGCCGTCGTGGGCGCAATTTCCGCGTTACGACGACGAGCTGATCGACAAGCTGCACGACGGCGATTTCGCGCACATCTCCGACGACAATTTCGGCCGCATGGACCTCGAGGCCGTGCTCATGGCGTTCCGTGCCGAGGAGGATCTGCCCGAGAAATGCGACCTGTTCGGCGGCACCGGCGTCGACGGCGCCGGCCTGGTCAAGGTCCTCGAGTACGTCAAGTACCTCAACACGGACAGTGCGACCGGCACGTTCCCGAGCGCGCAGTTCATGGCGCTGAGCCTGTTCGGTCTCGGCGCGTGGTCGTTCGACCCGAACATGCTCGCGATGGGCGTGGAGATCGACAAGGGTTGCAGCAGCCCGCGTACGAAGAAAATCCGCGAGAACCTCGTCAAGCTGCTCGATGAGCGCATCGAATGGCATGCCACGGATCACCGCGCGAACGTCGGCGTGCATGCGCAGCGCACCGTGCGCGTCACGGCGCAGGCTTACCAGAAAGCCGTCGAGCAGAGCGTGCCGCTGCCGGTCCGGGACGCCGCGATCCGGCAGCTCGCCGCGCTCGAAGCGCGCGGCGCGCAGCTCGTGGAGTGCGAGTACGGGCCCATGAACCCGGACAGCACGGGATTCCAGACGATTACCTTCTGGCACGGCAGCGCGCCGCTCACGATGAATGACTTGCAGAAGATCTCGCGCCGGCATCCGCTCGGCGACCTGGGCGACGATGCCGTCAACGCGTGCCCGCCGTCGCTCGGCGAGGCGGGACGCGCGCTGCGAGCGTCGCGCGCGCGCGGCACGGCGCGTCTCGATCAGAGCGCGCTCGCTGCCGATGCGCTGTCGCTCGACCAGGCGATGGGCGACATGCGCGACCTCTACCGCCAGACGAGGGCGGCGTGGCTCGATTCGCGCGCCGCTCCCGATCCGCGCGTCGAGCAGCAGGCGGTGATCGGCAAGAGCAAGCTGGTCAAGATGAGCGGCGATGCGTGTGCCTTCCAGCGCAAGACCGGCGTGCCCCCGCCGGGCCTCGACTGGTGCGCGGTCGACGGTCAGCTCCGCTACGACCTCGGCCCGATCCCCGACGCTCCGCCGGAAGGCGTCGTGCTCATCACCGACACGCTGCCCAATGGCCTCGCGCTGACGATCTCGACGCTCGAGCCGATCGATCTTTTGTCGCTGGACGAAACGCGCCGCTACAAGGCCGAGCTTTCGGAGCCGTCGATGTTCCGAGGCGTCATCATGCTGCCCAAGGGCACGCCGCTGACGCTGACGCTCGTGCGCGCTCCGCAGGCTCCGCCGAACCAGGTCATCGCGAAGATGACCGTCGACACCATCACGCTCAACGGCGCGCCGAAGTCCGTCAGGTCGCCGGCCGGGATATACCCGACGTTCGCCGATCCCAAGAAGGCGCGCCCGCTACCGCCGCACACGATCATCAGGGTTGCCTTGCAGGCCTCGAATTAGCTCGCTGCGCGGGCTACCGGCGACGCGAATGAACCCCGCGAAGCTCCTCGACCTTTGGCGCCGCCTCGCGCCGTTGCCCTGCGGACCGTGGCTTTTCGCCAAGCTGTTCGGCTTCGCGGTGCCGTACTCGGGCTCCGTGGGCGCGCGCATCCGCGTGCTCGAGCCGGGCCATGCCGTCATCGAGATTCCCGACCGCCGCTCGAACCGCAACCATTTGGGCTCCGTGCACGCGATCGCGCTGATGAACTTGGCCGAGATGACGAGCGGGCTCGCGATGCTCGCCGGGATGCCGCCGACGGTGCGCGGCATCGTCACGACTCTTTCGATGACGTACCACAAGAAGGCGCGCGGCACGATCCGCGCCGTCGCGCAGGTCGCGGTGCCGGCCAACGTCACCGAGGACCGCGACTTCGACGTCCTGGCCGAATGCTTCGACCGCGAGGGCGCGCTGGTCGCGACAGGCAACGTGCGCTGGCGGCTCGGTCCCGTGCGACCCAAGGCCGGCTGACCGATGGCGACGGCGTTCACGCGGCAGGCCGGCGTCGAGGTCCCGCTCATCTGCGGACCGATGTATCCGTGCTCGAACCCCGAGCTCGTCGCCGCCGTGAGCGAGGCCGGCGGGCTCGGCATGGTGCAGCCGATCTCGCTGACCTACGTGCACGGCTACGAATTCCGCGCGGGCTTGAGCTACATCCGCACGCTGACCAGCAAGCCGATCGGTTTCAACGCGCTCATCGAGGCGAGCAACAAGGCTTATCTCGATCGGATGCGCCGCTGGATCGACGGCGCGCTCGAGGACGGCGTGCGCTTCTTCATCACCTCGCTAGGGAACCCGAAGTGGGTTTGCGAGCGCGTGCACGCGGTGGGCGGCGTGGTCTACCACGACGTGACCGAGCGCAAGTGGGCGCAGAAGGGCGTCGACGGCGGCGTCGACGGTTTGATCGCCGTCAACTCGCGCGCGGGCGGACATGCCGGGCCGAGCTCGCCCGAAGCGCTGTTCGAGGAGCTCGCGCCCTTCGGCAAGCCGATCGTGAGCGCGGGCGGCGTCGGCACGCCGGCAGAGTTCGCGCGGCACCTGCGCCTGGGCTACGCCGCCGTGCAGCTCGGCACGCGTTTCATCGCGACTCCCGAATGCAAGGCCAGCGACGCCTACAAGCAGGCCATCGTGGCTGCGGGCGAGGACGACATCGTGCTCACCGAGCGCCTCACCGGCGTTCCGGTCGCCGTCATCCGCAACGCCTATGTCGAGCGGCTCGGCACCAAAGCCGGCCCGTTCGCGCGCTGGATGCTCAAAGGCCGCAAGACGAAGCACTGGATGCGCACCTGGTACGCGCTCAACTCGGTGCGGCGGCTCAAGAAATCGCTCATGACCGACGACACGAGCAGCGAGTATTGGCAGGCGGGCAAGTCGGTCGCGGGGATTCACGAGGTCAAGCCGGCCGCGCAGATCGTGCGCGAGTTCGCCGCCGCGCTGGACTGATCCGAGGTGACGTTGCGTCCCGCCGTGCGCGAATCCTTTGCAACCGGCCGGCGGGCGTGGAGAATGGCAGCAGGGTGGAAGGAGGGGCCGCCATGAAGAGATTCGCACTGACCGCGCTGACCTGCGCGGTGTTCGGCGTAGGCGCGTTATCGCCGGTCGCCGCGCACCATTCGTTTTCCGCCGTCTACGACATGAACCAGCCGATCACCGTTCACGGTGTAATCGTCACGGTCCGTTTGACCAATCCACATTCGTGGTTCTATGTCGACGTGAAGAACGATGCCGGTGACGTGGAGCATTGGGCATTCGAGGCCGGGACGCCGAGCGGCATGATCCGCAACGGCTACTCGCCGGACATCATCAAGACGGGGGCCGAGGTCACCATCGCGGGCTTCAGAGGCCGCGCCCCGGAGACCATCGGAATGATGCGGCAACTCACCACGGCCGACGGCAAGGTATTCGGATTGTTCGGCCCCCAAGAAGCGCCCGCAGCGCGCTGACGCGCGCGGAGGATTCGCCGATGACTCGTCCTCTCACGAAGCTCGCTGCGCCGCTCGCGGGCGCCGCTCTGTTGTGGCTTGCGCCCGGCGCGCTCAACATCGCGGCCGCGCAGGCCGACGCCAAGCCGGCCGCGGCCGGCGCAGTGCCGCGCATGGCTGACGGCCATCCCGACCTCTCCGGAGTGTGGTGGGGTGGTGCGGACGTCGGCGGCCGGCGTCCCGGGGGTGGCGGCGGCGGACCGCCGCGGCCTGCCGCCGGGGCGACGCCTCCGCCGTCGTTCACGAGCTTCTACAAGCCCGAGGCCGCCGAGCACGCCAAGACTCTGAGCGACCAGGACGACCCCACGCTCCATTGCGTCGGAACCGCGTTCGGCACGCTCAACGTTCGCCTCTGGAACGTGGGCGCGGTCGGGCAGATCATCGCCACGCCGAAGATGGTCGTGATGCTGTCGGAGACGTTTCACGACTATCAGCTCGTTCCGACCGACGGCCGACCCCATCGCAAAGAAGTGCCGCCAACCTACCGCGGCGACGCGGTCGGCCGCTGGGACGGCGACACGTTCGTCGTCGACGTGACCAACTTCACCGACGACACGTGGATGTTCGCCGAAGGCCGCGTGTCGTCTCACTCCGACGCGCTGCACATCACCGAGCGCTATCGGCGCGTGGATGCGAGCACGCTCGAGATCGAGGCCACGGTTCAGGACCCGAAGGTGCTCACCGGGCCGTGGACCGTGCCGAAGCAGACGCTGCAGCTCGCGCCGTTCGACCAGCTCTTGCCGCTCGACTGCTCGACGGTGGAGACATCCGCGCAGATCGGCAGCGTCTTGAAGCGCGCGAAGTAGCGAGCCGCGAGGGCGCCGCAATGCGGGGCCCGATGTGCGCTGCGCCTTGGCGCGGGACGCCTCAGCGTCCGCGCGGAGACGCGAGCCGCGCGAAGGTGGCGCAGAGAATCAGCGTGACCGCCGCGACGACGCCCGTGACGAGCATCTCCACGACCACGACCGCACCGTCCATTTCGTTTCCGAACGTGCGGACGTTCGATAGTTTCAAAAGCGCGAACACCAGCGAGGTTACCAATATGACCCACGCGGCCGTCTCGCCCGCGTTGGCGGTGAACACGGAGCCGCGGGTCATCCCGAAGCAGATCAACCCGGACAAGATCGCCGGTAGCGGCGTCAAGAGCAGCAGCCCAGGGAGCGCGGATCCGAGCGTGAGTCGCGCTCCTTCGCTGAGCGCGAGCACGAGCAGGTAGGAGCCGTCGATGAGAACCACGGTCGTCAGCACGAGCAGCCCGGTGCGCTTCCGCTGGCGGCGACGCGCGGGGCTGTCGGGCTCTTCTTGCTCGGACGGTTGCGGAGAGCGACTCTGGTCGTGCATGAGTCTCGACTCCTAGCGGCGCCGACCGGCGCTTTTTACAAGGTCTTCACCGCCTGCACGAGCTCGGCCACCTTCGCCTGCCCGTCGCCGTACAGCATCCGCGTGTTGTCGAGGTAGAACAGCGCGTTCTCGATGCCGGAGAATCCGGCGCCCTGACCGCGTTTGATCACGATCACGTTCTTCGCCTTGTCCGCGTTCAAGATCGGCATGCCGTAGATCGGGCTCGACTTGTCGGTGCGCGCCACCGGGTTCACCACGTCGTTCGCGCCGATCACGAGCGCGACGTCGGCGGTCTCGAACTCGGCGTTGATCTCTTCCTGGTCGTAGATGATGTCGTACGGCACGCCGGCTTCGGCGAGCAGCACGTTCATGTGGCCCGGCATGCGGCCGGCGACCGGATGGATCGCGAACTTCACGGCCACGCCGCGGCCGATCAACGCCTGCGCGAGCTCCCACACCTTGTGCTGCGCCTGGGCGACGGCCATGCCGTAGCCCGGCACCACGATCACCTTCTCCGAGTAACCCATCATCACGGCGACGTCGGCCGCGTCGATCGGTTTCATCGCGCCCTTGACCTCGGTGCTGCCGGTCGCGGCTGCCGTGTCGCCGAAGCCGCTGAACAGCACGTTGGCGAGCGAGCGGTTCATCGCCTTCGCCATGAGCTGCGTGAGCAGCGTGCCGGCCGAGCCGACCACCGTGCCCGCGATGATCATCGCCGCGTTGTCGAGCACGAAGCCTTCGAACGCGACGGCGAGACCGGTGAGCGCGTTGTAGAGCGAGATCACCACCGGCATGTCGGCGCCGCCGATCGGCAACGTCATCGTGATGCCGAGCACGAGCGCGAGCGCGAACAGCGCGACCACGTGGCCGGGCAGGCCGCCGCTGCCGTGCACGACGAGGATCGCGCCCACGAGCGCCGTGACCGCGAGCAGGATCAGGTTCACGAAGTTCTGGCCGCGGAACCGGAAGCTGCGCTTGATGAGGCCCTGGAGCTTGCCGAACGCGATCAAGCTGCCCGCGAACGACACCGAGCCGATGATCCCGCCGAGCACGCCGAGCGCGAGCTGCGCCACGCCGTGCGCCTCGCCGGCGAACAGCTCGACGGCCGCGATCGCGCCCGCCGCGCCACCGCCCATGCCGTTGTAGAGCGCGATCATCTGCGGCATGTCGGCCATCGCCACGCGCTTGCCCGACACCCACGCCACGATGCCGCCGACCGCGATCGCGACCGTCATCAGCACGTAGTTGTGCATCTCGGGCTTCAAGAACGTGATCAGCGTGGCGACGAGCATGCCCACGCCGGCCCAGACGATGCCGCCGCGCGCCGTGACCGGTGAGCTCATGCGCTTGAGGCCGAAGATGAACAACCCCGCGGCCACGAAGTAGCTCGCCTGGATCAACGTGTCGGCTCCGATGCTCATTTCTTGCCCTTGCTGCTCTTGAACATCTCGAGCATCCGTTCCGTGACGACGTAGCCGCCGACGGCGTTGCCGGCCGCGAGCACCACGCCCACGAACGCGATGCCGATCTCGAGCGGCGTGCTCGCCCGGCCCATCGCGACCATCGCCCCCACGAGCACGATGCCGTGCACGAAGTTCGAGCCGGACATCAGCGGCGTGTGCAGGATCACGGGCACGCGCGAGATCACCTCGTAGCCCGTGAACGCCGCGAGCATGAAGATGTAGAGCGCTATGAATCCGTCAATCATATGAGGCGCCAATCATAAGAAGCGTCGATCATTGAACGTCCCCGCTCATTTCGCAGTCTCCAACAGCTTGGCCGTGCCCGCGTGCTTCACCGCGCCGTCGTGCGTGAGCACCGACTGCGCGAACACTTCGTCCTGCCAGTCGATGATGAGCTCGCCCTTCTTGACGGCGGGCTGGAGGAAGTTGAGCAAATTCCGCGCGTACATCTGGCTCGCGTGCCGCGCGAGCTCCGACGGCAGGTTCTTGGGCCCGAGGATCTTCACGCCGTTCGGCGTGACGACGGTCTCGCCCGCGACCGTGAGCTCGCAGTTGCCGCCGCTCTCGGCGGCCAGGTCCACGATCACGGCGCCGGCGCCCATCGCCTCGACGGCGGCCTTCGAGATGATGCGCGGCGCGGCCCTGCCCGGGATCGCGGCGGTCGTGATCACGACGTCGGCCTTCGCGATGTGGCTGTCGAGGATCGCCTGCTGCTTGGCGCGCTCGAGATCCGTGAGCTCGCGGGCGTAGCCGCCCGTGCCTTCGGCCGCGACGCCGGTGTCGACGAATTTGGCGCCGAGCGATTGGATCTGCTCCTTGGTCGCGGCGCGCACGTCGTAGCCCTCGACGATCGCGCCGAGCCGCCGCGACGTCGCTATCGCCTGGAGCCCCGCAACGCCTGCGCCGATCACGAGCACCTGCGCCGGCCGGATCGTGCCCGCGGCAGTCGTGAGCATCGGCAGGAACTTGTCGAGCGCGTTCGCCGCGAGCAGCGCGGCTTTGTAGCCCGCCGCGGCGGCCTGCGACGACAGCGCGTCCATCGATTGCGCGCGGGAGATACGCGGAATCAGCTCCACCGAGAAGGCGGTGATCCGCCGCTCCTGAAAGCGCCGCACGAGCGGCAAGTGCGTGTGCGCCTGCATGAATCCGACCGCGACGGCGCCGGCCATGAGCGCGTCGGTTTCCCCGAGCGTCGGCGGTTGGACCTTGAGCAGCCCTCCCGCGGCGGCGAGCACCTCGGCGGCCGAGCCGTGAAACTGCACGCCGCGATACGCGGCGTCGGGATAATGGCTGCGCTCGCCCGCGCCGCGCTCCATCGCCACGGTTACACCGAGCTCGACGAGCTTTGCGGCCACGTCAGGGGTCAAGGCCACCCGGGCTTCGTGAGCTTCGGTTTCCTTGACCACACCGATCGTGAGCGGCATCGCGAGCTCCCGTGACTTGTTTCGGCGAATTCGCGTTGCGGATCGACAACGCGACGAGTTGTGCGTTGGTTATTCTGGTCTTATCGCCCGATGATGACACAAGGATGAAACGTAGGCCATTGAATATTGGACTCGTCTCGGGGAAACTTGCGCAGTTCGACCAGCGTCTCTGGTGTTGCATGCAAGGCCATTTTCACGCGCTGAGCCAAGAAGTTTTGCGGACCGATGTCGCGGGAATGCCACTCGAGTGGATCGACTATCGAGTGGCGGCGATTCTCTATCACAGCGGTCAAGTCGCCTACGCTTGCGGCTCCACGCTCTACCGAATTCGCGGCGGGTACTGCGCCAAGTCCGGTGCGCGCAGCATCATCGAAGTCAACTCGATCATCGCCACGCAAGGCGACACGCGCACGCTCGAGCGCAACCGCGAGCGCTACACGCCGCCGCTGAACAACCGCACGCTGTTTCGCCGCGACGCGAATCTGTGCATGTACTGCGGGCAGCAGTTCCGCACCTCGGAGCTCACGCGCGACCACATCACGCCGATCAGCCGCGGCGGGCGCGACGCGTGGACGAATGTCGTCACCGCTTGCCGGCGCTGCAACAACCACAAGGGCGGCCGCACGCCGGAAGAGGCGCACGTGCAGCTCGTGGCCGTGCCGTTCACGCCGACCTACGCCGAGTACATCTATCTCAAGGGCCGCAGGGTGCTCGCGGACCAGATGGAATATCTGCTCACGCACTTCCCGCGCCACAGCCCGCTGCACGCCCGCGTGCGCGGCGCGCTCGCCGAGGTCAACGCCCGCGCCGCCGACTGAGGCCGCAAGATGTCTGGCACTCCCGCTGTCTGACACCCTTGGTGTCTGACACCAGACGTTTATCCTCCGCGGGTGCGCGGATTCAAGACGCGACCGTCTCCAACACGTGGATCGGCATTCCGTCCGGTGCGACCACGGTGATCGAGCGATCCTTGTCGGCAAATGGGCTGCCCGCCCGCGCGCTCAGGCTCTTCGCCCGTAGGTATTCGAGACGCGCGTCCACGTGGGCGCTCCTGAAGGTGGGTCCGGAGCGGAACCCGCTCGCGTGCAGGCCGAGGACGAGGCCGTGGCCCGCGAGGCGCAGCCAGGGATGCGGCGCGTCGCCCGACGCGACCTCTTTGAGCCCGAACGCCTCCCAGAACCCCCTTGATACCTCGAGGGAGTCCGCGGCCACGCTGAACTCGAGGAACTCGCCGCACGCCGAGACGTTCTTGGGGTCCCACTCGCCCGGCGGAAACGTGCGCGCCTCGAGCAGCACGATCGCTTGGCCGTTCGGATCGTTGAAGCCGATCCAGTTGAACTCGTCGTCGGCGAGATGCGCGTGCTCGATCTCGACGCCGAGCCGCTGGATCGGGCGAACGTAGTCGCGCAGTCGAGGCCGAACGAACGTCAACACCGGGCTCGCGCCGTCGCGCTCGTGCAGCCCGACGGCGACCGCGCCGTCGAAGAACGCGGCGTAGGAATCGGCGAGAAGATCGCCGACGGGGATCGCCCTGAATCCCAGGGCCCGGTAAAACTCGAACGCCGCCGCAAGCGGGCGGGTGGCGACCGCGATCTCGAGGAACTGACCGAGCATCAGAGCCTAAGTGGGAGGCGAGCGGCTATTCTGTCAGACTTTCGCCGAGCCCGCCGCGTGGCGCCGACCGTTTGTCCACAACCTCGATGGCCTCGTTCCGCACTGATCTTCGCCCTGCGATCTCCCCCCTGTGATCTCGCAAGTTGCCGCGGTGCTGCTGCCGGTGTTCTCGATCGCCGGCATCGGCTATTTGTGGCGCCGGGTCGGCGCGCCGTTCGACATCGCGTTCGTCACCCGGCTGATCATGAATCTCGCCGGCCCGTGCCTCGTGTTCGACAGCCTCGCGAACCTCACGCTGCCTTTGCAGCAATTCGTGGCGATGGTCGGCGCGTCGATCGCGCTGCTCGCCGTCACGGCCGTGCTCGCGCTCGGGTTGCTCAAGGCGCTGAAGCTGCCGCTGACGTCGTACCTGCCGGCCCTCACGATCGGCAACACCGGCAACCTCGGCCTGCCGCTCTGCCTGTTCGCGTTCGGCGAGGCGGGCCTCGGACTGGCCATCGCGGTCTACGTGACCAACTCGGTCGCGCAATTCACGCTCGTGCCGCTGCTCCAAACGCGCCAGCCGATCGGCAGGACGCTGCTGACCACGCCGGTGATCTACGGCGCCGTGGCCGGCGCGCTCGTGCTCGCGCTCGGCGTGGGCCTACCGAAGTGGCTCGACAACACGGCGCAGCTCTTGGGCGGGTTGCTGATCCCGCTCATGCTGCTCGCGCTCGGCTACACGATCGGCGGTTTGCGAACGCACAACCTGCCGCGCGCGTTCGGTTTGGGCGCCGCGCGCCTCGGCATCGCGTTGGTCGCGGCGCTCGGCGTCGGCAAGCTGCTGCACCTCACCGGCATCGCGCAGGGCGTGCTGTTGCTGCAAGGCACGATGCCGGCGGCCGTGTTCACGTATCTATTCGCGGCGCGTTACCAGCGCGACGCCGACGACGTAGCCGGCATCGTGTTGGTCTCGACGCTGCTCGCGGCGTTGTTGCTGCCGCTGCTCGTGTCCTACGCCCTCGTCCTCGCCGCAAGATAGGACGGGCTACTTTTTCGGAGCCTGGGCGTCAGCACTGAGAGGGTGCGGCCCGGCCGCGCCCGCGCCGCGAGCGCACGATCACTTCGCTCGGCCGTCCACGCTCAGCCGCCCCGCGCCATTCGCGACGAGCAGCAGAAACCCGCCCGCGATCGACACATTCTTCAAGAACATCACGAGCTGCAGTTGGTCGGCGAAATCGTTGTGAAAGATCAGCGCGGACAGCAGCGTGAAGCCGGCGAGCAGGAACGCCGTGATGCGCGTCTGCCAACCCACGGCGATCGCGAGCCCGCCGAGAATCTCCGTGGCGATCACCACCGGTAGCAGCGCGCTCGGCAAGCCCACGGACGCCATGTAGCCTGCCGTCGCCGCGTAGCTACCGATCTTTACGACGCCCGTCACCAGAAACAGCACTGCGAGCAGCACGCGGCCTGCGAGCTCCGCGGCGTTGCGTAGTGTCTGGATGGACGCGGCCCCGGTCTCGGAGCCGAGGGGAAGAGTGTTGCGTGCAGAAGTAGTGTTCATGGCGATCTCCGTAGATGAATGAGTGATGCGATGATGTTCAAGCCCGGCCCTCGGCGCGCAACCGCTCGCCGATCCGATCGATCTCGGCTTCGCCGCGAGCGAGCGCGGCAGCGCTCGTGTGAACCGAGTAGTACCCGAGCACCAGCGGATGCGGGTGCTTGATCGCGGCGCCGAAGACGAACGAAGTCGGTCCTTCCGCGCGCACCTCGACGGTGTCCTCGCCTTGCTCGAAGACCGCGATCTGCCCGGCACTCACGGCTTGCGAAGCCTGCAGCCGACCCTTGTCGACGGCGAGCCATGCGACGTCATAGCCGCGTGGCGGGGTGTAGCTCCAGCGCTCCCCGTCGTTCAGCCGCACATGGAAGTAGTCGATGCCTTCCGGCGCGCGGATCACGCTCCGCGCGTCTCCGTGCCGGCCGAGAATCACGCGCACAGGCCCGTCCTCCTGCACCTCGTGCGGCGGAATGTACTGGCTCTCCGGCGGCGCGTTCTCTTGAGCGGCCGGTAGCGCAACCCAGAGCTGGAACACGCGCAGCGGATCGCCCGGAAGCGCGCCGCCGTCGTGCCAGACGCCCCCTCCGGCCTTCATCCACTCGAGACCGCCGGTCGGAACTTCGCCGCGTTTGCCGGTGGTGTCCTCGTACGTCAACTCGCCTTGCAGCACGGTCGTCAGCGTCGCGATGCCCGAGTGCGGGTGGATTCCCGCGAGCTCCGGCCCCGTGTACGGCACCTCGGCGTGATCGAGAAACACGAACGGCTTCAGCATCTCGCCGAGGTCGGACGGGCTCATCAGACGCGTGATCGGGCCGCGCTTCCGGCCCGCCGTCCGGTGGACGATCCGCCGCACCTCGGTCGGCGCCGCCGGCTCCCGCAGGAGCGGCGTAACGACGGCCTGGTCCCGAGCTCGCTCGATCGTTGCTGTCTGGTTCATGCGAATCTCCTTCGAATCGATGGGGACAAGGTAGGGTCTCGCCACCCATCTGAGAAGCCTATATATTTCGATATCAAGTATCGTCAGAGGCGATAGACATGCTCGACGGCCTGACCCTCGATCAACTGCGGACGTTCGTCGCGGCCGCGGACCAGGGCAGCTTCTCGGCCGCCGGCCGCAAGCTGCGGCGCGCGCAATCCGTGGTGAGCCAAACGCTCGCGAACTTGGAGGCGCAGCTGGGCGTGAAGCTGTTCGATCGTTCGGAGCGCTACCCGAAGCTCACCGACCAAGGGCGAAGTCTCTTGGTCGACGCGCGCTCGGTCGCCGACGCGATCGACGGCTTCAAGGCACGTGCCCGTGCGATGCGCGAAGGGCTCGAGCCGGAGCTCGCGGTCGCCGTCGACGTGATGTACCCGATGCAGCGCTTGACGAAGGCCGCGAGCCAGTCGCGCAAAAACTTCCCGCACACCGCGCTCAGGCTGTACGTCGAAGCGCTCGGCGGAGTGATCAAACCGGTGCTCGACGGCAGCTGCAACATCGGCGTCATCGGCTCGCTGCCGATCGTGCCCGACGAGCTTCAGGAAGAGCCGCTGCTGGACGTTCCGTTCGTCACGGTCGTCGGCGCCGCTCACCCGCTCGCCGCGATGCGCGGGGTCGTCTCGAAGGCAGCTCTCCAAAAGCACGTGCAGCTCGTGCTCACCGACCGGACCACGCTCTCGCAGGGCCGCGAGTACTCCGTGCTCTCCGCGCTGACTTGGCGGCTCGCGGACCTCGGCGCCAAGCACGCGTTTCTTCGCGAGGGACTGGGCTGGGGCCACATGCCCCTGCACATGGTGCAAGCCGACCTCGACGCCGGAACGCTAGTGAAGATCCGCGTCGCGGACGTGCCGCGCAGCATGGTGATGCCGATGAAGGTGGTGTACCGCAAGGACGCGCCGCCCGGACCGGCGGCGCGCGCGTTCATCGCCGAGCTCAGGCCCAACCTTGCCGCGCCCGAGAACCGTTCCGAAAAACGCTAGGCCTCCGGGCGAAAACGACCGAGTTGCGTTCGGCGTGCTGCTCTTTCATTCTCGGAATGCCTCGCAACTGCGTCGAGTAGATCGATGTCGCCACAGCTCGCCGCGAGACTCTCCATTTACGCCGCGCTCGCGAGCAATCTCGCGATCGCGGCCGTGAAGTTCGCCGCGGCGGCGGTCACCGGCAGCTCGGCGATGCTGAGCGAGGGCGTGCACTCGCTCGTCGACACGACCAACGAGCTGCTCATCTTGTACGGCATCAAGCGCGCTGCTCGACCCGCCGACACCAACCATCCGTTCGGCCACGGTCGCGAGCTCTACTTCTGGAGCTTCATCGTGGCGGTGCAGGTGCTCGTGGTTGGAGCCGCCGTGGCCGGCTATCAGGGCGTGATCCACGTGCTGTACCCGGAGCCGCTGCGCAACCCCGTCATGAACTACGTCGTCCTCGGCGCGTCGTTCGCGTTCGAAGGCGTGTCGTGGTGGTTCGGGCTCAAGGCGTTCCGCGCGACCAAGGGCGCGCAGACGTACGCCGACGCGTTTCGGAACAGCAAGGATCCGACGACGTTCCTCGTGCTGTTCGAAGACTCCGCGGCGCTTCTTGGCCTGCTGATCGCGGCGGCCGGCATCGCCGCTGCGCACGGGTTCGATGCCCCGAGGCTCGACGGCGCCGCGTCGATTGGTATCGCACTCGTGCTCCTCGTGTCGTCGCTGCTGTTGGTGCGCGAGACGAAGGGCTTGCTCATCGGCGAGACCGCGCACGCGCAGATCCGCCGCGCGATCTTGCGCGTCGCGGGCGAGGATCCGGGCGTCCGCAGCGCCAACGGAGTCCTGGCCGTGCAGCTGGGCCCGAATCAGGTGGTCGCGGCCCTCAGCCTCGAGTTCCACGAGGCGTTGAGCAGCAAGGAGATCGAGCAGTGCGTCGGCCGCATAGAGACGGCGGTCTGCCGGGCGTCGCCCGAGGTGGTCACCCTGTTCGTCAAGCCGCAGGCCGCGGAGACTTGGCGCAGTCGGGCCGAGCGCATCGAGGTCGTTTCGGACAGCTCCGACGACTAGCGCGCGACCTCGCCGAGGGACGGCCGAGCCGCTAGGCGGCCTCGAGGATCGCGGTGACCCCCATGCCGCCCGCGGTGCAGACCGAGATCAAGCCGCGGCCGCGGCCCCGCTGCTGCAACAGCTTCGCGAGCGTCGCGACGAGCCGCGTGCCGGTCGCCGCGAACGGATGCCCCACGGCGACGCTGCCGCCCTTCACGTTGAGCTTCGCGCGGTCGATCGAGCCCAGCGCGCGGTCGCGCCCGAGCCGTGTGCGGCAGAACTCGTCCGACTCCCAGGCCTTCAGCGTCGCCAGCGTCTGCGCGGCGAACGCCTCGTGGATTTCGTAGTAGTCGAAGTCCTGGAGCGCCAGGTTGGCGTCTTGGAGCATGGCGGAGACCGCGTACGCCGGCGCCATCAGCAGCCCCTCGTCGTTCACGAAGTCGACGGCCGCTTCGCGCGCGTAGGTGAGATATGCCGCCACGGGCAACGAGCGCTCCTGCGCCCACTGCTCGGAGCAGAGCAGCACGGCCGACGCGCCGTCGGTGAGCGGCGTGCTGTTGCCGGCGGTGAGCGTGCCCGACGGGCTCCGGTCGAATACCGGCTTGAGCTTCGCGAGCTGCTCCATGCTCGTGTCCTTGCGCAGGTTGTTGTCGCGCTTCACGCCTTGAAACTCGACGAGCAGGTCGTCGTAGAAGCCTTCCGCGTATGCCTTGGCGGCGTTCTGATGGCTCGCGAGCGCGAGCCGGTCCTGCTCCTCGCGGGTCAAGTGCCACTGCTTCGCCGTGAGCTCCATGCTCTCGCCCATCGACAAGTGCGTGCGCGGCTCGATGACGCCCGGGAACACCGGCTTGAAGTGCCGTGGGCGCAGAGCGAGCCACGGCTTCAACCGCGCGCCGAGCGAGCGGCCGCGCGCGCTCTCGAGCAGCAAGGTGCGATAGCCCTCCGGATACACGATCGGCACGTCGCTGATGCTGTCGGTGCCGCCCGCGATGCCGGAGTCGATGAGACCCGACGCGATCTTGCTGCCGATCAGGATCGTGGCCGATAGGCTCGTGCCGCACGCGCGCTGGATGTCGAACGCCGGCGTCTGCGGCGCGAGGCCCGACGACAGCGTCGACTCGCGCGCGAGATTGAAGTCGCGCGAGTGCTTGATCACGGCGCCGAGCGAGACGTCGCCGAGCCGCTGGTTGCGCAAGCCGTATTTCGCGACGAGCGCCTGGAGCACCGCCGTCATCATGTCCTGGTTGGAGGAACGCGCATATGCGGTATGCGCGCGGCAAAAGGGGATTCGGACGCCGCCGATGACGGCCACGCGACGGGAGTTCTGATTACGCATCCACTGCTCCGACCGGCAGAGTCGGCAGTATAAGCGCGCGGCCATGAACTAGAATGCGCCGTGGGCGTGTCGCGGGAGAGCTGAGAATGAGCGGATCCTCGATCGAGCGGGCCGGCCGCCGAGCCGCGCTCCGGGCCGCGGGCGCCCTCGCGCTGACTCTTTTGGGTTGCGCCCCGGCGCCGGCGGCGACGGCCGCGCCGCGGATTCGCGTGATCAACCTGCGGCATCTCGGCGCGACCGGGAAAGGTCAGCGCTTTCAGGTCGATCTCTACGTCGACAACCTGGACACCGAGCCGCTCGCGATCAAGGAGATCAGGTTTACGTTGCGGGTCGCGGGCGAGGGCCAGCTCAGTGGCACGTCGCAGCCCGTGACGGTGCCCGCGCTCTCGCAGCAGACCGTGCAGATCCAGGTCGAGAGCGACACGATCTCTTCGCTATCGCGCTTGCAAGGTGTGTTGCAGGGTCCGGCCAACGCGCTGCCCTACGAGATCTTCGGCAACGTGATCCTCGACCGCAGATTCGAGAACCGGGTGCCGTTCACGGCGAGCGGGGAAGTGCCGTTGTCGACATCCGCGGAAAGGTGAGCGCCTAACGCCGTGTCGCTGCGGCTCCAATTGCTCGCGATCGCCGTGCTGACGCTGGTCCTCCCCTGGACCGCGTTCCGCTATGTCCAAGAGATGGAGGGTGCCCTGCGCGGCGGGCTCGAGCAGTCGTTGGTCGCGACGGCGACGACCGTGGCCGCGTCGCTCAAGGATGAAACGCTGCCGATCTGCGCCGAGGGCTGTGCGGGGAACGGCGCGGCCGCGACGATCTACGCGGAGCCGCTGCGCGCCGAGCCGTCCGTCGACGCCGCGCGGGAGGACTGGCTGCAGCCCGCGGAAGCGCCGATCGAGCTCGCGGGCGGTCATCGGTTGTGGGCCGGCGTGTACGGGCGGTTCGTGTATCTGTTCGTGGACGTTCGCGACCGCGACGTCGTGTATCAACCGGGCCCCGGGCAGATGCCGTACGGCGACAGGCTCGTGCTCGTCACCGAGCCCGAGCCCGGCGTCCGCCACTGGCTGCTGCTCGCGACCGGCGCGCCCGGCGCGTTTCGCGCGCAGGAGACCGCCCCCGATGCGTTCGCGCCGAGCGAAGCGTACGACGGCCGCGTGCTCGGTTCGTGGCAGGAGACGGCCCACGGCTACTCGGTCGAGGTGCGCGTACCGCTGGTGCTCGTCGGCGCGGCGCTGGGCGTCGGCGTCGTGGAGGTCGACCGCGGATCGGGCGTCTACGGCGAGCTCGCGGCCACCTGGGACAAGGCCACCAACGCTCCGGGCCGGCTCGTCTATCAGACCCCGGAGCTGCAGACGCTGCTCGAGCGCTTCGCCGGCGCGGGCGGCCGCGTGCGTATCCTCGACGCCGACGGCTGGGTGCTCGCGGATGCGGGCCGCGTGGACCCGCGGCGCACGGACGCGGCTCCGGCGAGCTTCGTCGGCCGCCTCCTGCGCGTCGGGTTGCGGCGCGACGACCCGCCCTATCCCGCCGAGCAACCGGCCGGCCGTATCGCCGCGCCCGCCGCGCGGCGCGCGCTCGCGGGCGAAGCGACGACCGCATGGTACGAGAGCGGCCCCGACCGCGAGGCGATCGTCGCCGCCGCGGTGCCGCTCGCGGGCGCAGCGGGGCCGGCCGGCGCCGTGCTGCTCGAGCAAGCGAGCGACCCGATCCGCACGCTGTCCGACCGCGCGCTGGTGCGCCTCATTTCGCTGACCGTGCTCGCGAGCGTGCTCGTGGCCCTGGGCTTGCTCGGTTACGCGACCTGGCTCACGGCCCGTGTGCGCCGGCTCGCTCAAGCGGCGGAGACGGCGCTCGGCCCGCGGGGCGAGATCCGCACGGGCATCCCGGGGGCGCAAGCGGCCGACGAGCTCGGCGACCTCGCGCGCAGCTTCACGCATCTGCTCGAGCGCTTGCGCGAGCACACCGACTACTTGCGCACGCTCGCGAGCAAGCTGTCGCACGAGCTAAGGACCCCGCTCGCGGTCGTCACGACCTCCCTCGACAACTTGGAGCACGAGCAGGTCGCGCCGGCGGCCGAGGCGTACCTCGCGCGGCTGCGCCAAGGCGCCGGGCGCCTCGACGCGATCCTCGCGGCGATGAGCGAGGCCACGCAGCTCGAGCAGGCGATCGAGGGCACGCAAGCCGAGCGGTTCGATCTCGGCGCCGTGGTGACGGCGTGCTGCGAGGCCTATCGCGACGTGTACGAGGACCGGACCTTCGCGTGCCGCGTCGAAGCCCGCAACGCCGCGATCGTCGGCTCGGGCGAGCTCATGGCGCAGCTGCTCGACAAGCTCGCCGACAACGCCGCGAGCTTCAGCGCGCCCGGCAGCACGATCGAGGTGGCGCTCGGCGAGAGCGCCGGCGAGCTCGTGCTGAGCGTGACCAATCGCGGTCCGTTGTTGCCGGCGAAGATGCGACGCGAGCTCTTCGACTCGCTCGTGTCGATCCGCGATAAACGTGACGGCCGGCCGCACTTGGGCCTGGGTCTCCATGTCGTCGCGCTGATCGCGAAGTTCCACGGCGGCCGCGTCGAGGCCGACGATCTGCCCGACGGCAGCGGCGTCGTGTTCAGCGTGCTCCTGCCGAAGGCTACGGCCCGCTAGCGGCGTCGCGGGCGAGCCCGTCGATCTCGCGCTGCCACTTTCCGGCGAGCATCTTTCCGTAGATCAGCGTGGCGACATAGACGAACGCGAACATGCCGATCAGCGCGATCGCGGGCGGCCAGGGCAGACGGTTCGGCCCGAGCGGAAAACCGAGGACACAGAGGACGAAGCCCGGTACGGCGAGCCCCATGCCGAGCGGCCACGAGCGCACGACGTCCCTCTGCCGCTCGAGCTGGCGGCGATGGTGCGCCGCGCACGTTTGCCCGCTCGCCTGCGGCGAGCTCCGCAGCGGCGCGGCGAATCGTCGTAGGCCGTACATCCCGTACAGCGCCCAGCCGAGCAGCATCGCGGAGCCCAAGCGGACCAACGCGCCGTCCATGGCGAAGACCCCCCACGCGAACGCGATCGCGACGAGCCCGAAGGAGACTTGGTCGCGGACGTAACGGCGCCGCGTCTGCGACTCGAACCGCTCCGCGCGCGCGCGGAGTTGCTGCGGGGTCGGAGGGGGCGTCGCCGCGGCCTGTCCTTGCCACAGGGTGCGCAGATCGTTGTCACTGTCGATCGGCATGATCGTCTCCGGATTGGAAATGGCTACGCAATAACTTCTTGGTCCGATGAACCTTTTGCGCGACGTTGCTCGCGGAGATTCCAACGACGTCGGCGATCTCGGCGGCTTCCATGCCCTCGAGATAGAGCAGCAGCACGTCGCGGTCGATCGGCTTGAGACGTCGAACGAGCGTGCGGAGCCTTTCGATGACGGTTGCTTCGTCGACGAGCCGTTCGTGATCCGCCTCGTCCGGCATCTCAGCCAGTTCTTCCAGACTCACGAGCTGCGACAGCCGCGCGCGCTTGTGTCGGAGCACGTGAGTCGCTGCGGTGTTGTGGGCGACGCGGTACGCCCAGGTTCGCAACGAGCATTTGGCGTCGAACGTCGCGAAGCTGCGCCAGAGCGCCAAATGGATGTTTTGGAGCAGGTCCTCCCGGTGAGCGCGATCGAGCTCGTAGGCGGCCGCGAGACGAGCGAGCGACGGGCCGAGCGCCGCCGCCGCTCTGGCATAGAGATCGTCCTGGTTCGGTGTAACCGCGGACTCGGTGTCTGCCGTGACACTGTCGTGCGGGACGGATCGCGAGAGGCTCATGAGCAGGTAGTCGCCGGCGCGCGGCCGGTATGACACGGCGAGTCGCTTAACCGTCAGACTGGACTGGATAGCCTCGGGGCCCGCGCGTGGCGGATGCGATGCACGGCCCGCGCCAAAACAGAGATTCCCGGCGAGATCGCTGTCCTCGGCGTCACGTGTAGGCGACCGCGCAACCGCCGAGGCCGCAGTAGCCGCCGGGATTCTTCGCGAGATACTGCTGGTGGTAGTCCTCGGCATAGTAGAGCGCGGGCGCCGGCGCGATCTCGGTCGTGATTCTCGGGAAGCGCCGCGCGGCCAATAGCTGCTGATAACGATCGCGGCTGCGCTCGGCCTGCTCGAGCTGGTCGTCGTCGAAGCAATAGATCGCCGAGCGGTACTGCGTGCCGATGTCGGCGCCTTGGCGCATGCCCTGCGTCGGGTCGTGCGACGTCCAGAACGCCTCGAGCAGCTTGGTGTAAGGGAGCTTCGTTTCGTCGTACACCACGAGCACGACCTCGGTGTGGCCGGTCATCCCCGTGCAGAGCTCCTCGTAAGTGGCGTTCTCGGTGTAGCCGCCCGCGTAGCCGACGGCGGTGGTGTACACGCCGTCGAGCTTCCAGAACGCGCGCTCCGCGCCCCAGAAGCAGCCCATGCCGAACAGCGCTTGCTTGAGACCCGCCGGGAACGGGGCTTTCAGCGGCGTGCCGCGGACGAAGTGGCGGTTTTGGATCTGGATCGGCTCAGCGCGACCGCGTAGCGCTTCCGCTTCCCTGGGTTTCTCGAGAGCCCTGCGACCGAACATCCTTCCCTTCCTTAGGTGTTTTGACGCGCACCATATCCCGAAGTTTAGCCGGTGGTGCCGCCCAAGCTGATCTTCGGCGCGGGCAAGAGGCTCGCGCCCATCAGGTATTCGTCCACCGCTCGCGCGGCGCCGCGCCCTTCGTTGATCGCCCACACGACGAGCGACTGGCCGCGACGGCAGTCGCCGGCGGCGAACACGCCGGGCACGCTCGTCGCGAACCTGCCGTGGGCGGCCTTGTAGTTCGACCGCGCGTCGAGCTCGATCCCGAGCGCCTTCGCGAGGTACGCCTCGGGGCCCAAGAAGCCCATCGCGAGCAGCACGAGATCGGCCTCGAGCGTCTCGCTGCTGCCGTCGACCTCGACCATCTTCGGCGCGCCGCTCCCGAGCTGCCATTCGATCCGCGAGATGCGCACGTTCACGACGCGGCCGTCGCCGTCGCCGAACTCCTTCGACACCACCGCGTAGTTGCGCGGGTCGGCGCCGAAGCGCGCGATCGACTCCTCGTGCGCGTAGTCGGTGCGGCGGATCTTGGGCCACAGCGGCCACGGATTGTCCGCGGCCCGCTTTTCGGGCGGCTGGTCGAGCAGCTCGAGGTTTATCAGGCTCTTGCAGCCGTGCCGGAGCGCCGTGCCGATGCAGTCGGCGCCGGTGTCGCCGCCGCCGATCACGATCACGTGCTTGTCCTTGGCGTGGATGAGCTTGCCGTCCTCAAGGTTGCTGTCGAGCAAGCTCTTCGTGTTCGCCGTGAGGTATTCCATCGCGAAATGAACACCGTCCAGGCTCCGGCCCGGGATCGGCAGGTCGCGCGGGTTGGTGGCGCCGGTGGCGAGCAGCAACGCGTCGTGCTTGGCCGCGAGCTCCTTCGCGTCCCTGGTGTTGCCGACGTCGGCGTTGGTCACGAACTCGACGCCGGCGGCGCGCATGAGGTCGACACGCCGGTTCACGACCTGCTTGTCGAGCTTCATGTTCGGGATGCCGTACATGAGCAAGCCGCCGATGCGGTCCGCGCGCTCGTAGACGGTGACCGTGTGGCCGGCCTTGTTGAGCTGCTCGGCCGCGGCGAGCCCCGCCGGGCCGGAGCCGACCACGCCCACGCGCTTGCCCGTGCGCGACTCCGGAACCTGCGGCGTCACCCAACCCTCGGCGAAGCCGCGGTCGATGATCGCGTTCTCGATGTTCTTGATCGTTACCGCGGGATCGGTGATGCCCAGCACGCACGCGCCTTCGCACGGCGCGGGGCAGGTGCGCCCCGTGAACTCGGGGAAGTTGTTGGTCTTGTGCAGCCGCTCGAGCGCGTCGCGCCAGCGGCCGTTGTAGACCAGGTCGTTCCACTCCGGGATCAGGTTGTCGATGGGGCAGCCGTCGTTCGACTGGCAGAACGGTACGCCGCAGTCCATGCAGCGCGCGCCCTGGTTGCGCAAATGTTCCTCGGGCGCGTTGCTGAAGATCTCGCGGAAATCGCCCAAGCGCTCGGCGGCGTCCCGATACGGAACGCTCTTCTTGGGATACTCCATGAAGCCGGTCGGCTTACCCATGCTGAAGACTTTCTTGGACTGATCGGGCTATGTAAGAGGGCGACTAGCGGGCGTGTGCGACGAACGTTCCGGTCTCGTCGTCGCGGATCGTCTGCTCCACTTCCTCGTCGTGCCGCTTGCGTTCCGTGAGCACACGCTTGTAGTCGGTAGGCATGACTTTTACGAATTGTTTGATCGACATCGGCCACTCGTCGAGGATCGCGGCGGCGACCGTCGAGCCCGTGTATTCCTTGTGCAGCTCGAGCATTTCCCTGAGCTCGACGATGTCCTCGTCCTCTTCCACGGCCTCGAGGTCGACGGTGCCCGTGTTGCACTTCGTGGCGAAGTCCTTGGCGACGTCCCAGACGTAGGCGATGCCGCCGGACATTCCGGCCGCGAAGTTCAAGCCCGTGGGCCCGAGGATCACCGCGCGGCCGCCGGTCATGTACTCGCAGCCGTGGTCGCCGACGCCCTCGATGACGGCCTTCGCGCCGCTGTTGCGCACGCAGAAGCGCTCGGCCGAGCGCCCGCGGAAGAACGCACGGCCGCTCGTGGCGCCGTAGAGCGCAACGTTGCCGATCAGCACGTTGTCCTCGGCGGCGAAGGTGCTGTCCTTCGGGGGGTAGATGATGATCCGGCCGCCCGACAGCCCCTTGCCGACGTAATCGTTGCTGTCGCCCTCGAGCTCGAGCGTGATGCCCTTTGCCAAGAACGCGCCGAAGCTCTGGCCGGCCGTGCCCGCGAATTTGAACCGGATCGTGTCGTAGGGCAGCGCGTCGGCGCCCCACTTCTTGACCACCTCGTGGGAGAGCATCGCGCCGACCACGCGGTTGGTGTTGACGATGGGCAGCTCCTTGCGCGTCTTCTTGCGATACAGGATCGACTGCTTCGCGAGCGCAATGAGCTTGTTGTCGAGCGCGAGGTTCAGGCCGTGGTCCTGCTTCTTCGTGCAGTACACCTCGGTGCTGTCGTGCGGCTTGAGCGCCGGCATCAGGAGCGGCGTGAGGTCGAGGCCGTCCGCCTTCCAGTGGTCGATGGCCTTGCGCGGCTGCAATAGGTCGACGCGGCCGATCAGGTCGACGAACCTTCGTAGACCCAAGCTCGCCATGATCTGGCGCGCGTCCTCCGCCACCATGAACAGATAGTTCACGACGTGCTCGGGCTGGCCCGCGAACTTCTTGCGCAACACCGGATCCTGGGTCGCGACGCCCACGGGGCAAGTGTTGAGGTGACACTTGCGCATCATGATGCAGCCGAGCGCGATCAACGGCGCCGTCGAGAAGCCCATCTCCTCGGCGCCCAGCAGCGCGGCGATCACCACGTCGCGGCCGGTCTTCAAGCCGCCGTCCGTTTGCAGCACGGCACGGCTCCGCAGGTCGTTCATCACCAGCGTCTGATGCGTCTCGGCGATGCCGAGCTCCCAAGGCAAGCCCGCGTGCTTGATGCTCGTGAGCGGGGACGCACCGGTGCCGCCGTTGTCGCCCGAGATCAGCACGTGATCCGCGTGCGCTTTCACGACGCCCGCGGCGATCGTGCCGACGCCCACTTCGGACACGAGCTTCACGCTGATTCGCGCCGCCGGGTTCGAGTTCTTGAGATCGTGGATCAGCTGCGCGAGATCCTCGATCGAGTAGATGTCGTGATGCGGCGGCGGGCTGATCAAGCCCACGCCCGGAGTCGAGTACCGGATCCGCGCGATGTTGTCGTCGACCTTCTTGCCGGGCAGCTCGCCGCCCTCGCCGGGCTTCGCGCCCTGCGCCATCTTGATCTGGAGCTCGTCGGCATTGGCGAGGTACCAGATCGTGACGCCGAAGCGGCCCGACGCGATCTGCTTGATCGCGGATCGGCGCGAGTCGCCCGATGGCAGCGGGACGTAGCGCGCCGAGTCTTCGCCGCCCTCGCCGGTGTTGCTCTTGCCGCCGAGGCGGTTCATCGCGATCGCGAGCGTCTCGTGCGCTTCCGCTGACAGCGAGCCGAAGCTCATCGCGCCGGTGCAGAAGCGCTTCACGATCTCGCTCGCGGGCTCGACCTCGTCGAGCGCGAGCGGCTTCGCCGCCGTCTTGAATTCGAGCAGGCCGCGCAGCGCGCCGTTCTTGCTTGCTTCTGCGTTGATGTGATCCGCGAAGTTGCGGTACGCGTTGCTGTCGCCGCGACGCGCCGCGACTTGCAGCGAGAAGATCGCCTGCGGGTCCCACGCGTGCCGCTCGCCGGCGGAACGCCAATGGAACTCGCCCGGGTTCGGCAGCGACGGCAACTTGTCGGCCGGGTCCTGCGGATAGCCGAGAGCGTGACGCCGCAGCGTCTCCTGCTCGAGCACCGCGAAGCTCACGCCCTGAAGGCGGCTCACGGTGCCGTGGAAGCAGCGCTCGATGACGTCGTCCGCTATCCCGAGCGCCTCGAAGATCTGCCCGCCCTTGTAGGACTGCAGCGTCGAGATGCCCATCTTGGCCATGACCTTGAGCATGCCCTTGGCCACGGCCTGGCGATAATCGCCGACGATGTCGGCGGCGCCGTCGAGCAGGCCGTCGTCGCGGGACTGCCAGAGCGCCTCGAATGCGAGGTACGGGTTGATGCCGTCGGCGCCGTAGCCGACGAGCAGACAGTGATGGTGCACCTCGCGCGCCTCGCCGGTCTCGAGCACGATGCCGATCCGCGTGCGCTTCGCGCGAGCGACGAGGTGATGGTGCACAGCGCCGCACGCAAGCAGCGAGCTCACGGGCACGCGGTCGGGGCCGATGGCGCGGTCGGACAGCACGATGATGCTGTAGCCGTCGTCGATGGCGCGCTCGGCTTCTGCGCAGATCCGGTCGATCGCTCGCTGCAAGCCGCCCGGCGCGTCGCTCCGTTGGAACGTGACGTCGATCGTCAACGACTTCCAGCCGCGATGGTTCAAGCTCTTGATGCCGGCCAGCTCCTCGTTCGAGAGGATCGGCTGGCGCAAGCGCAGGCGCTCTGCGTGCTTCGACGTGGTGTCGAGGAGGTTGCCCTCCGGGCCCACGTAACACTCGAGCGACATGATGACTTCTTCGCGGATCGAGTCGATCGGTGGGTTCGTGACCTGCGCGAACAGCTGCCGAAAGTAGTCGTAGAGCATTCGCGGCTTGTCGGACAGCACCGCGAGCGCGCTGTCGTTGCCCATCGAGCCCACCGGGTCGCGGTGCTCCTTGACCATCGGCTGGAGCATGAACTGCAGCGTCTCGGTGGTGTAGCCGAACGCCTGCATCCGCGGCAGCAGCGTGGCGCTATCGATGTGCTCGGGCGCCTGCGTTTGGGTCACGACGTCGCGTAGCGCGAGCCGGTTCTCCTCGAGCCATTGCGCGTACGGGCGGCGGTTCGCGATCTCCCTCTTGAGCTCCTCGTCGGGGACGAGGCGGCCGCGCTCGAAGTCGATCAGGAACATGCGGCCGGGCTCGAGGCGGCCCTTCGCCTTGACGTGCGCGGGATTGATCGGCACGACGCCGACCTCGCTCGCCATGATCACGCGGTCGTCGTTGGTCAAGTAATAGCGGCTTGGGCGCAGGCCGTTGCGGTCCAGCACGGCGCCGATGTACTTGCCGTCGGTGAACGCGATCGACGCGGGGCCGTCCCACGGCTCCATCAAGCACGAGTGATACTCATAGAAGGCGCGCTTCGCCTCCGGCATCAGCTCGTTCTTCTGCCAGGCCTCCGGAATCATCATCATCACGGATTCCTGGAGCGAGCGGCCGGTCATCAGCAAGAACTCGAGCACGTTGTCGAACGTGCCGGAGTCGGAGCAATCGGGCTCGACGATCGGAAACAGCTTCGCGAGCGAGTCGCCGTAGAGCCCGCTCTTGACCACGCCTTGGCGGGCGCGCATCGCGTTCATGTTGCCGCGCAGCGTGTTGATCTCGCCGTTGTGCGACATGAAGCGGTTCGGCTGCGCGCGGTCCCAGCTCGGGAACGTGTTGGTCGAGAAGCGCGAGTGCACCATCGCGAGGTGCGTGGTGTAGTCCGGGTCGTCGAGATCCGGATAGAAATTCTTGAGCTGCCCCGGCGTGAGCATGCCCTTGTAGATGAGCGTCGTGCTCGACAGGCTGCAGACGTAGAAATGCTTGGCCTGCTTCAGCGTGGCGTCGCCGCGCAGCCGATGGCTGGCGCGCTTGCGGATCAAGTACAGCTTGCGCTCGAATTCGTCGCCCGCTACGTCGGCGCCGGCCGCGACGATCAGCTGCTCGATATGCGGCATCGCGGCGCGCGCGCTTTCGCCCAAGTCTGCTATCTCGGGCTCGGTTGGAACGACGCGCCAGCCGATGAGCCTTTGGCCTTCCTCGGCGCAAAGCTGAGCGACGACGCCCTTGCAGTGCTCGCGCTCGCGCCCGTCGGTCGGCAGAAAAACATTCCCGGCGGCGAACGAGCCCGGGGCGGGAAGGTCGGCGCCGAGCTCGCGCTTCGCGACTTTCGCGAGAAATTCGTGCGGCAGCGCAGTGAGGATGCCGGCGCCGTCGCCGGTGTTCGGCTCAGCGCCCCGCGCACCGCGATGGTCCATGCGGCAGAGCAGGTGATCGGCATCCTGCAGGATCTGGTGGCTGCGCTGCCCTTTGATGTGAGCGACGAAACCGACGCCGCAGCTGTCGTGCTCGAACTCCGGTCGATAGAGTCCGTACGCCGGCGGCAGGCCGGTTCGGACGTTCTTCTTTTCCGCGCGTACAGTCATGGTTCTACCTAGCGATCAGCCGTCGGCTCCGCTGTCAATTTCTTCGTTGCTTGGCTGGCAGTTACGATGCTGGAGCCGTCAAGCCGTCGGCCAATCGATCTGCCGCGAAGGGGCCCTTTTCTTTGACCGGAGCAGGCCTGCGCCAGCATCAACTATATGAAAGGGCCGAATGCCGCGTCAATCGGCGCACCGGCACCGGTTCGCGGCGGGTGAGGCGCCCTCAACTCGACTGCCAGCGATATCCCATTCCATAAACGGTCTGGATCGCGTCGAACGTGGGGTCGAGCGCGAGGAATTTCGAGCGGATCCGCTTGATCTGCGACGTCACGGTGCCGTCGTCTAGCACCGCGTTCGCCGCCGCCATCAGCTGCTCGCGGCTGCGCACGTGACCGGGATGCAGCGCGAGCGCGTGCACGACCCAGAACTCCGTCAACGTCAGGGGCACGGCCTGGCCCCGCCACTCGACGGCCATGCGATCGCGATCGAGCCGCAGCGAGCCTTGCTCGAGCCGTTCGCTTTGGGCGTCGTTCGTGCGCAGCGCTTCCGTGCGCCGAAACAGCGCCGCGACGCGCGCGAGCAGATGCTCGAGGCTGACGCGCTTGGTCAAGTAGTCGTCGGCTCCGAGCCGCAGGCCCGACACCGCGTCGAGCTCGCTCTCTCTCGCGGTAAGGAAGATGATCGGCAGCTGCGCCGAGCGCGCCCGCAGCTCGCGGCAGAGCTCGAAGCCCCCTTCCACCTCCGGGCCGAGGCTCACGTCGATGATCACGAGATCGGGAAAGCGGTTCTCGAAGCCCGCGAGGGCTTCCTTGCGGGTCGCATAACCCGCCACGCGGTAGCCCTGGCGACGCAGCCCGGCGAGGTAGTTGTCGCGGATCGCGACTTCGTCCTCGACGACGGCTACGAGCTTCGCAGACGACATCGGTGGCCCCTGGCAGCCGCGGACCCTGGGCGGCCGTGGCTCGAGACTTGCACAAGCATGCCAGGGCGCGGGCCGGGCCCGCCGGGCTTTGGGTCGCTGGTTTTCAGGGTCAAGTCACGTTTCGTTCAGGTTCGGCTTGGCATCATACCCGCCCACCTCAGACGGGCGCTAAGGAGTACGGCTTATGAAGATTCAGGGGTTGTCGAAAGTCGTGGTCGCCGGCGTGACCTGTGCGTTGGTGGCCTCGGCATGCACGACCTTGGATCCGTATACGCGGGAGGAGAGGCCTGCGAAGGCTCAGCGGCAGGCCGTGATCGGCGCCGCGGCCGGAGCGGTCGCCGGACTGATCACCGGCGACAGCTCGATGGAGCGAAAGAAGCGCGCCCTCGTCGGCGCAGGCTTGGGAGCCTTGGCCGGCGGCGGCGTCGGCGCGTACATGGACCGGCAGGACGCGAAGCTCAGGGCCGAGCTCGAGGGGACCGGCGTAAGCGTGACCCGGATCGGCGACAACATCACCCTGAACATGCCCGGCAACATCACGTTCGCAACCAACAGCGCCGACCTGAACGCCAGCTTCTTCGACGTCCTGAACTCCGTGGCTACGGTCGCGAACGAGTTCGAGCAGACGGTCATCGAGGTGGCGGGTCATACCGACAACACCGGTAGCGACGCGTACAACCAGCAGCTGTCGGAGCGGCGGGCGGGCGCGGTCGCGGCGTACATACGCACGCGCAACGTGCGGGGTGATCGCATGATCACGGTCGGCCAGGGCGAGTCGCGGCCGATCGCGTCCAACGAGTCAGCCGGAGGGCGCCAGCAGAACCGCCGCGTCGAGCTCACCTTCGTTCCGCTGACCACGAGCTAGGCAGGGTCTGACCCCCCTTGGGGGTCTGACCCTAAATTTTCTTTCGACGGAAAAAAGCAAAGGGCGCATCGCGATGGCGATGCGCCCTTCCTATTTGGCCTTGAAACCGCCGGCCCTTACTACGCCGGCACCATCTGAGTCTTGAGCTTCGCGATCGCGCTCGCCTCGATCTGCCGAATCCGCTCGGCCGACACGCGGTACTCCGCGGCGAGCTCGTGCAGCGTGGCCTTGTCGTCGGTCAGCCAGCGGCGCGCCAAGATGTCGCGGCTCCGGGCGTCGAGCTTCTCGAGCGCGCCGTCGAGCCGGTCGTGGGCGTCGGCATCCCAGTCGCTCTGCTCCACGAGACGCGCGGGGTCGCTGTTCGGCGGGCCGGGTAGATAGGCGGCCGGGGCGTAGTCCTCGTCGTCCTCGGGATCGGGGTCGAACGACACGTCGTGGCCGCTCAACCGTTGCTCCATCTCGTTGACTTCGCGCGGCGTCACGCCGAGGTCCTTGGCCACGGCCTCCGTCTCGTCCTTGCTCAACCAGCCCAGGCGCTTCTTGGCCTTGCGCAGGTTGAAGAACAGCTTGCGCTGGGCCTTGGTGGTCGCCACTTTGACGAGCTTCCAGTTGCGCAGCACGAATTCGTGGATCTCGGCGCGTATCCAGTGGACGGCGAACGAGACGAGCCGCACGCCGACGTTCGGGTCGAAGCGTTTCACGGCCTTCATCAGGCCGACGTTACCCTCTTGGATCAGGTCGCCGAGCTGCAGGCCATAGCCCGAATAACCGCGCGCGACGTGGATCACGAACCGCAGATGGGCGAGAACCAGGCTTCTTGCCGCCTCGAGGTCGTTGGCGTCGCGAAAGCGGATCGCCAGGGTGCGCTCCTGCTCCGCGGTGAGCACCGGAATCGCATTGGCGGCGTGGATGTACTGATCGAGACTGCCGAGCGGGCCACTGAGCATGAGCTCAGGCTGGCGGGGCGCTAGTGCGGTAGTGGTTGTCATCGTTCCTTACCTCCCGTGCCGGATATTAGCACTCGGCCCATTAGAGTGCTAAGGGTCGGTTCCGTTCCCTACGTGCGCGGGAGGCTAGGTCGGCTCGATCGCCCGGAGGTGCCGGGCGGTCGCCAGTCCTGCCCCCGCCCAGCCGAGCAGCGCGCCGCCGCCGATCAGGATCGCGAGCTCCCTGAGCGATAGGCCGGCGAGCTCGAAATCGCTGCCGTAGAGCCCGGCGAGGGTCCGGACCGGGGCAGCGAGCAGCGCCAGCGTTACGGCGATCAGGGCCGCGGCGAGGACGGCCCCCCCTAGGCCATAACAGAGACCGAGATAGAGGAACGGCCGGCGAATGAAGCCGTCGGTCCCGCCCACGAGCTTGGTGACCTCGATCTCGACGCGGCGCTGGTTGATTTCGAGCCTGATGGTGTTGCCGACGACCATCGCCACCGCGACCGCGAGCAGGACCGTTGCCAGGTTCACCACCCGCCCGGCGAGCGCCAGGATCGCTCGCAGGCGTGCGACCCAAGCCGTGTCGACCTGCACGAGGTCCACTTCGGGCAGAGAGCGGATGGCCGCCGCCACGGCGGCGACGTCGGCGTCGATGCCGCTCGTGGGCCGGATCACGAGGGCGTCGGGCAGCGGGTTGCCGTCCAGCTCGGCGAGCGCTTCGCCGAGACCGGAGCGCTCGCGGAACTCGGCGAGAGCGGCAGCCCGGTCGACGAGCCGCACCTGCGCGACGTCGTCTCGCGCATCGATCTCGCGGGCCAGAGCGCGCGCCCGGTCCGCCCCGACCTCCAATTTGAGGTAGGCCGTGAAGTCGGCGGCGACTTGCCATGCCGAGCTGACGGCGCCCAAGTTGCTCAACGTGACCCTGAGCCCGGCCGGCAGCGCCAGCGCGATCGCGATGACGAGCAGGGTCATGAGAGTGGCGAACGGTTGCCCGGCCAGCCGCCGCAGCGCATCGACGAAGTTCTGCAGGTGGAGGTCGACGTAGCGCCCGAGCGCACGCAGCAACGCGCTCATGCTGCCTTGCCGCTGTCGGCCGCGAGCTGGCCGTCGACGAGCTTGAGGCGCCGGTGCGGCATCCCCTCGATGAGCTCGAGGTCGTGAGTCGCGATGAGCAGGGTGACGCCGACCTCGTTGAAGCGCGCGAACAGCTGCATGATCTCGCGCGAGAGCTCCGGGTCGAGGTTGCCGGTGGGCTCGTCGGCGATGAGCACGTCGGGCCGGCCGGCGACCGCGCGCGCGATTCCGACGCGTTGCTGCTCGCCGGTCGACAGCGTGATCGGCGGGTGCGTCTCGCGGCCGAGCAGCCCGACTTGATCGAGCGCCGCCCGCACGCGCCGCTCGGTCTCGCGCCGGGTTGCACCGGCGATCACGAGCGGCAGCGCCACGTTGTCGAAGACCGATCGGTCGTGGAGCAGCTTGTGGTCCTGGAACACGACCCCGAGCCGTTGCCGGAAGCCGGGGATCTTGCGGCGCGGCAGGCGCGCGGTGTTCTGGTTGTTGACGAGCACCGTGCCTCGTGTGGGCCGCTCGATCAGTGCGACGAGCCGGAGCAGCGTGCTCTTGCCGGCGCCCGACGGCCCGGTAAGGAACGCGAGCTCGCCGCGCTCGAGGCTGAAGGTCACGCCGGACAGCGCCTCGCGTCCGTTCGGGTAGCGCTTGTGGACGTTGTCGAAGCGGATCACGCCGTTCGCTCGCCGATCAACGCGCGCACGTAGTCCTCGGCGCGGAACTCGTCGATATCTTCTACGCCTTCCCCGACCGCGACGAAGCGAATCGGCACGCGCAGCTCGCGAGCGATGCCTAAGAGAATGCCGCCCTTCGCGGTGCCGTCGAGCTTGGTGATTGCGAGCCCCGTCACGCCGAGCCGCTCGTGGAACTTGCGCGCTTGCGCGAGCGCGTTCTGCCCCTGGCTCGCGTCGAGCACGAGCAAGATTTCGTGCGGTGCGCTCGCGTCGAACCGCGCGGCGATCCGCTTGATCTTCTCGAGCTCGTCCATCAGCCCGCTCGCGGTGTGCAGCCGGCCGGCCGTATCCGCGAGCACCACGTCGACGTTGCGCGCGCGGGCGGCGACCAACGCGTCGTGCACGACCGCGGCCGGATCCGCGCCCGGGGCCTGCGCCACGACCGGTACGCCCGCGCGCCGCCCCCACTCCTCGAGCTGCTCGACCGCCGCGGCGCGAAAGGTGTCGGCGGCCGCGAGCAGCACCGAGCAGCCGCCGGACTTGAGCCGTTGCGCGAGCTTGCCGACGGTCGTCGTCTTGCCGGTGCCGTTGACGCCGACGGCGAGGATTACGAACGGTTTGCGCGTGCGGTCGATCGTGAGCGGCGCCTCGACCGTGCGCATGAGACCGACGGCCGTCTCGCGGAGCAGCTCCACGGCCGGCGCCGCGCTGCGCCGATTGCGCGCCCGCATCTCGTCGAGCAACCAGGTGGTCGCGTCGACGCCGACGTCGGCGGTCAAGAGGCGCGTCTCGAGCTCCTCCACCGTCTCCTCGTCGAGCGGCCGCTGCGCGATTCCGAGCAGGTCGCCGGTGAGCCACGCGGTGCCCCGGTTGATGCGCGCCTTGAGCTTCGCGAAGAAGCCCGTGCTCGTCGCGGTTTTCGCGTCGGGGGTTTTGGGATCGGCGGCCATCTAAAGGAAACGTCTAAAGGAAGCGTCGCGGCGAAAAGGTTCGGCGGGAAAGTTTGGTAGTGTTGCGCACATGGCAAAGCGCAGCAACGCCCGGCGCACGCTGCCGGGCAGCGTCCGCATCATCGCGGGCGAGTGGCGCGGCAGGCGAGTGCCGATCGCGGCCGGCACCGAGGTGCGGCCGACGCCGGATCGCGTCCGCGAGACCTTGTTCAACTGGCTCATGGAGACGATCGCGGGCGCGAGCTGCCTCGATCTCTACGCCGGCACCGGCGCGCTCGGCTTCGAGGCGCTGTCGCGGGGCGCGGCCGAGGCGTGGTTCGTCGAGCAAGATCCGGTGCTGGTCGCGGCGCTCGCGTCGCAGGCCGAGATCTTCGACGTGAAGCCGCGGATCGTGCGCCAGGACGCGGCGTCGCTGCTTCGCGGCAGCCCGCCCGCGCGCTTCGACGTCGTCTTTCTGGATCCGCCCTACGCGTTGCCCCTGGGGCCGCTGCTCGAGCTGTTGCCGGCCTGGCTCACGGCTGGCGGAGTCGTCTACGTGGAGCGGCCCGCCGACTTAGGCCTGCCCGACGTGCCGGGCGCGCACTGGTGGAAGCGCAGCCGCGCCGGCGCCGTCGAGTATGGGCTGCTGCGCGTGGACGGCGCCGCCGTATGAACGCGCTTCGGGCGAAGGCTACAATGCCGGCTCCATCCACCCGCGGGGCGCTCGCGACGTGAAGATTGGCGCAATGTATCCGGGCACGTTCGACCCGATCACGCGCGGCCACGAGGAGCTGGTGCGGCGGTGCGTGCGGCTCTTCGACCGCGTCGTCGTCGCGATCGCGGCGAGCCCGAAGAAGGCGCCGCTGTTCCCGCTCGAGGAACGCGTGGAGCTCGCCCACGAGGTGCTGCGCGACCTTCCGGAGGTGTCGGTCACGGGCTATCAAGGGCTCACCGTCGACTTTGCGCGCAAAAACGGCTTCAAGGCGATCATTCGCGGGTTGCGCGCTATCTCCGACTTCGAGTACGAGTTCCAGCTCGCGACGATGAATCGCCACTTGACCGAAGGTGTGGAGACGATCTTTCTCACGCCCAGCGAGCAGCACACGTTCATCTCCTCGAGCCTCGTGCGCGAGATCGCCGAGTTCGGCGGCGACGTGAGCCCGTTCGTGCATCCGCTCGTCGCGGAACGCTTGAAGGCGAAATTCGCCAAGCGATGAGGGCGGCGGATTCACACTCCCCCGGCCGACCGGTCGACCGCCGATCTTCGTCACGCTTGGGCTCGCGCTTGGGGCGAGCGGCGTCGCTCGCGTTCGCCGCGATCCTGCTCGCGACCGGTGCGCACGAGGCGGCGGCTCAAGGCGCCCCGCAGGCGGCGCGGGCCCCGGAGCGCCAAACCGCACCCGTCCGCGCCTCGACGCAGATGGTCGTCACCGCGAACCCCTATGCGTCCGCCGCCGGCCGCGAGATTCTGCGCGCCGGCGGCGGTGCCGTGGACGCGGCCATCGCCGTGCAGCTCGTGTTGTCGCTCGTCGAGCCGCAATCGTCGGGCATCGGCGGCGGGGCGTTCATGTTGTATTTCCGAGCGCCGAGCGGAGGCGGCGACGCCGCTCTCACGGCTTACGAAGGCCGCGAGACCGCGCCCGCGGCTGCGACGCCCGACATGTTCCTCGCCGACAACGGTCGCGCCGCCTCGTTCGGCAACGTTGGCGTCGGCGGGCTCGGCGTCGGCGTGCCGGGCGTGCTCCGGATGCTCGAGCTCGCGCACCGCGAGCACGGCCGACTGCCGTGGAAGGACCTGTCCGCGCCTGCACTAAAGCTCGCGGACGAGGGGTTCGAGATCTCGCCGCGTCTGTACTCGCTCCTGAACGGCTTCAAGCGATTCGCTCGCGGCGAGCGCTTTCGCAGCTATCTCTACGACGCGGCGGGCGAGCCGCACCCCGTCGGCTATCGGCTCAAGAATCCGGAGTATGCGGCGACGCTGCGGCTGCTCGCGGACCGCGGCGTCGAGCCGTTCTACTCGGGCGAGCTCGCGGCGGCGATTGCCGCGGAGGTCCGAGGCAACTCCGTGCGCGCGGGTCGCATGACCGTCGACGACCTCAAGGCCTACAAGGCGCACGAGTCGGCGGCGTTGTGCACGCCGTACCGGCAGTGGCGCGTCTGCGGCCCGCGGCTACCTTCGTCGGGCGGCGTCACCACGCAGCAGGTCTTGGGCACCCTGCGCTCGTTCGAGCTCGGCGAGCTCCGCGACGACCCTGCCACGGCGATCCATCTGGTCGCCGAGGCGAGCCGGCTCGCGTTCGCCGACCGCGATCTCTACCTCGGCGACCCGGACTTCGTGCCCGCGCCCGTGGCCGCGATGTTGCAGCCGGACTACCTCGCGCGGCGCGCCGCGCTGATCGACTACAAGAAGGCGCTGCCGGCCGTGCAGCCCGGCACGCCGGCGCCCGCGGTGGCCTGGAGCTTCGCGGCGAGCGGGCCTTCGGAGAAGCCGTCGACTAGCCACTTCTCGATCGCCGACCGGTTCGGTGACGCCGTCGCGATGACCACGAGCGTGCAGGGCACGTTCGGCAGCCAGCTCATGGTGGGCGGTTTCGTGCTCAACAATCAGCTTACCGATTTCGAATATCAGCCGACGGTCGACGGCAAGCCCGTCGCCAACCGAATCGAAGGCGGCAAGCGGCCGCTGTCGAGCATGGCGCCCACGTTCGTCCTCGACGAGCAAGGCCGACCGCGGCTGCTCGTCGGCTCGCCGGGCGGCACGCGCATCATCGGCTTCGTGGCGCAGGCGATCATCGGCGTGGTCGACTGGAAGCTCGACGTCCAGCAAGCGGTCGCAGCGCCCCACTTCCTCGCGCAAGACGGTCCGATCGAGCTAGAGCAAGGCACCGACGTTGCCGCGCACCAGGCCGCGCTCGAGAAGCTCGGCCACACCGTCGCGGTCCGCGACATGAACAGCGGCCTGCACGCCATCGCCATCGACTACACGCCCACCGGCCGCGTGCTCTGGGGCGGCGTCGACCCCCGCCGCGAAGGCGTTGCCCTCGGCGACTGACCGCGCCCCGCTGGGGCAATCGCTAGCACCAAGTCCCTGAGCTGCGGCGAGACGCGGGTGCCTCGGCCGCGGCGGTAGCGACGAGCCGAGCCACAGCGCCGAGAGCCGCGGAGCCCCGGCGCGTAGCGCCGGGGT
>Ga0137409_10000331_pt1 | contig 51278 bp, 46 predicted proteins | sample CZODoug1_16funga_FD_122059 | JGI IMG/M metagenome (GOLD analysis project Ga0137409, IMG submission 122059) | Vadose zone soil fungal communities from Angelo Coast Range Reserve, California, USA - CZODoug1_16fungal (Hybrid Assembly) | ecosystem: Environmental > Terrestrial > Soil > Vadose zone... | reverse complement strand
TGGAGGCTAGGAGCGGAATCGAACCGCTGTACACGGCTTTGCAGGCCGCTGCATCACCACTCTGCCACCTAGCCGGAAAACGGGTGCAATTTAGCACAGTCCGGCTCAACACGGCCCGGCGCTCCGGCCGTCAGAACGCGCTTTCCCCCGTGAGCTCGCGGCCCACGACGAGCCGGTGGATCGTCTCGGTGCCCTCGTACGTGATCACGCTCTCGAGATTCAGCATGTGCCGGATCGGGCTGTGCGCGAGCGTGATGCCGGCGGCGCCGAGCATGTCGCGGCAGTCGCGCGCCACGTCGAGCGCCATGCGCACGTTGTTCCACTTCGCGAGCGACACCTGGGCGCCCGCGACGCCGCCCGCGTCCTTGAGCCGAGCGAGGCGCCAGGCGAGCAGCTGCGCGGCCGTGATTCTTCGCGCCGCGTCGGCAAGCCGGCTTTGGATCAGCTGAGTGCGCGCGAGCGTGCGGCCGAAGACCTCGCGCTCGGCAGTGTGCGCGAGAACGGCGGCGAGACACGCCCTCGCCGCGCCGATCGCGCCCCACGCGATCCCGAACCGCGCATGATCGAGACAGGTCAGGGCCGACTTCAATCCTTCGACGCCGGGAAGCCGACTCGACTCGGGCACGCGCACGTCCGAGAGCGAGAGCTCGGCCGTGCTCGACGCCCGCAGCGAGAACTTGTCGCGAATTGCGCGCGCTTCGAATCCGGGCATCCCGCGCTCGACGAGAAACGCCGCGATACGCTCGTCGGCGACGGCCCAAACCACCGCCACGTCCGCGAGCGCGCCGTTCGTGATCCAGAGCTTGCCGCCGTTCAACACCCAGTCGCCGTCGCGACGGTGCGCCTGCGTTCGCATACGCCCGGGATCCGACCCGCCATGCGCCTCGGTCAACGCGAAGCAGCCGAGCGCCGTGCCGCGCGCGAGCGGCGGCAGCCACCTCGCCTTCTGCTCGTCGGAGCCGAACGCATCGATGCAGCCCATGACGAGGCTGCTCTGCACCGACACACAGCTGCGCAGGCTGCTGTCGCCGCGCTCGAGCTCTTCGCAGATCAGTCCGTAGCTCGTATAGCTTAACGCCGCGCAGCCGTGTCCCGCGAGCGTCGCGCCGAACACGCCGAGCTCCGCGAGGCGCGGGACGAGCTCGATCGGAAAACGCTCGGCCGCGAAGCAGTCGTCGATGATGGGGAGCACTTCGCGGTCGACGAACCGCGCAACGTTGTCCTTCACGAGCCGCTCGTCGTCGTCGAGCAGCGCGCGGACGTCGTAGAGGTCGAGCGGATCCAAGCGGCTCATAAAAGAATCGGGCGGCACCGGGCCGCCCGAACCATAGCAGAATGGCGGACGGACGCTACTTGAGGTCGTCGATCACCCAGAAGCGCGTGCCGGTGACGTCGGCGTGGGCCATCAAGCCCTTCTCCGTCATTTGGAAGAACGCGACGCCGTCGATGAAGCTCGACCGCACCGCTGCGCCCTCCTTGCCTGCCGCGGCTTCCGCCGTCGCGCTCGAGTCCCAGCCGCCGGTGACGAACTTGTTCAGGTGCGCCTCGTTCTCGAACAACGCGATCACGTCGTAGCGTTGCGCGCCGATCCCGAGGCCGATGCCGCCCATGCCCATCCGCATGTAGGTTCGCTGGCTCGTCGACTTGTTCACGGCGACACCCGTGCCGCTGCCGCCCGAGACGAGGAATCCCGCCTTGGTCGCGACGAACACCGCGTACCCGGCCGCCTTGTCGTAAAGCTCCTTCGTGTCCGGCTGGGCCTTGAACAACTGCTCCAACTTCGCCTTGGCGTTGGCGTCGATGTCGGAGCGCCGCTGATCGGCGCTGTGCTGAGCGTGCGCCGCGGTCGCAAGACTCAACGTGAGCGCCGCCGCGAGCACGAACGAACGTTGCATGGTCATCGAGCTTCACTCCGTTCAATGAGATTGACGCACCCATGGTGCTCGAACATCTCCACCCAGGCTAGGCCGTTCGCGAGGTTGGTCAGTTGGGCGGGGATGCCGAGCACCGCAGCAACGATATCGCGGGCGACCACGCGCCCCTAATCGTCGCGTTTCACAGACAACGGCGCGCTGGCGGCGACGCTAGGCGACGAAGTAGCCGGTGAGCTGGTAGCCGATGAGCACGAAGCCCGCGGTCATCAACGCGACGTTGCTGGCGTAGGCGTGGCGAAAGAAACCGCCGGTGGTCCGCCACGCGTTGAACGCCAGCAGGATCAGGCTCAACGCGAGCAACTGACCGAGCTCTACGCCGACGTTGAACGAGACCATGTTCGTGACGAGCCCGTCCTTGGAAATCGCCAAGTTTTGCAGCTTCGTGGCGAGCCCGAGGCCGTGGAAGAACCCGAAGAACAAGACGGCCGCTTTCATGTTGGGCTGGAAACCGAGCGCGCGGAACCCTCCGAGGTTCTCGAACGCCTTGTAAACGACCGACAGGCCGATCACGGCGTCGACGAGGTAGGAGTCGACGTGCCAGCCCGCGAGCACGCCGAGCAGCAGCGTCGTGCTGTGGCCGAGCGCGAACAACGTCACGTAGATCGCGACGTCCTTCAGCCGGTAAAGAAAAAAGATCACCCCGGCAAGGAACAGCAGATGGTCGTAACCCGTGACCATGTGCTTCGCCCCGAGGTAGACATACGGACCGACCAGCGGTCCGCTGCTGCGCAGCAGAAACGCTTCGTCGTCGCCCGAGATTCCGTGCGCCCACGCGACGCTCCAGGCGAGCGCGCCGGCCGCGACTGCCAGGAGCGCAACCAACCAGCGGCGAGCAACCGACGAGTCGATCATACTCATCACGCTACACGAGTCGGCGCAGCGCGAGAAATGGATCGGCCGAGATACCCATGACGATGCCCCCGAAGCACTTGGAAACTCGGGCGACGCGGCCCGAAGCGAGTCGATGCTAGCATCGGCCCTCGACACATGTCATGGCGCGCGGTCGGACGAGGCTGCGAATTTCGTCATTACATACCGATAACTATCAGTAGCTTATATAACACATATGATGTCGATTAGAGCGCCGAAAATCACCGGTGGTCGCGCGCTCGTCGAAGCGGCGCGCGCCAACGGAGCACGTACGGTGTTCGCGCTCCCGGGCGCTCAGATCTACCCGCTGTTCGACGCGCTGCACGCCACCGGCACGCAGCTCATCGTGCCGCGTCACGAGCAAGCGGCGGCCTACATGGCGATGGGCTACGCGAAGTCGACCGGACGTACCGGCGTGTTCGCGGTCGTCCCCGGCCCCGGCGTCCTGAACACGGCCGCGGCGCTCTGCACGGCGATGGGCAACTGCGCGCCGCTGGTGTGCCTCACGGGTCAGGTCCCGTCGCAATTCCTCGGCAAAGGCCGCGGCCACCTGCACGAGCTCGCCGACCAGCGCGCCACTCTCCGAACGCTGATCAAGGACGCCGTTCGCGTCGACGACGCGACCGACACGATGGCTGTGGTGACGCGGGCCTTCCGCACGGCGCGCAGCGGTCGCCCGGGCCCGGTCGCCGTCGAGATGTGCTGGGACGTGATGGCCGCGGAGGCTGAAATCGCGATCGGCGCCGCGGACGGCACCACGAATGACGACGAGGACGAGCCCGCGCCCGACCTCGACTCGATCGACGCGGCCGCCGCCGTGCTGCGCGGCGCACGCCGGCCGATGATCATGTGCGGCGCCGGCGCGCAGCATGCCGCCGCCGAGGTCCGGGAGCTCGCCGAGCTTCTCGGCGCGCCGGTGACGGCGTTTCGCAGCGGCCGCGGCATCGTGCCCGAGGACCATCCGCTCGGCGTGGCGGCGGTGGCCGCGCGCGAGCTCTGGGACGGAGTGGACGTGCTGCTCGGGATCGGCAGCCGCCTCGAAATGCCGTACGTTCGCTGGCGCGACCCGATGCGCTACGAGCGCGAGCCCGTGGGTGGACCGACGCTGATCCGCATCGACGTCGACCCCGCCGAGATGGAGCGCTTTCGCCCCCACGTCGGCGTGGTGGCCGACGCGGCGACCGCCTGCCGGCTGCTCGTCGATCGATTGGCCGGCGGCGGCGCCGTGGCGCGAGGTTGGAGCGACGAGGTGGCGCGGGCCAAGCTCGTCGCCCGCGGCCTCCTGCAGCGCCTCCAACCGCAAACCGCCTACCTCGAGGCGATTCGGGCCGTCGTGCCGCGCGACGGATTCCTCGTGCCGGAGCTGTCCCAGGCCGGCTTCGCAACCTATACCGGCGCCTATCCGGTGCTCGAGCCGCGGACCTACGTGTCGGAGGGCTATCAAGGCACGCTCGGCTTCGGCTTTCCGACCGCGCTCGGCGTCAAGGTCGCGAATCCGGACAAGGCCGTCGTGTCGATCACCGGCGACGGGGGATTCGCGTTCGGGCTCCAGGAGCTCGCCACTGCCGCGCAATACCGGATCGCCGTGGTCACGATCCTGTTCAACAACCGCTCCTACGGCAACGTTCTACGAGACCAGGAGCTCAGCTTCGGCGGCAGGACCATCGGCTGCCGGCTCGACAATCCGGATTTCGTGAAGCTCGCGGAGAGCTTCGGCGTCGACGCCGTTCGCGTCCGCGACCCGAGCGCGTTGCGCGGGGCGCTGGACCGCGCGCTCGCTGTCGGCCGCCCCGCCCTGCTCGAGGTCGAGATCGAGCCCGGCACGGAGGCGTCGCCGTGGCCGTTCATCCACATGCGCTCGCGACCGACCGCCATGGATGGCGGGAGTGCCGCAATCGCAGGATCGAAATTGCGGCCGTGACCTTGTGCGGACGGATCCTGACGTTTTTCCGGCCGGCGTACGTGATCACCTAGCCCACGGCGCGGGCTGCGGCGACTGCCCGCGGGAGCGCCACTGCGGCGCGCCCAGCCGGTTTGCGTATGCGGGCGCGCTTGCCGGATCATCGCCCGCGTGACGATTCTTCCGCGCACCCTGCTCGCTTGCCTGGCCCTCGCCGCCGCCGGCTGCACGCGGACGCCCGAGATCGAGTCGGTCGCCGGCATCGCCCAGGGCACGACGTACACGCTGCAATGGTGGAGCGAGCAGCGCGTGGATAGGGAGGCGTTGGCCGCCGCCGCCGCCGCGGAGCTCGACCGGATCGACGAGCTGCTGTCGAACTACCGTCCCGACTCGGCGCTCGAGCGCTTCAACGCGACGCGCAACGTGGAGCCCCAAGTGTTGCCGGCGGAGCTCGTCGCACTGCTCCGGCTCGCCGTGGAAGTGCACCTCGCGAGCGATCGGTGCTTCGACCCAACCGTCCGGCCGCTCGTCCATCTCTGGGGCTTCGACGGCGAGGACCCGCGCGTCCCCGACGCCGCGGACGTCGCGGCCGCCCTCGCGGACGTGGGACTCGACAAGCTCGAGATCCTCGACGCGCAGACGGTGCGCAAAACGCTGCCCGGTGTCGAGGTCGACATGGCGAGCATCGGCCAGGGCTACACGGTGGCGAGGCTCGCGAAGGTGCTCGAGGGCCTCGGCATCGATAACTACCTCGTCGAAATCGGCGGGGAGCTGCAGGCGCGCGGGCTCAAGCCCGGCGGCGAGCATTGGCGGATCGGCATCGAAAACCCGACGGCCGCGGGCGGCGTGGCGGAGCCGCTGGTCGTGCCGGGCGACCGGCCCGTGGCCGTCATCACGAGCGGCACCTACCGCCACTACTTCGAGGATCATGGGCGTGCCTACGGCCATATCCTCGACCCCCGGACCGGCCGCCCCGTCGAGCACGATCTCGTCGAAACGACCGTCGTGGGCCCAGACCCGGCCCGTGCGGCGGCCTGGGCCACGGCTTTGCTCTGCCTCGGCCCCGACGAGGGCGCCCGCACCGCGGACCGCGAAGGGCTCGCCGCGACGCTGGCCGTGCGGTCCCAAGACTCGGTGATCCGGACGCACAGCGCCCGGTTCGCGGCCGACTGGGCGGGCGGCCGGGCGGACCGCTAAGCGGCTACAGCCAGCCGCGGCGCTTGAACCACCACCACGGCAGGATCGCCGACAGCAGCATCAGCACGCACGCGAGCGGATAGCCGTACATCCAGCGGAGCTCCGGCATGTGCACGAAGTTCATGCCGTAGATCGACGCGATCAGCGTCGGGGGCAGGAAGACGCCCGCGGCAATCGTGAAGATCTTGATGACGTTGCTCTGCTCGATGCTGATCATGCCGAGCGTGGCGTCCAGCAGGAACGTGATCTTCTGCGAGAGAAACGACGAGTGGTCGGTGAGCGACTGCACGTCGCGTGTCAACGTCTTGATTCGGCTGCGCAGCTCTTTGTCGTTCTTCTGCTGCGCTTCGACGTGCCCGAAGAACCCCGCGACCCGCTGTATCGAGACGAGCGAGTCCCGGATGTGCGAGCCCAGGTCGCCCTTGCGACCGATCTGCTGCAGCACCTTGTTCAGGTCTCGCTTGCCTTCGGCGCGGAAAATCTCGCGCGAGATCCCGTCGACGTCACGCTCGACGCCCTCGAGGATGTCGGCGAGCCGGTCCACCGTGGCCTCGAGCAGCGCGACCAGCACGTCGTCGCCGTCGGCACATCCCAAGCTCACCTTCTCGGCGCGCTGCGGGAACGTTCGAAACGCGCGCGGCTCGTGGTAGCGAACGGTGATGAGCTTGTCGCTGGCCAGCACGAACGTGACCGGCCCCATGAGCAGGTCGTCGGTGTCGGTGCGCGCGGGCAGCGTCGCGGTCATGAACACCGCGCCTTCCTCGAGGTAAAGGCGGCTCGAGACCTCGATCTCCTCCATCTCCTCACGCGTCGGCACGTCGATGCCGAGACGCGCCTCGAGCGCGCGCTCTTCTTCGTCCGTGGGCGAGAGCAGATCGATCCAAACGACGTCCGCGAGACTTGCAAGGGCATCGCCGACGGCGCGAAGCCGGCCGTCGTCGGCCACGTAGCCCGTGATCATCGTTGCGCTCCGAGCGGTGAGCGGCGCGAGCGACGTGGAGCCGGATCAGCCGGCGTGGCGTTCTCCCACACGCTGCGCGAGCAGCGACTGGCTCTGCTCGTCGAGGATCTGGGTGACCGACTTGGACATCGCCGCGAGCCCCGTGCCGAGGAACAGCAACGGGATGGCGATGCCGAGACCGGTCACCGTCGCGATCATGGCTGTGCCGATGCCGTGCGCCATGACCTTGGGATCGCTCTGTCCCGACGCGACGATCGCGCGGAACGTGATGATCATTCCGATGACCGTGCCGATCAGGCCGAGCAGCGGACCGGCCGCGACGGCCAGCCGCAGGAACGACTGAAAGCGCTCGAGCCTCGGCACCTCCCGAAGCACTGCCTCGGAGATCCGAAGCTCGGCGAGCTCGACGTTCTCCGCGTGCTTGCCGCCGGAGCGGAACGCGAGCAGCACTCGCCCGAGCGGATTGTCCTTCTTCGGCTCCTGGAAGTTGCGCAACTGCGCGTACACGCGCAGCCGCGTGACGAGGAGATACAGCGCCTGCGCCAATGCTATCAGCCCGCCGATGGCGCCGACCGCCAAGATGATTTTGACGACGGCCCCGCCGTCTTGGATTCGATGCCACCACGACGGGCGCTCGACGAACATGCTGATCAGAGTGCCGCTCGCCGGGTCGACCAGCGCACGCGTGTAGCCGCCGTTCGGCGGCACAGTCTGGAGCTCTCGCCCGATCGACGCCAGATTGGAGGGCAGCTGGCCGTCGAGGGTCATCAGGGCCCTGGCGCTCGGTAGATAGCCCAGATACATGCCTTCGTGGTTGGCGTTGAACGGCCCCACGCGGACGACGTCCCACTCCACCTTCTTCTGCGGGTCGAGCTCGTTCTGCTCGTTGCGCTGGAGCACCGTGGCCTTGTACTTAACGACCTTGCCGGCGTCCACCATCTCACGCACGAGCTCGTACCAGAGCCGCTGGAGCTCGACGATGTTGGGCAGCTCCTTCGCGCCGGCAAGCCGCCGCAGGAACTCCGCGCGCTCCTCCTCGCCGTCCTTCGGGGCTCCGTACTGAGTCGTGAGCAGCGACTGCTGAAGCTGATTCGCCGCGTCGCCGGCGACTTGCCGGGTGACGCCGAAGAGCTCACCCAGGTTGCCCTGGTGCTGTTTCAGCAGCTCCTCTTTCTCGGCGCGGACCTTCTCGTTGTCGTTCCACTGCTTGTCGAGCGCGTTGCCGCGCGCCTCGGCGTTGTTGCGCCGGGTGACGGCTTCCTGCGTGGCGCGTTCCTGCTTCTGCAGCTCCGCGCGGAATCGCTGCTCGCGCTCTTGCGCGACGCGCCGCTCGTCGGCGGCATTGCGGTCGACGAGACCCGGCAGATCGGCGAGGTTCACTTGCGGGCCGGTCGGCGCTGCCTGCGTGGGGGCCGGCCGGGGGGCCGGCTGCGCGGGTGCCGGCTGCTGTTGCTGCCTCTGCGCCTGTCCGGCCGCCGACATCAACAATGCCGCGACGGTGAGGCCCGCGAGCGCCCCGCGGCGAATGGTAGCTGCGCTGCTCACGATCCTCCTCCTGGCGCCGTGGGCACCGGCACCGTGATCAGGTCCGGAGCGCCTTCGCCCTTGGCAATCCGCAGAGCCTCGTTGATCCCGCTCGCGTCGTCCAAGTTTTCGACCCAAGCCTTCTTTTGGTTGTCCCAATAGCCGGTCTTACCGTCCTGGGCCTTGTACATCAGCGAGATCCGACCGAGCCGCACCAGGTCGGCGGGCTTGCCGTCGATCTCCTGCGAGTACGCGTCCATCGTGCGGCCGTATTCCATCTCGATCTGGTACGCCTCGAGAAGCTTGCGGTACTTCTCCGCCGACGTGGTCTCCGGGTTGCCCATGAGATCGCGCAGCCGGGTCATACGCGTCTCTCGCTCGGCTTGGCGGAACGGCAAGTCGGCCGCCACGAATTTCTCGAGGTCGTCGAACATCCGCTGCAGCATGGGCTGCACTTCGCCGGCCGTCTGGTCCAACCCCGCGAGCTGCTGCTCGAGCGAGGCGACTTCGTCCGCTTGGGAGCGGATCTGGGTCTGGAGCTGAGTGTTGTAGCGCTGCGTGATATTGGCGTCGGCAAGCGCCTGCGCGTAGCGCGCTCCCCCGTCTTGCGCGGCAGCAAGTCCCGCCGCGCCGCAGAGTGCGAGCGCGAGCAGGCTTCGGCCCGCGTTGGCGCGAAGCGTGTTGCTGTTAGAACGACTGCACGTCATGAACTAATTCATAAAAACGAACGCGATCAAGCCTGTGACTCGCAGAGCTGGAGATAGCCCGTGGCCATCTGCCGGGCCTTGTCGGCGCTACGCGCTTTCTGCAACCAGGGCCTCGCGTCATTGCACTTCTTCTGGTTGTAGAGCGAGATGCCCATCAACAGCTGAGCGTTGCCGGTATCCTTGAGCTGGCCTTTGTCGATGCCCTTCTGGAGCGCGGCCTGCATTCCGGTCCAGTCCTCGCGCTGCATCTGGACCTCGCCGAGCCGCACGAACAGGTCACCCGAGCCCGCCGCCTCGGCGGCGCGCGTGAGCGGTTGAATCGACTTCTCGAGCTCCCCCGACGCGATCCAGCAATTCGCGAGCTTCTCGTAGAGCTTTTCGTCGGGATTCACCGTCTTCTTCTCGATCGCGCCTTCGAGCACTTGCGCGCACCGATACGGAACGTCGTTGAACATGAGCAGATCCGCGAGACGCCGCAGCTCCTGATCGTCGGTTACGAGCCCCGCCGTGTAGGCGACCTGCATCACCGAGAGCGCCTTCGGATAGTCCTCGAGCTGGCCGTAGACCGAGGATAGCTGCATCCAATAGGCCTTCTTGCCCGGCGCCAGCGCCACCAGCTGCTCGAGAACCGGTATCGCGTCCTTGTACTGGTCCTTCTGGAGATAGAGCGCGGACAACATTCCGAGCTGGGTCTCTTGCGGCTTCTCGGCGAGCTCGACCGCCTTCTTCGCCGGAGGCAACGCGCGGTTGTAGTCCTCCATCTGGTAGTACGCCGCGGCGAGCAGGTAGTAGGCGGCGGAGTTCGGCTTCGGGGCGGTCTTCAGCCATTCTTCGATCGCGGCAGCGCCTTCCTTCCACTTCTCTTCCTGAATGAAGAGCTGGGCGCTCTGGTACTTCGCGTCCGAGACCTGTTGCTCGTTCAAACCGCCCGCGTCGATCGCCAGCTTCAGGTGATCGCGCGCCTCGGAGTACTTTTCCTGCGAGTAGGCGACCTGGAACAGGATCTGCTCGGTCATGCTGCGCTCGTAGGGGCTCAGCTTGTCGAGCTTGAGCGTGCCGATCTTCTGCGAGGCCCCGGTGTAGTTCTCCATATTCAGGAGCTCGATGGCCTCGCTGAGCGTCTTGGCCGTCTGCGTATCGAGGCCCGAGGGAGGCGGCGCCTCCTTATCGCTTTTCGCGCCTGCGCGGGAGCTCTGCTGCTGGGCGCTGCCGCCAGCCTTCGTCTGCGCGAGCACGGGCTGCGCGCACGCCAGCAGGCTTACCACCGCGGCGACGGACAACAAGGATTTCACGGTTTGCATTTGCATCACGGTTGCTCCTCCAGATCGACTCAGGACTCCTGTCGATCGTCCTCGCGCTACTGCTCCAGCTGGAACCGAATGATCGTCTGCACGCCGATGCGCTCGACGGCGACGCCGTCCTCGACCTTGGGGTTGTACTTCCACCGGGCGATCGACTTGAGCGCCGCGTCGTCGAAAATGTTCTTCGGGTCGGCGTCCACGACGAGCGGGTCCTTTACGGTGCCCGTAGTCGTGATCGTGAACTGCACCTTCACCCAGCCTTCCAGGCCGCGCGTCAGTGCGCGCTGCGGGTACTCCGGCGAGATGCGCACCAGCGGAACGACGTCGCGGTCGGAGCCGGCGCTCAGCTTCAAGCCCTTCATTGCGCCGCGCGTGTCGACGATGGGCGATAGCGACGCCACGTTGTTGTCGAGGCCGCCCTGCGACAGCGCCATGCGCGGCGTCTGCGGCGTCGGCGGCGGCCGTTCGCGCTGGACCTTCTCCTGGCGCTTGGTTTGGACCTCGGTGTCCTTACGCACGCGCGAGAAATCGATGCGCTTGGCCTCCGCCAGAGCGCCGGCCCGCTCTCCCTGGTTGACCGAGAACGCCAGCAACCAGAAGACGAGAGTCGTGAACAATCCGCCGAAGATGACGGCGATCGGGATTTTCAACACGTTCATCCTGGGCGTCCTCCGTGGATCAACTGCCGGCGGCGTTGGGATCCGCCGCGATCGCGTAATTCTTGATGCCCGCCAAGCGCACCTCGTCCATGACCTGGGCCACGACGCCGGCCTTCGAGGCCTTGTCGGCGATGATCACGACGCTGTCCTCCGGCCGCTCGATGTGGAACCGCTCCATGTGGCCCCGCACGTCGCGCAAGTCCACCCTCTGCCGATCGAGCCAGATATCGCCGTTCACGCGGATCGCGACCTGCAAGTTGCCGGACTGGCGGTACTCCGCGGTGACGGCGCCGGGCCGCAGCACGGGGATACCGGCCTCTTTGACGAACGACGTCGTGATGATGAAGAAGATCAGCAGATTGATGCAGAAGTCGAGCATCGGCGCGAGGTCGATGCCGTGATCTTCGCTGACCGGTGCGTGCCGCCGTGACTGCATAGCTCAATCCCTTCCCTGCGCGCTCACTGCGTCGTCGTGAAAGTGATGTTGTAGATACCGCCGAGGTGCACTTGGTCCACCACGTCTACCAAGACGCCGGTGGGCGCGTTCTCCTGAGCCATGATCAGTACACCGGCGTCGGGTTTGATCGCACTCATGCGCTCGACGTTGGCGCGCACGGCCATGACGTCCACCGACCGGTTGTCGACCCAGACCTCCCCGGTGTCGAGGATCTGGATCGAGATGCCCTTGGAGTCCTCGTTGTTCTCGGTTTCGAAGCTCGTCGGCCGATTGACCTGCAGCCCCGATTCCTTGACGAACACGGCCGTGATGATAAAGAAGATCAGCAGATTGATCACGAAATCGAGCATCGGCGCGAGGTCGATGCCGTGCGACGACTCGTGTCCGTGACCTTGGTCCCTTCGCCTACGCATCTCAGAAGCTCAGTTTGTCCGCGAGCAACTCGGTCTCCCGAGTCGCCGTGGTGCGGAAGTAGTGAACCGGATACAGCCCGGTGATGCTGACCGCGAGGCCGGTCATCGTGCAGATCATCGCCGCAGACACGCCGCTCGCCATGCTGCGGGCGTCTGCGTTGCCGCGCAGCGCCATCGAGTCGAACACGTCGAGCATGCCGCTCACCGTGCCGATCAGGCCGAGCAGCGGCGCCATCGGCACGAGCACCTGCATCACGGGGAATCCCGCGGTCATGGCGCCGTTCAAGCGCGAGATCATCGTCTGGCGGATTTGGCGCGCGCACCACGAGGAATGGTCGGTGCGCGCGCGCCACTCGGCTTCGATCTTCGCGGCCTGCCCCGGCAGGATCATCTTGAAGTACCAGAGCCGCTCGATGATCAACGCCCACATCAGCACGCCGGACATGAAGATGAAGAAGACGAATATCCCGCCGAGCGACATCAGGTCGGCGATGTCACGAACGACCGGTAGTTGCTCAAGCACGGCGCTGCTTCTCCAGGTTCTCCGCCAAGATGCCGGCGCTCTGCTCGTCCAAGATCTGCACCACCGACTTCGACAGCGAAGTCAGCAGCGCGCCCGCGAACAGCAGCGGGATCGCGATGCCGAGGCCGAGCACCGTGGCGATCATCGCCTGGCCGATGCCGTTGGCCATGAGCTTCGGATCGCTCGAGCCGGACTCGGTGATGCTCTGGAAGGTGAAGATCATGCCGACTACCGTGCCGATCAGGCCGAGCAGCGGGCCGGCCGCGACGCACAACCGCAGGAACGCCTGGAAGCGCTCGAGTCTCGGCACCTCGCGGAGCACCGCCTCGGTGATCCTGAGCTCGGCCACGTCGGAATCCTCCTCGATGGCGCTCTTGTCGCCCTTGAACGCGAGCAGCACGCGGCCGAGCGGATTGTTCGGCATCGGCCGGTCGAGCTGCTTGAGCTGCCGGCCCACGGCCATGCGGACGAGCGTGAGGCTGAGGAGCTGGTAGAGGAACGCGAGCGCGCCGAGTGCGCCGACGAGGATGATCACGTAGCCGATTTCTTGGCCGAGCCGAACGCGCTCCATCCACGTGGGCCGCTCGACATGCATGCCGAGGAGCACGCCGCGCGTTTGGTCGACGACGGCTTGGGCGTACCCACCCGAGGCGCTCTTGAAGCGGTTCGCAACCGACATGAACTGCGACGGCAGCTGCCGCGGCAGCACGTTCAGATAGCGCAGCGACGGCAGGTACGACAGGAACTGGCCGTCGGCCATGGCCGTGAACGGACCGATGCGGACCACTTGCGCGTTGACCTCTTCTCCATTCGGCTGCACGACCTTGGTTTGATATTTCGCGACCTGGCCGCTGGCGGTCATCTCCCGCTGGATCTCGATCCACAAGCGCTCGAGCTCCGCGGCTTTCGGCGTGATGCGCGATGCCGAGAACTCGCGCAGGAAGTCGTCGCGCCACTGCTCGCCCGCCTTCGGCGGGTACTGCGTGGAGATCAGCGACTGCTGCAGCGTCGTCGCCGTGTCGTTCGCGATCTGACGCGCAAGACCGAACACCTCGGCGAGGCCCAACGTCGTCGCCTTCTCGCGCAGCTGCGTGTTGAGGGCGTTGATACGCACCTCGTTCTGCGAGTAGGTGTTCTGCAGCTTCGTGGACTCCGCGTTGAGCTGATCGCGTTTGTCCGTGGCGCCCTTCATCAGGGTCGCCTGGTTCGCGCCCGCGGCGTCGTATGCGGCGCGATTCTTCTCGAAGCTCGCGTTCTCGTCCGCGCTTACCTGCTGGACCTGTCGGAGGAGAATCTCGGTGGATGCGGGCGCGGCGGCGGGTGTCGGTTGAGCGAACGCCGGTGCCGCCACCAATGCGAGAGCGGCGAATGCGAATTTAGTTCTGATCACGACCGCACCTCCTGCGGGGCCGGAACGGGTACGGTCAGCAACTCGGGCGCGCCATTCTTGCGCGCGACGCGCAACGCCTCTTGGATCGCCTCGGCGTAGCTGGAGTCGGGGACCCACTTCTTCTGGGTCTGGTCCCAATAGCCGGTCTCGGAACCGTCGAGGGTTCTATACATCAAGGAGATGCGGCCGAGATGGACGAACTCCACGGTACGGAACTCGCCGCCGGCGCCGGGCAGGCGCCCGTCGTAAGCCTCGAGGATGCGGCCGTAGTCGAGCTCGATTTGATAGGCCTCGAGAATCTTGCGGTACTTCTCCGAGATTGGGGTGTCGGCGCGAGCCATCAGGGTTTTCAGCACCGCGACGCGGTTGGTACGCTCTTCGATGAGGAACGGCACGTCGAGCTTCACGAACTGCTCGAGCGTGTCGACCATCTGCTGCATGAGCGGCTGGACTTCGCGATTCGTCGTCTCGATGTCGGTGAGCTGCTTCTCGATGGAGGCGATCTCGCCCATCTGCGACTTGACCTGGTCGGCCAGCTGCGCGTTGAAGCGCTCGAGGCTCTCGGCTTCGCCGACGGCTTGCGCGTATTTGTTGGCGGAGTCCGCGGTTTGATCGCGCGTCTGGTTGATCGTGTTTTGCGACTGAGCCGCACGTTGATCCGCCTGGGTCTGCTGGGTCGTCGCTCGGTCGAGCTGTGCACTAGCAGGAGCGGCCAGTAAGGCCGGCAGGAGCGCGACCACGAGTTGGGCCAACCGGTGGCCGGTAGCGGCAGCTACCTTGGTTTTAAAAGAGATCATGACAACTAGCGCCTCCTAAAAACTTCTTCTTCACCAGGTGCGCGCCAGCACTCGACGTTGGTCCGTCGCCGGCCGCGGCTCCAAAAACGGAATCGACAGCCGGACCCTTGCTGGAGCAGTCACCGCCCAACCGCGTCCTATGATCTATCAAGAATTGTTTGCCGACAACCGCGAAAACGGAACCGGCAACGGGAAGCACACCGCGCCCTCGGCAGTGCCGGTAGTGTGGTTCACCGTCCAGAATCCCCCCTATAGGTCCAAAGGCCGACTGGCCGCCACGCCCGGTTTTCCGGGTCGGGGCTGTTGGACCACCCGCTGTTTTAGTTATCGCGCTTGTCGCGATCCGCGTGTCGACAAGATTTGCGATGGATCGAGAGCCGCAGCCTTGAGCCGCTCTCCCGGCGCTGACGAAAAACGAATCTCCCCGCGGACAGCGAGGCGCTAGTGTAGTCAATTGTCTGCGCGTGTGCATAGGGGTTTGTGTAGAAGCAAAACCTCCGCGGCGAACCGTACGGGACGGCAACACTACGAGTCGTAGCGTAGCACACCTTGCAGTTCTAGGCGTCGGCCGGACCGGTTGCTGCGGCGTTTTGTCGCACGTCGCTCGCGACGACGAGCGCGGGATGTCGTCCCCCTTAGGGCTGGCTCAAGATTGACTCGGCTCGCGTCCCGCGGGTGCGCCGCGACCCGCGAATGCTATAGTTGGTGGCGGCACTACTCGCCTTGGGGAGTCTCACGATTTTATGGCGGCGCGCGGCATCACTCTGTGGTTAGTGACGGCGGCGATGACCATCGCCCTACCCGCGGGCGCGCAAGTCGGCCATCCCGCGAAAGGCTCTTGGAGCGGCTACTGGGGAACGGCGCCGGGCCACGAAACGCGAATCCTGTTGCTGCTCGATTGGGTCGACAACCAAATCGTCGGCACGATCAATCCGGGCCCGAAGGCGATCAAGATCGACAGGGCGAACCTCGACGTCGCGACCTGGACGCTGACCATCGAGGCCAACATGCCCACGCCGGACGGCAAGACGGCCCGCTACGTCGCCACCGGCAAGCTCGACAACTTGGGGTCGTGGACCAACCGTACGTACACCGGTACCTACCAATTCGGCGCGGAGCGCGGCGCGTTCAAGGTCGCGCTCAACTGATCCAGTCGCGGAACGTCAGGAGATCGACAGCGATGAAGGCGATGAGACTCAGCTGGGCCGCGATCGCGGCCGTCGTCGTTTGCGCCCCGGCCGCGGCGCACCACTCATTCGCCGCGGAGTTCGACGCGAACAGCCCGATCGACCTCAAGGGCACGGTCACGAAGGTGGAATGGGCGAATCCGCACACCTTCTTCTACATCGACGTCACCGACACCACCGGTAAGGTCGAGAACTGGGCGCTCGAGCTCGGTAGCCCGAACGGCCTGATGCGGCGCGGCTGGACCCGCAACTCGATGCAAGTCGGCGACGTCGTAACCGTGGCCGGCTGGCGCGCGAAGGACGGCGGCTACAAGGGCAACGCTCGCTCGGTGACGCTGTCGACCGGCAAGAAGCTGTTCGCGGGGTCGAGCAATCCGGACGGGGCAGACGCGTCGCCAACTGAAGCTCCGTAACGGCAACCCAAACTCAGGAGTCTCCCGGTGCGAACAACAGGAACGGTAGCTGCCACTCTCGTCGCGTTGCTCGCCTGCGCGGCGGTCCCGGCCGAGGCTCAGCCGAGCGGGCCGCGGCGCGCCGAGCACGACGCGGCCCCGCCCCCGCCCGCCCCGCATCGACCCGACGGCAGCGTCGACCTCGGCGGCGACGGAATCTGGAACCAGTCGTGGATCACCGACTTCGGCAAGCAGCTCGTCGGGATCAAGGAGATTCCGTTCCTGCCGTGGACGAAGGCGATGTACGACTACAACTCGAAGACGAAGGTCGCGTACGACCCGCAGGGCTTCTGTCTGCCCCCGGGCGGTCCGCGAATGTTCGGCACGCCCTACCCTTCGCAATTCATCCAAGACGACGCCCACAAGCGCATCATCGTGATCTTCGAAGGCGGGGCGCACGTCTGGCGCGAGATCCACATGGACGGCCGGCCGCAGCCGAAGCGCGACGACCTCAACCCGACGTACTTCGGCTACTCGGTCGGCCACTGGGAAAAGGACACGCTCGTCGTCGAGACCACGGGCTTCAACGAGAAGACCTGGCTCAACTTCAACGGCACGATGCACACCGATCAGCTCACCACGGTGGAGCGCATCACGCGGCCGAACCTGAACACGCTGCACTACGAGGCCACGATCAACGACCCGGGTGCGTACACGGCGCCCTGGACGGTGGCCTGGGACATCCCTTGGCTCGCGGGCGCCGAGCTCGCGGAGTACATCTGCCAGGAGAACAACAAGTTCCTGATCGACCTCAAGGACGACCTCGGCAATCCGTTCTTCGAGGACCAGCCTGTCGACCTACCGCGGGCAGCTCACTGAGGCCGCGATTTGCTCCTGCAATCGCGGCACTTCCGCCATCCTGGCGGTCGCTAGGCGCTGCCGGCCGCGACGTCGACCGCCGGCGCCGGCTCAGCCGCGCGCCGGCCGCGGTTGCCGGTCTCGATGTGCGGCAGGAACGCGGCGAGCAATCCGAGCGCCGGTAACACCGAGCACGCGCGGAACACGAACTCGAGGCTCGTCGCGTCGGCCGCCTGGCCGATCAATGCGGCGCCGATGCCGCCCAACCCGAACGCGAGCCCGAACAGGAGACCCGCCACCGTTCCCACGTTGAACGGCAACAGCTCCTGGCCGTAAACGACGATCGCCGGAAACGCCGAGGCGAGGATCATGCCGATCGGCACGCTCAAGACCGTGGTCCAGAAGAGATTCGCGTACGGCAGAGCGAGCGTGAACGGCAACACTCCGAGGATCGACACCCAGATCACGAGCTTGCGGCCGAACCGGTCGCCGAGCGCCCCGCCCACCACCGTGCCGAATGCGACCGACGCGAGAAACAGGAACAAGTGCAGCTGCGCGTCGCGCACCGGCACGTGGAACTTGTCGATCAGATAGAACGTGAAGTAGCTGCTGATGCTCGCCATGTAGAAGAACTTCGAGAACATCAGCAGGACGAGCACGCCCATCGCGAGCAACACGCGGCCGCGCGGCAACGGCTCGCGCGCCTTGGTGCGCGCGTGATGCGAACGCATGCGCGCGAGCCCGTGCTGCTTGTACCAGCGGCCCACAAGAATGAGCAGCAGCATGCCGACCACAGCCGCCACCGCGAACCACGCGACGCTCGACTGGCCGAAGCGCAGCACGACGACGGCCGCGAACAGCGGTCCGATTGCCGACCCCAAGTTGCCGCCCAGCTGAAACACGGACTGCGCGAGGCCCGGCTGATTGCCCGCCGCCATCCGCGCCACGCGCGAGGACTCGGGATGCAACACCGCGGACCCGCTGCCGACCATCGCCGCCGCCCCGAGCAGCAGCGCGTAGCTCGACGCGCTGCCGAGCAGCAGCAACCCGAGCAGCGAAAACCCCATGCCGATCGCCAGCGAGTACGGCTTCGGCCGCAAGTCGGTGTAGACCCCGATGACCGGCTGCAGCAACGACGCCGTGAACTGAAACGTGAACGTGATGAGGCCGATCTGACCGAACGTGAGGCCGTAGCTCGCCTTGAGGATCGGATAGATCGCCGACAACAGCGACTGCATCATGTCGTTCAACAGATGGCAGAAGCTGATCGCCGCGAGGATCGAGAACGTGGTGGTAACGGCGTGGTCCGCGCCGTCGGCGGTCGAGGTGCTCACGAGGATGGCGCCGTAAGGATCGGGACGCAGCAGCCTAGCAGAAGCGGCGCCTGCGCGGCCAACGCGGCCGCGCGGACGGAATGATTCGGGGAACGCGGGCTAGGCGCGAATCGCGCTACTGCTTCTGGTTCGGATACCAGAACTGCAAGTGGCAGCCCTCGCATGCGGAATCGAGCGTGCCGCCGGCGTCGGACACGCCGTCGATGCTCTTGGTGTCGATCGCCTTGATCATCTCCATCGCGGCTGCGTGCAGCACCTTGGCGTGCGCGACCCACGCACCGCGATCCTTGGCGAGCATCGCCTGAATGTGCGCGGGCTCGAGCTCGGAATCGGGGTTCGCCGACTTGGTGCCGGCGGGCGCCACCTTACGGCCCGGGAGCACGAGCACGTTGGTCGCCTCGGCGAGCGTGACTGCAGTCCAGCGCAGCTTCTGCCAGTCCTCGTCCGTCTGCGGCGTCTTCTCGACCGTGCCCTTGTCGCTGACGTCGACGGCCACGGCATCCCACAGGATCTGCGCGGACGGCATCACCATCGAATCCATGATCTCGATGATCGTGGCCGTTGGGTTGAAGTCGCCGGCGTCGATCTTCGCCGCCGGGGCTGGCGCCTTCGGCGCGGGGGCTTGCGCATGGACGCGACTGCCCGCGACGAACAAAACCACCGGCAGCGCACCGGCGAGCACGACCGCCAGTCGAAGGGCTCCGCGGCGTTTGGGGCTGAGTGACTGCATCGAACGGCTCCTGAAGACTGAACGTGAGAGGCTACGATTCGCGGGGGCGCCGACGCGCAGCGTCCACCCCTGAACCGCTGTATTCGGCGTCATCAAAACTGCCATTCCTATATTAGCGCGCGGCTCGGCCCTGCCTACGTTATTAACCAACTTTAACAGTTAGCGTGCGGACCCCCGGCCCCGCCTATAATCGAAGCCGTGCCGCACGTCATCGAAGCCGCGTCGAGCGGCCGCGCGAAATGCCGCGGCTGCGATCAGCAGATCGCGAAAGACGAGCTGCGCTTCGGCGAGCGCCAGCCAAACACGTTCGGCGAAGGCGAGATGACGCTGTGGTTTCACCTCAGGTGCGCGGCGTACAAGCGCCCGCAGGCGTTCCTCGAGGGCGTCGCGGCCGACCCGGCCGCCGGCGCCGGTGAGCTCGCCGCGGCGGCGCAGTTGGGCATCGACCATCGCAGAGTGCCGCGCATCAACGGCGCCGAGCGCGCCCCGACCGCGCGAGCACGCTGCCGCCAATGCAAGGAGCTCATCGACAAGGGAGCTTGGCGCATCGGCATCGTGTTCTTCGAGGAGTACCGCTTCTCCCCCGGCGGCTACATCCACGCGTCGTGCGCGCGTCCCTACTTCGACACCACCGCGGTGCTCGAGCGCATCGCCCACTTCAGCCCCGAGCTCGACGCGGCCGCGCTCGCCGACCTCGAGCGCGCGATGACGGCCGCCCACGCGTCATAACGCCGTCCACGACGGCGCGACCCCGATGGAGAATGCGCCGCGAATGTCCTATCCTTCGATCGACTTTCTGGGATCAACTTTCTGGGATCAACCTTCTGGGACCAACTCTCTGGGACCAACTTTCTGGCTGCCATCGAGCGCCGAGGAGTCATCGCATGCGCACGGTCTCACGCTTCGCTCTTTGCACGCTCGCAGCCGCGGTCGCCGCGATCATGGCCGGCCCCGCCGCAGCCCAAGGCCGCGGTGCCGGTGGTGGCGGTGGCGGCGGCCCCGCGAAGGAGCCGTCGGCCGCGCGCTCGGTCCCGGCCGAAACCACGGCCGCCAAGGTCAAGGACCCGAAGTGGAAGGCGCCGCGCACGTCGTGGGGCCAGCCGAGCTTCGAGGGCGTATGGAGCACCGACGACATGCGAAGCATCCCGCTGGCCCGGCCGGCGAACCTCGGTAACCGCGACACGCTGACGCCCGAGGAATACAAGCAGCGCGCCGTGCGCGACGAAGGCGGCGCGGACTCGGCCGCGAACCGCGAGACGTTCCTCCGCAACGAGTGGGGCACGCGCTCGTTCGGCTATTCGTCGCTCGTCGTAGACCCGCCCAACGGCCAGGTCCCGGAGATGACGGCGGCCGGCAAGTCGCGCGCGGCGCCCCGCGATCGAGGCACGTTCGCCGACGGCAACATCTTCAACACGTTCGAGGACTTCACTCTCTACGACCGCTGCATCACGCGCGGCGTGCTTGGCTCGCAGCTGCCCGTGATTTACGGCAACGGCTTGCGGATCACGCAAAACCCCACGAGCGTGGCAATCAGCTATGAAATGATCCACGACACTCGGGTCATCCCGCTCGACAGCCGGAAGCACATCTCCGGCGACATCGAGCAATACCTCGGCAACGCGCGCGGCCACTTCGAGGGCGACACGCTGGTCGTCGAGACCACCAACTTCACCGACAAGACGAGCGTCGGCATCAACGGCAACGGCACGCGCCACAGCGACAAGCTCAAGCTCACGGAGCGCTTCACGCGCGTCGATCCGGACATGATCGAGTACGTCGCGCGCGTCGAGGACCCGGTGACCTACACCGCGCCGTTCACGATCCGGCAGATGATCACCAAGACGCCAGGCTACGAGACCTACGAGTACTCGTGCCACGAGGGCAACGGGGCGGTCGGCCACGCCCTCTCGGGCGAGCGCGCGTTCGATAAGGAAGTGGCGGAAGCGGTGGCGAAGGGCTTACCGCCGCCGAAGCGCACCGTGGGGATGGGGATCTACGGACGTCCGCAGGAAGGCGCGGAGGTCTTCAACATCAACCGCGGCGAGTAGCCGCGGCCCGTTCGATTCGGCCGGCGCCGCGCTGGCGCCGGCCGAGCTTTCGATTCAAACGCTGTCAGACACCAAACGTGTCGGACACCGCGGTCTGCGCTACTCCGCGCTCGGAGCCGCCGCGCCGCCCTGGCCCATGAACAGGCTCTTGCCGTCAGGCAGCGTGATCTCGCGGCCGCTCGCACGGAACGAGCGATCCTTCGCCTGGAAACCCTCGACGTGCACCTTGGTGCCCGCGGGCACCGAGTTGCGGTTCCAGCCGTTGCGGATCAGCGCGTTCGGGGCGCCGCCTTCGACCTTCCACTCCTGCTTCTCGCCGGTATCGGTGGTGATCGTGAGGTGCAACCACGAGTGCGGGTTGCTGAACTCCATCTTGCTGACGACACCGTCGAGCTGCACCGGACGGTTGATGTCGAACTCGGCCGCGAACGAATGGTGCGCCAACACGGGAGCGGCCACCGCCAACAGAGCTCCGGCCACGGCCACTGACAACTGGTTGAGTCGCATGAGAAGGATCTCCTGATTTCTCGACTACTTGCTTGCTACGTAACGTAACGTAATTCGCTGGGCGACCGCCATTATTTCGGCGGGTTCTTCAAGAATTCTCCATAGATCAGATTCTCGGAAAACTCCACGCACTTGAACTCGAGCAGCTCGGCGTTGGGCTCGGTGTTCTTGTACAGCTGCATCGAGATCGTCCACGGCTTCGTGAACGTCTCGGGATCGTCGATCGTCGCGTCGTATTGGAGCCTATTTTCGTCGAGCGGCGTGTATCGTTCGGTGACTTTCATCGCACTGCTGTGGTAATTCCCGGCGCGGTCGAGCCAGGTGCGGTCGTCGCTGGCCAGGACCTCCACGACCAGCGTGTCGCCCTCCCAGTGGCCGTTCGACCAGCCCATCCACATGTCGACCGGAACGTCGTCGAGCTTACGGTGGTTGGCCATGTGAACCGCGCGGTTCGCCGCAGCGAACGCGTAGGAGAACAGAACGTCGCCGTCGCCTTGGACGATCTGAAACGGGTACGGCAAGTAGGTCGCGCGCGGGATGCCCGGCAGGTAACACGCGGCCTCCGGATCGGTCTTCGGCCAGCTCGCGCGATTCTCGTCGCGTTTGGCGAGCGCGTCGGGCTTGTAGGGAATCTTGCCTTCCTTCACGACGCTCTGCCCTGCCGGCACCGCGCCGATCGCGCCGAGCCGCCAGAATTGGTCGAGCGGGGACGCCGCGTGCGCCTCGAGGTTCCAGTTGGCGGAGTTCATCGCCTGCCAGATCCCGTTGATGTTCGGATGACCGCCGATGCGCTTCGGCTGAGTCTGGGCCTCCGCAACACCCGTCGCGAGGACCAAAACGGCAACACCCAGGACTACGCTGGTAAACCGAGACTGCATCTACTGACTCCCCTTACGCCGGCGGCGCGACACCGCGTCGCTCACCGGGGCGGATCATAGCGAAACTCGGGTGCGCCGCACACCGTTGCCGGCGCCTGTTCTACCGATTCGGCGCGGGCCCTATACTGCCCGTTCCAATTTGGGGGTCGAGAAAAATCATGACAATCCGCTCGTTGCTCGGGCGCGCCTCGCGCAGCCACCTCGTATCGATCGGCATCGCGTTGGCCGCCGCAGGCGCAGCGCCAAGCGTCTTTGCGCAGCATACGGTGCCGTTCCAAAACGGAATTCCGGTGGCCCCGCAGGGGCTCGCGAACAAGCCGCTCGGCGCCGGACCGTTCACCTACGCCACCGGCGAAGGCCAGGACATCCGCGTCGTGGTCGTAACTAAAGAATTGTCGTTTCCGTTCAGCATCGCGTTCCTGCCCGACGGCACGATGCTCGTGACCGAGCGCAAAGGCGACATCCGCGTCATCAAGAACGGCAAGCTCGACCCGAAGCCCGTGACGGGCCCGACGGCGTTCTTCATCGGCGAGTCGGGGCTGCCCGGCGCCGTGCACGGCTACATGGACCTCGTGCTCCATCCGCAGTTCGCGCAGAACCAGCAGCTGTACCTGAGCTACACGAAGCGCACCGGCGACAAGAAGCCGACGGTCGCGATCGCGAAGATGCGCTGGACCGGCTCGGGCGTCACCGACGTGAAAGACATCTGGGAGTCGGACGACACCGTCAACGGCGCCGCTCCGATCGTGTTCGGCAAGGACGGCATGCTCTACATCGCCACCAGCGGCGGCGACGCGCAAGCGCACGACACCACGTCCGGCAAGGTGCTGCGTATCAAGGACGACGGCAGCGTGCCGAAGGACAACCCGTTCGTGGGCCAGCAGGGCTGGAACCCCGCGATCTACTCGCTCGGTCATCGGAGCTCGCTCGGCCTCGCGGTGCACCCGATCACGGGCGAGGTGTGGCTGAGCGAGAACGGCCCGAACGGCGGCGACGAGCTCAACATCATCCGCGCCGGCAAGAACTACGGTTGGCCGATGGTGAGCTACGGCCGCGACTACAAGGGCGCGTGGCAGGCGAAGACGATGCCGACGCACGAGGGCTACGAGCCGCCGGTCGTCTACTGGACGCCCGCGATCGCGGTCTCCGGCTTCGTGTTCTACACGGGCACCGCGCTACCGAACTGGACCGGCGACGTGTTCGTCGGCGGGCTGCGCACCGGCGAGATCCCCGGCACGGGCCATCTCGACCGCGTGCTGTTCAACGAGAAGATGGAAGAGCTGCGGCGCGAGTCGCTGCTCACAGACTTGCGCCAGCGCATCCGCGACGTGAAGCAAGGTCCCGACGGCCTGCTCTACGTCGCTACCGACGAGGACGAAGGCGCCGTGCTCAGGATCGAGCCCGCCGCCAAGTAACGGCGCGAACCTCGATGGGCGCGAGCCGCGGCTCCGCCGGACTCGCCTGGAAGGACTTCACGATGACTCGGGGGACTCACGCATGAAAACCATCGAATCGAAGCTGCTGCTCGCTGCAGCCGTCGGCGCCCTGCTCGCCGGCTGCGGCAAGCCGCCCGCGGACCGCGACGCCGAGCCCGCCGCGCAAACGACCGCCGACGGCAAGTACGTCGTGCCGCGCACGCCGTGGGGGGACCCCGACCTGCAAGGCAAATGGCCGGGCACCGCAATGGTCGGCGTGCCGATGCAGCGCGACGAGAAGCTTGGGCTCAGGAACGTGCTCAACGACGAGGAGTTCGCCGACCGCGAGGCGCGCGCCGCGCGCCAGACGGAGCAGGACAACGCGGACTTCGAGCTCGCCGACGCCGCAAGCACGCCCGGCGGCGACGTCGGCGGAGCGGTGTCGCCCCCCCCGCACTGGCTCGAGCGCGGCCAGCCGCAGCGCCAGGCGTCGCTGATCGTCGACCCCCCGAACGGGCGGACGCCGCCGCTCGCCGCGAAAGCGCAGGAGCGCGCCGCCGCATTGCGCAAGGCGCGCGAGGGCCGCGGCCCCGCTGACTCGTATACCGACCGCAGCAACTACGACCGCTGCATCACGCGCGGCCTCGCGGGCTCGATTCTGCCCGTCATCTACAACAACGGTACCCAGATCGTGCAATCGCCCGGCTACGTGGCGATCGTCAACGAGATGATCCACGAGTCGCGCGTCGTGCCGCTCGACAGCCGCTCGCACGTGAGCTCCGACATCCAAATGTGGCTCGGCGACTCGCGCGGCCATTGGGACGGCGACACGCTCGTCGTCGAGACCGCGAACTTCACGGACCGCACGGGCGTCGGCGTCAACGGCGGCGGCACGCGCAACAGCGGCGCGCTCAAGCTCACCGAGCGCTTCACGCGCGTCGACGCCGACACGATCGACTACAAGATGACGGTGGACGATCCGGAGACCTGGACCGCGCCGTGGACGATGGAGTTTCCGCTCAAGCGCGACGACAACTACGGGATGTTCGAGTACGCCTGCCACGAGGGCAACTTGGCGATGTTCCACATCCTATCGGGTGCGCGCGCCGACGAGCGTAACGCCGCCGCTGCGTCGACGAAAAAACGCTAGAAAAGACCGTCCTACGGCTTCGTCGCGATGTCCCAGTGCTCGACGATCTTGCCGTTCGCGACCCGGAACATGTCGAACCCGGTGGTCGTGTACTCCTTGCCGTCCTTGTCCTTGAGCGTGCGGACGAAAGCGAGCGACACGAGGTCGCGCTCCGCGGTGATCGAGATGAGCCCCGGAATCGTGTCGGGGACGGGGATCGGCTGCAGGTTCAGCGCCTTGAAGTACGCCTTGACGCCTTCGCGGCCCGTGTCCGCGTTCGGGTTGTGCTGGTGGTACTCCGGAGCCAAGTACTGGTCGGCCGCCTCGATGTGGCGCGCGGTGAGGAAGCTGCGCCACATGTCGTAGACGAGCTTCTTGTTGGCGGCGAGCTGCGGGTCGGAGCTCTGGAGCATTTTGGCCTGGTCCGCCGGATTGGCGGCCACCACGGGCTCCGCGGCCTGGATGACGGACGTGACGAGCAGTAGCGCAAACGCGCCGGCGAGCAGTTTCATCGGCGATCTCCCTGTTGTGTTCGGCCAAAAAAAGAAGGCCAAAAGAAGAGGGCCACAAAAAAGCCCGGGCCGTGAGGCCCGGGCTTCGTCATTTGGAGCGGGAAACGAGACTCGAACTCGCGACCCCGACCTTGGCAAGGTCGTGCTCTACCAACTGAGCTATTCCCGCTTGGAAGGCGTGCATTCTACCGTCCGGCCGCGAACCGCGGCAATGCCGCGGTTCACAGCTCGGGTCACTTCGGCGCCACGTCGCGCGTCTGAATCAGCCACTGCCCGTTCTGCCGCACGAGCATATCGACGCTGCGGCCCACGGCCGCCGCGCGAGCCGACTCGCCCTGCTTGGCACCCGCGAACATCGTGGCCCAATACGCGTCGTAGCGGGCGTGATCCTTGTCGATGAACGATATCGTGTGGTTGAACACCACGTGATACATGGCCGGCGTCGGCGGCTCGCCCTTGGTCTCGCGCGCGGCGCGGTCGTCCTTCAAGCCCGTGATCATCTTCTTGAGCTCGGCCGTGCCCTTCTCCGCGGCGCGGCCCGAGGTGAACTGGCCGTCCGCCGTGAACGCGGCCGCATAGCCGTCGGCGTCGAACGAATCGAGGGCGCGCACGTACTTCCACATCAGCGCCTCGATCGCGGCCCGATCGTTCATTTCGCGCGCGAGCGCCGCGTCGTCGGCGCGCGCCGGCATGATCCCGATGACGGCCATCGCCGCCGCTGCGAGCAACGCTCGCTCGATCTTGGTCATGGTCTTCCCCCCGGGGATTGTGGTTATGCGAGGCTTTCAGGATAAGACGGCGGGGCCTCGGCGCACCAGCGGGCGTTAACGCGCGGCGTCGCTGCCGCGCATGAGCGGCCACGCGGCCCGCAGGTAGTCGATCATCGACGCGAGCGTCAGCGCCGCCGCGATGTACAGCATCACCTCGCCGAGCGCGTACACGCCGAAGCCGAGCACCCGCTCGCGGTACAACATCAAGCCGATGCCGATGATCTGCGCCGTGGTTTTCCACTTGCCGAGCCAGTTCACGGCGACGTGGGCGCGCTGGCCGAGCGTCGACATCCACTCGCGCAGCGCCGACACGGTGATCTCCCGTCCCACGATCACCGCCGCCACCACGGCGAGCGTGATGGTGGGATCGCGGCCGAGATCGAAGTGGACGTTGTAGGCCACGTCGCCGGCGCGCGCCTGCACGAGCAGCACCAGGGCCGTCGAGACGATGAGCTTGTCGGCCACGGGATCCAGGAACGCCCCAAAGCTCGACGTCTGCTTGAGGCGCCGCGCAAGATAGCCGTCCAAGTAGTCGGTGACGCCCGCGAGCCCGAAGATCACGCCGGCGGCGGGCCGCGCCCAGGGCACCGGCAAATAGAACGCGATCACGACGAGCGGGATCGCGAGAATTCGGAGCCACGTCAGGGCATTCGGCAAGTTGAACCGCATGCAGGCCTTTCAGGCTGCCTCAATCGGCATGGAAGTGCTCATAGATCGCCTCGGCCAACTGCCGCGAAATGCCCTTGACGCGCTCGAGATCGTCGATGCCTGCCCGCGTCAGCGCCTGCAATCCCCCGAACTGCCGCAGGAGCTCGCGCCGCTTCTTCGGCCCGAGACCCGGGATGTCCTCGAGCGGCGAGCGCGTGCGCGCCTTCTGCCGGCGCGCACGATGACCCGTGATCGCGAACCGATGCGCTTCGTCGCGCAGCTGTTGTATCAAGTGTAATGCCGGACTGCTCGGCGGCAAGCGCAGCGGCTCGCTGCGTTCCGGTAGGTACAGGCTCTCGCGCCCGGGCTTGCGGTCGAGCCCCTTCGCCACGCCCACCACGCGCAAGCCCCCGATCGAGAGCTCCTCGAGCACCTCGAGCGCCTTCTTGAGCTGCCCGGCGCCGCCGTCGATGAGCAGCACGTCGGGCATCGGCACCTCGCCCTTCTTTACTCGCGCGTACCGGCGCGTCAACGCCTGCGCCATCGCGCCGTAGTCGTCGCCGGGCTCGACACCCTCGATGTTGAAGCGCCGGTAGTCGGACTTGAGCGGCCCGTCGGGTCCGAACACGACGCACGAAGCAACCGTCGCCTCGCCGCCCGTGTGACTGATGTCGAAGCACTCGAGCCGTTCCGGCACCTCGTCGAGGTCCAGCGCCTCGGCGAGCGCCTCGAGCTGCGCCTCGGTGGACGCGCTCGCCTGGTAGCGGAGCTGCGCGCCGTGCAGCGCGTTGGTCACCGCCATCTTCACCCAACGCGCGCGGTCGCCGCGCACGCGCGATTTGATGTCGACCTTGTGACCCGCTTGCTCGGTCAGCAGCTTGGCGAGCACCGCGGCCTCGGGCACGGGCCGACTGGCCAGGATCTCCTTCGGCGCCTCGCGGCCGCCGTAGTATTGGAGCAGGAACGCGCGGATGACCTCGTCGTCCTCTGCCCCTTTCGCGACCTTCGGAAAGAAGTTGCGGCTGCCGAGCGAGCGGCCGCCGCGGAAGAACAGCACGGCCACGCAGTAGATGCCGTGGTCCTCGGCGAGCCCCACGGCATCGAAGTCGCCGCGCGCGCGCGCCACGATCTGCTCGGACTGCACGTTCTTGAGCTTCGCGAGCTGGTCTCGATACTGCGCCGCGCGTTCGAACTCGAGCGCGGCCGACGCCTGCTCCATGCGCTCCGCGAGCCGGCCCGTGACGACGTCGCTGCGGCCCTCGAGGAACAGCACCGCGTGCTCGAGGTCGCGCGCATAGTCCTCGGCCGAGATCAGCCCCACGCACGGCGCCGTGCAGCGCTCGATCTGGTGCTGGAGGCACGGCCGGCTGCGGTTCTCGAAGTAGCTGTCCTCGCACTGGCGCAGCTGGAACAGCTTGCCGAGCTGGTTCAACGTCTCGCGCACCGAGCCCGCGTTCGGATACGGGCCGAACAGCTTGCCCTTGGTCGTGCGCGGCCCGCGGTAGAACGCGAGCCGCGGGAACGGATGGGCCGTGTCGAGCCTGATGTACGGATAGCTCTTGTCGTCGCGCAGCACCACGTTGAACCGCGGCCGGTGCTGCTTGATCAGGTGGTACTCGAGCATCAGCGCCTCGACCTCGGTGCGGGTGACCGTGACCTCGAGGCCCGCGATCGAGCGCACCATGGCGATGGTCTTGGCGTCGTGCGCGCGACTGCCCTGGAAGTACTGCGCGACGCGCTTGCGCAGGTCTCGGGCCTTGCCGACGTAGATCACTTCGCCGGCGGCATCGAGCATCCGGTAGACGCCCGGCTTGTGGGTGAGGTGCGCGAGCACCACGGCCGGATCGAAGGGCGCGGGCGCCGCGCCTTCCGCGCGCGCGGCCGCCTCCGCGTCGGGCGCGGCTTCGGGTCCATGCTCGGTCGAGGTCTCCATCATCATTCGAGCGTAAGATCGCGTGCGCGATACACCACTTGGCTGAACATTGTGGCGGTAAGCCGCCGCGTCTGCGTGTTGTACCGGCTGCAGTGATACGAATCGACGAGCGCGCGGCCATCCGGCAGACGGTGCACGCGCCCGTGCGCGAATCCGTACACATTGAGCTTGAGAGCGAGCGCCCGCAACACGGCGCGGTGCGCAATCGCGCCGAGCGCCAGGATCACGCGGACCTCGGGCGACCGCGCGAGCTCCGCCGCGAGATACGGGTTGCAGGTGTCGATCTCCCGCGTCGTGGGCTTGTTCGCGGGCGGCAGGCATTTGACGGCATTGCTGATCCGGCAGTTCCGCAAGGTCAATCCATCGCCGCGCGCGAGCGAGACGGGCTGCGATGCGAGGCCGGCGGCGTGCAGCGTGGAATAGAGAATGAGTCCCGCGTGGTCGCCGGTGAACGGCCGACCGGTCGCGTTCGCGCCGTGGGCGCCCGGCGCCAGGCCCACGATCAGGAGCGGCGCCTTCGCGTCGCCGAACGGTGCCACCGGCGCGTTGTGGTAGCTCGGGTGCGCGGCGCGCATCTCGTCGAGATGCCGCACCAAGCGCGGGCACAGCGTGCAGTCGGCACGGAAGACCTCGGGCGCGTGGCGCCGGTCGTCTTGTCGCGAGGGCACAGTCAAGCAGCGCGCGTCAGTCGTGCGTGCGTAGCCGCCCGCCGATCAACATCGCGATCTCCATCGCCTGCTCGTAGTTCAGGCGCGGATCGACGGTGGACTTGTAGGCGCGCGCGAGGTCGGATTCCTTCAAGCCGCGGGCGCCGCCGATGCACTCGGTGACGTTGTCGCCGGTGAGCTCGAGGTGCACCCCGCCCAAGTAGCTGCCCTGCTCCTGATGGATCCGGAACGCGGCCCGGACCTCGGCGCGGATGTTGTCGAAGCGCCGGGTCTTCACGCCCTCGGCCGTGGTCTCGGTATTGCCGTGCATCGGGTCGCAGACCCACAACACGCGCGAGCCGGTGGTGCGCACGGCGCGAATCACGCGCGGCAGGTGCGCGTCGATGTTCTTCGCACCGAAGCGCGTGATGAACGTGAGCCGGCCGGGCTCGTTGTCCGGGTTCAATACGTGTATCAGCTTCTGGAGCTGCTCGTCCGCAACGCCGGTGCCGATCTTGACCGCGACTGGATTGGCGATGCCGCGGAAGTACTCGACGTGCGCGCCCGACAGGTCCGCGGTGCGCATGCCGATCCACGGATAGTGCGTCGTGAGGTTGTACCAGCGCTGGCGGTGCGGCAGGAAGCGCGTCTGCGCCTGCTCGTACGGCAGGTGCAGTCCTTCGTGCGACGCGTAGAACTCGACGCGGTGAGTGAGGTGGACGGGCTCGCCGCTGATCGTCTCGAAGAACTCGAGCGAGTCCGACACCGACTTCACGAGCTTGTGGTAGTCGTCGGCGAGCGCCGATTCGCGCACGAACCTCAAGTCCCAGTTCTCGGGATGGTGCAGGTCCGCGAACCCGCCGTCGATCAGCGAGCGCACGAAGTTGAGCGTCATCGCGGCACGCTCGTAGCCGCGCAGCATCAGCGTGGGATCGGGCTCGCGATCCTCGGCCGTGAAGCCCATCTTGTTGATGATGTCGCCGCGGTAGCTCGGCAGCGACACGCCGTTGCGCGTCTCGAGGTCGGCGCTGCGGGGCTTCGCGTACTGCCCGGCCATGCGGCCGACCCGGATGATCGGCTTCTTCAAGCCCACGAGCATCACGAGCGACATCTGCAGCAGAATCTTGAGCTTCTGCACGATGTTTTCCGACGTGCACTCGCCGAACGTCTCGGCGCAGTCGCCGCCCTGGAGCAGGAACGCCTCGCCGCGCTGCGCGGCCGCGAGCTGCCCTTTGAGCTTCTCGATCTCCCACGTCGTCACGATCGGCGGCAGCTCGGCGAGCTGCGCCACCGCGGCGTCGAGCTGCGCGCGGTCGCGGTAGGTCGGCTGCTGCGCGGCCTGCCGGCTCTGCCAGCTCGCCGGATGCCAATCGGTGGGGATAGGTGTTTGAGTCATCGGCCGAAGCTCCGGACGAAAACGAGCGGCCACTATACCGAGCGGCCGCGCGGCGGCCAAAGAATCGCCCCAAAGAATCGCCCCCAAAGAATCGCCGGAGAACGGCCGGTAACTCGGCGTCGGTGAGGCGCGCCCGTGCGCTATGATGCGCCCATGGCCGCCTCGCCCTCTCCGGCCTCCCGCTTCGCGATCCTCGCGCTCGCCGCGTCCGCGGCCCTTGGCGTGGCCCGCATGCTCGATGCCCAAGACGCGCCGGCCGGCGCCGCACGCACGGCAACGGTGCTGCGGGTCGCCGACGCCATCGGCCCCGCGACCGGCGACTATGTCGTCCGCGGCATCGAGCGCGCCGCCCTCGGCGGCAGCACGCTCGTCGTGCTCGAGTTGGACACGCCGGGCGGGCTCGACACGGCGATGCGCGACATCATCCAGGCGATCCTCGCGTCACCGATTCCGGTGGTCGTGTTCGTCGCGCCGCAGGGCGCGCGCGCGGCAAGCGCGGGCACCTACATTCTCTATGCGAGCCACGTCGCGGCGATGGCGCCGGCCACCAATCTCGGCGCGGCGACGCCGATCCAGATCGGCGGCGCGGAGCCCGAGGACCGCGGCGGCGGCGCGGCGCAAGGCGCCGCCGACGATGCGGGCGGCGGCGGCGAGGCGCGCGACGGCGCGCCACCCGCAACCACTGCGGCGCCCGAGCTCTCGACTGCGTCGGAGCGCAAGGCCGTCAACGACGCCGTCGCCTACATTCGCAGCCTCGCCGAGCAGCGCGGCCGCAACGCCGACTGGGCCGAGAGCGCTGTCCGATCGGCCGCGAGCCTGTCCGCGCGCGCGGCGCTCGACGAGCACGTCATCGACCTGATCGCGTCCGACTTGGACGACTTGCTCGCGCAGCTCGACGGCCGCACCGTGAAGGTCGCCGGCGCGGAACGCGTGCTCGCGACGGCCGGCATCGCGGTCAAGAGCGTGGAGCCCGACTGGCGCACGCGGTTGCTCGCCGTCGTCAGCAACCCCACCGTCGCGTACATCCTCATGCTGATCGGCATCTACGGCCTGATCTTCGAGGGCTACAACCCGGGCGCGGTCCTGCCGGGCGTCGTGGGCGGGATCTCGCTCCTGCTCGCGCTCTGGGCGTTCCAGGTGCTGCCGGTGAACTACGCGGGTCTCGCGCTGATCGCGCTCGGCGTGATGTTGATGATCGGGGAATTCTTCGTGCCGAGCTTCGGCTCGCTCGGCATCGGCGGTATCGTGGCGTTCGTGTTCGGATCGGTGATCCTCATCGACGCCGACACGCCGGGCTTCGGCGTCTCGCGGCCGCTGATCGGCACGATCGCGGCCGCCGGCGGCGCCGCGGTGCTGGGCGTGATCTGGCTGGCGCTCCGCGCTCGGCGGATGCCGGTCGTCACAGGCGTCGAAGAGATGCTGCGCGTCGAAGTCACGGCGCTCGAGGACTTCGCGGCCGAGGGCGCGGTCCGCGCGCACGGCGAGCGTTGGCACGCTCGAACGCGCACGCCCGTGCACAAGGGTCAGCGCCTGCGGGTCATGAACGTCGAAGGTCTGGTGCTCGACGTCGAACCGCACGACCAGCACTAACAACAAGCGTCAATCACCAAGAACGGGAGTCGTCGCCATGTTTTTCGGACTCGGACCGGCCGCCATCGTGATCGCCATCGCCGTGCTGCTGATGATCAACGGCTTCAACGTGCTGCGCGAATACGAGCGCGGGGTGATCTTCCAGCTCGGCCGGTTCAGCGGCGTCAAAGGGCCGGGCCTGATCTTCGTGATTCCGCTGCTGCAAAAGATGGTGCGCGTCGATCTCCGCACCGTCGTCATGGACGTGCCCACGCAGGACGTGATCTCGCGCGACAACGTGTCGGTGAAGGTGAGCGCCGTGATCTACTTCCGCGTGATCGATCCGCAGAAGGCGATCATCCAGGTCGAGAACCGCGTCGAGGCCACGAGCCAGCTCGCGCAGACCACGCTGCGCTCGGTGCTCGGCCAGCACGAGCTCGACGACATGCTCGCCGAACGCGACAAGCTCAACGCCGACATCCAGAGGATCCTCGATACGAGCACCGAGGCTTGGGGCATCAAGGTCGCGAACGTCGAGATCAAGCAGGTGGACCTCGACGAGAGCATGATCCGCGCGATCGCGGCGCAGGCCGAGGCCGAGCGCACGCGCCGCGCGAAGATCATCCACGCCGACGGCGAGTTCCAGGCGTCGCAGCGGCTGGCGGATGCCGCCAAGGTGCTCGCGTCGCAGCCGCAGGCGATGCAGCTGCGCTACCTGCAAACGCTCACCGAGATCTCGGGCGAGAAGAACTCGCACACGATCGTGTTTCCCGTCCCCCTCGATCTCATCAGGCCGATCCTCGACCACTTCACCAACAAATAGGGACAGGTTACTTTTCCGCCGCGAAAAATAGGGACATGTTGGATTTTCCGCCCGGCCTCGGCTCCGACTGAGGATCCGGCGCACGGAAAATCCAACATGTCCCTATTTTTCGGTGCGCTTCCAGGCTTGCTCTAGACGTTTGGGGGAGACGGGTTGGGACGTGCCCAGCGATTGGGCGAACAGCGACACGCGGAATTCTTCGAGCAGCCAGCGGTAGTCGACCACGGCCGGCGGCCACGGCCAGTCCGGCGGCTGCGCCGCGCGCCAACGCTCGAGAGGCTCGACCGCCGCCCGAACCTGCGCCGCCAGCTCGGCGTCGCGCTTCTGGCCGCGCTTCTCCCACCGCACGAGCGCCGCGCGCAGGTAGCGAGGCAGATGTTTGCGCCACTGCGCCGGCGTGTCAGCGAGGAAGTACGGCGCGACCAGCCCGTCGAGCTGCGCCGTGAGGTCGTCGCGGAGCCGCGGCTCGGCTTTGCGCGACGGGTCGTCGACCTCGCGCCGCAGCTGGCGGTACGGCGGCAGGATCTCGCGCAGCAGCGCGCGCAGGCCGTCGGCCCCGTCGACGAGCTCGCCGCGGCCGGCCGTAAGCGCCGCGTCGAACGCGGCGCGGGTGCGCACCGGCGGGTCGAGCGCGAACGCGACCTCGGCGCCCGCGCACAAAAGATCGTCGAGCAGCAGTTGCGTGCTGCCGATGCCGTGATAGGCGAGCACGAGCTCGCGCTCCGCGAGCGCGCGCTCCTTCACGAGCGCCGTCTGCTGCGGCAGGGACTTGAGCAGCAGCCGCCGCACGCCGGCCCGGTGGCGCGCGACGGCAGCGGGGCCCGGCGGCACTAGATTCAAGTCCACGCGCCCGTCGGCGTCGGCGAGCGCGGGATAGAGCTTGAGGTCGCGCGGCCGCTGCGGCACGAGCACGGCGTCGGGCAGGTCGCCGAAGTCCCAGTGCGTCACACCGCTGCGCGTCCACGTCGCTCGTGCGCCTGTTGTCGACGGCCCCGGCGCGGGGCCGAGCAGCGTGCGCTGCAGCGCGGGTAGGTCCCGGCCCGACGCGAGCACCGTGCCGTCCGGGTCGAGCACCGCCACCCGCATGCGCAGGTGCGGCGGCAACGCGCCGTGGTCGAACGCACTGGCGGGCAGCCGCGCCCCGCGCGTCTTCGCGAGCGCGTCGCAGAGCGCGGGCACGAGCGGCTGCGAGCCGCTGCGCGGCTCGAGCTCGGCGAGCACCGCGGCCGCCGTGTCCGGCACCGGCACGAGCGGCTTGCGCTGCTCCTTCGGCAGCGCGCGCAGCAGCGCGAGGATCTTCTCGCGCAGCCAGCCCGGCACGAGCCAGTCGAGCTGATCGGCCCTCGCCGCGCCGAGCAGCGCGCGCGGCAGCGCGACCGTCACGCCGTCCGCATCGGCGCCCGGCTCGAAGCGGTACGTGAGCGGCACGCCCTGCCCCGCGACCTCGAGCTCGCCGGGATAATCGTCGGCCGGCAGCGTGCCGGGATCGCGGCTCGCGACGTCCGCGGCCGTCATCGTGAGCGCGCGCTCGTTCGCGGCATCGCGGCACCACGCGAGCAGGCTGTGCCGGTCGCGGACCTCGGCCGGCAGCCGCGCCTCGTAGAACGCCGCGACCGCGCGCTCGCCGGCGAAGAGATCGCGCTTGCGCAACCGCGCCTCCCAGTCGAGGAGCTCGGCGCGCAGCGCGCGATTGCGCGCGAGAAATTCGGGGGCGGCGCCACCCGTGGTGTCGCCGAAGTTGTCCGCGGCGAGCGCATCCGCGATGAACATGCGCCGCGCCTCCGCGGGGTCCACGCGCCCGTAGTCGACGCGCTTCTCGCTGCCGAGCGTGAGCCCGAAGAGCGTGATCACCTCGCGCGCCGTCACTTGCCCGCGCTTCGGGTCCCAGTGCGGATCGTCATACTCGAACCTTACGAGATGCGGCGCGACGCGCAGCGCCCAGCGCGGGTTCACCTGCGCGACGGTGCGCAGATACGGCCGCTCGGTGGCGACGCGTTCCGCCGCGACCAGCCAGCGCGGCCGCTTCTTCGCGAGCGGCGTGCCGGGGAACAGCGTGGCGCGCGAGTCGCGCAGGCCCTTGTAAACGAGCCCGTCGTCGTGCTCCGCAACGAAGTCGATGAACGCCGCGAGCACGGCCTGGTGGATCGCGCGGTAGTCGGCGTCGTCGTGGCGCGTGCGCCAGCCGAGCGACTGCACGAGCTCGTGGAGCTGGCCGTGCACGTCGTGCCATTCGCGCAGGCGTGCAGCGGACAAGTAGTTGTCGCGGCACCACGCGCGCAGCGCGCGCTCGCCGCCGCGGCGCTCGCCCCGGTACGCGTGCCAGAGATTCAGATACGTCACGAAGTCGGAGCGCGGGTCGGCGAACGTCTCGTGCTTGCGGCGCGCCGCGTCGACGTCGTCGCCGCCGTGCTCGCGCGGGTCGACCGCGCTCAGGGCGCTCGCGATCACGAGCCCTTCGCGCAGGGCCCCGTGGCGCTCGGCAACCACCAGCAGCCGCGCGACGCGCGGGTCCACCGGCAGCCGCGCCATGAGCTTGCCGTCGGCCGTGAGCCGGTGCTCGGCGTCCACCGCGCCGAGCACCTGCAGCAGCTGGTACGCGTCGGCGACCGCCTTCGCCGGCGGCGCGTCGATGAACGGAAAGTCCTCCACGGGGCCGAGCCGCTGCGCCTCGAGTCGCAGCAGCACGCCGGCGAGGCCGGTGCGCAGGATCTCGGGCTCGGTGAACTCGGGCCGCGCCGTGAAATCGTCCTCCTCGTACAAACGCACGCAGACGCCGGGCGCGAGCCGGCCGCAGCGGCCGGCGCGCTGGACGGCGTTGGCGCGCGCGATCGGCTCCACGCCGAGGCTCTGCACGCGATGGCGCGTGGCGTAGCGGCTCACGCGGGCGAGCCCCGAGTCGATCACGTAGCGAATTCGCGGCACCGTCAGCGAGGTCTCCGCGACATTGGTCGCGAGCACGATCCGCGGCGCCTTGCCGGGAGCGAGGATCTTCTTCTGCCGCGCCGTCGTGAGCCGCGCGTACAGCGGCAGCAGCTCGTAGCCCTTCGGCCCGAAGCGCGCGAGCGAGTGCTCCGCGTCGCGGATCCAGCGCTCGCCCGGCAGGAATACGAGCATGTCGCGGATGGGGCCGTCGACCTGCTCGTCCGCGAGCTCGCGCGCGGCGTCGGTCACCGCCGTCGCGAGGTCGCGATCGTCGGCCGGCGGCCGATAGCGGACGTCGACGGGGAACGTCCTACCGGACACCTGGATCACGGGCGCGCCGCCGAAGTGCCGCGCGAAGCGCTCCGGGTCGATCGTCGCCGACGTGATGATGATTTTCAGATCGGGGCGCTGCGCCTCGATGCGTCGCAGATACCCGAGGATGAAATCGATGTTGATGCTGCGCTCGTGCGCCTCGTCGATGATCAGCGTGTCGTACTTCACGAGCCGCCGGTCGCCGCGGATCTCGTTCAACAGGATGCCGTCGGTCATGACTTTGATGAGCGACGCCGGATCGCTCTGATCGGTGAAACGCACCTCGAGCGCCACGGCCTCACCGACGCGCGTGCCGAGCTCGTCCGCGAGCCGCGCGGCCACGGCCTGTGCCGCGATACGCCGCGGCTGCGTGTGGCCGATGAGGCCCGCGACGCCGCGGCCGGCCTCGAGGCAGAGCTTCGGCAGCTGCGTGGTCTTGCCGCTGCCCGTGTCGCCGCACACGACGATCACGCGATGCGCCTGCAGCGCCGCCACGATCTCCTCGCGCGCCGCGACGATCGGCAGCTCGGCGGGATAGGTCAATGCGCGCACGAGCGCCGCGTGCCGGGCGCGACGGGCTTCCTCGGCCGCCACGCGGCCGCGCTCCGCGCCCGCGCTCATAGCGCGCCCGCGCGGCCGAGCTCGACCCGAATCTGCGCCCCGCCGAGCGCCGAGCGCGCGACGCCGACGTCGCCGTGATAGAGCTCCACGATCTCGCGCACCACGGCGAGCCCGATGCCCTGCCCCGGAACCGACTCGTCGGCGCGCTTGCCGCGCTGGAACAGCACGCTCGCGAACGCGTCGTCGATACCGCGCCCGTCGTCCTCCACGGTGATGGCGAGACGGTCGTCGGCCGAGCGCGCGCTCAGGCGCACGCGGCCGCGGCAGTACTTGTAAGCGTTGTCGAGCAGATTGCCGAGTAGCTCGGTGAGGTCGCCTGGGTCGCCGCGGAAGACGGCGCCCGCCCCGACTTCGGTGTCGCATTTCACGCGCTTGTCGCGATACACCTTGTCGAGCGTCAGCTTCAGGTCGTCGACGGCCGGCGCCACGGGCACGGGCGTGGTGCCGAAGCCCGTGGAGCCGCTCGCTCGCGCGCGCCGTAGCTGATACGACACGCGTTGGTCCATGCGCTCGAGCTCGTGGGTGAGCGCGCCGAGCTGCTCGCCCGAAACGCGCGACTTGAGATCGCCGAGCAGGCTACGCATCGCGGCCAGCGGCGTCTTGAGGCTGTGCGCGAGGTCGTCGAGCGTGTTGCGGTAGCGCACGAGCCGGCGCCGCTCCGTGTCGATGAGCGCATTTAGATTGTCGGCGAGCGGGATCAGCTCGGTGGGATATTTGCCTTCGAGGCTCACGCGCTCGCCCGCCTCTACCTCGCGGACCTGCCGCTCGATCTTGCGCAGCGGCAGCAGCACGAACGTCAGCAACCCGCCCACCACGATCAGCATCGTGATCGTGATGCCGGCGAACCAGCCGATGAGGTTTCTGCGGAACGCGGCCTGGCGCTCGTCGTAGGGCTCGCGCGACACGGCGATCGCAATCGTGAACGGCGACGCCTTGCCGCTGCCGAACTCCCACTCGATGCCCATCAGCAGCGCCTCGAGCGGCGGGAAGCCCGGCACGTCGAGCCTTTGATAACGTGTCTCGCGCGGCGGGGGCAGCTCGTCGATCGGAAAGTCGCGGCCGATCAGCGACAGAGACAGCCAGAGCGCGCGGCCGCTGCCGTCGAAGATCGCGCCGTAGAGGCCCGAGTTCGCGACCAGGAACTGCGGATCGATATTGCTCTCGGGCAGCAACAGGTCGCCGTCGCTCGCGGGCTCCGCGAGTGAGATGAGGCCCAATCCTTGCACTTGGAGCAGCTCGAGCAAGGCGCGTTCCGAGCTGTTCCGAAACGCCATATCGAGCCCGACGATCGTGACCGCGAACAGCACGGTAAGCGCGACGCTGACCCAGAGCACGACGCGCGCGCGAAGAGACCGAACCAGCGCCATGTGCTTAGTCTCGCACGAGTTGCCCGGTGTGCCAGCCGGAAAATAGGGACATGTTGGATTTTCGGCGGACGACCGCTAACGGTCCGGCGACCGGAGTCGCCGCCGCCGAAAATCCAACATGTCCCTATTTTCCGGCGACGGCGTCGGGGGTGCCGCGGGCGAGCGCCAGGCGGTAGCCGCGGCCGCGGAGCGTCTCGATGGGCTTGTACTCGTTGTCGGGGTCGAGCTTGCGGCGCAGCCGGCCGATGAAAACCTCGATGACGTTGCTGTCGCGCTCGAAGTCCTCCTCGTAGAGCGCCTCGGTGATTTGCGTCTTCGACAACACCTCGCCCGCGTGCAGCATCAGGTACTCGAGCAGCTTGTACTCGAAGCTCGTGAGGTCGAGCTTGCGGTCTTGCACCCTGACCTCCTGCGTGCGTGTGTCGAGCGTGACCGGCCCGCAGACGAGCTCCGACTGCGCCCAGCCGCCCGCCCGGCGCAGCAGCGCATCGACGCGCGCCAGCAGCTCCTCGACGTGGAACGGCTTCACGACGTAGTCGTCGGCGCCGATCTTCAGCGCCTCGACTTTGTCCTGCCACCGGTCGCGCGCGGTGAGCACGAGGATCGGATAGTCCTTGCCGTCGGCGCGCAGCTGCTTGATGAGCTCGACGCCCGACACGGTAGGCAGACCGAGGTCGACGATCGCGAGGTCGATCGGATACTCGCGCGCGTAGTACAACCCTTCGCGGCCGTCCTCGGCGCGGTCGACCGCGTAGCCGGCCGTCTCGAGCTGCGCCGCGAGCGAGCGGCCCAAGTTCTGGTCGTCTTCAACGAGGAGTAGGCGCATGGGTCGACGCTCAGTTCAGGAACGCGCCGCTCTGCGCATCGATGAGCACGGTGCGCACACGGCCGTCGTCGCCCAGGATCCGGATCTCGTGGATCATGCGGTCGCCCTGCATGTAGGTCGCCGCGCGCACCAACTTGCCGTGATAGCGGCTCTGCGCCATCGCAGTGGCCTGCGCGAGCGATACACCGCCGCGCTGGGTCGGCGCGGCGCCGATGCCGTCGGCCGTCACCGTCTGGACGAGCGTGAGCGCCGAGATCGGCCGCGCCGTCGCGACGCCCACACCGCCGAGCAAAGCCGCCGCGCCCAACAGTGCGGCGACACGCTGTGACATTGCTTTCATCTCTGGGGGTTTGATCACTGCTGGTCTACCCGGAAAAAGGGCCCGCTCACTTTGGATTCGGCGGTCCGTCCGCGTCAAGGAACGAAGCTGCGCGTTACCGCGCCACCGCCGTCCCCGTCGGGGCGGACGACTCCGGTCCGCCCCGACTTGGCCCACGCCATGCCGCATCCGTGCCACCGTCACTCGCCACCATCACTCATTAACGTCCGTAACCGATCGGCCGCACGTCGACCGCGAGCTGCACGCGATCGCCGGGAGGCGTCGCGGTCTGCATCGTGTAGTGCCGGCCTTCGTACAGGTAGGTCACGCGATAGCCGTCGACGCGCTGCTCCGTGTACGGATGGCTCACGACTTCGCACTGCTCGACGGTCGCATCGTGGTAGCCCTGATTGCGCACCGCGCGCTGGTTCGCGACCGCCGCGCCCGCCGCCGCGCCGAGCAAGGTCAGCGCGTCGCGGCCGTTGCCGCTGCCGAACTGCCGGCCGATCGCGGCGCCGATGATGCCGCCCGCGACCGTGGGACCCGCGACGCCGTACGGCGTGTTGCTCTGCTGCACGACCTCGTTCCAGCAGCGCTGCTCGGGCCGGTCGACCGTCACGTAGCGCACGATCGGATCCACGTCGACGACTCGTGCGTACACATACTGGGGCGCAGACACGTATTGGGTGGGACCGCGATAGCTGCCGTTCTTCCAGTGCCCGTTGCCATGGCCGTCCGCGAGCGCGCTGCCCGAGGCCCCGACGCCGAGCACCGCCGCCGTCGCAACCATCGCCTTTCCGTATTTAGCCAACATCGCAGTTCTCCTGTTCCTTCGACCCCTTGCTTGGGATCGTGAGGCGCAGGTTACTGGCGACGCTATGAATCGAACCTGAACGTCTGGAAGCCGCGCCAGGCTTGAGTTTTCTGCGGATCGGCGACGGACCGTTCAGGTGCGGGCTTTGGCCTCTCGCCACAGGCGATCGAGCGCCGCAGCGTCGTGCGCCTGCCAGTCGCCGCCGGCCGCGCGCACCCCCGCCTCGACGTGGGCGAAGCGCTTCTCGAAGCGCGCATTGGCGCCGCGCACGCAGGCCTCGGGATCGAGGTCGAGGTGGCGGCAAAGATTCGCGAGCGTAAATAGCAGGTCGCCCATCTCGGCGGCGACCGCGGCGTCGGCGGCGACCGCGGCGTCGGCCGCGCTCGCGACAGGCGCACCGGCGCTCGACGAGCCGGCGGCGCGTGCCGCAAGCGCCGCGTCGAGCTCGGCGAGCTCCTCGTCGACCTTGGCGCGCACGCCCGCGATCTCCGGCCAATCGAAGCCGACCGTCGCGGCGCGCTTGCCGAGCTTCGCCGCACGACTCAACGCCGGCAGCCCCAACGGCACGTCGTCGAGCACGCCGCGCGCACCCGCAGCGTCGCGCTCTTCGCGCTTGATCTCCTCCCAAAGCCGCGACTGCGCCGCCACGTCGAGCCCGCGAACCTCGCCGAACACGTGCGGATGACGCCGCACGAGCTTCTGGCAGATCCCGGCGACCACGTCGCCGAAGTCGAAAGCGTGCACCTCCTCGGCCATGCGCGCATGGAACACGACTTGGAACAGCAGGTCGCCGAGCTCGCCCTCGAGATCGTCGACCGCGCCGCGTTCGATCGCGTCCGCGACCTCGTACGCCTCTTCTATGGTGTACGGCGCGATCGTGGCGAAGGTCTGCTCGCGGTCCCACGGGCAGCCGCGCGCAGAGTCGCGCAGCGTCGCCATGATCTCGAGCAATTTCTTGATATCGCGGTTATCGTATTGTTTATTCATGAGATAGAAGATCGATAAAATTCACGAGAATCGCAGCGGTGGCGCCCCAGATGCGGTAGCCACCGTGCTGGATCTCGTAGGTGCGGAAGCGCGTGCCGAGCCGGTCGCGGTAGATCGCCGTGACCGTCGCCGGCTCGCAGAAAAAATCGAGCGGCACCTCGAACACGCTCGCGACCTCGGTCGGGTCGGGCCGAGCCACGAATGCGCCGCCGGCCACGTAGCCGACCACGGGCTTGACGAGAAACCCGGTGCCTGTGAGCAGGTCGTCGAGCACACCGAAAACTTCCACGTCGCCCGGCGCGAGGCCGATCTCCTCGCGTGCCTCGCGCAACGCCGCGGCGACGGCGGTCTCGCCCGTGTGCGCGATGCGCCCGCCGGGAAAGCTGATCTGCCCCGCGTGATCCTTGAGATGGGCGGCGCGCTCGGTGAACAGCACCGTGAGCCCCCCGGGCCGCTCGAGCAGCGGCAGCAGCACCGACGCCGGCCGGGTGGGCCGCTCCAGCAGCGCGCGGAGCTCCGGCGACAGCTCGCCGCCGCCCTCCACGTTCGCGACGAACCGCTCGCGCGGATCCACGGCGCGCCGCGGCGCCGCGAGTGCGCGGCGGATGGCCGCGAGCGACGGCGCGCGTACCGCGGCCACGGCCGTCAGCCGCCTCCGCCGGCTCCGCCGCCCTTGATGCCGCCTTTCGTGAGCTCGAGCGGATCGAGCAGCTTCTTCAGCTCGGCTGCGGAGAGATCCGTCTCTTGCTCGGCGACCTCGCGGATCGGCCGGCCCTCCTTATAAGCCTGCTTCGCGACGGCGGCGCCCTTCTCGTAGCCGATCACGGGATTGAGCGCCGTGACGAGGATCGGGTTGCGGTCGAGCGCGTCGTCGAGCCGCGCTTGGTTCACCGTGAAGCCCGCGATCGCGGAATCGGCGAGCACGCGCGCCGCGTTGGCGAGGAGCCCGATGCTCTGCAGCAGATTCAGCGCGACCAGCGGCAGCATCACGTTCAACTGGAAGTTGCCCGACTGCCCGGCGATCGTGATCGCGGTGTCGTTGCCGATGACCTGAGCCGCGACCATCGCCACTGCCTCCGGGATCACCGGGTTCACCTTTCCCGGCATGATGCTGCTGCCGGGCTGGAGCGCGGGCAGCGCGATCTCGCCCAAGCCCGCGAGTGGTCCGCTGTTCATCCAACGGAGGTCGTTCGCGATCTTCATGAGGCTCACGGCCGTGGTCTTGAGCTGGCCCGAGACCTCCACCGCCGTGTCCTGCGAGCTCATCGCCTCGAAGAAGTTGTCGAGCGAATGGAAACCCACGCCGGTGCGCTTCGCGAGTGCCGCGTTGAACCTCGCCGCGAACTCGGGATGCGCGTTGATGCCGGTGCCCACGGCCGTGCCGCCCTGCGCGAGCCCCGTGAGCCGCGGCAGCGCGCCCTTGAGTCTGAAGATGTTGCTCAAGATCTGCGCCGACCAGCCCGACAGCTCCTGGTCGAGCCGCACCGGCATCGCATCCATCAAATGCGTGCGCCCGGTCTTCACGACGCCCGCGACCTTCTTCGCCTTCTTGTCGATGACCTTGTGCAAGTGCTCGAGGGCCGGCAGCAGCTTGCTCGTGATCTCGAGCGCCGCGCTCACATGGATCGCCGACGGGATCACGTCGTTGCTGCTCTGGCTCATGTTCACGTGGTCGTTGGCGTGCACGGGCTTGCCCAGCCCTTTCGTCGCGAGCTTGGCGATGACCTCGTTCGCGTTCATGTTCGAGCTCGTGCCGGAGCCCGTCTGGAACACGTCGATCGGGAACTCACCGAAGTGCTTGCCGTCGGCGACCTCGAGCGCCGCCGCCTGGATCGCCTTGGCAATCGGCGCGGGGAGGAGCTTCAGGCTCCTGTTCGCGTCGGCGGCGGCCCACTTGATGAGGCCGAGCGCGCGCACGAACGCGGGCGGCATCGGGATGCCGCTGATCGGGAAGTTCTGCACCGCGCGCTGCGTCTGCGCGCCCCAGAGCGCCGCCGCGGGCACCTCGAGCTCGCCCATGCTGTCGCGTTCGACGCGAAAGTCGGTCGTCATGCTTGCTCCTAGGAAGATTCAAGTATGATGCGCACTCCGAAATCGGTTGTATAGGCCAAGCGCGGTTGGATCCGACGACGCTCACCGCACTCTCGCCGCTCGACGGCCGCTACGCCCGCAAAGCGGCGCCGCTCCGGCAGTACCTCTCCGAATACGCGCTGATCCGCTACCGCGTGCTCATAGAAGTGCGCTGGCTCCAGCATCTCGCCGACGAGCCGAGCATTCGCGACCTCGCACCGCTCGACTCGCCGGTAAAGGACGTGCTCAACCACATCGTCGACGAGTTCAGCGTCGACGACGCGAAGCATGTAAAAGCGTTCGAGGCCGTGACCAATCACGACGTCAAGGCCGTGGAGTACTACCTCCGCGAGAAGCTCGAAGGCGTGACGGGCGCGTCGGGCAACCTGGTTGCGTTCCTGCACTTCGCGAGCACGTCGGAGGACATCAACAATCTGTCCTACGCGCTCATGCTGCGCGACGCGCGCCAGCGCGTGCTCGCCCCCGCGATGAAGACGCTCGCCGTGGAGCTGCGCACGCTCGCGCACCGCTACGCCGGCGTGCCGATGCTCGCGCGCACGCACGGCCAGCCCGCCACTCCGACCACGCTCGGCAAGGAGATCGCGAACTTCGTCGCGCGCCTCGAGCGGCAGACCGAGTCGTTCGTCGCGGTGCCGATCTGCGGCAAGTTCAACGGCGCCGTCGGCAACTTCAACGCGCACGCGATTGCGTACCCCGACGTCGACTGGGTGGCGGTCACCGACCGATTCTTGAAGTCGCTCGACGTAACGCCGGCGCGCTACACCACGCAGATCGAGCCGCACGATTGGATCGCCGAGTATTGCCAGGCGCTCGCCCGTTTCAACACGGTTGCGATCGACCTCTGCCGCGACGCGTGGGGCTACATCAGTCTCGGCTACTTCCGGTCGCGCCCGGTCGCGGGCGAGGTCGGCTCGTCCACGATGCCGCACAAGGTAAATCCCATCGACTTCGAGAACGCGGAGGGCAACTTCGGCGTCGCGAACGAGATGCTGGGCTTTCTCGCGGGCAAGCTGCCGATCTCGCGCTGGCAGCGCGACCTCACCGACTCCACCGTGCTCCGTAACGCTGCCGTAGCATTGGGCCACTCGCTCATTGCGATCGACGCCGCGCAGCGGGGCTTGAGCAAGCTCGACGCCGACCTCGACCTGATCGCCGCCGACCTCGACGGCCGCTGGGAAGTGCTCGCGGAGGCGATCCAAACCGTGATGCGCCGCCACGGGCTCGGCGACGCCTACGAGCGCCTGAAGGACCTCACCCGCGGCCGGCAGATCGGCCGCGACGTGCTGCGGGAATTCATCGCGGGCCTCGACATCCCCAAGGGCGAGCGCGACCGGCTGCTCGCCCTCGAGCCCAAGTCGTACGTCGGCCTCGCGGAGCGGCTCGCACGCGACGTCTGACTGGGTCTAAACCTCGATATCTAACTGATCGCACAAGAAAACGTGACCTGCGGCACAGCGGCCGCTCGTTCGTTAAGTAAACTCGTCCGGCGATAAGAGCGGAAAACCGCGATGGCAGGGACGAGCGAACAGATAAAGACCAAAGGCGTGCGCCAAGTACTGGCGAGCGTCGAGGACGTGCGCGCCGCCGTCGTCGAGACCACGAGCCTCGCGACCCGGGGCCTGTCGATTCTCACGCACGACCTCGAGCCCGAGATCTACGACCACGACGATTTCCTGAACACGCTCAAGCGGTTCATCCTCGCCCGGAGCTTCGCCCGCGTGCGCGTGCTGATCCTCGACCCGGCGCGGGCAATCCTCACGAGCAGCCGGTTCGTCACGATGGCGCGGCGGCTCAACACCTACATCGAGTTCCGGAATGTCAAGCCCGAATACCGTACACATTCGGAAGCTTTCATGATTGCCGACGAGCAAGCGCTCGTCTATCGTGCGCGCGCCGAAAGCTGGCAGGGTATGTCCGACACTTATGAACCCGCGGTCGCGCGCCTCTACCTCAATAGCTTCGAAACGCTCTGGAACGCCTGCGAGATCGAGCCCGAGCTCCGGCAGCTTCAACTATAATCTCCATCAGGCCTGCTACCCGACGGTGATTGGCCCATGGTGATTGGCTAATGGCGCAAGGGATCGACGTGACCGTGGCCGCGGTCATCGAGCGCGACGGCCGGTTCCTCCTGGTGGAGGAGCTCGTGAGCGGCCGCGCGGTCTTCAACCAGCCCGCCGGCCATCTCGAGCCGAACGAATCCCTGATCGAAGCCGCGATCCGCGAGACCCGCGAGGAAACCGGCCACACCTTCGAGCCGAGCCACGTCGTCGGCATCTATCAGTGGCACAGCCCGGAGGCAGGCACCACGTTCCTACGCGTCGCCTTCTGCGGCCCGGCCGACGCGCCGGCCAAGCCGTCGCCCCTCGACGACGGCATCATCGGCTTCCACTGGCTCACTGCGGCCGAGCTCAAGCGCCGCTCGCGCCAGCTCCGCAGCCCCATGGTGCTGCGCTGCCTCGACGACTACGTCGCCGGCGTCCGCTATCCCCTCGACGTCGTCGCGCACATCACGCGCGCCGTCACAGCCCAGGCCGCCGCCCGCGCCTGAAAATAGGGACATGTTCGATTTTCGGCGGCGCCCCTGCTGACGCCCGTTGCGCTGCACGTGCGGAAAAATCAAACATGTCCCTGTTTTTCGCCACGCTAGAATTAGGCGCATGGTCGCGAAGCGTGTGATCGTGGCTCTGTCGGGCGGAGTGGACTCCGCCGTCGCCGCACTGTTGCTGCGCGACGCAGGCCACGACGTGCAGTGCCTGCATATGACGAACTGGGAGGACGACGGCTACTGCGACGCCGCTCGCGACTTCCAGGACGCGCGCGCCGTCTGCCTCGCGCTCGGACTCCCGCTGCACCGCGTGAACTTCGCGCGCGAGTACCGCGAGCAAGTGTTCGCCCAGTTCTTGGACGAGCATCGCGCCGGCCGGACGCCGAACCCCGACGTGCTCTGTAACCGCGAGATCAAGTTCGGCGCGATGCGCCGCTACGCGCAGCGCCTCGGCGCGAACCTCGTCGCGACCGGCCACTACGCGCGACTCGCGCGGGACGGCGACGGCACCCCGCGCCTGCTCAAGGCCCGCGACGCGTCGAAGGATCAGAGCTACTTCCTCCACGCCGTCGACCCCGCCGACTTCGAGCGCGTGGTGTTCCCGCTCGGCGAGCTCGCGAAGCTCGACGTCCGCGCCATCGCCCACCGCGCCGGGCTGCCCGTCGCCGACAAGAAGGACAGCACCGGTATCTGCTTCATCGGCGAGCGGCCGTTTGCCGAGTTCCTCGCGACGTACCTGCCGCCGTCGCCCGGCGCGATCGTCTCCGAGGATGGCCGCGAGCTCGGCCGGCATGACGGCCTCGCCTACTACACGCTCGGCCAGCGCGGCGGCATCGGTCTGGGCGGCACGCCGGGCGCCGCCGAGGCGCCGTGGTACGTCGCGGCGAAGGACACGGCGCGCAATGCGCTCGTCGTCGTGCAGGGACACGACCATCCGCTGCTCCACCGCGACACGCTCGCCGCCAGCGGCGCGCACTGGCTCGGCGTCCCGCCGGACGCCGCGGCGGGCGGCACACCGTTACGTTGCACGGCTAAGGTCCGCTACCGGCAGCCTGACCAGGCGTGCACCGTCGTGCTGCGCACCGGCGGCGAGGTCGAGGTGAGCTTCGATCACCCGCAGCGCGCGCCGGCGCCCGGTCAGTACGTGGTGTTCTACGAGGACGACGTCTGCCTGGGTGGGGCGACGATCGAGCGGACCTGGAACCGCGCGGCGGTAGCGGCAACGGCGACGCACGCAGAAGCGTTGCGAGTGGCGGTCTAGGCGCGGTCCGAGCGCCATGCCCGAACCCTCGCCCGCCACGCTTTCCCGCTTATAATCGCGGCGTCGTTTCACTCACGATCCCTGGGGTCCCCATGACAGACAGCTTCGGCGCCCGCAAGTCGCTCGCGGTCCGCTCCTCGAACTATCAGATCTATCGCTTGGACGCAGTCAGAGGGCCGGTCGACACACTGCCCTACACGCTCAAGATCCTGCTCGAGAACCTGCTGCGCTTCGAGGACGGCGCCAACATCACGAAGTCCGACATCGACGCGCTGGCGAACTGGGACCCGAAGGCCGAGCCCGACCGCGAAATCGGCTTCACGCCGGCCCGCGTGATCCTCCAGGACTTCACCGGCGTGCCGGCCGTCGTCGACCTCGCCGCGATGCGCGACGCGGTCGTGAAGCTCGGCGGCAAGGCGTCGATGATCAACCCGCTGTCGCCCGCCGAGCTCGTGATCGACCACTCGGTGCAGGTCGACAACTTCGGCACCGCCAAGTCGCTCGCCCAGAACAACGCGATCGAGTTCGAGCGCAACCAGGAGCGCTATGCGTTCCTGCGCTGGGGCCAGAACGCGTTCCAGAATTTCCGCGTGGTGCCGCCGAACACCGGCATCGTGCATCAGGTGAACCTCGAGTACCTGAGCCGCGTGGTGTTCGAGCGCCAAGTCGGCAAGGACCGCTTCGCCTATCCCGACACGCTCGTCGGCACCGACTCGCACACCACGATGATCAACGGCCTCGGCGTGCTCGGCTGGGGCGTTGGCGGCATCGAGGCCGAGGCCGCGATGCTCGGCCAGCCGATCACGATGCTGATCCCGCAGGTGGTCGGCTTCGAGCTCACCGGCCGCCTGGCCGAGGGCGCCACCGCCACCGACCTCGTGCTCACCGTCACCGAGATGCTGCGCAAGCGCGGCGTGGTCGGTAAGTTCGTGGAGTTCTTCGGCGATGGCCTGGATCACTTGCCGTTGGCCGACCGCGCGACGATCGGCAACATGTCGCCCGAGTTCGGCAGCACCTGCGCCGTGTTCCCGATCGACGCCGAGACGCTGCGCTATCTCGAGCTCTCGGGCCGGCCGCGCGATCAGATCGCGTTGGTGGAGGTGTACGCCAAGGAGCAAGGGCTGTGGCGCTCCAACACGAAGGCGCGCTATAGCGACGTGCTCAAGCTCGATCTCGGCGCGGTGGAGCCGTCGCTCGCCGGCCCGAAGCGCCCGCAAGATCGCATCCCGCTGAAGTCCGCGGGCACTACGATCGCGGCGCAGCTCAAAGCCGCGGGCAAGGGTACGAAGGCGCCCGTCACGCAGGGCACGAACAAGTTCGACCTCGAGGACGGCGCCGTCGTGATCGCCGCGATCACGAGTTGCACGAACACCTCGAACCCGGCCGTGATGGTCGGCGCGGGCTTGCTCGCACGTAACGCCGCTGCGAAGGGCCTCACGCGCAAACCGTGGGTGAAGACGAGCTTGGCGCCGGGGTCGAAGGTGGTTACCGACTACCTCACCGCGTGCGGCCTGCTTGGCGACCTCGACACGCTCGGCTTCAACCTCGTCGGTTACGGCTGCACTACGTGCTTATCGGAAGGCACGCCCGTGCTACTGGCGAACGGCACATCGCGCCGTATTGAACAGCTGCCGCATGCAGGTGGCGCGCGCGTCTATGGCCCCACTGCCGATCGCACGCTCGCCATGGCTGTGCAACGGGAAATGATGGAACAAGGCGAGCGGGAATGCGTTTCGCTTGTTCTGCAGGACGGACGCACGCTCACCTGCACGCCGGATCATAAGATCATGCGTGCCGACGGCCGCTGGGTGCGAGCCGAACACCTTGTGCTCGGCAAGGACCGCGTGCTCATGGGCCTAGAGGGGCCGCTGGACGAAGTCGGCAACGACGAAACTGGCTACATCCTCGAGGTCAACGATTTCCTATTCTCCATGGAGAGCGAGCACGAGCGACAACGCATGCTTGCGTTCGCTCGCCTGCTCGGACATCTACTTAGCGATGGTTCGATCAGCGTGCATGGAATCGGCGTGATGACCATCGGCCAAGCCCTCGATCGCGAGGCCGTGCTCGACGACATCGAATTTCTCACTGGCAAGCGCCCAAAGGGCTCGCGCTACAGCGAACGTGCGTGGTCAGTCGTATGGCCAATGGCGTTAACGGCGGCGGCGACCAGCCTGCCGGGGGTCCGTATCGGCAAGCGCATCAAACAACCCCCGACTCTGCCCGAATTCGTACTTGACAAGCGCTGTCCGACCGCAGTCGTGCGAGAGTTTCTTGGCGGCCTCTTTGGTGCCGACGGGCATGGCCCGACTCTGCATCGATGGGGCAGAAACGAGGATGAAGCTTCGCTTGAGCCACCAGCCTATTCGCAAAGCGCCACGGCGGAGCATGTCGACCAGCTCAAGCGGCTGATGCACGATCTCGTAGGCCTCCTGGTCCGCTGCGGTGTTCGGGCGAGAGGTTCCAGAGTCTTCGAGTATCCCGTGCGGCGATCCGAGTCTTCCTACCCGCCGGCACAAGATGGGGTGCCTCGCATCGAAGTTCGTCTCGAGCTGCCGGACGGGCTCTCGTTCGTCGAGCGGGTCGGTTTCCGCTACTGCATCGACAAGCAGATGCGGTCGAGCGCCGCGGCCGTCTACTGGCGGACCATCGACACGATCAACCGCCAACGCCTGAAGATGGCCGACCGCCTGGAAGATCTGCACAAGACCGAGATCGACCTACCATTCTCCGCCGCGCGGCAAATCGCCGCGGCTGAGCTTGTGGAATCCGAGACGCCGGTCTTCCCGCACTACTCGCTGCTCGAGGGTCACGACCGCTTCTCGCGGCTGCCGTCTGCAGAGGGCCGCAAATTCCGGCCGCTGCACCGCGAGAGTTGCGACTTCCCGTCGCCCGCTGCGCTGTTCGAGCAACTCGGCGTGCGCAACTGGTTCGCACCTCCGCCGCCTCCAGACGCCGTCGAAGAGCCGAAGCGTTACTGCGTGGAGAAGGAGTCGCGCGAGCTGCCGACGTTCTCATTGACGGTCGTCGATCGGCGCGCGGCAGGCCGCCGCCCGGTCTTCGACATCGCCGTCGACCATTTGGCTTCGTTCGTGGCTGGGACTGTCTGTGTGTCGAACTGCATCGGCAACTCCGGCCCGCTGCCCGACGAAATCGCGACGGCGCTCTCTAAGAGCGACGTCGTCGCCTGCGCCGTGCTCAGCGGCAACCGCAACTTCGAAGGCCGCATTCACCCGCAGGTGAAGATGAACTTTCTCGCGTCGCCGCCGCTCGTGGTCGCGTACGCGCTCGCGGGCAACATGAAGATGGACCTCTACAAAGAGCCGCTCGGCATCGGCAAGGACGGCAAGCCCGTCTATCTCAAGGATGTCTGGCCGTCGACCAAGGAGATCCACGACCTCATCGCCAAGAACGTAACCTCCGCGATGTTCAAGCAAAGCTACTCGAGCGTCTTCGCGGGCGACGAGAACTGGAACGGCCTCACCGTGCCGAAGGGCGAGACGTTCACGTGGAGCGACGACTCCACGTACGTCAAGAACCCGCCGTACTTCGAAGGCATGACGCTCAAGACCGGCACGCCGACCGACATCAAGGGCGCACGCGTGCTCGCGTCGCTCGGCGACAGCGTGACCACGGACCACATCTCACCGGCGGGCAATATCGCGGCCGACAGCCCCGCGGGCAAGTACCTGCAAGGCCTCGGCGTGCAGAAGAAGGACTTCAACTCCTACGGCGCGCGGCGCGGCAACCACGAGGTGATGGTGCGCGGCACGTTCGCGAACATCCGCCTGAAGAACAAGCTGG